>Ga0182024_10000343_pt1 | contig 118786 bp, 110 predicted proteins | sample P32metaG_FD_120480 | JGI IMG/M metagenome (GOLD analysis project Ga0182024, IMG submission 120480) | Permafrost microbial communities from Stordalen Mire, Sweden - P3-2 metaG (Illumina Assembly) | ecosystem: Environmental > Terrestrial > Soil > Wetlands > Permafrost | place: Sweden: Stordalen... | reverse complement strand
GGCGAGCTCGCTGCCGGCGGCATCGCTCGTCAGGCCTGACCGATGGGTGAGGAGGTCTCTGACCGTGATATCGCGCGCGCCGAGCGGGTTCACGACCTCGAAGCCGGCGCCTCGGCGCAGGTATGTATTGATCGGCTCATCGAGAGCGAGCGCACCCTGCTCGACCAGCTGCATCACCGCGGTCGCCGTATACGTCTTGCTCATCGAGCCCGCTGCGAAGACCGTGGTGCTGGTCATGGGCGCCCCGTCGGCGACGTTCGCCGTGCCGAAGCCCTGCTCCCAGATGACGGTTCCGTGTCGCGCGACGGCGACCTCAACCCCGCGCACGCCGTAGACGCGCATGACCTCGGGGACGAACCGGCGCGCGGCCGCAATGAGTCTCGCGTCGTCGGCCTCCGTCTGCGCGGCGGCTGCGTGCGCGCTGGCGAGCGCCACGATCACGGCGGTGAGCGTCCCACGTCTCATGCGTTGTCCTCAGGTAGTGGCTAGGTCGGCGGTGGCCATCGCCGCTGTCTCGTCGTCGGCTGCGGACCATCGATCACGGGGTCGCGAGTCATCGACGGAGGGGTCCCACTTCCAAACACGCCTCGCAACACGAAGGCGGGCGGGGACAGACCCGACGGCGTTACAGTTCCCATCGCTATCATCTATCCCGGCCAATCGGGGCGGCCGGATTTGAACCGGCGACCTCCTGCTCCCAAAGCAGGCGCGATACCTGGCTACGCTACGCCCCGCGGTCCCGGACCGCACACGCTCGGCCCTGACGGCACAAGCTAGCCCGGCCGTCAGCATCAATCAATCGTTTCGCATCACCGCCGCGAGCAGAGCACGGAACGCACGCCCGCGATGACTCACCGCGGCCTTCTCGCCCCCCGTCACCTCGCCGAACGTCCGACCCAACTCGCGGGCGAGGAAATACGGATCGTAGCCGAAGCCGTGCGAGCCTCGCGCCGCGTCGAGGATCTCCCCGGCGACTTCGCCACGCTCGACCAACTCCCGCCCCAGTCCGAAGTAGGCCGCAGCACAGACGTACCGCGCTCGCCGATCGCCAACACCCGTCATCGCGCGCAAGAGCTCCGCATTGTTGGCCGCGTCAACCGTACTATCAACCTCGCCGCCCTGCCCCGGACTCGACCCGCCACCGGCGCCGGAGTCGCCGGCCGCAGCGTCCACAATAGCGGCCGCGCGATCGCTCGCCCACCGTTTGCTCCGGACGCCGGGAGCACCGCCAAGCGCCGTCACCTCGAGCCCGGAATCGTCGGCTACCGTCGCGATCCCCCCGCTCACTTCGTAGAAGTAGCGCGCCTTGGCGATCGCATTTTCCTCGAAGGTCGCGAATTGCTCGATCGCGTCCTCCTCCTCGTCATGCGGCAACCCCAGCTCCTCCAGGTCCATCACCGGCACCCGCAACGCATCGAACAGCGGCCGCAGCTCGCGGAGCTTCCCCGCGCTCCGCGTGGCCAACAGGACCGGCGGGCGCGACGCGACGACCGGGGTCATGGGTGGACCGCCGCTGTCCGCATCGCGGGCGCAGCGAGCACGCGCCGCTGCTCCGCATCCAACCGTTCGATCCCCGCCACAGCGAGCGAGAGTAGCGCATCGAGCTGCACGCGATCGAACGTGCCATGCTCCCCAGTCCCCTGCACTTCCACGAAGCGTGCGTCGCCGTGACCCGCGCTGCCCGGCATGTCGCCTCCTGCAGCGCCGCCCGACCCGCCGTCCAGGTCTGCGGATGCCATGACCACGTTCATATCGACTTCTGCGCGCACGTCCTCGATGTACTCGAGGTCGAGCCGAGGCTCTCGATCCACCAGCCCCACACTCACGGCCGCCACGCGTCGCCGCACTGGCGACCGCGGGAGCTGGCCCCGCTGCACCAACCACGCGAACGCGTCGGTCACCGCTACGCACGCACCGGTGATTGCCGCGGTCCGTGTCCCGCCATCGGCCTGGAGGACATCACAGTCCACCCGCACGGTGTACTCGCCGAACGCGAAGCCGTCGAGCATCGCGCGCACGCTTCGCCCAATGAGGCGTTGGATCTCCTGCGTGCGACCGCCGGGCCCACCCGCGCCGCGCTCCCGCGCGGTTCGGGTCAGCGTCGCGCGGGGGAGCATCGCATACTCGGCCGTGAGCCACCCCTGCCCAGACCCTCGACGCCATCCGGGCACGCCGTCCTCGATGCTCGCGGCGCAGAGGACCCGCGTCGAGCCGAACGCCACCAAGCACGACCCTTCGGCGTAGCCCACCGCCCCACGATCCAGCGTCACGGGACGGAGCTCGCCCACGCCACGCCCCACGCGGGGCACCGCGTCAGCGAGCGCCACGTGCACGCTCCAGGAGACCGGTCGTCGATTGCCGCGGTGTCAACGGTACCACTACCACCCGTCCTCCCCTGGCCCGGACCTCGGGCGCGCCCACGATCGTGGATTCGGCGTAATCGCCCCCTTTGACCAGTACATCGGGTGTGAGCGCCTCGATCAGCGCCAAGGGCGTGTCCTCGTCGAAGATGACCACCGCGTCAACCGCCGCCAAGGCCGCGACGACGTGCGCGCGATCGGGCGCGCTGCAGACGGGCCGTCCCGGACCCTTGAGTCGGTGCACCGAGTCGTCGCTGTTGATGCCGACGACGAGATGGTCGCCCAGGGCGCGTGCCGCGATCAGCAGGTCAACGTGTCCGCGGTGCAGCAGGTCGAACACGCCGTTGGTGAAGACGACCGCACCCCGCTGTCCCGCGCGCCACTGCACGGCGGCCGCTCGCGTCAGCACGCCCGCCGTCGGCCCCGCTGCGGTCAGAGATCGCCCTCGGCCTGCGGATTGAAGTAGAACGAATCGCGCGCGACGAATGGCACGTCCACGCGATCGTAGTACTCGGTCCAGATGAGGATATGGTGCCCTTTGCGCTTGACGTAGATCGTATCGGCTTCGTCGGGCAGTTGCAGCGAATCCGCCAGCGCGCGCAGATGCCTCCGAATGTCCTCGTCGCTGTGCTGGCCCGCGAACCGCACCTCCTGCCGGAACGCGTCGCGGAACTGATAGTACCGCCAGTACATGTCGCCGAGTGGAGCCCCGTAGTACGCGGCCGCGACCGCCAACACCAACACGAACAGACACCCCAAGCGGACACCGCCGAGGCGCTGAGGCGGCGGCCGGAGACCAGGCCGCGCGAGCCGCCCGGTCACCATTGGGATTGCGCCCCTTCAACCATGTCGCTCACGAGCTTCTTCAGGGCCTGTCCTCGTCCATCGGTCTCCGCGCGTTCGGCGTATTCACCGTCCGCCACCATGCCCTGCCGCTTGAATAGCGTCTTGCCCGTCTTCTGATCCACGATCTGCACATCGACGACAAGCTCCAGCTTTCGCCGAGCACCGGTCACCGGCTGATTGCCCGTCGTGGAACTGTAACCGATCGGGATGTCGATGTCGTACCGGACGATCGTGCCGCTGACGATGGCGTCCGCGTTGTCCTCCGATGCTTCGTGCACGCCCAGCCGGCTCTCGAGCGTCTTCCGCATCTCGTCCAGCAACTGCTGCTGCAACTCCGGATTCGGCGTTTGATTGTCGAAGGGGAGAATGGCCATGCTCTTCACGTCCGGCGGGAGCCCGCCGCCGTGGAAGTTGTATACCCAGCATCCGGTAGTGAGCACGACCAAGAGGCCCGCGAGGACGGGCCCGCTAGCGACGCCACACATCCGGGTCAAACTCGGCAACCGCTTCACTCCGTACCTGGGTCAATGTCAACGAACGCCGCGCGCCCGTGTTCTCGTAGTGCACGCGAGCATGCTGCAAGTCTCGAGTCACGACCTCGTGCACGCGTCCGCCACTGAGCCTGGCGAGACTCACCATCTGGCCGTCCACGAACGCCACACGCCAGGTCGAGGCATCTTTTCCTACCCCACTCGTGCCTCCAATGTCTGCACGCAGCGTGTCGCCGTCAACGCGGATCACCGTGTCCGCCGCCGCCGGCACCGCCAGCCGCCCGAGGGTCGCCCACAGCAAGGGGGTCGCCGGGAGGTAGCGTCGGGCACCGCCATTGCCAGGAGCAACGAGCGTATCCCCCAAAAGCAACGCGTAGCCGCCGCCGCCAATCGGCCCCGACAACAGGAAATCCAGCCGCGCCGAATCGGGCGGCGCGATACGCGCCGCACCGTCGCCGCTCGCCGAGCCATCCAGGTCGCGATACCGCCAATGGAAGCGGACCCGTTGGTACCCAGGAGGCAGCACGGTCATGGGCAGTGGCATCGGCGACGGCACGCCGAGCAGCGGACCGGCCCGCGGCGGCAGGCACCCGGTACTCAATGCCGCGATCAAGAGGATGCCCGACGTGACCCCGCGTAGCGGTCTGTCTCTGACGCGCGTCCGCCCCACTACTGGATCTCGACCGAGCTGATGGAATCCCCCTGGGTGATATGGTCGAGGACGTCGAAGCCCTCCCGCAGCATGCCGAAGACCGTGTAGTGCCCATCGAGATGCGGCTGTGGCGTAAGCGTTAGAAAGTACTGGCTTCCGCCCGTGTCCGGGCCGGAGAGCGCCATGCCGACCGCGCCTCGCGCGTATCGCCGCCGGTTGAACTCATCGCGAATCGTCAGCGGCGGTCCACCACTGCCGTCACCGCGGGGATCGCCATCCTGGACCACAAACGCGGGGACCACGCGGTGAAACGCTGTCCCCTGGTAGTACCCGGCCCGAGCCAACGCGGCGAAGTTGGCGACCGTGAGCGGGGCATCCGATCCAAGCAAGCTGATCGTGAGAGTCCCGCGAGCCGTGGTGATTCGCGCCACCAGCGGGCGACCCGCCAATGCCGGCAGCACGACGGCGCGTACGATGCTGTCATACCAGACGCGATCGTGCGGCGCCGCGCCGTGCTCCCCAGCCGCGCGCCACGACGCCCAGAGCGAGCCGGGTCCCGCTTGAGCGCGCTCCAGCGACGCGTCGGGTGGTGCGAGTCGCTGGACCGCCGTGCGCGTCGAATCGGGGAAATGCACGCTGTCGTGGGCCCACGCGTCGGTCAGCAACCGAAGGGCGGCGACGCGGGCATCGCTCTGGCTGTCGTGCTGCGCGCGCGCATAGGCGTCGAGCGCGATCGGTGCATCGGCCGCTGTCGCCTCGTGGTCCAACGCGGAGAGCGCGGTGGCGCGGACGATGCAGTCCTCGTCATGCAGCGCCTGCTGGACGTAGGTGCGCCGCCACGGGTGGTGGCTGGCGTCCGCGCTGTCGAGCCACGCACCGAATACGTCATACGCCGCCGCGCGGACGCGCGCGTCGGGATCGCGCGTCAACGGGAGCGCGAGATCGACGACGCGATCGATCGGCGTACCGACGGCCGCGTCGGCGGCGGCCGCCCGGTAGCGCCAGTCGCCCTGTCGTTGCCATCGGTCAGCGTTGTCATGGTCGATCGCCTCCAGGATGACGCCTGCGCGCACGGCCGCGGCGACCACACCCCGCCGGTACGCCAGCGTCGTGTCGGCGTCGAATGCAGCGTTCCACGCATCGTGCCCCGGTCCGAGTACGCGGTCGAGGACCTGGCTGGCCGCTACGCGAACGTTGGCGTCCGGGTCATGGAGCGCGGCCAGCACCGTGACCCGTGCAGGCCGACCATACGATGCGACGACGCGGACCGCGACGGCGCGCACATGGGCATCGGAGTCGGCTGCGAGCACGAGCAACGTGTCTCGCGCCTGCGGACCGAGTGAATCGCCGGCCGCGCGCGAACCCAGGCCGCGGACCGCGACGACGCGGACATCGGGGTCGGGTGCGTGCGCAACCGCGAGCAACCCGCGCACCCCCGCGGGCGACGGCGATCGACTCAGCGCCTCTGCGGCCGCCGCCGTCACGCTCGGGTCGCCTCCCACGGCCCCGGCCGTGAGATAGGCCACGACGAGGGGCACCGGCACCGGTCGCAGCTTGCCGGCGGCAACCAGCACATCCGCTGTCGCCGGCGAGCCAGGTGGCTCGCGAAGCGCCCCTTCCAGCGCGGCACGGGCTGGCTCTCCAATCTCGCCGAGCGACCATGCGGCCTCGCGCGCCACGGTCGGCGGCCCGTGGAGCGCGGCGCGGAGGGCGGTCACGCTGAGTGTGTCAGGATACAAACCCAACGCATAGGCGGCCGTCGCGGCCACCGCGGTGTCACGGTCGGTCAGGGCGGTGCGGAGCATCGCGCGGGCTGCCCAGGCGTGGCTTTGCCCCGCGGAGCGTACCGCCTCGATCCGAATCGCCTCCCTCGAGCTGGCGAGCCCCCGGCGGATGACCGCGGTGTCTGGATGGCGCGCATCCGCCGCGGCGAGCAGGTCCGCGTACAGCGCGATGTCAGGCTCGGACCATGAGACGTCACCTGTCCCGCGCGATGTCGCACGCGGTGTCCCGCGCCGCTCCGCGGCGGACGACGGTGGCGCGGACGGAGATGTCGTCGTCGGCGCGTGCGGCGCGCACGCCGCGGCGAGCAGCCCGAGTGTGATGCGCACGGCGGCCCGCATGGCCCACACAGCCGTCACGGTCTGCGGCGGCCGGACCTCGGTCCGAGTGCCGTGAGCTCCGGTGGTTCGCTGGCCGCGATGCGGGATGCCACGAGGCACGACCTCGCTACGCCGGTCGGAGCCGCGCACGCACGGCTGGCGGGACGGCCGTGATGCGCCCATTGCGGTCGATCGAGGCGAGTACGGTCCGGACGGACACCAGCCGCTGCCCGGTGCCGGCATGCGTGATGACGTAGTCGAAGGTGAGGGTGCGGGACTTGACCTCGATGAGCGAGGTCTCGACCCGTACGAGGTCATCGTAGTGTGCGGGCGCGTGGCATCGCATCGACACGTCCACCACCGCGAGCGCCACGCCGTCGCGTTCGAGTTGCGCGTACGGCGTACCCGCGGCGCGGATGTACTCCGTCCGGCCGACTTCGCACCAGACCAGATAGTTGGCGTGGTACACGACTCCCATCTGATCGGTTTCCGCGTAACGGACACGCAGCTCGGTGACGTGCGTCCGGTCGCTCATGGCGCCGGAAATTAGTCCGGAACGCCCCAAACCGCGAAATGCGCTAGAATCCTCGCGTGCTCGACGCACCCTGCTACGTCCTCGCGGACACTCATGTCGGCTACGCGCCCGCCGCGGTCGATCGCGCGCTCCTCGGGTTTCTCGACGCACGCCGGGAGGAGGCGCGGGGTGGACGCCCCGGGTCGCTGATCATCGATGGCGACCTCTTCGAGTTCTGGTTCGAGTGGCGCACGGTGATCCCTCGCCCGGCGTTTCGTATCTTGGCCGCGCTCGCGGCACTCCGCGAGGCAGGGACCGAGGTGCTCTGGATCGCGGGAAACCACGATTGCTGGGGCGGCGACGTCCTGCGGACGGATGTCGGCGTGACCTACCACGTGGGGCCGTGGACCGGCTCGGTCGCTGGGTGGCGTGCCCGAATCGAGCACGGGGACGGCCTCCGCACGCGAGAGGATCGACGGTACCGCGCCCTGCGCATGATCCTGCGCAACCCGCTCGCCGTGCGCGCCTTCCGCTGGCTGCCCCCCGACCTCGCCAGTCGGCTCGCGACGGGAAGTTCGCACGCCAGTCGCTCGAACATGCGGGCCCGCGACGGCGGTGCGGGATTGCGCCAGATCGCGCTCGGCTATCTGGCCGCGGCCGACGCTCCCGACCTCGTGATTCTCGGACATTCGCACGTGATGACGCTCGAGCGGGCGCCAAGCGGTGGCGTCTACGCCAATCCCGGCACCTGGCTCGAGTCGCCGACCTATCTCCGGATCACGCCCGACTCCGTGGAGCTCCGACGGTGGGACGGGTCAGCTGAAGGTGCGCGTCTCGACGCGCTCGATCGTCGCGCCCAGGAAGCGGCGCCCCGCGTGTAGGAATTGATCCGCGGCATCCGACGCGATGAAGCGATACCGCGGCGTGGCGCCCTCCGTCGTGACCATTGGCCGGCCGAGTCCCGCGTTCTCGATCGCGGTGCGAGTGGCAGCGGCCGTCGCGTGCGCGCTGTCGATCAGTCTCACTGATTCGCCCACGATCGGGCCAATCACCGGTGCCAGCAGCGGATAGTGCGTGCACCCCAGCACCAAGGTGTCGATGCCCGCCGCCACGACCGGCGCTAGGTACTGTCGCGCAATGAGTCGCGTGGCTTCGGTGTCGAGCCATCCCTCCTCGACCAGTGGCACGAACAGCGGGCACGCCTGGGTGGTCACACGCGTCGCGGGTGACAATGCGTGGATCGCGTGCTCGTATGCTCCCGATGCGATCGTGCCCACCGTCCCGATGACGCCGATCCCACCTCCCCGCGTCGCCGCCACGGCCGCGCGCGCACCTGGTTCGACGACTCCGATGACCGGGATCGGGAGCTCGGCGGCGAGCATCGGGAGCGCGTGCGCGGTTGCCGTATTGCACGCCACCACCAGCGCCTTCACCCCTTCGCCGAGCAGGTAGTCGGCGATCTCGCGACTGTAGCGCCGAATCGTGTCGGGACTCTTCGGTCCGTACGGGACCCGAGCGGTATCGCCGACGTAGATCAGGCTCTCGCGCGGCAACTGGCGGATGAGCTCACCAACCACGGTGAGGCCGCCAATTCCCGAATCGAAGACGCCGATGGGCGCCGTGGCGGCGGGCGCCGTCACCAGGTGACGGTCGCTCCGTAGAACATCCGTCCGTCGTCTGTCATCGCGAGCTTCGGTCGTACATGTGCGGGCAGATCCCACAGCTGGGCCGCTACGAACGCATCCGCGGCGGATATCAGGTGATTGAAGACGAGCGCCGCTTCCCAGTCCTCGACGTGCGTCTTTCGGGCGCCGACTCGCGCGCTGTCGTACCGCGCGTACCCAAACGTGGCGGGGATCGGCGACCCGGTCGAATCGAACTGCAGGTTGCCCGACCCATCCTGCTCATACGTCTGGACGACGAGCGTGCTGTCGTGCACGTGCCTCTGCGCGTAGTGCAGGTCGGCCTCGGCCTGCCGAAGCCGAAAGATGCCGACCATCTCCGTGGCGAAGAACAGTGCGCCTGCATAGCTCCGGTCGAGCTTCGCCTGGCCAAGGCCAGGGAGCAGCAGCGAAGAAAAGAACGCCGATTTGGCCGACACCGGCGGATGGTACCCGGGACGCGGTGGCGCGGGCGGCGTGGCGCTGGCCTCGGCGTTCGTGGGAGAGGTCGCGGGCGGCGGGGTGAGCAACGCCGGTGGCGTGGCCGGCGTCACGCCCGAGCGTGCGCTGTCCCGCGCTTGCGCGCGTCCCGTCGTCCCGACGGCCGCCAGCGCGGCGAGCACGCCAACAAACGCCGCCGCGTGCCTGACCCGGTGAGCCCGCCGTCCAGCGGTCAGCCGGCGGGCGTGGCGGGAGCGTGTGGGAATCGAACCCACCCAACCCGCCAGAGGCGGGTCGAAAAGGTTTTGAAGACCTCTAGGACCACCAGGCCCTATCCACCCCCGTACCCGTTTGGCCGTCCCGCGCACAGGCGGAGTCGGGCCGCGGTCATTCACTCGAGCACCAATCCATGTGGCCCGGCGGGCTCGACGGCGCCGATCTCGACGGCGCCATCGACGCGCGCGAGGTATTCCGCCAGAACCCGAGGCGGGACAGCGAGCAACAGCCCGCCGGACGTCTGCGGGTCGGTGACGACTGCCCGTCCGAACTCCGACGTCCGGCCCCAGGACACCATCGCATCGACGTACGCGAGGTTGCGGGCGCCCCCCGCCGTGCGGGCCCCACGCGAGAAAGCCTGCCGAGCACCGGCGAGGACGGGCACGGAATCCACGGTCACGCGCAGTGTTACCCCACTAGCCCGCGCGATGTGCGACGCGTGGCCGACGAGCCCGAATCCGGTCACGTCGGTCGCGCATCGGACGGCGAGCGACACCGCGGCGTGGCTTGCCTCCCGATTGGGCCACAGCATGTATCGGAGCATCTCGGCGGCTGCGTGGGTAGCCGCGCTGCCGGTCAGCTTGCCTTGCTTGAGCGCCGTAGCAACGAGTCCGTTTCCCACCGGCTTCGTCAGGACCAACCGATCCCCCGCTTTGGCCGCGGCGTTCGTGAGGATTCGTGCGGGGTGGACGCGCCCCGTGACCGCCAGACCGTATTTCAGCTCTTCGTCGATCACGGTGTGGCCACCGACGATCAGCGCGCCTGCCTCGTGGACGGTGTCATGGCCGCCGCGCAGCACGTCGCTGAGGATCTCCATCGGCAGTTGCTCGGTCGGAAACGCGACGATGTTGAGCGCGGTCAGCGGCTCGCCTCCCATCGCATAGACATCGGAGAGCGCGTTGGCGGCCGCCACGCGTCCAAACGTGTACGGGTCGTCCACGATTGGCGCGAAGAAGTCCACGGTTTGGACGAGGGCGATGTCGTCGGTGATGCGAATGACTGCCGCGTCATCGAATGTCTCACGACCCACCAACAGGCGCGGATCCACGATCGCGGGCAGCGGTGCGAGCGCGCGGGACAGGTCGGCGGGGCCCATCTTCGATGCGCACCCAGCGCACCGGGCATAGGCCGTGAGTCGGACCGGCTCGGCGGTCTGCCGCGCGCTCATCGGTCGATCACCGGGCTGCGTGTGCGCATGTGGATTGGCGCGGCTAGCCGCGGATCGCGGCGATGATGTCGATCTCGACCAGCACTCCGCGCGGGAGGCCACTCACCTCGACCGTCGATCGAGCCGGTCGCGCCGATCCGAGTACGCGGGCGTAGACCTCGTTGACCGCCGGGAAATCGGCCATGTGGCGGAGATAGACCGTCGCCTTGACGACGTCACCCCAGGAGGCGCCGGCCGCGTCGAGGACCGCGGCCAAGTTCTGGAAGACGCGGTCGGTCTGCACGGCGACATCGCCGACGACGACTTCGCCCGTGCCCGGATCGAGTGGGATCTGGCCGGCCGAAAACAGGAACCCGTTGGCGATCACGCCCTGCGAATACGGCCCGATGGCCGCAGGGGCGGAGGCGGTGTGGACAGTCTGTAAGGGAGCGCTCACGGTGAGATTCGAGGTTAGAAGAGGCCGACGATCGAGCCATCAGGGCGGACGGCCATGCGCTCTGCGGCGGGCTCTTTCGGCAGCCCGGGCATGGTCATGATGTCGCCCGCCTGGGCCACCACGAAGCCCGCTCCAGCGGCCGGGAACACTTCATTGACGCTGATGCGGAACCCCGACGGCCGACCCAGGACGGTCGCGTCGTCGGTCATCGAATATTGCGTCTTTGCCATGCACACCGGCGTCTCTCCGAGCCCGATCGATTCCAGGTAGTCGATCGTGCGTTCCGCCTTGGCCGTGAAGTCTACGCCATCGCCGCCGTACACCTTCTTGACGATGGTATCGATCTTTTGTCGAATGGGGAGCGTCGTGGGGTAGAGCGGCGCGTACGCCGACTGGCCGCGGTCCAGCAGTGCCAGCACCGCGCCGCCGAGCTCTTCGCCGCCTTCGCCACCCTTCTCCCAGACGTCGGCCAGGGCCACTTGGGCCCCAGCGGCTTGCGCGCGGTCGGCCACCGCGCGGAGCTCACGCTCGGAGTCGGTGACGAAGCGGTTGACGGCCACGATGACGGGAACGCCGAACTGTCGAACGTTCTCGATGTGTTTCTCGAGATTCGGCAACCCGCGCTCGAGCGCCGCGAGGTCCTCGTTCTTGAGCGCGTTCTTGTTCGCGCCGCCATTGAGCTTGAGGGCCCGAACGGTCGCGACCAACACCCCGACTTCCGGTTTGAGGCCACCGATGCGGCATTTGATGTCGAAGAATTTCTCCGCCCCGAGATCGGATCCGAAACCCGCTTCGGTGATCACGACGTCCGACAGCGCGAGCGCCGTCTTGGTGGCGATGATGCTGTTGCAGCCATGGGCGGTGTTGCCGAACGGACCCGTGTGAACGAACGCCGGTCCCCCTTCGAGTGTTTGCACGAGGTTGGGGCGGATCGCGTCTTTGAGCAGGAGTGTCATGGCGCCCGACGCCTTGAGGTCGGCGGCCCGAATCGGTTTGCGATCCGCTCCGGCCGCCGCGCCCACGATGATGCGGCCGAGGCGGGTCTCGAGATCGCTCATGTCGCTGGCCAGCGCCACGATGGCCATGACTTCGCTGGCCGGGATGATCACCCACCGTTCCTCACGCACGACGCCGTTGGCGACGCCGCCCAACCCGATGACGCAGTCGCGCAGTGCGCGGTCGTTCATGTCGATCGTCCGCGGCCAGGTGATGCGGCGCGGATCGATCTTCAGCGGATTGCCCTGGTGCAGATGGTTGTCGAGCATGGCCGACAACAGCGCATGCGCGCTCGAGATGGCGTGGAAATCCCCCGTGAAATGGAGATTGATGTCCTCCATCGGGACGACCTGCGCGTAACCCCCACCTGCGGCGCCACCCTTGACGCCAAACACCGGCCCCAGACTCGGCTCGCGGATGCACAGCGTCGCGTTCCTGCCGAGCCGGCGGAGCGCCTGCGTCAGGCCGACCGCCGTGGTGGTCTTCCCTTCGCCAGCGGCGGTCGGGTTGATGCCCGTGACCAGGACCAGGCGGCCTCGGCTCGGTCGGCTGGAGAAATCGAGCGCGACCTTGGCCTTGTACTTCCCGTAGAGGTCAATGTCATCGGGTCCAAGTCCCAGGTCCGCCGCCACATCGACGATCGGGCGGAGCTTGGCCTGTTGGGCGATCTCGATATCCGTCGGTACCGTGGCCACGCGCCTGTCCTATAGTGGGGGAATGGTGGACCGAGGCATCATACCTACGCGACGGGTTCGCTCGCCAGCCCGAAGAACCGTCGCGCGTTGGCGGTGGCGAGAACCGATATGGCGTCGGGTGTGGTTCCCCGGGCGCTCGCGATCCGCGCGATGATGTGGGGGATGAACTGTGGTTCGTTCCGACGCCCCCGGACGGGGACCGGCGCCAGATACGGGGCGTCGGTCTCGACCAGGATGCGGTCATCAGGGATCGCCCGAACGACGTCGTCGCCTGTCCACTTGGCGAACGTCACGATGCCGCTGAACGAAACGTACCAACCGGCATCCACTGCGGCGCGGGCGAGCGCCAGAGTCCCCGTATAGCAGTGCAGGACGCCGCGGACGCCCCAGCCCGCGGCGGTCCGCATCGCGGCCAGGGTATCCGCCTCCGCGTCCCGCGTGTGGACCACGACTGGCCGGGCCAGCTCACGGGCCAGCTCGATTTGATCGGAGAAGGCGGCCCGTTGGCGGTCGCGGGGAGCGTTGTCGTAGTGGTAGTCCAACCCGCACTCGCCGATTGCCACGGCGCCTCCGGCGGCCGCCTCGCGTATCCACGCCAGGTCGCGCGCCGCGTCGTACGTCGCGGCGTCGTGCGGGTGCACTCCGGCCGTGAAGGAGATCAGCCCGGTGTACCGCTCGGCGAGTATTCGGGCATCCGCGGCAGCCGCCCGTGACGCGCCGATGCAGACCATGCCGACTGCGCCGATCGCTTGGGCGGCGCGCACGACCGCATCTCGATCGACATCGAATGCCGCGTCCGCGAGATGCGCGTGACTATCGATGAACATGATGATCGCTGGTCAATCCGTGGCGCCCCCATCGGCCGGACCGCCGGCGGCTACCAGCTACCGCGAGCCCATGCTCAACTTCTGACCGACGCGGCTTGCGCTTGCCGGCGTGCTTGGTCGGTCGGCGTCTTAGGCGCCTTCGCCTGCGCGCTGCGGCGGTCGGACGCGTCCCGCGGGTAGCGCCGCTCGATCCAGAGCAGGACGGGGCCGGCGACGTACACCGAGCTGAATGTCCCGGTGACGATACCGAACGCCATGACCCACGCGAATGGCCGGATCACTTCCCCGGCCAGCAGCAACAGCGCGAGCGTCGCCGCGAATGCGGTCGCGTGCGTCATCACCGATCGCGGCAGCGTCTCGTTGATCGCCCGGTTCAGCGTGTCATACAACGATTCCTTGCGCTTCTTGCGGAGGTCTTCGCGCACTCGATCGAAGATGATGATCGTATCGTTGAGCGAATACCCGATGACGGTCAGGATCGCGGCGACGACGGTCAGCGAGACCTCGATGTCGAGCAGCTTGATGAACGCCAGCGTCGTGAGGATGTCGTGCGCGGTGGCGATGACCGCTGCCACGCCGAAGCGCCATTCGAACCGGAACGCGAGGTAGATGAGCGTGATCACGAATGAGACGAGGATGGCGATGACCGCCCCGCGGCGGAGCTCACTGCCCACTCGGGGTCCGACCGCTTCGGTGCGTACAATGTGGAACACGCCCGCCCCAAGCCGATTCGCGAGGAGGGTGTCGATGCGCGCCGCGACTTGCTCCGCGCTCGGCGCCTGTGCCTCGGCCGCGGCGCCGCGCGAGACCGAGTGTCCCGCGTCCAGGGCGCGGATCGTGAAATCGCGATTCGTCCCGAACGACTGGATCTCCGCATCGTGTACGCCGCCCGCGTCGAGCGCGGAGCGGATCGCGCCGACGTCGGGCGGCTGCTGGAACTGGACCTGTACGAGGGTGCCGCCCAGAAAGTCGATGCTGTAGCGCACCGACGTCCCCGTCCGTGCCCAACTCACACCGAGCAGCACGAGTCCCAGGGAAATGAACGCGACCGTTGACACGACCATGATGCGCCATGGCCGAATGAAGTCGTACGTCGTGTTATGAAAAATGCGAAGCATGTCAGCGGGGGTCAGAGACAGCATGGCGGCGCGGCGCGGGGCGCCGACAACCGATGCACATCACCGGGTGGTCAAGTCAAATGCTGATCGTCTGCGGCGACCGGGCACGGGCCAGCCAGATCATGTAGAACGTGCGTACCACGAAGATCGACGTGACCATGGACGCCAAGATGCCCGCGATGAGGGTCACAGCGAACCCCCGGACCGGACCGGTCCCGTATTGATAGAGCACGGCCGCCGTGAGCACAGTCGTGACGTTCGAGTCGATGATCGCGCTCATGGCATGGCGAAAGCCTTCGTCAATCGCCGTCCGGGGCGTCTTCCCGCGGTCGAGCTCCTCTCGGATCCGCTCGAAGATCAGCACGTTGGCATCGACCGCAATACCGATGGACAGGATGAATCCGGCCAGACCCGGGAGGGTGAGCACGGCATCGAAGCTCGCCAGCGCCGCCATGGTGTACAGCATGTACAGTGCGAGGCCACCAACCGCGAGCAGTCCTGAGAAGCGGTAGTACACCACCATGATCAGCACCACCAGAACGATCGCGATGATCCCGGCTCGGAGCCCGGCGACAATCGAGTCCTGGCCCAGGCTGGCCCCGATCTGCCGCACCTCTGCCACCTTGAGCGGGACCGGGAGCGCGCCCGCACGCAGTACGAGCGCCAGATCCTGCGCTGCCTGGAGGTCCTTGCCGCCCATCGTGATCTGACCGTTGGTCCCGATCGCGCTCTCGATGACCGGGGGACGTCCCATCACCACGCTATCGAGCACGATCGCCATGTAGTCGTTGATGTGGCGGCCAGTCTCGGTTTGGAAACGGCGACCGCCTTCACGGCTCAACCGGAAATCGACTTTGGTGCCCTCGATGGGATCGGTCGTTGGATTGGCATCGACCAGATACTCACCCGTGATGATGGGTCGGGCGTCCAGGACGTAGAAGGTCTGATACGCGCGCTGGCCGATTGTGACCGTGTCCGTGGCCCACCGAATCACCTTGCCCGGAGGCAGAATGCTCTGAACCTCCGGCAGCGACAGGTAGTGGGTGATCGTGGGAACATCACTCTTCGCGACGTAGAACTCGCCGGGCATGCCTCCCTGCTGTATGAGCTGGGAGAACGGGCCGACCGTCAATGCGGCGAGCGCACTGGAGTCGTGCTTCGTGGTATCCCGCTTGGTCGAGTCGCGGGCCGAATCGGCCGCCGCCTTTCGCGCGGCGGAATCATGCCGCCCCCGTCGCGACGTCCCGGCCGCGACCGACCGCGACTTCGTGGTGTCGCCGGCAGTCTTGCCGGAGTCGGCGGTGGCATTCGTGAAGAGCGACTGCACGCCCGCGTTGCTGGGAGTCTGCGTCGGCGTTCCGGCTGCGGTGACGCCCAGCCCTTTGGCTTTCAAGATCGCGTCGATATGCGGCAATACTTTGTCCAACGCCTGCGACTTGTCCACGATTTGCATCTGCAGGTACGCGGCCTCTTTGACGATATCGTAGGCGCGCTGCTGGTCCTGCACTCCGGGCAATTCGACCACCATGCGGTCGGTCCCGGCCCGCTGGACGACGGGCTCGGAGACACCGAATTGGTCGATTCGCGTGCGCACGACCTTGAGCGCCCGATCGATCGCATCGCTCTTGTTCGCGACGACACCCTTGGATTCGTCCACCTCGAGTGTCAGATGCATCCCGCCCTCGAGATCGAGTCCCCGCCGGATCGGGATCCGTCGCAGGGTGTCGTACCGGATGACGTTGTTTGTGGTCTCGAGACGACGCACGACCGGGCGCGGCCAGATCGACCAGACCGATGCGGCGATGAGTGCGGCGATGATTGCGAGGCGGTACCGAAGGTCTGTCATGACGGAGTCAGTGATGCTGGCGAGTGAGCAGCTTGGAAGGTTATCCCACGCTCGGGAGCGAGTCAACGCGACCGATGAGCGCTTGTCGGGCGTGCGCTTCGTCGCGTGCCAGTTGAGCGCGGAGGGCATCGACCCCATCGAAGGCCCGGGTTTCGCGGAGCCGGGCCACGAATTCGATCCGCACGTGGGCCCCGTACAGGTCGGCGCCCGTGTCGAACAAATGGGCCTCGATCGTGACCCGTGGGTCGGCGAACGTCGGCCGGGGCCCCAGATTGAGCATGCCGCCGCGCGTGCCGAGAGGCGTCTGGACGCGCACGGCGTACACCCCCTCCGGCGGCAACAGCTTTCGCGCCGGAGGCAGCGGGAGATTGATCGTGGGGAACCCCATCGTCCGGCCGCGTTGATCGCCCAGGCCCACGACGCCGCTCAGCGAATACGGCCGACCGAGCTCCAGCTCGGCGGCGCGTAGATCGCCGCCCGCAATGGCGCGTCGGATCGACGTGGACGACACCGGTCGGCCATCATCCATAGTTGTCGGCGGTACGACTTCGACGCGAAAGCCTCGACGAACGCCCATCGCGCGGATCGTTTCCACGTCGCCCGACCGGCCGCGGCCGAAGCCGTTGTCGTAGCCGCTCAGCATTTCGCGCATCCGGAAACGCGCGCGCAGGACGTGATCGATGAACTCGTCCGGCCCGTATTGAGCCAGCGCTGGCGTGAAGGGGAGCACCGCGCAGTAGTCGATTCCGCTTTCGGCCAGCACCTCGAACTTCTCCAGGCCGACCGATAACAGCGGTCGCGCAGCCGCGGGATTCACGACTTCGAGCGGGTGCGGCTCGAATGTGACCACGAGGCTCCTCCACCCCGTCGCCGCCGCGCGCTCGGCAAGCCGGGCGAGCACCCGCTGGTGCCCGCGATGGACGCCGTCGAAGGTCCCGACCGTCGCCACCGTCCCCTCAACGTCCGGCGGAAGCCCACTCGCGATCGACCCAAGCACCGGTTCACGCATCGTCGGCGACCACGCGCAACGTGCGGATCGGTGGGGGGCCGTCCGAGCCCATGATCTCCGGCAGCGTATGCGCCTGCGCCACGTCGAACGCGCCGACCCGAGTTCGGCGGAGCGCCGTGAGGTGCGCCGCGCTGCCGGTCGCGCGGCCCAAGTCGCGGGCCAGCGCGCGAAGGTAGGTTCCCGTCCCACACGTCACGGTGAACTCCGCCCGGTCGGCATCCACGGCGCGGATGTCCCAGCGGTAGACCACGACGCGCGACGGCGCCAGCTCGACCGGTTGCCCGCGTCGGGCGGCGATGTAGGCGCGCCCGCCGGGCCCGGACACATGCTTGGCCGAGAACGAGGGCGGTACCTGTTCGATGTCGCCCGTGAGGGCCGGCAGCGCATCCCGGATCGCGTCCGCGGTGGGGACCGGCCCGGTCCGCACCGGGAGACCAGTGAGATCATCTGTGTCGGTCTCCGTGCCAAACTGCACAGTTGCGTCGTACACCTTGGGGTCGCCCCCAATGAACGTCGCCAATCGAGTCGCGCGCCCGAAGAGCAGCACCAGCAGTCCTGTGGCGAATGGGTCGAGCGTGCCGAGGTGGCCGACCGACCGTTCGCCGTAGGCGCGGCGGCACGCATCGACGATGTCGTGTGAGGTCACCCCGCTCGGTTTATCGACCAAGAGCAGGCCCTGCGTGCTGCCAGCCACCGCCTTACCGGCTTGGCGACTCCTCGTCGCCTGCGTCGCCGTCCGCAGAAGCCACGGGCGGACGCTTGAGTCCTTCGAGCAGGGTGTCGATGCGCGCGGCATACGCGATGCTCTCGTCGGGCTGAAAGCTGATCTCCGGCGCGAGTCGCAACTGGAGCGATCGCCCGATCCGGGATCGCAGGTGACCGGCGAGGCTGTCCAATCCGGCGAATGTCGCGGCACGCTCCGAGTCGGTGCCCAACACGCTGACGAACACCTTTGCGTGGCGCAGGTCGCGCGTGACCTGCGCACCAGTGACGGTCACCAGTCCCGTGATGCGCGGGTCTTTCACGCCCTCGGTGAGGAACATGGCCACCGCTTCCCGAATGGCTTCCGCGACGCGATCCGGCCGGCGTGCGTCATGCGGCATACGGCGGCCTGCGCCTCAGGCTGGGGTCGAGGCGAACGTCCGGGCGACCTGCTCGGTCCGATAACACTCGATGATGTCATTCACCTTGACGTCATTGAAGTTCTCGACGCCGATACCGCACTCGAATCCCTGGCGGACCTCTTTGACATCATCCTTGAACCGACGCAGCGATCCGAGCCGGCCTTCATAGATCTGCGTCCCATCACGAACCACGCGGACGCGTCCTTCGCGATTGATGACGCCGTTGCGCACCAGGCAGCCGGCGATCGTCCCCACCTTCGCGACCTTGAACAGCTCGCGGACGAGCGCATCACCATCGACGACCTCGCGCTGCTCGGGTCGGAGCAAGCCCTCGAGCGCCGACCGGACGTCGGCCACCGCCTCGTAGATGATGCGATAGAGCTTGATCTCGACGCCTTCGCGCTCGGCGGCCGCGCGGGCGTTGTTGTCGGGGCGCACATGGAAACCGACGATGATGGCGCCCGATGCCTTGGCGAGCAGAATGTCGCTCTCCGTGACCGCCCCCACCCCCCGATGGATGACCTCGACTTCGACTTCGCTGGTGGAGAGCTGGCCGAGTGCGTCGGCCAGTGCCTCCGCCGGGCCGCCTTGATCGGCCTTGATCACGATGCGCAACGTGCGACGCTCGCCGGCCGCGGTCTGCGCCATGAAATCTTCCAGCGTGACGCCGGCGCGCGAGGTGCGGCGGTTCCGGGCTTCGCGATCCAGTCGCTCGCGTTTTTGCGCGGTCTCGCGCGCGTCCGTGGCGTCCTCCACCACGACGAGCATGTCACCGGCGGTCGGCACCTTCTCGATGCCGAGGACCTGGACCGGGATGGCCGGCCCCGCGTCCTTGACGGGCTTGCCCCGCTCGTCGAGCAGCGCGCGGACGCGGCCGGCGTACATCCCGCAGATGAAATCCTCGCCCACGTGCAGGGTCCCATTCTGGATCAACACGGTGGCGACTGGTCCCTTCCCCGGGTCCAGCTGCGCTTCGATGACCGTTCCAGTCGCCCGCCGAGCGGGATTGGCTTTCAGATCCAGAATCTCGGCCTGCAGCAGAATCTGGTCGAGTAGCTCCTGAACGTTGGTGCCCTTCTTGGCCGAGATGGGGGTGGCCAGCACGTTTCCACCGAAGTCCTCGAGCACGACGCCATGCGTGAGCAGGTCCTGCTTCACCTTGCCGACGTTGGCGGAGGGAAGGTCGATCTTGTTGATCGCGACGACCAATGGTACGCCGGCGTTCTTGGCGTGGGAGATCGCCTCGATGGTCTGTGGCATGACCTGGTCGTCCGCGGCCACGACCAGCACCACGAGGTCGGTGACTTGTGCGCCACGGGCCCGCATCGCCGTGAAGGCCTCGTGGCCTGGTGTGTCGAGGAACGTGATCTGCTTGTCGTTGGGCAGCGAGACGTGATAGGCACCGATGTGCTGGGTGATGCCGCCCGCCTCGCCCGCGACCACGTTGGCTTTGCGGATGTAGTCGAGGAGCGATGTCTTCCCGTGGTCCACATGTCCCATGATCGTGACGACCGGTGGCCGATGCACCAGCGTGCTCGGGTCGTCCACTTCCTCTTCGCCCTGGCTCTCGGCGGCATACTCCTCTTCGCGTACCGCCTGGAACCCATACTCCCCGGCGATCAACTCGATCTCGTCGAACTCGAGACGCTGGTTGATCGTCTTCATCAGACCCAGATTCTTGAGCGCGAAGGCCACGATCTGCGTGGCCGGGATCTTCAAGATGTCGGCGAGCTCGCTGACCGTGATGAATTCATTGACACGCACGGTCTTGCGCTCGCGCTCAGCGTCCGCGACGCGTTGCGCCTCCACCTCTTCACGTGTCACCCCATCGTCGAACGACCGCCGCCCGGGCCGCCGTCCGGGGCCGGTGCGCAGCGCGCTCATCGTACGGGTGATGTTGGCCGACACGGCCTCTTGATCCACCGCGCCACGCTTGCCCTTCTTCCGGCGTGCGCCCAAAATCGGCGCGCCGGTCGAGGCGGGCCGCTTGCTCTCGTCACGTCGTGGAGGCGCGGTGCCGGCACCGGGCGCGGCCGAGGCCACTGGGCGCGGCGGTGACGAGAACGGCGATCCGCTCGCGACTGGTCGTGGACGCGGCGCACCCGGGACGATCGGGCGCGGGCGAGGGCGGTCGTCGAAGGGCGAACGTGCGGGCGGCGGTGCCACCCGAGCGGGGTCGAATTGACTCGGTGGGGCTGGCGGGGCAACGGCCGGAGCCGCAGCCGTCGGTGGCGCGACTGGCGGTGCGGCTGCCGGAGGCGGCGCCGCGACGACGACGGGAGCGGGTGCGGGAGCGACGATGGTCGCGGCTGGTGCCGAGGTGACGGGCTCAGGCGAGGATTGGGGCTCCGCGATCTCGTCCCCGATCGCCGGGGCGGCGGCAGCAGCCAGATCACGCAGCTCCGCAGGGCGTCTCCGGATGCCGGAGGTCGCGGGCGACGGCGCGGTGGCTGCCGCGCTCGCGGCAGCGGCCGTCGATGCGTCGTCCTCGGTCGTGACGGGTTCAGCGGCGCGGGTGCGGCGGCGGACTGGTGCTGCCACCTCGGCTTGTGCGGTCACCGCGGGCGCTGCTCCCGCTTCGACGGCCACGGCTGTGCCGCGCCGGCGGCGCGTCGGCGGCGCTGGCTTCTCGACGCGAGCGCGCTTCTCGCGCTCCCACCGGGCGCGAACGCGCGCCACCTGCTCGTCGGTCAGCGGACTGAGATGGCTACGAACCGGCACGTCCATCGCGCGAAGGAGGCCCATGACCTCATCGCTGGAGATGCCGAACTCGCTTGCCATGTCGTGAACCTGAAGCTTACTCACACCAGCCTCCTCGAGAGCTCACAGGGAGCTCGCGTCCACCAGCGCACGAATGCCCTTCGCCAACTGACGGTCCACGATCCCCACGGCGGCCGTGGTGCCCCGCCCCACCGCACTTCCGAGCTCGCTGGCGCTCGGAGCTTCCACCCACCGCACCCGGCGGGCGTTCAACAACGGCAACACCTTCTCCAAACTGTGGCGTGACGCGTCGGGCGCCACGACCGCGAAGGCTAACCGATTCCGCAATGCTGCGTCGCGGACCTGTTGCACTCCGACCACCGCGCCGCGACTGCGGACTCCGAGTCCCACGAGTCGCAAGAGTTTTCGTCCGACGGCCGCATCGACGCGCCGCTCTCCTGCTCCGCCGGACCCCGCTGTCACCTGCTATGCGGTCGCGCCGCCCGCAGGCGCGTCTTGGGGTTCACCTGCATTCGGGGATTCCGCCGCAGGTTGTTCCGCGCCAGCCGATGCCGCGCCGCCCGCGTCGTCCGTCGCGCCGTCCTCCGTCAGTTCATCGATGATCGCCATGATACGGTCCGCCTCTTCCGGCGCGATCCCCGGCAGCCGGAGCAAATCGTCCCGCTCGAGATCGATCACATCGTTGAGCGTCCGGTATCCCGCCTCTTCGAGCACTGCCACCGTCGCCGTCTCGAGGCCTTGGATCTCGGACAGCTTGACGTCGGCTGCGTCGTCCGGCGTCTCCTCTGGGAGCGGCGCAAAGAGCGGGGCCTCACCGGCCCGCTCGAGCCACTCGCGGCTCGAATAGAGATCGATCTTCCATTCGGTCAGCTCGGAGGCGAGGCGGACGTTCTGCCCATTCCGTCCGATGGCAAGGGAGAGTTGATCCTCGTCAACGACCGCCTGGATGGTCTTGGTCGCCGGATCGCTGAACACGCGCGCCACGCGTGCCGGCGCGAGCGCGAGCTTGGCGAAGCGCTCCGGATCGGGGGACCAGGGCACGATGTCGATCCGTTCCCCGCCCAGCTCGTTCACCACAGCCTGAACCCGCGAGCCCTTGAGACCGACGCACGCGCCCACCGGGTCGATCGAATCGTCACGCGAGAACACGGCGATCTTGGTCCGGCTGCCAACCTCACGGGCCGCCGCTCGGATCTCCACGATGCCCTGCTGCATTTCGGGGACTTCCAAGCGGAACAGCGCCTTGACGAACATCGGGTCGCCCCGACTCAAGATGAGTCGCGGGCCCTTCGGCGTTTCCTCGACTCGTTTGAGCACGGCACGGATCGGCTCGCCCTGATGGAAGTGCTCGCGGTGGTTCTGTTCCCGGTACGGGATGATCGCCTCGGCCTCGCGAAACTTGTTCAGCATCACCACCAGCTTGCCACGCTCGATCTGCTGCACCTCGCCCGAGAGCAGCTCGCCTACTCGCCCGCTGAACTCGTCGCGGATCTTGGTGCGCTCTCCCTCACGGACGCGTTGGATGATCCGCTGCTTGGCGGCCTGCACGGCGGTCCGGCCGAACTCAGCGAAATCGACCGGGATCTCCATCGTGTCGCCGACCTGAAACGCCGGGTCCTCGTCGCGCGCATCCTCGAGGGAGACCTCGCGGCTCTCGTCCTCGACCTGCTCGACGACAGTCTTGAGAACCCGGATGTCGATCGCGCCACGGTCGTCATCGATCGTGACTTCCGCCTGTACGTTCGGGCCGCGCTTCTTGGCCAACGCGGCCTTGATGCCGTCTTCCAGCAGCCCATGCAGCTCTTCGCGGCCGAGTTGCTTCGAGTTTGACAGTTCGCGTATCGCCGCCAGTATTTCAGCCGACCCAACCATCCCGACTCCCGTCGCCTGTGTGTTCATCGACCGCCGACCTCTGCGGCGCTTCAGTGGCTCTCGCCGTCCCAGACGGCGCGCCAAGCGTCTCTCGTCGCGCCTCGCCAGGCGAGGATACCTGGAGCTCGTATCGGCCCCCGGCGAAGAGCGGCGCAGTCGCTGCGTCGGCGTCGATGCGGGCTTCGACGGCCCGCGACGCTCGCACGCAATCGCCCACGCTGACCCGTTCTCCGTCGCGACGATCGATGCGAATCTCGACCACGGGTCGGGACCGAGTCCCCCCCTGTCGAATTAGCACGAGGTCGTAACCAAGCGCGTCAAGTTCATATTTTACAACAGCTTCCAGGTTCTTGCTCACCTTATCCCGAGCCGTTCGTCCGCCTGCGTAGAGAATAAAAAAATGTGGGGAACCTCCCCCACATTCAACCGAGGGTGCCAGACTCCCCCGGTGCACACAACCTAACCGCCCGCCGCGCCAGGTCAAGGCGACCGGACTCGTCTCCGGCCGTAACCGTGGCGCGTCGTACGTGAGTCTCGGACCCGCGCTTCCTATTTGTGGGTGTCGTGCCGTGGGTGTTGGTTGATCGCCACCAACGCCGCGACCTGACGCCCGGCGTCGCCAGCGCGGTGCGAGAAAAACATTCCATTGTCGCAGTGCGTGCACCAAGGGCTCACCGCGACGGCGGCGACGCCGCACTCGTGCGCTTGGTCGGCCAATATCTGGCGGAGATCGATCCGCGTGGGCTTGGCCACACGATGACCGGTGAGTTGTTGATAGACGTCCGGCCCGACCTCGTAGCATGTGCCACAGATGGCCGGTCCGAGATGGACCCGTACGTCCGCCACCGCGAAGCCGCGCTGGGCCAGACTGGCGAGCGCGGTGGGGACGATGCGGGAGGCCGTTCCTCGCCACCCCGCGTGCAAGAGACCCACGACACCCCCGGGATGGGCGAGAAATACGGGGACACAATCCGCCACGCTGATTCCCAAACCGGTGCCGCGATCGCTGGTGCAATGGCCGTCGGCCGCATCGACCCGAAGCCATCCCTCCCACCCCGGCTGGTGCCAGACCACGCGGGCGCCATGCACCTGCACCGCGGTCGCGAACCGCGCACCCGGCCCTTCCACGCCCAGCGATGCACGTAACGCCTGCCACCGCGCCATGACCAGCCCCGTCGGATCGTCACCGTTCAAGCTGAAGCTTCCCGCCGCACGGGTGGTGACCACCGCCCGGATACCCAGATCGGCAAAATCTTCGACCACGGCACACGGCGGTCCCGCGTCCGAGCCGGAGTCGGCCGGCCGCCGCTCGCCGACGCCGGACGCCGGAATCACGCTTTACCGTCCGCGACGCGTCGGATCTTGGCACCGAGGGCATTCAGCCGCTCGTCGATGCGCTCGTAGCCACGATCGATCTGGCCAACATTGTTGATCCGGCTGGTCCCGCGCGCGCAGAGTGCGGCCAATAGGATTGCCATCCCGGCCCGTATGTCCGGCGACTCGACCGTGGCACCCCGGAGCTCAGACGGGCCCGCCACCAGGGCGCGGTGTGGGTCGCACAAGACGATCCGCGCACCCATGCTCACCAGCTTGTCCACGAAGAACATCCGTGATTCGAACATCTTCTCGTGCATCAGGATGAGGCCCCGGCATTGGGTCGCGGTCACGATGGCGATCGACATGAGATCCGCGGGAAACGCGGGCCACGGCTGATCCTCGAGCTTGGGCACGTGTCCGCCGAGATCGGGCTGGATCTCCCGCGACTGATTCGCGGGTACGACGAGGTCCGGACCGTCAATTTCGCAGACGACGCCGAGCCGCTCGAACCCCATCCGCACGGCCCGCAGGTGCTCGACGCCGGCGTTGGCGATGCGGAGCGCCGATCCGGTCACGGCCGCGAGACCGACGAACGAGCCGACTTCAATGTGGTCGGGCCCGATTCGGTGGCGCGCCGAGCCGAGCGGCCGGCCGCCGTGCACGGTCATGGTGTTGGTGCCGATCCCCTCGATCTGCGCACCCAAGGCGACCAGGAACTGGGCCAGGTCTTGGACGTGGGGCTCGCTCGCGGCGTTGCGCAGCACGGTGGTCCCGCTGGCGGCGGCCGCCACCATCAAGGCATTCTCGGTCGCTGTGACACTCGGTTCATCGAGGAATACATCCGCACCCCGCAGCGCGCGCGCCGTCAGGTGGTACCCGCTGTCTTCGGCGAACGACGCTCCGAGCTGCTCAAACGCGAGGAAGTGCGTATCGACCCGGCGGCGGCCAATGACGTCGCCGCCCGGGGGCGGTAGCCGCACCTCGCCGCATCGCGCGAGCAGCGGTCCGGCGAGTAGGATCGACGCGCGAATCTTCGCGCACAGCGCCGGATCGAGCGAGGCGGCCCTGACCTCGCGGGCATGGACGGCGAGGGTGTTCCGGGCGGTCCAGTCGATGCCGACGCCGACCGACCGCACGAGATCGACCAGCGTCTCCGTGTCCGCGATCCGCGGGACGTTCTCTAAGGTGACCGGCTGGTCGGTGAGGAGTGACGCGGCGATGATTGGCAGCGCCGCATTCTTGTTTCCGGAGGGGTGGATGGTGCCCGTGAGTTGGCGGCCACCTTCGACGACGAATTGCACGGCGGGCATGGGGCACTACGGCGAGAGGAGACGAAAAATCGGAACTCCGGGACCACCCACGGGCTGAGGACGAGCCGTGAGGTCGGCCAGCAAACGGTGTAGACTAACCCTGCCGCACCGCCAGACGACTGTGGGCCGCCCTGGTGGCCCTGGTCGTGCATGGGTATAAAATAGGGGTGACCGTGGCGACATGGTTTCGGGACCTGATCGAGATCGCGCACGGCGTGTTGATCCTCGCCGGCTGCGTGCTGCTCGTGTGGGCGATACCCGTGGCGATCGCGGCCCGCCGGGCGTGGGCCGATGCGCTCACGGCGCTGGGGCGGGCCGAGCGGGACATCCTGCCGCTCTTACGCGAATTAACGGGGCTGGCCCGGGATCTGACGTCTGTGGCGACGACGATCCGCGGCGATGTGGAGCTGGTACACGGGACGGTCGCAGACGTGAACAGCCGTGTGCGGGAGGTCGTCCGCGTCGCTGAGCATCGGGTTGGCGAGCTGGACGCTCTCCTCGGGGTAGCCCAACAGGAGGCGGAAGACGTGCTGCTCATGGCCGCGGCTGCGGCACGAGGGGTGCGTGCTGGAGCTGCGGCACTCGGTAACATCGTAGGCGTCCGTACGGGATTCCGCGACGGCGTCCCCTCGGGGGCATCTCGCCCCGGACCTAAGGGTCGGACCCCGTCCGGCAATGGGCCGCGGGTCGGCCGCCGGGGTGGTGAGGATACGGTGACTCATGATTCGGGAGATCTCGGCGATGCCGACGAACAGTGGAGGGAAGGCGGACATGGGCGAGAAGCATCGCGGGTCGGCCCGCGCCGGCGCGGCCGCTGACGTCCGTGCCCGCGCACGGGCCGCGGGGACCCGCGGCGGGGCGCGCGACGCACAGATGGACCTCGTCACTGCCGCCCTGATCGGGTTGGCGGTCGGGGTCAGCGCCACCCTGTTGCTGCGCCGCGGGCCGCGGGGCGTGCGACCGATCGCGCCCGTGGTACGCGCAGCGGCTCGGGCCGGGAAGCGCGGAGCCCGGTGGGTGCGAGATCGTGGCGAGGACGCATGGGAGCGCGTGCCCCGTGACGAGATCTCGGATCAGGTGCAAGACTACGCCCGGTCGGCGCGCGATGCGATCGATCGGGCAGTGCACAGCGAGTTGCGGACGCTTCGCCGCGCGCTGCGCGCACAAGCGCGGCGCGTCGCCCACTGACCGGGCACGTCCGGGGGCGCCTATCGGCCGCCGCCGGATGGGCTGCGATCGCCGCTGTGGCGGTGCTCGCTATCGCGCTGACGCCGGCGACCGCGTTCGCGTGGACGCCAGGCACGCATGTATTTCTCGGTGAAGCGGTCATGCGCTCGCTCGACGCGTTGCCGGTCGGCGTGGCGGAGTTGCTGCGAGCGTTCCCCTACGAGTTCCTTTACGGGTCGATCGCCGCCGACACGAGCATGGCCAAGAAGTACGCGCCCGTGGGACGCCACTGTCACTCGTGGCGCGTGGGACTGGAGATCTTCGAGCAGGCCCCCGACACGCCGCTCCGGGCCTTCGCGTTCGGGTACCTCGCGCATCTCGCGGCGGACGCCGTCGCGCACAACTATTTCGTCCCCCGCCAGCTCGCCATCACGTCGAGCACGACCGCGCTCGGGCACAGCTATTGGGAGAGCCGCTTCGAGACGCATCTCGGGGAGCGGTACAGCCGCCGAGCGCGCGATTTGCTGCTCGGCGATCACGCGAGCGCCGACGCCCACCTCGATCGCATCTTGAGTCCGACGATCTTCAGCACACAAACCAACCGGCGGCTCTTCCGCGGCATGGTCTACGTCGCGGACAGCGAGTCGTGGCTGCGCATCTTTCATCTCGTCGCAGAGAACAGCCGGTGGGACCTGCCGGATGACGAAGTGGCTGCCTACGTCGCGCGATCGTATGACTTCATCATCGACTTGCTGAAACGCTTTGACGGCTCGGAGCCGTTCGCGCTCGACCCGTCCGGGCAGGAACCGCTGGGTCGCGCCAAGCGGGTGCGGCGGGCCGCGTTGCGCCGCGGCCGGCAGGGCGACATCCAACGCGAAGCCGCCAAACATTTTGGACTGCCGCCGTCTACGCTGGCCTACGCCGCCGCGCTCGCGACGCCGCTCTACCCGCCGGTACGCGCCGCGAGTAGCTGATTGACGCGCTTGGGGTCGGCGCGACCCTGCGATTTCTTCATGATGCGACCTACGAGGGGTCCCTGCAGCTTGCGCTCACCGGCCAGGTACCGGGACGCTTCGATCGGGTTCTCGGCCATCACTTCATCGATCCACTGATTCAACGCGGTATCGTCGCCCACCTGCGTCACGCCGAGGCGCTGGGCCACCGCAGCCGCCGGCTCACCGCCCCGAACCATCTCGCCGAACACTGTCTTGGCCGCGGCGTGGCTGACCGTGCCATCGCGCACGAGGTCGAGCAGGCCTGCGAGCGCCGGTGGGCGGACCCTGAAATCGTCGATCTCGCCGTTCGACGCATTGAGCGCCGCGAGCACTTCCCCGAGGACCCAGTTGGCCGCCGCTTTGGCGTCGCCGTGCGCCGCAGCGACGGCCTCGAAGTATTCCGCGACCCGTGGTTTGTCGATCAACGCCGCCACGTCGCCCGCGCCAAGTCCGTATTGCGCGCCATAGCGCGCCGCGCGCGCGTCCGGCAACTCGCCAAGTCCTCGGCGCACGCCGTCTACCCACTCGGTCGTCACCACCAGCGGCGGAAGATCGGGCTCCGGGAAGTAGCGGTAGTCGTGACTCGCCTCTTTCGATCTGGCCGGGCGTACGGTGCCGTGCACGCCATCCCAGAGCATCGTCTGCTGCTCCACGCGTCCGCCAGCCACTAGCACGGCGCACTGCCGCACGTATTCGGCCGCCAGTGCGCGTTCGACATTCGAGAAGGAGTTGAGATTCTTCACCTCGGTCTTGGTCCCGAGCGCCGTCGCGCCACGCATCCGCGCGCTGACGTTGGCATCGACCCGGAGACTGCCCTCCTCCATGTTCACGTCGCTCACGCCGGTGTACTCCATCACCCGCTTGAGCGCACGCAGGTAGTGGCCCGCGGCGGACGCCGAGCGAATATCGGGCTCGCTGACGATTTCGATGAGCGGCACCCCCGCCCGATTCAGATCGATCGCCGTGGCCGCGGGATAGCGGTCGTGAATCGATTTGCCGGCGTCCTCCTCGAGATGCACGCGGGTGATCCGCACCGCCTGCTCGTCGATCGAGAGGGAGCCCCCCGTCGCCAAGGGCTGGTCGTACTGCGAGATCTGATACCCCTTGGGCAGATCAGGATAGAAGTAGTGCTTCCGCGCGAAGATCGAGACTGGGTGCACCGTACAGCCGAGCGCGATCGCGGCTCGGGCGGCGAGCTCCACCGCGTGGGCGTTCAAGACGGGGAGTGCGCCCGGCAGCGCGAGACACACTGGACACACGTTGGTGTTGGGCGGCGCGCCGTACGCGGCCGAGCACGAGCAAAACGCTTTGGTGGCCGTCTTGAGCTGGACGTGCACCTCCAACCCAACGACCATCTCATAGCGTTCCGCGCCGCCCGTCGGAGCGGTGGCATCGTCGCGGGTCATGGCCGATCGCCCGCGGGCGAGGCCCGCCCCGCGCGAGCCAGTGTGCCGAGGGCGCGCTCCAGTGCCGCGGCGGCCGCAAACATGGACGCCTCCCCGAAATGCGGAGCGATGATCTGCCCCCCCACAGGCAGCCCATCGGCGACACCGATCGGAATGGAGATGGCGGGCACACCCGACAAATTCGCGGTCGCCGTAAAAATGTCGTTGAGATACATCTCGTACGGGTCGGAGATCGATCCCAACTTGAACGCGGGCGTCGGCGTGGTCGGTGTGAACAACAGATCGACGCCATCGGCGAAGACGCGCCGAAAATCCTCGGTGATCAGCGCCCGAACGTCCTGCGCACGCTTGTAGTACGCATCGTAGTAGCCGGCCGACAGCACGTATGTGCCGAGCAGGATCCGCCGCGTGACCTCGGGCCCGAAGCCCTGCGACCGCGTCGCATCGTACATCGCGGTCACCGCCTCGGCCGACACCCGCGCGCCGTATCGGACGCCATCGAATCGCGCGAGGTTGGATGACGCCTCGGCGGGGGCGACGATGTAGTAGACGGGGATGGCGAAATCGGTGTGCGGCATGGACACCTCGCGCACCGTGGCGCCAAGCCGAACCAACGCGTCCAGCGCGAACTCACACCGCTCGCGCACGCCGCCGTGTAGCGCGGCCGGAAAGTATTCGCGCGGCCGGCCCACCACGATGCCGGCCAATGGCGCGGCGTCGGTGGCAGCCCGGCGCACACTGCGTCGGTAGTCGGGTACCGCGCGCTCGGCGGACGTGGCGTCACGCGGATCGTGCCCCGCGATCACGCCGAGCGCGAGCGCCGCATCATCAACGGACTGGGCGAGGACGCCGACCTGATCGAGCGAGGACGCAAACGCGACGAGCCCGTAGCGGCTCACGCGCCCGTAGGTTGGCTTGACCCCCACCACGCCGCAGAAGCTCGCCGGCTGCCGCACCGATCCGCCGGTTTCCGATCCGAGGGCGATGCGCACAATGCCGGCGGCCACCGCGGCCGCCGAGCCGCCCGACGATCCACCGGGCACCCGGCTCGGATCCAGCGGGTTTCGCGTCGGACCGTATGCGCTGTGTTCGGTGGACGACCCCATCGCGAACTCATCCATGTTGGTCTTGCCGAGGACCACGGCCCCCGCATCGCGGAGTCGCTCCACCACCGTCGCCTCGAACGGGCTCACGTATCCGGCCAGGATTCGCGACCCGCACGTCGTGGGGACATCGAGTGTGGCGATGTTGTCCTTGATGGCTACCGGCACGCCGGCCAGAGGGCGTTCGTCGGCGGTGCCCGCGCCGCTCGATCCCGCAGGGCGCTCGGCATCACGCTCGGCATTACGCTCGGCATCACGCTCGGCATTCGGATTGACCGCGACCAGGATATTGAGGCCGTCGCGTCCGGCGCCGACGGCGTCCGCACGATCCAACGCCTCGCGCACCAGGCTCGCGCTCACTCCGAATCCTCGTCGTCCGGGCGATCGTCGCCACTGGATTCGCTAGCCCGGCCGGGTCCTTCGCCACCATGGGTCGCCAGGCGCGGAACGATCAGAAATCCGTCGCGCATCATCGGTGCGAACGCGGGCAGTGGCCGGGCCAGCGGGATCGGCGGCCCGGCATCCACCCGCAGTGGAACATCGGTCGCGGCCGCCGGGATCTCGACCGTGGAGGTCTCGACGCGAGTGAGGACGGCCATGTGCTCGAGGATGCCCGAAAGCTCGCTCGCCAGCGCCGGCAGTCGGCGCTCATCGATCCCCACTCGGGCGAGCGCCGCGATGTGGCGCACGTCGTCGAACGAGACGCTCACGCTGTCATTCGAGCGCGGGTTGCAGCCCAGCCTGCGCGATCACGAGTGTCTTGCGGCCGATCGAGGGGTCCTCGAAATCGACCTTCACTTTGGCGCTATGTCCGACTCCCGACACCTCGGCGATCGTGCCCGACCCGAACGTCCGGTGGCGGACGCGCTCCCCGGGCTGATACGCGGGTACGTCCTGCGAACCCGAAGTGAGGTCCGCCTCATTCTCCCAGCGGTGGCCGAGCGTCACCGGCACCCCGGGGCGGCGCGCGCCAGCGCGCGACGCGGTGAACGACGACGACCACTGCGTATCGCCATCGAACGCGATCCGGCCCGACGCGCGGACTCGGATCGTCTCACGGCGTTCGATCATTCCGTCGGGGACGGCCGCGAGAAAACTCGATTCCTTGCCCGGGAGCAATTCCCCGTTGCGGCGCCGCTGTTCGGCGTACGACAGGTACAGGCGACGCTCGGCGCGCGTGATCCCGACATAGAACAACCGGCGCTCTTCTTCGAGCATGGCAGGGTCGTCGTACGCCCGGCCGAGCGGGAACAGGCCGTCTTCGAGTCCGGTGATGAACACCATAGGGAATTCGAGGCCCTTGGCATTGTGCAGGGTCATCATCATGATCGCATCGGCCGTGGGGTCGAGCTGATCGATCCCGGCCACCAGCGACGCACGCTGGAGGAAATGCTCGAGCGGTGTGATCCCGACCTCGCCGCCGTCATCGACCACGGTCTCCGCCGCGCTGGTGATCAACTCCCGGATATTATCCAGCCGCTCGGCGCCGTCGGGTCCCTCGGCCCGCAGGTAATCGCCGTACCGAATGGCGTCCACGAGCGCACGAAGGAGCTCATCCACACTTGCGTCGATAGCCTGGACCCGAAGTCGCCCAACGAGCTGCGCGAAGTCTGCCAGCGCCGCGCGGGTCGCCGGGCGCAGCGGCTCGAGCACGGCGGGTCGCCCGGCCGCCTCGAGCAGCGACACGCCGTGCGTCGCGGCGGCGGTCGTGAGCAGCGCCATGGCGGCGTCGCCCAGCCCGCGCCGCGGCACCGCGATAGCGCGTCGAAACGCCTCATTGTCGGCGGGATTGGCGATGAGCTTGAGGTAGCTCATCACATCGCGAATTTCCCGGCGATCGTAGAATCGCACAGCGCCCACGAGGCGATAGGGCAGTCCCTGCCGGCGCGCCGCTTCTTCGAAGGCCCGGCTCTGCGCGTTGGTGCGATACAGGATCGCGACGTCGCGGAGCGCGAGATCGCCATCGGCCCGGCGCCGCGCCACGATCTCTTCGACCACCCAGGCCGCCTCGTCGCGCTCATCGAGCGCCCGGACCGCGACGGCGCGCTCGCCGAGCTCCTTCGTCGAGCGCAGCGTCTTGCCCATGCGCTGGGTGTTGGCCGAGATGACGACGTTGGCCAGCTCGAGGATGCGACCGGTCGAGCGGTAGTTGTCCTCCAGGCGCACGATCGCGGCCTGTGGAAAATCGCGCTCGAAGTCCAGGATGTTTCGGATGTCCGCGCCCCGCCACTGGTACACCACCTGGTCGTCGTCGCCCACCACGGTCACGTTGCCGTGCGCGGCGAGCAGCTTGACGAAGGAGTATTGCGCACGATTGGTGTCCTGGTACTCATCCACCAACACATACCGGAACCGCGACTGGTACGCGGCGCGCCGGTCGGCGTGTTCGGTCAGCACCTGCACGGGGAGGGCGAGCAGGCCATCGAACGTCACCGCGTTGTGCGCGCGGAGCGCGTGTTCGAGATCCGCGTACACGGCCGCCGCCGCCCGGCTCAGTGGGTCATGTGCCAGTCGCGTGTATTCGTCGGGTGGCACGAGCGCATTCATTGCATCGGAGATGGCCGAGTGGATCGCCTTGGGTGTCCACTCGCGCGGCGAAATCCCCCGCCCTTCCATCACGCGCTTGACGACGCCCAGCGTGTCGTCCTCGTCGTAGATCGTGAAGTTGGACGACCGGCCGACGAGCGCGGCGTTCGCGCGGAGCATACGGGCGCCAGTCGAATGAAAGGTGCCCGCCCACATCCCCGCGGGCTGGCCGCCCAGGAGAGTCGCGAGTCGGTCGCGCATCTCGCCGGCCGCCTTGTTCGTGAACGTCACGGCGAGGATCTGCGCGGGGTCGACACCGCGGTCCTGAATTAGCTGCGCGATGCGGAGCGTCAGGACCCGAGTCTTCCCCGAGCCGGCGCCGGCCAGCACCAGCAACGGTCCGTCGCCGTGTACGACCGCCGCACGCTGCGCCGGATTGAGCGTCTCGAAGAGCGCGGACGCGCGGCCGGGTGCGACGGAGGTGGACATCAAGGCAAGATAATGTCGAAGGTCGCCCCGCGGTCCGCCGGCACGAGCACCAAGCGCCCACCGTGATTGTCTTCGACGATGCGGCGCGCGAGCGACAGACCGATCCCCCACCCTCGCGCTTTTGTGGAGAACCCAGGGCGAAAGACCTCCTTGCGCAGCTCGCGCGCGACGCCGGGCCCGTCGTCGGCGACGCGGAGCCGCACGCCGCCCTCGGGCACCGGCTCGGCCGAGAGGCACACGTGACCGCCGCGTCCCGCTAGCGCGTCGATGGCGTTCTTGGTCAGTGCCTCGACCGCCCATTCGAGCAGGACGGCGTCGCCTTCCACCTGGAGGTCGCCCTCCGCCCGCTGCGTGGTGATCGTGACCGTGTGGGCGAGTGACGGCACCCGGGCGCGAAAGTACGCGGCCACGCGCTCGACGAGCTCACCCGCCTCGACCGGCTGCGCCCGCGACGGCCGCCCAATCCGCTCGAACCGGTGGGCCACGCGATCGAGGCGATCGAGATCGCTCTGCATATGGTCGAGCACCGCCGCCGCCGGACCGCCCGGGGCGCGCTCGCGCAGGAGCTCGAGCCAGCCGCTGAGACTCGAGAGCGGCGTGCCCAGCTGGTGCGCCGACTCGCGCGCCATGCCGGCCCACACTTTCTCCCGGTCCGCGTGCGCCCGCGTGCGCAACGTGAACACCCCGAACGCGATGAGAAACGCGAGGAGGGTCCCCTGCAAGACGGGGATGACGCGCAGGCCGCGAACGAGGGGCGTGTTGCCGAAATGCACGATCCCGACCGCGGGCTCGATCACCGGCGGGTTCTGGGCATCGAGCTCGAGGACGTAGTCGCGCATCTCCGGACTGTCGAGCCGTGCCACGAAGGGCAGATTCGCGGTATCCCGGGGGATGCCGTGTGGGTCCGCGACGATCACGGGCACGCCGATCTCGCGAATGTGCTGCGCGAGGTCGAGGAGCGCCGCCGTGCTCGCACCCTCTGAAGGGTCGCTAAGCGCGCGAAACACGCGCGCCGACATCAGGCCGGAGCGTGAGGCCTCGCGCCGCAACTCGGCGATGACCCGCTGCGTGTAGATCGCGTACCATCCCAACAGGACTGCGAATCCCACGACCAACAGCACGGCTGGCGCCCGGCGCGGCATGCCGAGGTTCTCGATCTAGCCGAGTCGGTCCACGCCGAGCGCGAGCCGCAACGCGTCGGGCACGCGCACGCCGCCACCTGGCTCCTGGTACTGCTCGAGCAGCGCCGCGATCAGCCGCGGAAAGGCGATCGCCGATCCGTTCAACGTGTGAATGAAGGTCGGCTTGCCGGCGCCTCCGGGACGGAAGCGGATGTTCGCGCGCCGGGCCTGAAAGTCGGTGCACGTACTGCAGGAGGACACTTCCAGCCACTTGGCGACACCCGGCGCCCACACCTCGAGGTCGAATGTCTTGGCACTCGCGAACCCCGTGTCACCGGCCGCGAGCAGGACGACGCGGTATGGCAGTCCGAGTCGTTGCAAGACGGCTTCGGCGTGCCCGGTCATCAGCTCGAGCTGGGCCGGAGAATCCTCCGGGGCGCAGTACCGGACCAGCTCCACCTTGTCGAACTGGTGCAATCGGAGCAGTCCCCGCGTGTCTTTGCCGTGGGCCCCGGCTTCGCGCCGAAAGCACGGGGAATACGTCACGAACCCGCGTGGCAGCGCGACTGCGTCGAGAATCTCGTCCCGGTAGAGGTTCGTGACGGGGACTTCGGCGGTCGGCACCAGGAAGAGATCGTCGCCCACGATCCCGTATTGCTCGTCTTCGAACTTCGGGAACTGCGCGGTGCCGGTCATCGAGGCGCGATTGACGACGAATGGCACCCATACCTCCTCGTAGCCATGGTCGCGCGTGTGGAGATCGATCATGAACGTCATGAGCGAGCGCACGAGCCGGGCGCCCAGGCCGCGAAAGGCGACGAACCCCGAGCCGGCAACCTTGGCGCCTCTCGCCAGGTCGAGGATGCCCAACCCGTCCGGGCCGGCGATCTCCCAGTGTGGGCGCACGCCGTCCGTGGGACGCGGCGTACCCCAGCTCCGCACGACAATGTTTGCGGTCTCGTCGCCCGCGGGGACGTCGGGCAGCGTGATATTGGGGAACTCGAGGCCGAGCGCCATAAAGGCCGACTCCGCGGCCGCGCGTTCACCTTCGAGCCGGCTCAACTCCGTGCCCAGCATGCGGCCGCGCTCGATCAGGTCCGTCGCATCGATCTGCGCCTGCTTGCAGCGCCGCACCTCCTGGGTGAGGGCGTTGGCCGCGGCTCGCTGCTCCTCTTCGGCCTGGATGCATGCGCGCCGATGCCGCTCCAGCGCCTCAGCCCGATCGACAGTCGGACCCAGCGTCTTGAGCATGCCGCGGCGGCGCAGCGCGTCGCGCAGCGCATCGGGTCGCTCTCGCAACAGGCGCAGGTCGTGCACTGGCGGTACGCGCCGGGCGCGGCGCTAAAAGCTCGGGATGCCGGGCTGGAACTCCCGAAACCCGCAATTTGGGTCGACCGTCGCGCGAAAATGAATCGTTCGATCCAGCGTATTGACGCTATCGACGACCAGTTTTCCGTACAGCGACGGATTCTGGTCGGCCTCGCACGCCACGGGGTTCGTCACCACGTACAACGCCTGCCCGGGCGACAGGGCGTAGCTGGAGTCGAACACGTAGCCGATCCGAAGGCCATACGTCGCGGAGTCGTACGGGATACTGATCCGCTGCAGGCCGACATGTCGTGTCGTAATAAACCCGTTGGACACGAGCGCGACGGGGTAGATGATCGCTTGCCTCGTCGCCGAATCGACGTCGAAGGCGACGTCGAAGTCCAGATTGTCGTCCACCCGGATCATGCTCTGCGAGAAGAGATCGAACCCCGATGGCTGCGCCGCCGGGGAGCCGTTGAGCGCGAACGCCACCAGCGTATCGACCGCGATATCGACGACCGGGCTGGGGTTGTTATTTCCGCACCCTGCGCCGGCCATGGCCAACAGGGCGCCGGCCGCAATGCCCGCGGCCCGGCGGCATTGGCGAATCGAAGGTCGGGCAGTCGGCGTCAACATGGGGGAGATGCGCGTACGTTACCCGGGTGCGCGGCGCCGTGCAAGCTGTTCTCACGGCTTGACTTCGGCATCCGCGCGCCCTAGTTTCGCACCCACTTGCCCGGGAGTGCCATGCCCACCATCCGCGACCTCGTGGCAGCCATTCGCCAGCGCGACGGCGTTGATGCCGCCGTGATCCTCGGCCGCGATGGGCTGCTGATCGACAGCCAGACTGTTGCCAACCTTGCGCCCGAAGATGTCGCGGCCCATGTGCCCGCGATCATCAGCGCGGCCGACGAATTCGGCGCGGCGGCGCAGCGCGGGACGCTCACCACCGCCGTACTGGAGCACCCACAGGGATTGGCGATCATCTCCGTGCTGTCGGACGATGCCGTGCTCCTCGTGCTGGTACAGGCGAGCGCCAATATTGGCCAGCTCCTCTTCGAGCTTCGTCGCAATCGCGAGCACATAGCCTCGCTGGTCTAGCTGACGCGAGCTGCGCCCCGCGATGGAAGCGATCCACGCCCTGGTTGCGGACGACGAGCCGCACATCGGGCGCATCATCAAAATGAAGCTGGAGCAGGGCCCGTTCCGGGTCACGCTCGCGTACGATGGGCGCGAAGCGCTGGAAGTACTGCGTCGTGAACCCGACATCCAGATCGTGCTGCTCGACCTGATGATGCCGCACCTCAGTGGCCTCGACGTGCTGGCCGAGATCCGGGCACACCCGCAATGGAAGTCGCTGCCGTGCATTATCCTCACGGCCGCGGGCCAGGAGCAGCAACATCGGTTGGCGCTCCGGCTTGGCGCGACCGAGTTCATGACCAAACCATTCAGTCCGAAGAAGCTGTACGCGCGGACGGCGGAGTTGGCCGGGGTCCCGCACGACACAGGGGGCATCGACGCCAGCTGATGTCGCTCCCCGGTGGGCCGTCGTACTCGCTGGCGGCGTTGGCTCGCGCTTCTGGCCCATCAGCACACCACAACGCCCGAAGCAACTGTTGCCGCTGGTCGGAGACCAGTCGCTGCTCGACGACACGCTCCGGCGGCTCCAGCCGCTGGTCCCGGCACACCAGACGCTCGTGCTGACGAATGCCGCGCTCCTGCCCGCGATCGCCGCGGCCAGCGCGCCATTCGGAGTACCACCAGCCAACCTGCTCGCCGAGCCGCGACCCGCGGGTACGGCCGCCGCGTTGGCGTGGGCGGCCGCCCAAATCGAGCGGCGCGCGGGACCCGGCGCGGTGATGATGTGCGTCCATGCCGACTGGGCCGTTGGCGAAGCGGAGCAATTTCGCGGCGCGCTGTCACGCGCGGCCGACGTCGCGTGCGAGCGTGCGAGCCTGGTCACCGTGGGCATCGTCCCGACGCGTCCCGATCCCGGCTATGGCTACATCCGTCGAGGGCCCCCGGTCGCGCCGGGAGTCTTCGTCGTCGAACGATTCGTCGAGAAGCCGAATCGCACGCGCGCCGCGGAGATGGTCGCGGAAGGATGTCTGTGGAACTCCGGGATCTTCGTGTGGCGGGTGGGGGATTTCCTCGATGAGCTGCGGCGTCATACACCCGAGGTCGCGCCGGCCCTGGATGCCGCGCTGGCGACCGCCGATGGCGCGACGACGTTTTTCGCTGCGGTGCGGTCGGTATCGGTGGATGTCGGCGTGTTGGAGCGCAGCGCGCACGTGCTCGTCATTCCAGGCGAGTTCGGCTGGGATGACGTGGGCACGTGGGCTGCGCTGCGTCGCGTGCGTACGCGCGATGCGGCGGGTAACGCCGTCCACGGTCCGGTCTACGCGAAGGATTCGCATGGCAACGTGGTCTACGCCGAGGGCGGCGCGGTCGTGCTCTACGGCGTGTCGGATCTCGTCGTCGTGACGCGCGACGGGCTGACGCTCGTGACCACGGTCGAGCGATCGGCGGATCTCAAGGCGCTCGTCGAATCGTTGCCGGATTGGCTCGCCGACCGCGCCACATAGACCCCGGCCCTTCCCGTACCGCCTCGATGCCTTTCTACCTCTACGACGACGCGCGGGCACGCCTCTTCGAGCCGTTCGCGCTGACCCGACCGGTGGCGGAGCTTTGTGCCGGCGCGCTGATCACCCGGCACCGGTGGGCCCGCGTGTCCGGCGAGGCCGCGACGGGGATGATCGTCGCCGATCATCTCCGGCATTTCGTGGAGCTCGATGCGCCGCCTGTGGTGACGGACGTCATCCCCGCGGGCGCCCGTATCGTCAACTCGCGGTGCATCCCGTCGATCGGCGCCGCGCCGAGCGGTGACGTCTGGGTCTGCGATGGCCGCGTCGCCGCCGTGCGTCTGACCGCGCCGCTCGACCCGGCGGCGTGCGCCGGCGGCTCCATGTCGCTCGACGGGCTGGCCGCGCCGACAGCGGCGCGCACGAATCTTCCCGGGCGATGGGCCGACGATGTGTGGGATTATATCCGCGATCTTCCCGCGCAGTTGGCGGCCGATCTGCCGGCCCTCGCCGCCAACGCGGATCTCCGGCCCGATGCGGTGGCTGCGGCGACGGTGATCGGGCCGCGCGAGCGTTTATGCATCGAGCGCGACGCGGTCATCGAGCCCCATACGGTGTTCGATCTGACGGCCGGACCGGTCTTCGTGCGGCGGGGCGCGACGGTGCAGGCGTTCACGCGGGTCGTCGGCCCGTGCGTGATCGGCGAGGAGTCGGTGGTCGTCGGGGACCGCATCGCCGCATCCTCGATCGGCGAACGGTGCAAGGTGCACGGCGAGCTCAGTATGTCGATCGTGATGGGATGCACCAACAAATCACATGATGGGTTCGTTGGGCATTCGTACCTGGCCCGCTGGGTCAACCTCGGTGCCGGCACGATCACCAGCAACCTGAAGAACACCTATGGTCCGGTGCAGCTCTGGACGCCCGACGGGATGCGCGATACGGGCGAACCGTTTCTCGGGTCGTTCATTGGCGACTACGCCCGAACGGGCATCGGCACTCGCTTGACCACCGGTACCGTGATGGGTGCGGGGGCGAACGTTTTTCCGACGGGCGTCGCGCCCAAGGTCATTCCGCCGTTCGCGTGGGGGGAAGGCGAGCCGTTCGCCACGTTCGCGCTCGCCAAATTTCTCGAGGTTGCCGAGCGCCAGATGGCCCGGCGCGCGGTCACGCTGAGCGCCGCGGGACGCCGGTACCTCACCGCGGCGCATGTCCGGGCCGCCGAAACGCGCGCGGCATCACCGCAGTCCACGCCGCGTCAGGCCTCGCAGTGAGGAGCTGGGTTCTCGGCAGCGGGAGCCGTGGGAACGCGGTGTTGCTCGAGGTGGACGGGGCGCGCGTGTTGATTGATGCCGGATTCCCGGTTCGCGACATTGCTCGCCGCCTCAAGTCGATCGACATACCGCCGACGTCGATCGAAGCGGTCATCGTCACCCATGAGCACACCGACCACGCGCGGGGCGCGGCGGCTGGCGCGCGGGCGTTCGGATGGCGCATCTACGCGTCACCTCGGACTCTCGATGCCGATCCTGAGCTCCGTGCGTCGGGCGGGGTCGCTGTCGGCTCTCACGCGGTCGTCGCCCTCAGCACAATGGACCTGACGACCGTTCCGATTCCGCACGATGCCGTCCAGCCTGTGGCCGTAGTCGCGACGGCGCGTCGGACCGGCGTGCGCGTGGGCGTGGCGTACGACCTCGGTCATGTGACCGAGGGTGCGTGTGTGGGGCTCGCGGAACTCGATCTGCTCATCCTCGAGGCAAACCACGATCTGGACATGTTGCGGTCGGGTCCCTACCCCGTGAGCGTGGCCGACCGGATCGCGGGCCCGCGCGGTCATCTCAGCAATGCGGCGGCTGCTGACCTCGCACGCGCTGTCGTGCACCGCGGATTGTGTCGAGTGGTGCTCGCGCATCTCAGTGAGAACTGCAACGAGCCTCGATTGGCGATCCACGCTGTGACCACGGCGTTGGCGCGGACTCGGCGCGGCGGCGTCCCCGTCTGCGCTGTCTCACAACACGCGGTGACCGGTCCATTTCTCGCCGGCGAGTGCCTGGGGACGGCCCCCGATCCCAGGCAACTCTCGTTGGACTTCTGACGCCGGCGTGCGGCAGCGCCACAGCGTCCGTCAGCATTCTCGCGGAAAACAAAGCGGCCGGCCCCAATCAACCGGGACCGGCCGCTCCGCGCTTCGTGGCTGTTGCCAGCCGCTAACCGCTGTGCCTAGTACATCCCGCCCATGCCGCCGCCAGCCGGCGGACCACCGGCGGACGCCTTCTCTTCCTTCTTCTCGGCGATCAGGGCTTCGGTGGTGAGCAGTAGCCCGGCGATCGACGCCGCGTTCTGCAACGCCGTCCGGGTCACCTTGGTCGGGTCAATGACGCCGGCCTGTACGAGATTCTCGTACGTGTCGGTCAGCGCATTGTAGCCGAACGCGCTGTCCTTCGACGCGCGTACCTTCTCGATCACGATCGAGCCCTCGCCGCCCGCGTTCTGTACGATCATGCGGATCGGCTCTTCGATGGCACGACGGATGATCTCGACGCCGATCTGCTCGTCGCTGTCGCCCGTCTTGAACGTCTTGAGCGCGCCCTGGCACCTGACGAACGCCACACCGCCGCCCGGGACAATGCCCTCTTCGACGGCCGCGCGGGTCGCATGCAGCGCGTCCTCGACGCGGGCCTTCTTCTCCTTCATCTCGGACTCGGTCGCGGCACCGACATTGATCACCGCCACGCCGCCGGCGAGCTTCGCCAGCCGCTCCTGCAGCTTCTCCTTGTCGTAGTCCGACGTGGACTTCTCGACTGCGGAACGGATCTCCTTGATCCGGCCCTGAATCTTGTCCGTGTCGCCGGCACCGTCGATGATCGTCGTGTTGTCCTTATCGACCACGATCCGCTTCGCGCGGCCGAGATCGGTGACCACGGCGTTCTCGAGCTTGAAGCCGACTTCCTCGGAGATCACCTGGCCATTGGTCAGGACCGCCACGTCCTGCAACATCGCCTTCCGACGGTCGCCGAAGCCCGGGGCCTTGACCGCGCACACGCGCAGCGTGCCACGCAGCTTGTTCACGACCAACGTCGCCAGCGCCTCACCCTCGATGTCCTCAGCGATGATGAGCAGCGGCTTGCCGAGCTGCGCGACCTTCTCGAGAATCGGGAGGAGGTCCTTCATTGACGAGATCTTCTTGTCGTGGATCAGGATGTATCCGTCCTCGACGACGGCTTCCATCTTCTCGGGATCGGTCACGAAATACGGCGAGAGATAGCCGCGGTCGAACTGCATCCCCTCGACCGTTTCGAGCGTCGTCTCGAGACCCTTGGCCTCTTCGACGGTAATGACGCCGTCCTTGCCGACCTTCTCCATTGCTTCGGCGATCAGATTGCCGATCTCGGGGTCGTTGTTGGCCGAGATGCTGCCGACCTGGGCGATCTCTTTCTTACCGGCGGTCGGGACGCTGATCTTCTTCAGCTCCTCGATCACCACGGTGACGGCCTTGTCGATGCCGCGCTTAAGCGCCATCGGGTTGACACCGGCGGTCACGTTCTTGAGCCCTTCACGGAAAATGGCCTGCGCCAGAATGGTGGCGGTCGTCGTGCCGTCGCCCGCGAGGTCGGACGTCTTGGTCGCGACTTCCTTCACCATCTGCGCACCCATGTTCTCGAGCGGGTCCGCGAGCTCGATCTCCTTCGCTACCGTGACGCCGTCCTTGGTCACGGTCGGGGCGCCGAACTTCTTGTCGATGACGACATTTCGCCCCTTCGGGCCGAGCGTCACCTTGACCGCCTCGGCGAGTTGGTCGATGCCGCGCTTGAGCGCGGCCCGAGCCTCGACATTGAAATACAATTCCTTGCTAGCCATCGGTCAGTTACCTGTTGGTCATATTGGTGGGCTTACAATTGCCGAATGAAACGGTCGATTCGCGACGCACTTATCCAATCACCGCGAGTACGTCCGACTCGCGGAGGATGAGCACCTGCTCGCCGTCCAGCGTCACCTCGGTGCCGCTGTACTTTCCGTAGAGCACTTTGTCGCCGACCTTCACATCGGGTGGGATCCGCTTCCCGTCTTCATAGCGGCCAGGCCCCACGGCGAGGATCTCGCCCTGCTGCGGCTTCTCTTTCGCGGTGTCGGGGATGTACAGCCCGCCCCGCATCTGCTCCGCCTCTTCCAACGGCTTGACGACAACTCGATCGGCCAGCGGGCTAACCTTTGCACCCGTGGCAGTCTTGGTGGCCATAACGACATCTCTCCGGCAGTGGGTCAATTATCAGGGTCAAGGTGCTTGTTAGCACTCAACTCATGTGAGTGCTAATCAGAATCGTAAGCTACTCTTGGCCATTTCGGACGTCAAGTGCGCCCCGCACCGCTAGCGAGCGGGTCCGGACCGGTCTCCGTGACGCCCTGTGTGACGCCGTTGTTGGCGCCCGTCGCGACGTTAGGTGGGCGCGGTACCGAGCCCAGCAATACTGGCCGCCGACGCGGTTACTGGGCCGGGTCGCGCCCGGATCGCCCGCTCGCCGGATCCGTGAGGAGCTCGTAGGCGATCCGGAGCCCATCGAGCGTCAGATGCGGCGCCACCAACTCGATCGTCTCGCAAAACGGCCGAATGGCATCGGCGAGCCCGCCAGTCGCCACGACCAGCGGACGAGCGGGGCGCGGCCACGCCTTGATGATCCGACGGACGATCCCGTCCACCGCGTCCGCGGCGCCGAATACGACGCCGGCTCGGATGCACTCCTCAGTCCGCGTGCCAATCACTTGGGCGGGGGCGCGCAACTCCGTGGCTGGCAGCTTGGACGTCCGGCGAAACAGGGTCTCGGCCGATGTGCGTACCCCGGGTGCGATCACGCCACCAAGGAAGACGCCATCCGCCGTGATGCAGTCGAACGTCGTCGCGGTCCCGAGGTCCACGACCACAGTGTCGCGGCCGTACAGGCGGCTCGCCGCCAGCGTGTTGATGATCCGATCCGCGCCAACCGTGAGTGGCTCTTCGACGGCCAGCTGGATGGGTAACGGCGCCGCGGCATCCACGATGACCGCGGGCACGCCGAAGCACTGTGCGCACGCCTCGCTCAACGGCCCGGTCACGGCGGGTACGACGGAGCCCAACGCGGTCCCCTGCACCGCCGCAGGTCGTACGTCACGGGCGGCGAGCAGCTGACGAATCAACAGCATCAGCTCGTCCGGCGTCCGCTCGGGGATCGTGGTCAGCCGCCAGTGGGCCTGGAGCGTCGGCGGCTCGTACAGGCCGACTGTCGTCTCGGTGTTGCCCACATCGAATACGAGTATCATTGGCCCTCCAATTCCTCGGTCAGCACGAGTGAGCCGGACCGATATTCGCGGGCCACGCCCTCGTGGGAAATCACGATCGCGCCGGTTGCCGCGACGCCTTCGACCCGCCCGGTCCCCGGGGACCGGCAGAATCTCCCTCTCGCGATGTCCCGCTCGGCGAACTGTGCGAGCTCCGCCGGCGTCAGCGAATCGCGAGCGGCGGCCGCGGCGCGCAGCTGGGGTACGAGATCGGCGAGTACGTCCAGGCGCCGTGTGCCAGCGGGGAGGCCTGCCGCTGCACCCGTCATCGATACAGGTGCATGGAGGTTCACGCCGAGCCCGATGGCGACCCATGTCGGCGCACCGTCCTGCCACCGGGCTTCGATGAGGACCCCCGCCAGTTTGCGCCCATCGAGATACAGGTCATTCGGCCATTTGAGTCCGACCGGGCGGCCCGCGTAGCGGTCCAGGATTCCCGCGGTCCGTAGCCCGACCCGCAGAGCGAGCACCTCGATCGCGCGTCCGTCGTCGGGGCGCTCGATGAGCGTGAGCCAGATCCCGGCTCCGGCCGCCGACAGCCACGTGCGGCCACTGCGCCCCCGCCCCGCCGTCTGACGATCGGCCAGCACGACCGTGCCCGCCGGCGCGCCGGCCGCCGCCAGCACGTGCGCGATGTCCATCGTCGATCCGGTCTCGGCGTAGACTGCCGCCCGCGGGATGTGCAGCCGACGCTCGAGATTCGCCGCGCTGACGTCGTCGTAGCGCGCGATCTCCGGCGAGCCGGTCATCTCCCGCGGCGCAGCGGTCGCCACCGAGTCGTCCTGCTCACCCATGCGATGCCCGGTACATGACGAACGCGAGGACCGCCACGCCGACGACGACGCGATAGATGGCGAACGCGCCGTAGCTGTGCGACTTGACGTACCGCAGCACGACGGCGATCGCGAGCCACCCGCTCACGGCGGCCGTCACGACGCCGATCACGAGCGGCATCGTGATCCCATGGCCAATCGCCTGCGGCACCTTGAGGATCGCGGCGGCCGCAATGATCGGCATGCTCATGAGGAAGCTGAAGACGGCGGCGTCTTCGCGATTGAGCCGGAGGGCACGCCCCGCGGTGATCGTTGCCCCGGATCGAGAGACGCCGGGCACCAAGGCGAACGCCTGCGCGATGCCGATCGCGATCGCGTCACGCCAGGTCAGCTGGCCGATGGTTCGCTCGGCACCCGCCCACCGGTCCACGACCCACAGGAGGATACCCATGCCAATGAGCGTGCACGCGACCAAGGGCAACGCACGGAGCGCCTCGTCGGCCTTCCGCTCGAGCGCAATTCCCGCGAGACCGCCGGGAATCGTGGCCACTGCTAACAACGCCACTTGCCACTCGTCCGGCGTGACGAGTCGCCCCCGATGACGCACCACCGAGACCGCGGCCCTCGCGAGCCGCCGCCATTCTGCTCGAAAGTACCAGAGAATCGCGATCAGGGTGCCCACGTGGAGCGCCACGTCGAACGGCAATCCCGGATCCGCCCAGCCAAGAACCTGCGGCACGATGATGAGATGCGCCGAGCTACTGATGGGCAAGAACTCGGCGAGTCCCTGCAACAACCCGAGTACGAACGCCTGGAATGGAGTCATGTCCTGACAAACTAGCAGTCACCGAGAGGGGCGGCGACCGCGAGTCTCGCGGGAGCTAGGTCCGGCTGTACAGCGCCTCGTACTGGCCGACGATCGCTTCTTCCGAGAACCGCTCCCGCGCGTCGAGCGCCGCGAGCGTGCTCATCGCCGCCCACCGGTCGCGGTCGCGCAGGATGCCGATCGCCGCCTGCGCCATCGCATCGACATCGCCGACCGGGCAGAGCGCGCCCGTTTCCCCGTCTCGGATGACCTCGGGCAGTCCGCCGACACGTGAGGCGACGACGGGTACCCCGCTGGCGAGGGCCTCCAGGGCACTCAACCCGAACGACTCGGTCTGACTGGGCAACAAGAAGAGGTCGGCCGCCGCGAGCAGGGGCGCGACCGATTCGAGCTTCCCCAGAAACGAGACGTCGGCCTCGACTCCCAACTGGTGCGCCTCATCCTCGGCGTGCGCGCGATCGGGCCCGTCGCCGACCATCACGAGCACGCTCGGAATCTCGGCCCGAACCCGGGCAAAGATCCGGATGATGTCGCGGACTCGTTTGACGGGTCGAAAGTTGGAGACGTGGATCAGCACCGGCCGCGCGCCATCGACGGCGCCCCGCAGCACAGGCGGATACCGCTGCCGATCGTACACGCGGGGGTCGATGAAGTTGTAGATCACTTCGACGTCGCACTTCGGGCACCCGAACGCGGTATACGTCTCGCGGCGCAGGTATTCAGACACTGCCGTGAGCCGGTCGGACTTCTCGATCGAGAACTTGGTGATCGCGTGGAACGACGGATCCTGGCCGACGATCGTGATATCCGTGCCGTGGAGCGTCGTGATCAATCGCACATCGGAACCCGTCTCTCGCAGCATTTCGCGCGCGATCCACGCGCTCGTGGCGTGGGGGATCGCGTAGTGCAGGTGCAGCAGATCCAATCCGTGGCGCAGCACGACTTCGTGCATCCGCACGGCGAGCGCCAAATCGTAGGGCGGGTACTCGAACAGCGGGTAGCGTCCCACATCCACTTCATGGAAGTAGACGCGAGGTTGAAATGCCGGCAGGCGGAATGGGTGCTGATAGGTGATGAAGTGCACCTCATGCCCGCGGGCGGCAAGGGCCACACCGAGCTCCGTCGCGATCGCGCCCGAACCCCCGTAGGTCGGGTAACACGTGATGCCGATCCTCACGTCGCCACCCACTCCCGTCGCAGTGCCAGCCGCGGGTCCCGGTCCACCGTGTGCGCGCGGACCCACGCCGCGGCCTCGTGGACCGCGTCGGGCCGATCGGGATCGAGCCGTACGGTCCGGTCGCGCGGTAGTTGGTGCCGGAACCACGTGCGCTGGCGTTTGGCGTATTGCCGCGTCGCGATCACCACCCGCTCCAACGCCGCCTCGCGTGACAGGGCGCCCGCGACGTAGTCCCGGATAGCCGCATACCCGCTCGCCTGCCACGCCGGCGCGTCGGCCGGGACCACCGCGGCGAGCGATGCGACCTCCGCCGTCCACCCGCGCTCCAGCATCGACGTCGCGCGGCGCGCGATCCGGTCGCGGAGCGGCGGCCCAGGATCAACCACGAGGTAGTGTGTCACGTATCGCTCTGCTCCCGCCGGCGCCGACGCCGACACTGGGTGGACGAGCGCGCGAATGTAGAAACCCGCACCGCCCACCACCATGGGGATTCGCCCATCACGGTGAGCGTCAGCAATGGCCGCATTGGCCTCCGACGCCCACGCGTAGGCCGTATAGCGCGCCGTCGGCTCCGCGAGGTCGAGGCAGCGATGCGGCGCGCGCTGGCGCTCACTCGCCGTTGGTTTGGCGGTACCAATGTCGAATCCACGGTAGATCTGCCGGGAATCGGCGTTCACGACGACCAGGTCCAGCTCCGCGGCAAGCGCGACCGCGAGGGCGGTCTTCCCCGCGGCCGTGGGTCCGCAGATCACGAGTAGCTCGGACGCGCGGTCTCGACTGACGACCGTGCCACCGGACTGCGGGGACGACATGGCGACCATGGCGGCGGCTAGCGACGACCGAATCGGCGGTCGATCTCGTCCCACATCAGCCGCACGACGGTGGAGCGCCCGTGCACGTCGTGCGCCGGCAATGTCGTCCGTGCCAGCGCGACAAAGAGCGCGCCCATCTCGGCTGGCGACAGCACCTCCCCGGCCTTGATTGCCGCCTTGCACGCGATGGTCGCGGCGAGCCGTTCGTGACGCGCCGCCGTCCCCGGCTGCCGATCGCCCGTCAATGCATCGAGCGTCTCACGCAAACACCGCTCGGCGTCGAATCGCGGGTGCGGCGACGGCACGGCATGCACCACCAACGTGTGTCCCCCAAACCCCTCGGCCTCGAACCCCAGACGAGTAAAGAGCTCCCGGTGCGTGTCGAACGCGTCGGCGGCGCCCGGGCTCAGATGGAGGGTCAGCGGAAAGAGCAGGTGTTGCGACGACAATGCCCCCCGCTCGAGCGCACTGACGAACCGCTCGTAGAGGATCCGCTCGTGCGCCGAGTGTTGATCGATGAGCACCAGGCCGTCGGTGTGCTCGAACATCATATAGGTGCGGCGGAGCTGGACGAGAGGCGGCACGGCGACATCGGTCGCGGCACCCTCGTCGCGCGCGCCATCGCCCATCGCGGCCGAGGCGCCGTTCGCCGTGGCGTTGCCGGCATCGGTGTGCGCCCCGTCCGGCGGTGCCCCGAAGAGCGGAGACGCCGGACCGCCACCGGTCGTGCGCGCAACCTCGGCGGCAAGGTCCGCCAACGAGCGATCGCCGTACACGCCGCCGCTCCCGTCGGCGCCCGGATATGCGCCCGCGCCGGTCCCGTAAACGAGATCGCCGCCACCACCATTCATGCCAGCCGTGCCACCGTGCCACACGCGGGGACCGACCATCGCGGCGCTCGCCAGCACGCCCAGCGCGCGTCGTACCGCGCCCTCGACCGCGCGCTCGGTCGGCCAGCGATCGCGGAATCGCACTTCGGCCTTCGCCGGATGCACGTTGACATCGACCGCATCGGGCGGGACCGCCAACTCGAGCATCAACGAGGGACGCAGTCCGGCCGGAATCGTCGAGCGGTACGCCGACTCCGCGGCGCGCACCAGCCCGGGGTCGCGGATCGCGCGTCCATTGACGGCGATGTGGATCCGCCGGGTGCGGGTGCCGACATCACTCGGCCGCTCCACCAGTCCCGTCACTCGGACTGCGCCGTTCGCGTCGTCTACCGCGAGCAGGCTATCCGCGTAGTCCACCCCCCATGCAGCCCCGACACGCGCGCGCAGCGAGGGCGCTGGCGGAAGCGCGAGCATCCGGCGGCCGTCGTGCGACAGCGTCACGTGCACCGCGGGCCGAGCGAGTGCGATCGCGGTGACCGCATCGGCGACCGCGCGCCATTCCGTTCGGGCGCTGCGCATGAACTTGAGCCGGGCGGGCACGTTCTGGAACAGCCGGGTCACGTCTACCGTCGTGCCTCGCCGGCGCGCGACCTCTTCCACGGCCTCGATCGTTCCGCCCTGGACCCGGATCGTGGTGCCGGGACCTTGCTCCGGCGCCGTGTGGAGCGTGAGGTGGGAGACCGATGCGATGGCCGGGAGTGCCTCGCCGCGAAAGCCGAAACTTCGGACGCCGACGAGGTCCGCGGCGCGTCGGATCTTGGACGTCGCATGCCGCTGGAGGGCGAGCAGCGCGTCAGCGCGCTCCATCCCACTGCCGTCGTCGCTGACGCGCAGGCCGCTCCGTCCGCCCTCGAACACCTCGACATCGACGGTCGTGGCCCCGGCATCGAGGGCGTTCTCGATCAACTCTTTGACCGCTGATGCCGGCCGTTCGACGACCTCGCCTGCCGCAATCTGGTCGGCGACGTCGGAGGGGAGGACGGCGACGGTCGGCACGGCCGTAAGCTAGCCGGCGTCCGCCGGCTATGCGACGCGGCCCGCGCGACGAGACCGGTCCGTCAGTACACGACCGGGCCACGACGTGCGATCGAGGTCAATTGCGCGGTTGCGATCCAGCCTTCCCGGTCTCCGTCGAGCCGCACGTCGGACCAGACACCCTGGGTTCCAAGCACGACCGCCACATCGCCCGCGTCGAGGCGGGATATGCGCTCCGCATCCAACGCGGGCGCCGCATGCAGCGCTGCGCCCGGCGTCACCACGGCCAAGTGCGCGGCGGCGGCCGCCTCATCGGCCCGCACTCCCATCCAAGCCGCTACGACAGCCGCCGCAACGCAGGCCACCACGCTGAACGCGCCGGCCGAGCGCCGCCGCACGAGACGCCATGTGGCGACCGAGCACGCGCCGAGCCAACATGCGAGCGCGACGTCGGCCGCCCACGGCGCCGGCACGCGCGGCAGGCTCGCGATCGGACCGTCCTGAGGCGCGCGAACGAGGGCGAGGCGATCTTTGACATCCTTCGCCAGCGGCTGCAGTCGCCCGCCCCGCTGCCACCCGACGACCGCGTCTGAGGAATCCCCCGCGGCCCACGCCGCGGTGCCCGCGTTCACCCAACCATCCGGGGCGCCCGGTGCGAGCTGCGTCACGGCCGCGAACTGTGCCGATGCGGATGCGTAGTCGCCGGCCGCGTATGACGCCACGCCTGCCGCAAACTCGCGGCGCTCGTTGGCGGTGCCATCCCGCTGGACCGTACTCGCCCACGCCCCGCTGGCCACGAGCGTGGCGGCAACCAGGACGATCGCGGTCGTCCCGCCCGACATCGGCCCGCGTGTGGTGGGCACGCGCCGCGGGAGGGCGGCGCTCGTCCCCAATGGCCGCGCCTCGGCCACCACGGCGTCATAGATGGCCATCGCGCGCGCGCCCGCCTCGGGCATCGGCTCCGACTCCGTCGTGGCTGCCATCCCGAAGCACGCGCGGTCGAGCGCCCCCAACATCGTCTCCGCTCGGTCGGCCGTTTGTGACGTGACGCCTTCCCGCCGGAGCGTGTGGGCGAGCGCGCCCGGGTTGGTGAGTGCAGTCGGTCCCAATCGGAACCGCGCTTCCAGCGCCCGGACGAAGAGGCCGCGGACCGTCCGCGTATCCGCGGGTTGCTGGCGCTTCGCGAGACGTCGTAGCGTCTCGGCGGCGGTCGCGGGGCGTTTCGCGCGGCGGCGCGGTCGGCGCCGGGCCGACAACAGAAGCGCCGGCAGCGGTCCGCCGAGCGCCAGGACGAGGAACGTCGGCGATTGATAGAGCGGCGGTCGAGGGACGCCGCGGTAGACGGTGCGGATCGAGAGCGTCGGGGCCACGTCGAGTCGCGCGGTGTCGGCTTGCGCCAACAGCCCGGGCGCCACGCGGACGGAGTCCGCTCGCGTCGCCGCGATCTCGTACCGCTCCGTGTACGGATTGAAGTACGGATACCGGATAGGCGGCACGGCCAGCCGTCCACTGTTGTGTGGCGTCACGAGCCAATCGAACTCCTTCGTCCCGCGCACCTCATCCGTTGTCGTGTCCAGTCGCACGCGCTCTTGCCCGGGCACAGTGGACGCCCACGACATGCCGATCGCGGGTCGGGGAAACAGATTGACATCGCCCCGACCGGCGACGCTGACCGTGAATCGCATCGGGTCACCGACGCGGGCCGCGGTGGAATCGAGGTGCTCCGCGACGCGGAGGTCGCCGACCGCACCCACATAGTCCGCCGGACGGCCCGCGAGCGGCGGCGCGCGCGCGACGACGGCAAGGCTCTCGGCCAGCAACGTGTGGTTCTCCTCCCGACTGAAGAAGCTGAGCGACAGCGGCAGCGAATACGCGAGCTCGGCGCTCGGAACTTCGTAGCGTCCCGGGCCCAGCGGGAAGAGTGCCCGCTCGAACACGTGTACCTCGAACACGTGATGCCCCACGCGACGGGAACCCGGATCACGCGACGCCGATGCCAGCTCATAGGCGAGCATCCCCTGCGGGTCCGGCGGCACGAACTCGGGATTGCGCCGCAGGCGGACCCGAAGCTGATCGTCGATAAACACGCCGACCTGGTACGTCGCCTGCTGGCCCACGTACACCGTGTCGGGCACGACCACCGCGTGGAAGTTCACCCCCTGCGCAGTGTCGAGCGGCACACGGGTGATGACGGCGAGCTGGGCGACGAGCCCGAGGACGGCGGCTACCAATCCTTCTCTCCGGGTGGGACATCGGGCGGGTTCTGGCGCTGCACTTTGCCCTCGACGTCGCGCTCCTCGCGCGCCGCGCTGTTCAGCAACTCATCCGCTTGGCGGCGTCCCAGCGTCCCTGCGCCCCCACCGTTGGGCTGTGACGGCGGCTGGCCCGCCGCATCGTTCCCGCGGCCGCCTCCACCCCCGCCGCCTCCACCGCCCTTCCGTTTGCGCAGCGCGAGCTCGTAGTTCCACCGAGCATCAGGATCGGCGGGCCGATCCAGTAGGACGCGCTTGTACGCGTCGAGCGCGGCGTCGAGCTCCGATGCGCCACTGTCGGCGGCGGCCGCGAGACCGCGCTGTAGGTGCGCGAGGCCAAGATTGAACCACGTGCGGTACCGCACGTCCGGGTCGCGGGCGTCGGTCACCCGCGTGAGGGCCGAGATGGCGGCATCGGCGGAGTCGGCAGCCAGCAATGCGGTGCCATAGTTGTAGAGCGTGCGCGGCGACCGATCGCCGGCATCGATCGCGCGGCGGACGGCCGCGGGCTTGCTCGTGATCGATTGTGCCAGCACGGCCGCGACCGAAACCGGGTGGCCGGGCAGCACACCAGGCAGTACACGAGGCATCACAGCCGGCACCAAGAAGATGACGGCACCGATGGCGCCGGCTCGCGCCGGCATTGGTGCCCGCGTGGGCGCCGACACACGCGCTGGCAGGCGCGGTGTCGTGCCCGATGGCTGTGTCGGCGCGCGATCTACGCCGCGGCGGACCGCGCGCCGCGGGTCTGCGACCAATGTGTCGATACCCAGCAGCGCGAGCGCGGCAATCAGAAACAGCTGAAAGCGCGCGGACCGATCTTCCCCCTGCTCGACGGCGCGTTGCGCCACGCGCAGCGTGCTCAGGGCACGGCGGATATTCGCGGCCTTGTCGGTGGCCGTCGCCGGAATGAAGGTGCCGTGCCCCGCCTCCGCGGCGGCGAGCAAGAGATCGGGCATATAATGGGTGACGACGACGTCGCCCGCCGCGTCGCGTTTCAGTGACGTGACACCGCCGGCCTCCAGCGGGATGGTCGAGCCCTGCTCGGTCCCGTAGCCGACGGTAATCAGGCTGATCCCCTCCTCCGCCGCGTGAGCGGCCGCTGACCGTACGTCGGCTTCGCCGTCGAATCCCTCGCCATCGCTCATGACGATCAACGCGCGGTCCGCCGCGGTCGGCGTCGCGAGTAGCAGATCGGTGCCCTGCCGGATGGCGCGGGAGATCGAGGTCCCGGGTTGACCGACTACCGACGGATCGAGATCGTCGAGGAACAGGGCGATCGCACCGTCGTCGATCGTGAGCGGGGTGAGGATATAGCTGCGCCCCGCGAAGGCGATGAGCGCGGTCCGGTCGCCCGGGGCGAGTGCGCGGAGGCGGCGCACGTCCTCCTTGGCACGTTCGAGTCGATTGGGTGGCACGTCGGGCGCGAGCATGGAGAGCGACGCATCGATGGCCACCGCCACATCCGCGCCCGACGTGCGGATCGCGGTACGCTCCGTACCCCATCGAGGGCCGGCCATGGCGATCGCCGCGCAGAGCGCTGCGCCGCCGAGCAGGAGTACCCGAAGTCCGGTGGACGGTGGTCCGCCGCCGCTCAGGAGGCGCGCCACGGTTGCCGGGTCGCCGAACCGTCCGAGCCGGCGCCGGCGGTCTCGCTCCCGACGGAACAACAGTCCGGCGATGACCGCGGGCGCCACGACGGCCAATACGAGCCAGAGCGGCCTCTCGAGGAACGGGAGTGACGCGGTCAGCGCCGGCATGAGATTCCGCCACCGTGGTTCACGTGAGCGGTCCCCGCCAGGCGAAGAGACCGATCTCCAGAAGGAGGGCACCCATCACGCACGCCAGCGGCCACCGGAACAGCTCGACGTACCGGACGTACGAGCGGGTGCGGATCGGCACGCGCTCGAGCTGGTCGATCTGCTCATAGATCTGGCGCAGGGCATCGGCGTCTCGAGCCCGAAAGAATCGTCCGTGGGTAACGCGCGCGATGTCGGAGAGCAATGGCTCATCGATCCGGACTTCGCGGTTCTCGTATCGAAGGCCGAAGAGACCGCGACCGACGGGCACGGGCGCCAATCCTTCAGAGCCAATGCCGATCGTGTAGATCTTGATCCCGAACACGGCCGCCGCCCGGGCCGCGGTCCGTGGATCGATAGCGCCCCGATTGTTCACGCCATCGGTCAGCAGGATCATGACCCGTGATGGTCCGGGCGCGGCCCGGAGTCGATTGGCCGCTGTCGCGATGGCGGTGCCGATCGCGGTCCCGTCTTCGAGCTGCCCGGCCTGCAGATTGTCAACGGCGGCGTTGACGACGGGGTAATCCAGCGTCAACGGTACCTGCGTGAGGGCTTCCCCGGCGAAGGCGACGACACCGATGCGGTCCGCGGTCCGGGCCGCGATGAAGCGCTTCATCGTCGCCTTGGCGACTTCCAAGCGGTTATCCGGTTGAAAATCCAACGCCAACATTGAGCTGGACAGATCCACGGCCAGCACGATGTTGATGCCCTCGCTGGTGACGTTTTCGGCGTGGGCGCCGGAGCGCGGCCGAGCGAGCGCGGTGATGAGGCCGACCAATGCGACATTCCGCAGCACGAACAGGATGCGCGCGAGGCTCCGGCCGGTATGTGGGCCCGCGGCGAGGGTTGCCACTCGCGAGAACGTGACGGCGTTCGGGCGACGATGCCGGCGCCACGCCCACCACGCGGGGAGCAGCGTGAGGGCCAGTAGCACCCACGGCGCGCTAAACTGAAGCGTCGAGCCAGTGAGGGCGCCCATCACGCCGCGTGCCCCCGACTGCCGGGGGCCGAGTCGGGGCTGCCTGGCGCGTGCATGGCATCGACCGGCGTCGTCGCGGTGGCTGCCGCCGCCGCAACGGCCGCACGTCGATCTACCTCCTCGACGATGCGCCGAGCCTCAGCGCCCAGCGCCTTGGCATCCACCTCGGAGAGCGGATATCGCGCGAACTTGATTCGGTCGCTCTCCGCTAAGAGCGCACCCAGCCGAGCGCGTGGGACGCGCGCGTCCTCACCGATCGCTCCCATGAGCTCGGCGGTCGTCAGCGCCATCGACGCAGGGGCCAATCGTCGGACCAGGTAGATCCGCGCGATATCGACGGCCAGCGTCACATAGCGTCCGGCTTCGCCGGCGTCCAGCAAGCCCACCCGGTCCAACGCGGCGAAGTCGCGTGTGGCTTCGACGAATGGCTCGACCCGCAGCGCCCGGCGCCGCGGCCGGCTCCGCCACCGCCGCACGACCAGCCAGAGCATCATGACGCCCAACAGGACCGCGCCCGCGATCGCCCACCGTGGCCACCACGGACGTGGCAATACGAACATCGCGCGCGCGGCTCTCGGGACACGATGCGCGGCGTCGGTGGGTGTCGTGGCCGCGACGAGGATCGTGAGATCACCGAGCGGGACGACGTCATCGACTCCGCCCCCGTGCACCGTGACCGGCGCGAAGCCAATAGGCTGCCGCCCGAGATCCCAGGCCGCGAGTCGATACGTCGCCGTCAGATCCATTCCCGACGAATCGGGGCCGCTCGCCAGGGCCCGCGGGTCCAGCGCTTCGACGGCCGTCCCGGAATCCGGTCCGACCGGAAACGTGACCGTCGCCCCCTGCGGGACACGGACCCGTACGACGACGAGGAATGGCTCGCCGATCCGGACCGTATCCGGCGCGATGCGAATCGCGAACGACACCGGCGGAGGCGCGCCCGCACCCGAACGCGTAGCGGGGACTCCCGCAGGTACAGGCGACCGGGCTTGTGACATCGCCCCCCCGAGCGGGGCGACCATCATCACGGTCACCGCGAGGGCCAGGGCAGTCGCCCGGCGACTGGACCGCACCGGACACGCGATCACGCGCTGCGCCGCCGGGCGCGTGTCTCCCGCCCGCGAAAGAACTTCAGCAGTGGTTCCACGACACCGCCCGCGGTGTCGATGACGATCTCGTCGATCGCGAGCTGCCGGAACAACTGCTGGCGGGCGAGTCGCTCGTCCGCGGTACGGCGCGCGTAGAACGCGCGCACGGCCGGAGCGCTCGTATCGACATCGATGACGGCGCCTGTTTCGGGATCCGCGAACCGCACCAGCCCGACGTCGGGTAGTGATCGCTCGCCCGGATCCTCGACCGAGACCGCGATCACATCGTGCCGCTGGCCGAGGAGCGACAGCGCTCGGTCGAATCCGGTGGCCAGAAAATCCGACATGACGAAGACGATCGTGCGGTGCGTCAGCAGCCGCGTGAGATAGGCGAGGGCGCTCGCCACGTCGGTGCCCGCCCGTGCGGGCGACGGCGCGAGCAGCTCTCGAATCACGCGCAACGCGTGCCGACGGCCCTTGCGCGGCGGCACGACCAACTCGATGCGGTCCGTGAAGAGCACCGCGCCGACGCGGTCGTTGTTGTGGACGGCCGACATCGCGAGCACGGTGGCGAGCTCGCTGGCGGCCTCCACTTTGAATCGCCGAGCCGTGCCAAAGCGCTCGGAGCCGGAGATGTCCACGGCAAGCATGATGGTCAACTCGCGCTCCTCGATGTACCGCTTGACGAACGGGCGCCCCATGCGTGCGGTGACGTTCCAATCGATGGCTCGCACCTCGTCACCCGGGAGATATTCCCGCACCTCGGCGAATTCGAGCCCGTGCCCCTTGAACACCGATCGGTACTCGCCGGTAAAGAGCGAGTTCACCAGGCGGCGGGTCCGGACTTCGAGGAGCTTGACCTGGCGGATGACGGCGGGCGAGACGCCGCTTGGTGTCGCGCGCGCGGCCGAGGGCCGTCGGGACTCCTCGGCCGCGCCCCGCGAGGAACTCGGCCGCGGCGGTCGGCCCGCCGCGCTGGTCACGGACTCTCGATGGCGCCCAGGATACGCTGTACGATGCGATCGCTGGTCACGGCTTCGGCTTCCGCCTCGAAGGAGGTCAAGATGCGATGGCGCAGCACATCGGGCGCCACCGCCTTTACATCGTCCGGCGTGACGAAGTTCCGTCCCCGGAGAAACGCGTGGGCCCGAGACGTCTGAGCGAGCGCGATCGTCGCCCGTGGGCTCGCGCCGAACTCGATCAATGGCGCGAGGTCCTGCAGTCCCGCATCGGCGGGCGTCCGGGTGACGTGGACGATCTCCACGATGTAGTCCACGATGCGGTCATCCATGTATAGCTCGCTGATGCGCCGCCGGGCCTCGAGGATCGCGGTGGGCGACGCGACCCGGTCCACTGGGATCACGTCCCCCCCCGACATTCGCCGCATGATCTCCTTCTCCTCATCGCGCGTCGGGTACCCCACCCGCAGCTTCATCATGAAGCGATCGACTTGCGCTTCGGGCAGCGGGTACGTGCCTTCCTGCTCGATCGGATTCTGCGTGGCCAGCACCAGAAACGGCTCGTCGAGCGGGTAGGTCGTCCCGCCGATCGTCACCTGCTTTTCCTGCATGGCCTCGAGGAGCGCGGCCTGCACCTTGGCCGGCGCGCGGTTGATCTCGTCGGCCAGCACGATGTTCGCGAAGATGGGCCCACGCTTCACCGAGAATTGCCCGTTGGACTGGTCGTACACCTGCGTGCCGATGACGTCCGCAGGCAACAGATCCGGCGTGAATTGGATGCGTTGGAACGTCGTCCGAATCGTTTCGGCGAGCGTCCGGACGGCCAGCGTCTTGGCCAACCCGGGGACTCCCTCGAGCAGCACGTGGCCACCGGTGAGCAGACTGATGAGCAGCCGCTCCACCATGTAGTGCTGACCGACCACGCGGCGCGCCACCTGATGCATGATGGACTGCGCCAGCGCGACATCCGCGGGGCCGACGGACGGCCCGGGGACGGCCGCGGGGACGGCCGCGGGGACGGGCGCGGGGACGGCCGCGGGGACGGCCGCGGGTTGCGCGCGCTCGCTCACGGTTCGGATTCGACGAGGCGTCGCTCGGTCGCGGTCAGCGGTCGCACGCTGCCCGTCGGCAGCATCCCCAACTCGATTGGACCGAACCGCGTTCGAACGAGTCGCTCGACCCGGAGGTCGGCGGCTTCGCACGCACGCCGCACTTCGTGAGTCCGTCCTTCGGTGATGGTGAGCTCGATCTCCCATCGCCGATTGCCGACCGATCGCACCGTGACATCACGTGGGCGGACGACTCCATCCTCGAGTTCGATGCCGCGACGAAAGTCACGGGCCGCGAGGACCGCGTTGCCCTGCACGGTGGCCACGTACGTCCGCGCGACGGCGTGGCTCGGGTGAGTCAAGCGATGGGCTGCAACCCCGTCGGTCGTCAGCAACAGGACGCCCTCGGTCATGTAATCCAGGCGCCCGACGTATCGCAGTCCGGGCCGGCGCAGCGCAGGCGGCACGAGATCGAACACGGTCTGCCGGCTCGCGCCGCGCTCATCGCGCGCCGTGGTCAACACGCCCGACGGCTTGTGCATGACCAGCCACGTCTCGCCGCGCGTGCGCACGACGGGCTTGCCATCGATGGTGAGCTCGTCGCGGTCGGGATCTACGGTCTCCCCCACGACCGCGACCCGGCCATTGATACGGACGCGACCCGCCGCAACCAGTTCATCGGCGCGCCGCCGGGACGCAATGCCCGCGCGCGCGAGCGCCCGCTGGACGCGCACGCCGGACCGGGCCGTCTCGCGGTCTGCGTCGTGCTCGGTCGCTCGAGCGGCGTCAGGCGCGGCGGTGTTACGCGCGGCGGTGTTACGCGCGCTCTCGCGCGCCGTGTCTCGCGGCGCCTGGGGTGACCCGGGATGTGTCCGGTTTTTGGCGTGTGCCGATTTCCCCGCGACCGCACCGGCCTCCGGGCGTGGCCCCCGGCGGCGAGCTGTCGATCGTGACCGCGGGTTCGCCATCGGTCAGAATCCAGCGGACGTGCGAGGGCTCGGTCCGGTCTGGGCGCGCCTCACAACGTCGCCAGGGGTACGGCCGCAGCCGCCGGGCGAAGTGCCACGGCCAGCTCGTCCGCGCGCGGCAACTCACCCAGGTGGCGCAGCGCGAAGTGCTCGAGGAACGTCGATGTCGTGCCGTACAGCAACGGGCGTCCAAGCGCCTCCGCCTTTCCGACCACATCGACCAGCCCCCGCTCGAGCAAGGACTTGAGGATCGACCCCGCGGAGACGCCACGGATCTCTTCGATGTCCGCGCGCGTGATCGGCTGGCGATAGGCGATCAGCGCGAGGGTCTCCAGCGCCGCCGCCGAGAGGCGGTGCGGGCGGGAGGCGATCTGCGCGCGCTCGATCGCCGCAGTGTATTCGGGACGCGTCAAGATCTGCCATCCGCCCGCGGCTTCCACGACCTCGATGCCGTGGTCGCCCTCGTCGTAGCGGGTGCGGAGCTCCACGATGGCGTCGGTAACCTGCTCGGTCGTCGCGCCCGGGTCGAGGGCGAGGAGCGCCTCGAGACCGATCGGCATGCCGCTCGCGAAGAGCGCGGCCTCAAGCAGCTGCGCCAGCGGTGTCATAGCTAGTTGTCGAAGCAAGGGGTGACATAGCGGGCGCGATGGTATCCGCGGCATCGTCGATGAGCGGATCGGGACCGGCATCGAGTCCCACGATCTCGACCGCCCCGAACGGGATGGGCTGTCGCAGGACGCATTCTCCCAGACGGGCGAGCTCGAGGACCGCGAGCAATACCGACAGAATCTCCCACGGCTCGGCGCTCGTCCGGACCAGATCCCGCCACCGAATGTGTGCGCGGCGCGCGAGCAGCGCCCGGGCCGCGATCAATGCGCCGGCGACGTCGAGCGCCCGGGGCACGACGGCGTGCACATCGGGTCCGCGAGAGGCCCGGAGGAGTCGGTCCACCGCCGCCAACAGATCCGCCATGGCGGCGGACACGGGTCCGGTCGCGGGAGCGCGATCCGGCGCCGGTAGCGGGCTTCGGGCAAACCGATTGCGACGCCCTTCGGCGCGAAGCTCGAGGACATCGACTACCTCGCGCACCTGTTGGTACTCGAGCAGACGCCGCACGAGTTCCGCGCGGGGATCGTCCCATGCCTCCGCGCCCTCCCGACGCGGCAGGAGCATCTGCGCCTTGATCCGCAGCAATCGTGCAGCCATCTCGAGGTATTCGGCCGCTTCGTCGAGTCGTAGGGTCCGGACCCGCACGAGGAACTGCTCCGCGATGCGCGCGATGGGGATGTCGTAGATGTCGATCTGCTCCTCGCGCAAGAGCGTGAGCAACAAGTCGAGCGGTCCGCTGAAATGCGCCAGCTCCACGACGAACGACGCCGGCGGCGCGTCATCGGTCGTTCGAGCCACGGTCCGCCCGCGATCGTCGGGCGCGTCGGCCACATCGGCGAGATGCGTCGCCACGGTCAGTAGAAGCCTGGTGGGAGCCAATGCGGCGTCTGGTCCAGCACCAGTTGTCGCACGCCGTCCTGCAATAGTGCCGTCGCGAGGTCCGCCGGTAACAGCCAGTACCTGATAGCGGGCGTCCAATAGAGGAGCATCAGGACGATGGCGAGCCCGAGGAATCCGACCTGTTGGTAGCGCTGCGCCCACGACGGCGGCAGCAAATACTTGAGGACGTGCGATCCGTCGAGCGGCGGGACGGGGAGCAGGTTGAACATGGCGAGGATAAGGTTCAATCCGATCCCGAGCCACAGCATAGCCTGCAGGATGCTGCACACGCCGGTCACCGCGGGCACCGCGCGTCCCACCAGTCCCATGATCGCCACCGCGACGGTGCACCCGACGGCGATCGCGACATTGGTCGCAATGCCAGCCAGCGAGACGATGATGTCGCCTCGCTTGTAGTTGCGATAATTGGTGGGATTGATGGGGACCGGCTTCGCGCCCGCCAGCACCGGAAAGTGCGCCAAGAGAAGCATCAACGGCAGTGCGATCGACATCCACGGGTCGATGTGCTTGATCGGGTTCCATGTGAGGCGACCAAGTTTGTAAGCCGTGGTATCTCCCTGCTTCAGCGCCGCGTATCCGTGGGCATATTCATGCGCGATGATGGAGAAGAGCAAGACCGGCGCAACCAGCAAGAGGTACTGAGCCAACGGGGATGGGCGGAGGGTGGCAAGCGGCGTGCACCGTCAGCGCCCGGACGGGTCGGCGGCAGCCTGAAGGTAGCCGCACGGAAAAGGTGTGTCAAAGCAATGTGGCGCCTTGACATCGGCACACATGCGGCCTAGGTTTTTTCGTGTGGACGGTCGGTGCCTCCGCGGGCCGGCCGTTGTGCATCATCCGCCCTACCGTCGGCAGTCCGCGCTCGCGGGTCCTGGCTGCCATTCGTTCGAGTCCGACTCGTCGGGAGAATTGCGTGCCGAACATCGCGTCCGCGAAAAAGAACATGCGCAAGACCCGCGCTGCGACGGTACGCAATCGCGCCCAGCGCGCCGCGCTTCGCACCGCCCTCAAGAAGGCCAAGACCAGCGGATCCACGGCCGACGAACGGCTGTCCGCGGTCCGACTCTTGGACCGTGCCGCGCGGAAGGGACTGATCCACAAGAACTCCGCCGCTCGCCACAAGAGCCGCCTGGCCACCGCCCGCTAGCAGATCCGCGGTACAAACTGAAGGCCGGCCTCGCGCGCGCGGGGCCGGCCTTTGTGCGTGCCTCGACTGTAGTCGGCGGCTGTCCGCTGACGCCGGCCACCGCGGGCCGCGCGCGGCCGCTCACATCGCCGCAAGCTCACCCCCGCACCGCTCGCAATACCATTCGGTCGGGTAGTTCATGTTGCCGCATTCGGCGCATTTGAGCGTCTTGATCTGCTCGACCGGGACATCGCGGAGAAAAAGCGGAACCGGGTCCGTCTTGCTCGGCGCACGATACGGGCCCTCGCTCGCCTTCTCAGCAGGCGTGTCGTCCGAGTCGGGGGCGGTGACCGCCATCGAGTCAACGGGCGTGACCGCAGGCCGCGCGGGCGGAGCGGCGACGGGGACCGCGGTCCCTGGCGCAGCCGAGGTCCTGGCTCGCGCTGGAGCGGGATGTGGCGCCGGATGTGCCGCGGGATGAGGAGCGGGATGGGGAGCGGGATGAGGTGCTGCGGCGGCCCGCGTCGCCGTCGCTGCGGGTGCCGCACCGGGTGGGGCGCCCGCCTGCTCGCCTTTGGGTTCGACGACCGAATGTAGAAATGCCAGCTCGTCGAACGATGCGCCTTGACCAGCGGCTGGTCCGCTCGCCCGACCAGCTCCGCCACTTGGACGCGGCGGTTGCCGACTGCCATCCGAGTCGCTCGGGGCGGCGGTCGGGGTCTCCGCATGTCCACTTGCCATGCCCGCAGGCGCGGCGGCGGCTGGGTCCGGTCGGCGCGGGGTCGCCGTCGCCATGTTGAGCAGTTGCTGTACCTGTGCGAGCTCCGACGCCGCTTCCGCGCGCCGCGCGGCGATCCGAGCGATATCGGCCTCGCTGGTCTGGCTCACCTCGCGCCACTGTTCCGGGCTGTACTCGCCCACGGCCGCGCGAAGCTCTGCCTCGGCCCGGATATCGCGCTGGCCGTTCTCCTCGGTCTGTAACGTCGTCACGCGGTCCGTCAGCGTATCGACCACCTGACGGAGCTCCGCCGATCGGCCACCCAGTTCTTCGAGGACTTTCCCCAGCCGAGCTTCGTAGTCCGCGTGGACACGCGCGTATACGTGGCTCGATGTCGTCGCGCGGCGCGATTCGAGCGCTGCGAGCCACTGCTCGTACCGTTGCCGCTCCTGGAGGAGCGCCGCGATCGCGTCCGTTGGCTTGTCCTGGGAAAGCGTGGCCATCACTCGTCCGTCTGAGGTCCTGCATCAACCGCCGCGTCGGGCCGCTCGCCCGCCAGTCGATTCGACCGCCGGCCTAGGCGACGCGTACCGCGCCAAAGGTTAATGCCCTTGTGCGGCAATATGATAGACGATCCGACCTCCGACAACAGTGCAGATCGCGCGGCCGCGGAGTTTGCGACCCGCATACGGCGTGTTGCGACCCTTGGACAGGAACTGCGTGGGATCCACCACCCACTCGCGAGTCGGGTCAAAGACCGTGATGTCGGCGGGCCGGCCGCGCGCCAACGAGCCGCCCGGCAAGTGAAAGATGCGCGCCGGTGCGACGGACATCCGCTCCACCAGCGTCGCGAAGTCGAGCACCTGCGCGCCCACGAGCGTCGTCACGACGACCGCGAGCGCAGTCTCGAACCCGACGATCCCATTGGGCGCATCCGCGAACTCGCGCTCCTTCTCGTCGTAATGGTGCGGCGCGTGGTCGGTCGCGATCACATCGATCGTGCCGTCGCGCACGGCTTCGGCCATCGCGGCCACATCCGCGGCGGTCCGGAGGGGAGGGTTCATCTTCGCGTTCGTATCGTAGCCCTCGACCGCGTTCTCGGTCAGCGAGATGTGGTGTGGGCACACCTCGGCCGTGACCGCGATCCCCCGATCCTTGCCCCAACGGATGAGCTCGACCGAGCCCTTGGTCGACGCGTGGGCGACATGGATGTGCCCGCCTGTGCGCCGGCTGAGCAAAATATCCCGGATCACCATGATCTCCTCAGCTTCGCTGGGCACCCCCCGGAGTCCGAGACGGGCGCTCACGATGCCCTCGTTCATCGCGCCGCTGACCGAGAGGGTCGGCTCCTCACAGTGGTCGATGACCGGGATCGTGAACGTGCGCGCGTATTCCAATGCCGTCCGCATTAACTGCGCGCTCGCGACCGGTCTGCCGTCATCGCTGATCGCCACCGCGCCGGCCCCGACCATCTCGCCCACTTCGGCCAGCGCGTGTCCCTCCTGCCGGACTGAGATCGCGCCAATCGGATAGACTCGGGCCGCGTGGGCCTTCTGGCCCTGTCGCACGACGAAGCCGACCGCCGCCTGATTGTCGGTGACCGGGTCCGTGTTGGGCATCGCACACACGGCGGTGAATCCACCCGCGGCCGCCGCACGCGCACCCGTGGCGATGGTCTCGACATCCTCTCGGCCAGGCTCGCGCAGGTGGCAGTGGACGTCGATGAAACCCGGCGACACGATCGCATCGGTGCAGTCGATGACCTCGGCGCCGTCCGGAATGCCCCCGCGCGAGCCGGCATGCGCGATCTTGCCATCGAGGACGATCACATCGCCGACCATGTCGAGCCCCTGCGACGGATCGATGATGCGGCCGCCTTGGAGGACGAGAGGCCGGGTCATCGGTCGCCCCCGGGCGTGGACTTCGCGGTTTCCGCGAGCTCCGGGCGGCCGCCGGCCAGCAGATAGAGGACGGCCATGCGAATCGCGACGCCGTTGGTCACCTGGTTGAGGATCACGCTCTGCGGACCGTCCGCCACGTCCGAGTCGATCTCGACGCCTCGGTTCATGGGCCCCGGGTGCAGGATCAGTACGTCGTGGTCAACCCGCTCGAGCCGCTCACGGGTCACGCCGAACACGCGATTGTATTCGCGGAGCGACGGGATATAGCCGGCCGTCATCCGCTCGAGCTGGAGCCGGAGGACGTTCAGCGCCTGGGCCCATTCCATTGCCGCTTCAATCCGATCGAACACCGTGATACCGAACTCTGCGATGGCGTTGGGGAGGAGCGATCGGGGGCCACACACAGCGACGTCGGCCCCCATCTTCTGGAGTCCCCAGATGTTCGAGCGCGCGACCCGCGAATGCAGGACGTCCCCGACGATGCAGACGCGAAGTCCTCGAAGGTCGCCGAAATGATCGCGCAGCGTGAGGAGGTCGAGTAGTCCCTGCGTCGGGTGCTCGTGCGTCCCATCGCCCGCGTTGATGACGTTCGACTCGATCCGTTGGGCGAGAAACTGCGCGGCCCCGGATGCGCCGTGGCGGATCACCACCATGTCGATCCGCATGGCCTCCAGGTTCCTGGCCGTATCGACGAGCGTCTCGCCCTTGCTGACGCTCGACCCGGTTGCGCCGACGTTGACGGTATCTGCTGACAGCCGCTTCTCGGCGAATTCGAACGAGATCCGCGTGCGGGTCGAGGGCTCGAAGAACAGATTGACGATCGTGGAGCCACGCAGCGTCGGCACTTTCTTGATCGCGCGCTCGCTGATCTCCTTGAAGGGCTCCGCGGTGTCGAGGATGAGCCCGATTTGTTCTGGAGTGAGCGGCTCGAGGGCGAGGAGATCCTTGCCCAGCGGGCTCGTCACGCGGATGCCTCCCCCGCGGCCCTGCGGCCGCCGCCGGACGCGGGCTTCTTGGATCGGCCGCCGCCCGCCGCGCGCCCGGCGTCGCTGGCCGGCGCGCTCTTTGGCACCACCTCCACCGCGTCCCGCCCGTCCAACTCGGTCACCAGCACATCCACGCGCTGGTCGCGTCGGAGATCGACGCGCTTCCCCACCACATCGGCGTGGATCGGCAACTCGCGACCACCCCGGTCGATCAGCACGGCCAGGCCGATCCGCGCCGGCCGGCCGAAGTCCGCCAACTCGTCGAGGGCGGCGCGGACGGTGCGTCCCGTATACAGCACGTCGTCTACGATCACCACCCGTGCGTTGTCGATGTCGCCCGGGATGTCTGTCGGGCCGACCACCGGGCGCGGACCGACCGTCTGGAGGTCGTCGCGGTACAACGTGATGTCGAGAGCCCCCCGGCGAGGGGTATCGCCCTCGCGTTCCGCGATCAGGCGAGCGATGCGATCCGCGAGCTGAACTCCACGACGCTGGATGCCTACCAACACGAGATCCTCGGTCCCGTCGTGCAGCTCGACGATCTCGTCCGCCATACGGCGGAGTGTTCGGTCCATGGCGCGCGGGTCGAGCAGGATCGTCGAAGGCGGCTGCGAAGCTGGTGGCATGTCGCCCAAATATGCGGCGCCGCGGCGCCGACCGGTACCGTGCGGCTCCCGCCGGCTGTGCCTACGCCGCGACCGGCTCGAGGCACTGCGCGTCGCCGTGCGCCGGAGAGTTCACGTACGTGGAGACCGGGTAGGCGCAAAGCCCGGGGCCGTCGTATGGCCGGAGCATCGCGCTTGCGACGGCTGACGGTGTCGTGGGATCGAGCCACACACCATATGCTGACGGGTCCAGTATGACCGGCATCCGATCGTGGATCGGCGCCAGGAGCGCATTGGCCGCAGTCGTGACGATCGTGCACGTCTCGACCGCCTCGACCGCGCCCTTGGCATTCCACGATTCCCACAGGCCGGCCAAGACGAACGGGGTGCCCCCCGTCATCCGGACGGCGTGTGGCACCTTGCGCTTGGCTCCCGGGATCGCCTGCCATTCGTAGAAACCATCAACGAGGATCATGCAGCGCCGCGATCGAAAGGCGTCGCAGAACGCGGGTTTGGCGCCCACGGTCTCGCCGCGGGCATTGATCATCCGCGCTCCGACGGTCAGATCGCTCGCCCACGAGGGCACGAGCCCCCACCGAAGGGGGACTGCCTCCGGCTCACCGTTGCGGAGTCGGACGGCGAGCTGGTCCTGGGTCGGGCAGACGTTGTACCGCGGCTCCCAGGGTGGCACATCGTGCAGGGCGAGCCACCTGGCAATCAGGTGGGCAGAGAGCGTGAGCGTGGTTCGCGCGCACATGGCCGCAATGTGCCATGGTGCTATAGATTGCGCGACGTGGCGGGACCATGGGTCGCCGCGGTGCCATCCATCCGCTCCCCGGGCACATGGAGGTGCGGCCGTGCATGAGTTCTTCAGGATGCCGCTGGGCTGGTCCGCCGTGTATATCGCGGACTGGGCGGTATTCGCGGTCTATACGGCGTACGTACTGGGCGCGTGCGTGCTGTCAGGTCCGTTTCGCGCGCGTGTCCACCGCGGGTCGTGGCTGCATGTGGCGGAAGGCTGGGCCCTCGTCGCCCTCATCTGGGCCGCGTGGGCGTGGGCTCGATTCGCGCTCGCGGCCGGTGACCGGGACTGGTCGGGTTCCGGTCCGGTACCGCGCTCGGTGCAAGTTGCAGCGATCGTCCTATACGCGCTCCAGCCAGCCGTTCTGCTGCTGCCGGTGATCATGGTCGTGACGACCGCGGTCCGAGCCTGGCGGGGCGCCGCGCCCGCCGCGGCGGGAGTGACGGGCGGGGACTGACGCGGAGCGGGCCCGGGGTCGTACCGCGCTCGGGCGTGAGCGGCGACCGTGACCCCCGGAGCGCCTTGAGTCTGCGCATCGACGATTCGACCTGCTGCCTTGAGCGCACATGCGCTCACGGGCACTTTTGAATTGATGACCGCAGGTCCGACCACCGCTCCGCAATCCGGACGAGTCCCACGGCGCGACGAAGCCGAGCTCGACGCGTTGAACGAACGCGTCCGGGCCGCGGGCGCATTTGTGGTACCCGTCGAGTCGGCGCTCCAGAGCGTCGTCGTCGGACAGCGTGCGATGCTCCACCGTCTCATGGTCGGATTGCTGGCGGACGGCCACGTCTTGCTCGAAGGTCTGCCTGGCCTCGCGAAGACACTGGCCGTGCGGGCACTGGCGGCAGTGATCGATTGCCGGTTCCAGCGCATTCAATTCACGCCCGATCTCCTCCCCGCCGATCTCGTCGGGACAATGATCTACAACCAGAAGACCGGCGATTTCACCGTCCAACGGGGGCCGATCTTCGGCAACATCATCCTCGCCGATGAGATCAACCGCGCGCCCGCGAAGGTCCAGAGCGCCTTGCTCGAGGCGATGCAGGAAAAGCAGGTGACGATCGGTGGCCAGAGTTTCCGACTCGAGGAGCCGTTCCTGGTCCTGGCCACGCAGAATCCGATTGAGCACGAGGGGACATACCCGCTACCGGAGGCGCAGGTCGATCGGTTCATGCTCAAACTCGTCGTCACCTATCCGGACCGCCGCGACGAAAGCGAGATCCTGGACCGCATGACCGGTGCGCCACCGTCGGTGCCCGCTCCCGTCGTGGACGCGGGGGCCGTGCTCCAGGCGCGTCAGGTCGTGGACGACATCTATCTCGATCCGCGGGCCAAGGACTACGTCCTCGATCTCGTGCGTGCGACGCGCGACCCGGCCGCGATGGGCCTGAGCGCGCTCGCGCCGCTCATCGAGTACGGGGCCAGCCCGCGGGCGGCGATCGCGCTCGTCCGCGCGGCCAAAGCACATGCCTTCCTGCTCGGCCGCGCCTATGTGATGCCTGCCGACATCAAGGCACTCGCGCCCGACGTACTCCGCCATCGGCTGATCCTCACCTACGAGGCCGACGCTGAGCGTGTGACCGCCGACGCCATCGTCGCACGCATCTTGGACGGCATCGCCGTCCCATAGGGGATCGCGGTGATGGGAGCGGGAGGGATGGCGTCACCGAACAGATCGGCGGCACCGCGACTGGCGTCCGACGTCACGCTCGCCGAGATCTTGGCCCAAGTGCGTCGGCTGGAGGTCAGCAGTCGGCGTCTCGTACGCGACGTGCTCGCCGGCGAGTACGGCAGCGTCTTCAAGGGGCGTGGGGTCGAATTCGCCGACGTCCGCGAGTACCACTTCGGCGATGACGTGCGCACGATCGACTGGCGGGTGACCGCCCGCATGGACGCGGCCTACGTGCGACGGTACGTCGAGGAGCGCGAGCTCACCGTGCTCTTCCTCATCGACCACAGTGCCTCCGATGCGTTTGGTAGCCGGGCGCGCGCGAAGATCCAGTTGGCGACGGAGATCAGCGCGGTCTTGGCACTCGCCGCCGTCCGCAACAACGATCGAGTCGGGGCGGCGCTCTTCACCGATCGCATCGAAGCCTTCATCCCGCCCACCAAGGGCAAGCGCCACGCGCTGCGCGTCATCCGCGAGCTGCTCGCGTTTCGGCCCACGCATCCGGGGACCGACCTCGCGGCCGCGCTCCAATTTGCGATCCGCGTGCTCCCACGCCGGGCCGTCATCTTCGTCGTCTCCGATTGGCTGGCCGACGGCTACGCGACGGAGCTCGAGATCGCCGCGCGACGGCACGACGTGATCGCGGTACACGTCGTCGATCCCCGCGAACGCGACTTGCCAGACGTGGGCCTCGTGACGCTTCGCGACCCGGAGCGCGGCGACTGGCTGACCGTCGATACGAGCCGGGAGTCGGTGCGAACACGGTTCCGCCAGCGCGCAGCGGCGTTCGACGCCGCGCTCACTGGTCGCCTCCGGCGGACCGGCGCGGACGTGATCCGACTCCACACGGGCGAGAGCTACGTGGGGCCGCTCCTTGCCTTTTTTCGGCGCCGGGAACGGCTGCATCCTCGGTGACCCGCCGGAGACGCCCGGCCAGCATACGTCGAGCGGTCGGCCGTCTGGCGGCGGGGGCGACCGCCGGTGCGATCGCGGTCGCGGCGCTGTTCGGCGCGCACGTCGATGCATTGGCGCAGACGGCCGGCCGCGCGCCCCCGAATGCCGGTCGCCCCCGACTCCTCGCGCGGATCGACAGCGGTCCGGTGACAGTCGGCGACCACGTCACGTTGCACCTTCGCACGCAGTTGCCCGCGGGCGCGCGGCTGGCCGACGCCGTTCCCGTTGACCGGGAGCCGCTGCCTGACGGCATCCGTCTGCTGCACGCCGATTCGTTGCGGCCCGACCGCGGCGGCGCCGTGACCGGCGTGGTCACGCTCGTGTTCTTTCGACCTGGGCCGGCGCGGGTTCCGCCGATGTCCGTGACCTACCGCGCCATGCCCGACGCGCCCATCGACACCGTGGTCAGCGAGGCCCTCGCGATGGTCGTGACGCCTCTCGTACCAGTCGGCTCGGGTACGCTGCGCGACATCAAGGACATCGACACCGCACCCATCTCGCTCGGAACGGCGGCCACAACCACTGCGATCGCTATTGCGGTGCTCGTGATCGTAGTGGTCGCGAGTCGCGTCAAGCACCATCGGCGGGCCGCCCGGCTCGCCGCGGCCCATCGCGAGGCCGCCGTGGGCGCGCCGGTGGGCCCCTACGGCGTCGCGCTGGCCAGGCTGGCTGCGATCGCGGAGGACTGGGCCGGGCGCGGCGACCTCGATTCGCACTACGTGCTCACGGCTGATGTGCTCCGTCGATACCTCAATGACGCGCACGGGATCCCTGCCCTCGAGCGAACGACGTCGGAGCTGCTGGTCGCGTTACCGGCGCCGCTCTCGACGCCCCGCACGTACACCACCGCCCGCGAGCTATTCAACGCCGCCGATCTAGTGAAGTTCGCCCGGTATTCCCCGAGGCCATCCGGACCCACCGTACTCCTGACGACGGCCCGGTCGCTGCTCGCAGACTGGGACGCCGTGGGACCCGCGTCCACCGTGGCCTCGCGCGATCCCAATGCGGATGGGAGACCGACCACCGATGGCGGCACACGCACACGACGAGACCGGGATGCGATTCGCTGATCCGTGGGCGTTCGGGCTCCTCGCATTCGTCGTGGCCGACGCCCTGGGCGGTTGGCCCCGCCGCCGGCGCGCGCCCGGATCGCATCTGGGATTTCCCGCGATGGATTTTCTCGACCACGCGCCGGCCGCCGGCCGCGTCCGCTGGTTGCGATTGCCGCCGGTGCTCCGGACGTTGGCGCTCGCGCTCATCGTCGTCGCGCTCGCCCGTCCCCGTGCCGACGGCGCGCACCGCGACACGCCGGTGAAGGGACGCAACATCGTGCTCACGCTGGACATCTCGAGCAGCATGAAGGCGCTCGATTTCCGCACCGGCAATCGACTCGAGGTCGCCAAGCGGGTGCTCGCCGATTTCGTGGCGCGGCGGCGCGGGGATTTCCTCGGGCTGGTGGTGTTCGCAGGTCGCGCGTTTACCCAGGCGCCGCTCACCAACGATGCGGACGTGATGTTGGACCTCTTGCGGCGAGCCGACATCGGCATGTTGCCCGACGGCACTGCGATCGGGACTGCGCTGGCCATGAGCGAGAGCCATCTCCAAGACTTGCCGCGCGAAAGCGGCGTGATCGTGCTCCTCACCGATGGCGGCAACAACACGGGGTATCCCGATCCCCTCGCTGCCGCCGAAGCGGCGCGGGCGCTCGGGATCCGGATCTACGCGATCGGCGTCAGCTCGGGCGGCGCGACACCGCTGGCGCCGTACGAGACGGGACGACCGGCTACGATGGAGGCACCGTCCACTCTGTCGAGCCATGAGGAGCAGATCCTCCAACGCATCGCATCGATCAGCGACGGCCGATATTTCCGGGTCAGTGACGACGGAGCGCTGGTACATGTGCTGGCGGAAATCGACGGCCTGGAGCGCACCGACCGCCATTTGTCCGAAGTCCTCAGCTACCACGAGTACTTCGTGATCCCGCTCGGTGCGGCGGTCGTGCTCCTCGTACTCGAGCTGGCGCTGCGGGCCACATGGCTGCGCACGATCCCATGATCCAGCGCGTGCCGCCGGCGCCCCCATGACGTTTGCGACGCCCGCCGTGCTGCTCGGTCTCGTCGTGCTCATCCCTCTCGCGCTCGTATTCTTACGCGCCGACCGGGCGCGCCGGCGGTCGCTCCAACTATTCGGTCTCGCGTCGCTACACGCCCCGGCCACCGTCCTGCCGCGCGACCGGCGCCGACGTGTCGCTCACGGGCTGGCCCTGGGCGGCGTCGGTCTGTGCGTCGTTGCGCTCGCGCGCCCGCAATTCGGGGCGAACGCACACCTGCTCCACCGGACGAGCGGGGACATCGTCTTCGCGCTCGACCTGTCCCGGTCGATGGGGGCGACGGACGTTCTCCCGTCGCGGCTCGACGCCGCAAAACACGCCGCGGCCACCATCGCGCGCGCGTTCCCGGATGACCGCGTGGGCCTGCTCGTATTTGGAGGCGCCGGATTTCTTCAACTGCCTTCGACACTCGACCATTCGACCTTTCGATCGTTCCTCGACGCCGCCGCGACCGCAGACATTCCCGATCCGTCCACGAACTTCGAGTCTCTCGCGGGGATGCTGGCCGCGGTCCTCTCCAAGGACGATGCCGGCCCGTACAGCGCGGCCGTCGTGCTGTCGGATGGAGAAGACGTCGAGGGCAAGCTGGAACAGGCCATCGACGTCTTGATCGCGGCGCACGTCCGGACGTTTGCCGTCGGTATTGGCACTCCGGGCGGGGCGTTGGTGATGGACCGCGACGCCCGCGGAGCACCCACGCCGCATCTCGACTGGACCGGACACGACGTGACGTCCCGACTCGACGAGCAGAATCTTCGGGACATCGCGCGCCGCACGGGTGGGAGCTACGCCAGGTGGGGTGGTGACGCCACGGTCGAACCGATCATTGCCCAGTTGGCGCAGATGCAGCGCCGGGCCGTGTCGAGCGAGACGCACGGGCCGCCCGCCGACCAGTACCAGTGGCCACTCGCGCTCGCCTGCGCACTCGTCCTGGCGTACCCGATCGCCGCGCGCGGCCAGCGGGTCGTTCCCACATGAGCCGGGTATCCGTTCGGATCGGGGTCATCGCCGCGGTAGTCGTGTCGGTGATCGTGGCGCTGGTCGTCGTCGGCGTCTGGATCCGCGGCCCGATCGCTCTCGCTGTCGAGCGCGATCGGGCCGAGCAACTGTATCGCCATCGGGCATGGCACGCGGCGGATACCGCGTTCGCGGCGGTCGTGCGGGAGGCGACCGCGCGTCGGCTGACCGACGTGCTCCCATCCCTGGACTACAACAGCGGCAACGTGTCGTACCGACTCGGTCGATTCCAGGATGCCGTGCGCCGGTTTCAGGGCGCGCTCAGCGGCGGCCGCAAGCTGCGCGAGCGCACTTATTTCAACCTCGGCAACAGCTACGTCGGGCAGTCGCGAGCCGAGTACGACCGAGTGACGAAACGCAGCGCGCTCCGCGCCGCGATCGATTCATACGAGGATGCACTCCTCATCGACCCGCACGACGCCGATGCCAAATGGAATCTGGAGATCGCGCTCCTGCGGTTGGCGGATGCCGAGGACTCCGCGGGCGCGGGCATGCATCGCGGCGAATCCAACTGGGGGGGCGGCAACCTCACGAAATCGGGCTACGAGGGCGCCCCCCAGACCGGCGCGGGCGCGACGCCGGGCGGCGGGTACGGCACATCGAATGGCGAAGACGCCGTGCAGGAGATCACCGAGACAGAAGCGCGACAACTGCTCAAGGCCGTCGAGCAGGCGCAGGTGACGGGCCAACAGCCCGGCGTTACCCCGAAACCCATGCCGCGTCGCCCGTCGCACGCGCGAGATTGGTAGGGTTGGCGGATGGCGGATGTCGGATTCCATGACGGGCCAGCCGTCTTGCCTGGTACTCGGCTGCGCGCGCTGACCGCGAACCGCTAGCCGCGAACCGCTAGCCGTCGTACTATACGGAGCGGTCTGCTGGGTGCCCGGTCCCGTCACCGCGAGGCCTCATGCGCTACCGTTTCGACAAGCTCGCATTCGTAGCTGGTGAGCGGCGATCGGCCACCTGGACGTTTGCGGGGACGAAGGTCGCCGGACACGAGTACCCCTACGCCGTCACGGACCGCAACCATGTGTCGCGGAACCGATGGGAATTCGTGGTCCGCGTCCCCCACGCGGCGGCCGGCCGCATCGAAGTGCGTCCGGTCCAGGTACCCAATGATGACGCCTGGGCGGGGCTCGACCGCTATGGCCTGACCTTCATGCCCGCCACGCGGCCGGGCTACACGCGGGATCGCTATTGTCTGCTCTCGTTCCCGCGAACCGACGGCGGCGGCACCCGGTCCGTCATGCATCAGGGTGAGGAGTCCAAGCTGCCCTATTGGCTCCGCCATCTTGGACGGCGTCTCTGCCGGAAGGACAAGGTCCGAAGCACCCGAGGGACGGACGCCCACGCGCTCGTGATTCTCGTGCCACGTGACGACTACGAGCGGATGATCGCCCTCTACCTGGCTACGAAGGCGTGGGTGCTCAAATCTCGCGCGGCTGGGCGACGGTAGCGGACCGACTGCGCATGCCGCTTGCATGCGAGCGTGTCACCGGCACGACTGCGGCCCCGCCGGCAGCTATGGTCCTTTCACGCTGGAGCCACTTCCCGATGCAGACTCGCATCCTGGTCACGGCGGCGATCGTAGGCGCCGTCTATTCGATGACCGCCCCCAACGTGCTCCGGGCGCAAGGTCAGCCGCCGCCGCCGGCCGCGCCGAAGCCGGTGCCGCGTCCGATGCAGTGGTGGTGCGAGGTCTACGCGCAGCCCGCCTCCTCCGTCACCCTCACGCAGGAAGAGAAGGACCACGACTCCTTCTTCTCCCAGATCTTCGAGCGGCCGCGTCCAGCGCGCGACGACGAGGAGTCCATCGAACGTCGATGCCGCACGTCATTCGAAGTCCAGTTCGGCGGACGCTGGACCTTGGTCACCGCTCGCGCGATGTCGGCCGGCACGGTTGAGCAAGCGGTCTCCGATCGAGTGTCGGATGAGAACAACAGCGTGCGCCGTGGGCGCACGCGTGACTTCAGAATGCCCGAGGATTGACCGAGGCCGGGGTCCGTCGCGATGACGGCCCGGGCGTGCTTAGTTCTTGGCCGGCGTCGTCTGCTGGGGTGCGGTTTTCGGCGTCGGGGTCCCAGTGCTCGGCACGCGATTCTTGTCGAACTTCACCTGCTGGTCCGGTGTGAGGACGTCGCGGATTGCGTCGTACTGCCGGCGAATCAAGTCGCGGATCGGCGCGGCCATCGTCCCGACCGGGTCGCCCAAGTCGCGGGCCTGCGCTCTGTATGAGGTCCGAATGGAATCCACCCTGACGCGTTGAGAATCGGACAACACAATGCCGCGCAGCGGATCGCGGATCGTCGGATACGCGTTCGCCACCATGCGCGTCGAGGTCCCGTTCGGATTCGTCTGGGCTCTCCCCGCGGTCCCCCCACCGCCGCGGCGGTTGCTCACGGTCTGGGGGATGTAGCCGGTCAGCCCCGTGCCCAGGAGGGCCACGCGCTCGAGCTGCTCCAGTGTCAAGACATCCAGGGCTTCGGATCGGGCCCGGCGCGCCCGGGCGCGGAGCTGCGCCGAAACCTCGGCGACCGCGTCATGTAACTGTTGAACACTGTCGCGGGTCGAGCGCCGGACGTGAGTGGTGTCTGCACCCTTCGGCGCATTCGGCAGGTAGCCGTTGAATTCATGGGCCTCGGTGCGGAGCGAATCCAGCAGGCGCCGCACGGGGCGTGAGTCCACCAAAAACCGCGAGTCGATGGCCGAGAGCTTCGTGATCTCGCTGTCGGACAGCGCATAGTCCAGCCGATGTTCGAAGAACGGGCCGATCGGATTGATCGCGTTGATGTCTACTTCATCGGTGCCGACCGATCCCGCTGCTGCCGGTGCGGGGGTGGAGGGGGTACCCCGGCCGCCCGATGACGAGCTGCATGCCGCGGCGCCCACGGTCACGCACGCGGCAAGGGCGGTCGTGATCACCGCGCCGCGAGCGCGATCCGAAAGCTCAGAACACATGGGCAAGCAATCCTCTGTGCGTGGTCCGACGTTCGCAAGGGTACAGCCGCAGCGTGTCATTCGTTGGGTCCGCTGGATCCCCGTGTTACCCGCGTGGGTTCAGGAGTTCCGGATGGGCTCACTCTCCCCACGCCCGCCTCAACCCGGTCCGCAACGTCTGATGGTCGTACCCAGACAGTCGCGACGCGGAAACCGTGCGTCCGGGTCGCGTTGTCCTCGGGCGATCGGAAGAGGCGGGTGGACGGTGGCAATCGTGGGCGCCGGTGCGGTCGTGCGCATACGCCATGGAAACTGGCGCCCAGGGCGACGGCTCGATAGGGGCGCGTGTCGCCACGCGATCGCAGACTGCGGTCGATCGTGTTCGCCGGTAACGCGTATGTATGGATCCGACACCGGCCGGCACAATGGATGGCGTCGAGGTAAGGATCCTGTAACACCCGACCCATCGGCTAGCGCGCCGATGCCTATCTCATCTCGGAGACGATCTCGAAGCTCGACAAGAAAAAGATCCTGACCGATGCGGCCATCCGGCAATCGGCGGTCGAACTCAAATCTCGATTGGAGCACGTCACGAAATTCATCCCAACATGGGTGAAGTTCGCCGTCGCCCTGGCACTCGGTTTGGGCACGATGATCGGATGGAAGCGCATCGTGGTGACGGTGGGAGAGAAGATCGGCAAGGAACACCTCACGTACGCTCAAAGCGCGTCGGCTGAGCTCGTGGCGATGCTGACCATCGGAGCCGCCGACTACTTTGGGCTTCCGGTCAGCACGACCCACGTGCTATCGTCAGGTGTGGCGGGTACGATGGCCGCAAACCGGTCGGGACTCCAGATGGGTACGTTGCGCAACCTGTTGCTCGCATGGGTGCTTACGCTGCCTGTGTGTGTGCTGCTCGGCGCCTCGACCTTCGCCGCCGGGCTCTACCTCGTCCTCCATGTATTCGGGGTCAGGTAACGGGACGCCACGCTCGGATGCGGGTGGCCCACCACGGCCTGGAATGTGCCCTGACCGGGCCAGCGCCCAACGCGGTGGGTGGTGAGGCCGTAGTGATCCCGGGGGGCAGTCCGCGGGATGTCGCACGAAATCGAGGGAGGACGCAATGCGAGTCGCCATGATGATCGCGGTCGCGCTGGTTGCAGCCGCGTGCAACGGCACTGATCCGGACTCGCCGTCGGGTGCGTGCGCGCAGGATGAACAGTCGGCGCTCGCGCTCTACGGGCCACCACTCGGCGTTTCGACGAACGGCAACGTCACGACGTATACGTGGGCCAGCGCGGTGGGGACGTTTACCGCCACCGGGTCGTCGTGCACCCAGGCGTTCACCTAGTCATCTGACCGCGAGGGCCTCGCTCAGCGGCCTTCGGGGCCGCAGGCTGAGCCCCCACGCGTGCAGGTCGTCTCGGTCGCAATCCCCCTACGCGCCACGCGGGGGTGCGTCGGCCCGGAGGTACACCGGGTCGCCGGTCTGCTCGGCCCACCATCGCAGCGTCTGTTCGATCACCGCGCCCGCGCTTTCCTCACCACCATAGGCGCCCATGACGTGCCATCCACCCCGTCCTTCGACATGCACCGCGAGCGCGTCCACGACTGGCTCTCGCGTCTGAGCGGGTCTCGCGACTCCTGATTCACCGACCCGCCGGGGCGGCGGCGGCTGGCGCACGTGATCGACCCGAAATCGGAGGCCGTTCGTGGTCTTGAATGTCACCGGCCAGTCCATTGGCGTCTCCCTTGGGTTGAGCCCTCGGGCCCACAGCTGACCGCCGCGCATTGCGCGAGTCGAATTCGACCAACCCTCGCGGGTGTGGACTACGACCGCACGGATATACGACGGCCCGGCACATCGGGTCAACGGATACCTGCAGCTTACCCTTGGGGGTGTCATTAGTCCACCTGGCTACGTCGCTGATCGCGATCGGCGAGGTTGATCACGGCCGCATCGACGGGCCGCGCGACAATGCACTAGTCGGGGCTCGTCCGCGCGATTCCCCGCCTCTCGGGAACCGTCTTTGGCGATCGCCGGCCGACTCTCAGCGCGTCAGCGCGCGCACGTCGGCCGGCGCGTCAGTTCCAACGATGAGGGGCGTGTCGAGCGCATCAAAATGGTTCGCCCGAAGGATTCGCCGTCCGTCGGGTGACAGGAGATACGCGACGAAGCGGGCGCCGAGTGAAACGTGGGGCGCCAGCGCTGGCACGGTGACCGCGAAGAGGATGGGTGCGCCGCGCACGGTGATCGTATCGCCGACCGTCTTGCCGACCACTCGGGTCGAGGCGAGCGCGTAGATGGCCGAGTCCTCGGGGTTTCCGAGATCCATGTCGGTGGGCAGATCGACGGTCTCGAGTCCCGACTCGTCCGCCAGGTTCTGATAGGTCCAGATATAGTCCAGCTCACCGGATTGGAGGAGCGCGACCTGGTCGGCTTCACGTGGTCGCACGTTGCGCTGCGGCGCCGCGGCCAACAGTGCCGCGGCGAGCCCTCGTTGGTGATAGTGCCGTTCGGCGAGTTGAAACGCGAGCAACGTGCGGTATCCCGATGGGTCGGTGTTGGGGTCGGCGCGCCCGACCTGTACGCCCGAGCGTTGGATGATGTCTCGCCAATTCGCCGCCGTGATCTGCCGCGCGAAGCGGGAGGTATCGGTATACGCGAGCACGATGCGGTTGCGGCCAAACAGGGCGTACCAGGTGGTGTACCGCGGCATCAAGAGCTTTGGAAATACGTCGGGGTCGGCCATCGCAATCACATCGGATCGGCGTCCCAACTCCGTGACTCGCCGGGCGATTTCGAGACTGGCCCCCGGTTCGATCTGGTAGCGTGTGCCCGTCCGAGCCGCAAAGCTGTCCAGTACCACCGTCAGCGGCCGTGTCATCGACGCCGCGTTCATGACCAGCAAAGTGGAATCGCTCGTACGCGTCGTGTCAGAACCGCCGCCTGCGCCGCGGTCTGGTCCGCGGGTACAGGCCGCAACGAGGCCGATGCTCGCAAGCAACGTCGGTGCGCACAACACGCCGCCACGCAGAGCAGCCGAGACATCAATGGTCACACGGCCTCCGGAACGGCTCGATGTAGGGCGCCGGATCCATTCCCGGCTCGCGGCCCACACCGAACGTATCGCCAGAGGGAACGTTAGGCAACGCTACCTAACGTTCCCTCACGCCCGGTCACGTGTGCGGCGGCTCCCGCCCCCGGTCAGTCAGCGACGGCGACGGCGTACTCGCGCGACGAGCAGCACGGCGCCGATCGCGAGGACCAACAGCGCCGATCGCACCGCGGGCCAGTGGTACACGACCAGGTGGCCCGCGACCTCACTCGGCGAACCCTGCATGGACGCTCCCCTCCGACGTCTCGTCGCGGCGGCACGGGCATCGACCGCCGATCGGCCTCCAAGATAGCGGCGCCCGCGCATCCGCCCACCTGGCGACGGCGCGGCGCCCTGCCCTGCTAGAGCATCGCGAGAACTTGTTGTGCCGCCCGACGCCCCTCCGCGGCGGCGATGGGCCAGTGTTGGTTGCCGTTCAACTCGGAATGCCCGAAGGTCACGCGCCCCCACGGCTGGCGGAGGAGATCCGCCGGCGTGGGCTTGCCGTTGCGAGGCGTGTAGAATCCCGGGCCAGCGTTGCAATACGCGTGGCCCCATCGATTGAGCACGATGCCCGCGACATCCCGCTTCGGGTCGAACCCCGACCCCCCGAAGAGGGTCACCATCTGCTTGAGGATTTGCGTCTCGTAATCGCGGTAGCTCGTCGAGAGCAACTTCTGACGCCCGACCTTCCCCTGATCCACGAGTGACAACCCGTACTGGTTGAACGGGACGTAGAAGGTGAACAGGTTCGGCTGGTCGGGGTCGAGTGGCGGCCGGTAGTCGCCGACGTACATGTTCGGTCGCATGTTCCCAGTGAAGCCGAAGCCACCGCGCCACGAGCACGCGGTGTACCCGAGATCGTACAAGAACCGCCAGTTGTCGAGCGCGACGTTGACGGACAGCATCGGCGAGCGCGGGAAGCTCTCCATCGCCGTGTGGTACTCTTGGGGGAGTCCCTCCATCGCGTGCTTGGCGGTCCAGCTCGCGGCCGCCCAGATGATCGTGCGCGCGCGAACCGTTTGCAGCTTGCCGTCCTTCGCGTACGTAATGGTGGCGGTGCCGGTTGGGCCGTCGGCCCCTTGGACCACGCGGACCACCATGGCGCCGGTGCGCATGCGGCACGGCGTATTGGGCCGGTCCAGCATGTCGAACCGGATGCGACTGTTGTGCACCTGAGTGAACTCGGCGGACCCGTCGATCGCCTCCGGGTTGAGCCATTTCACGATACACCGTTGGATGCCGTCGTTCCCACCCGGGAACGAGTTGCCGAGGCGCGCCGGGGTGAGCGTGTGGGAGCTCGTGAACTCTTCGCGGGCCTTGTCCACGCCGAGCCCGACGAAGCCTGGGAGGGACACGGAATAAGCCGAGTAGGCGGAGAGCACGTCGGCACCAAGGCCGATACCCGACGCGTAGATCGGATCGACGTAGCGCGAGACCTCGGGGTGGAGTTTGCGCACGTTGGTGAGGTATTGCTCGTACGTCATCGTGTCGAGCCACAGCTTGAGGCTCTCGGCGTCACCCTTCCATGGCTCGACGCGCTCGTCACGCCACCGCAGGAGATCGCGCTTGACCTCGTCCGGGTAGGGCGTCCCCTCGAGCTGGTGCCCCCACGGATTCCGTACCCAGTGCGGCGTCGGCGTGTCGTAGAAGAAACCATGACTCTCGAAATCGTCCGACCAGAGTTGCCACTGATAGTTGGTTCGCGCGAAGATCATGGGGCGGCGATCGGGACGTAGCGCCCCGAACTCGAACTCCGTCGGAAGCCCAACGTCGAGCCACAAGTCCCTCAGCCAGCCGGTCTTCGGGGCGCCGCCTTCGTTCGAGCCTTGGGGACCGATGAGCCGTTGCCCGCGCACGACGAACTCGTTGCGCTTCGCTTCACCGCCGATGATCGGGTGGTTGTCGAGCATGAGACACGTGCGCTTGCGGTCCGACGCCTTGAGGACGGTGTACGCGGCGATCGTTCCGGCGAATCCGCCCCCGACGATGACGACGTCGTAGACCTCGCCGGTGTCGGGCGCCGCGGCCATGGCGCGTCCGTACGTCCCGTCTCGCAGGCCGTGCCCCGCGGACACGACATCCCAGGTGTTGCCGTTCGAGCGTGCGTAGTCGCCGACGCCCGAGTAGCCCGTGAAGGGATGCCAGGGGGGTGCCGGATCGGCGACCGAGTGGGTGGCGACCTTCCCGACCAATCCGGGCGCCGCGGTACCCAGCAGCGCGGCGCCAGTCCCGAGCGCGACCGTGTTGAGGAAATCTCGCCGAGTGATGTCGCGGTCCATCCCGAGATCGCGCTCTTCGGCGCTCAACTCTGGATCAGGCGTGCGGGAGGCGTCGGTCATGTGCGTGGTCCTCGTCGAAATGCGGGTGGACATGCGACTGCACTGCACCGACTGCGCGACGCATCTCACCGCCGCGCACGGTGCGAAGACTCGAACGTTGCGGAGACCGCGCGACGTTCGGCGGTGCGACGGGTGGCCACGGCCGACGCTCGGACCCCGATCATGCGCGCAAAGAATGTCCGCGCCGCATATAATCCGCAACAGATATGGGCGTCGGTGCCATTTTATGGCACGCGCATTTATCGCGTCGCTGCGGTCGCCGTCGGTGCGGTGTACGAACCGGCCGATGACAAACCGAGCTGGACCAATCGTGCTTCAGGCCGGTGGTGCGTCTTATGCGTTACCTGAGCCGTAGCCCCGCGGCACCGCGCACGGCGGTGGGGGCACATCCTCTGGACTGGAGCGACCCATGGGCGGGCTCATTTGGTGGATCGTCGTTGGTCTCGTCGCCGGCTGGGCCGCCGGCCAGATCATGAAGGGCACGGGCTTTGGTGCCATGTGGGACATCGTCCTCGGTATCGCGGGCGCCATTATCGGTGGCTACCTGTTCGGCCTCCTCGGTATCGGCGCGGACGGAGGGCTGCTCTACAGCATCCTCGTGGCCATCGTCGGGGCGTGCATTCTGATCGGACTCTCACGCTTGTTCTCCGGCCGACGATCGGTCTAGCCGATCCGTCTAGACGATCCGTCTAGACGATCCATCTGGTTGACCTCGTCGTCCGATCGCCCGCGTGGATGGATTCGGTTCCGCGCGGGCGCTCGCCGTGCGATACAGTCGCATACGCCGCCGCATGCGCCGCCCTCGGACTCGATGCGACCGCGATGCGACCGCGATGCGACGGTGTGGATTCGGCACCCCGGAGTGCCGCCATTCCAACGGTCGGGCCGGCACCGTCAAAGCATCGGTTGTCACCCGCGCTCGTGGCATGGTCTTCGCGCATGCGACCCTGACAAACGCCCATGTACCCGGCGTCTGACGTTCCGCACCCGCACTGAGTATGCGGCGGCCAGCCGGTCCGGGTGCGGCGGTCTGTGGCACCCGTCGTCCGTCCGCTCTCGCCTTCGACACTTCACGTCTTGATCTGATGCCGACATCCGGGACCTACCTCGACGCGCTCAGCCATTTGGTCGTGCAGAACAGCGACCACGCAGACCGTGTCATCCGCGAGTTGTCCGACGACCAGGTGCTCTGGCGACCGTCGCCGAATCGCTGGAGTGTGGCCGAGTGGTTCGAACATCTGGTGGCGGTGGGTGACGACTACCAAATGAAGATCCGCGAGCCGTTGCTCGCCGCGTGGCACGACTCGGCGTTCGAAGACGTCCCCTACCGGCGGACGATGATGGGCCGATGCGCGGTGTTCGGCACTCGCCTCCGGACCAAGCGGTCGCGAGGGCGCGGACACCTGGTGCCGCCGGCCGCCACCGCCATGTCCGCCGGGCGCTTCCTGACACAACAGTCCGAGCTGCTCGATCTGCTCGACGACGCGCGAGAGGTGGACCTGCGTCGCATCCCTGTTGGGTCGCCGCTCAGCCGCCTGATGGGCCCCTGTCTCGGCGATGTCATTGAGCAGCTGGTCGTGCTCCAGCACTCCGGGGTGGAACAGACCAACGACGTGATCGCGGCGCCGGGGTTCCCGGGTGGACAGCGTGTGGCGCGGCAAACGCCCCGTCGGAGTGCTCCGGGCCGCCTGACCGCCGCGGTCGGGCGTGCTGCGGCGATAGCGGGCGTATTCCGCTAGCGAATCGGCTGGCGGGGAGCGGTCGGCGGCGCCTGGCTGGTCGGACCTACAGCCGATCGACGATCTTCGCCTTGATCGACTCGTATTCGGCGTCGGTAATCAGGCCGCCCGTGAGCATTTCCTTGGCGCGCTGCAGGCGGGCGACGGGGTCGGCACCGTCGGTTGGCGTGCCGGCCACGCCCGACATCGATTGACCGAACTGAATGCCACCTGACTTCGCGCGAAGCTCGTCGAGATCGCGGACGCGCCGCTTCTCGCGCCAGGCCTGACTCTGCGACTGACACACGCGGTAGACCTGTTGCGCCTGTTCCTTGCGTAGGCCGACTGCGCCGAACGCTCCGCCGGCCAGATTCGCGGACGCAAGGTCCTCGCGTTGCATCGCCCGAACCATGATGTCTGCACCAATGATCCCGACGCGCAGGTGCGCGTCCTCGATGTCCTGCCAGCGCATGTCGATCGGTGTGAAGCCGCCGAAGAAGCCGCGCACGAGCGAGATGAACCGACCGCTGGTCGCGGCAACGAGCGTGCGTCGCCTCGTCATGGCGAAGATGCGGCGTTGGACGGCGTACGCCTCCAGCGTCTCCCCGGGGACGAGCACGGCCTTCAACTGCTCGAGCGCGGCGAGGATGTGCGGGCTCTCATCCGACGCCTTCGACGGGGTGTCGCCGGCGGTCGGCGCCTGGGAGCCCGCCTCGGTGTCGGATACCATGGTCAGCGCCTCATCGGTGAGCAGGACCTACGGGGTCGTGTGACGCGTCTAGGATCTCGGACAAGATGACACGTCGATACGGGTCAGCCAATGGACGACCCCAATGGCCGGCGCGTCCCAGGTCTTCCGCCGATGGGTCCGCGGTCGCGGTCGGTGACCATGCGCGTGAGTCCGATAGCGCGGCGACCGAGGCGACGAGCCCGGTTCATTGCCCGCCACCGACTCCCATCCGCTAGTTCGGCGCGGTGGCCGGCGCTGCGGCCCGCGGTCGCGCGGTGGGGGCGACTGTCGGGGGCACGCGGTCCGGGCTTCCCGGAAAGCCTTCCTGGAACTGTGGTGACGGACGTTGGCCGGGACTCGCGGCCGCCTGCGGCTTGGCCGCCGGAGTCGGCGACGTCGGTGACGCCACTGGTTTGGTTGCACGACCGTCCGGTTGCACCCCGATCACCGGCTCTGCCGGCCGCCCGCCCGGCGTCTCACCGCCGGGTGCGGCGCTTTCCGCTTCGCCCCGCGCGTGCACGTGCTCTCCGTCGCGCAGGTCGTCGGAGGGCTGCGTCACCACGAAGACGCTGTCGGCCAGACCCGAATCGACCTCCATGACCGGTCCGTAGTCGCGGCCGATGCGGAGATTGTGGAAATGGGCGATGGAATCAGGACCGACCACCACCGCCTGTGCGGCCCCCGTGCGGAAAATCATCGCGGTGGCCGGGATGAGCATGGGCGGAGCGGCTTGTTGGAATCGGAAGTGCACCTCCGCGTACATCCCGGGCAACAGCGACCGGTCGGCGTTCACGACATCGACTTCGGTGAGCAGCGTACGCGACGACGCATCCACCGAGTTTGCCGTTCGCGCGACTCGACCGCCGTACGCCCGGCCGGCAACCTCCTGTACTTGAAGACTGGCCGGTTGCCCGACATAGACAGCCGGTGCGTACGATTGTGGCACGCCCAGATACACGCGCACGGTGTCCGTGCGGGCGACGCGAAAGAGTTCCGTTGTCGGGGCGGCGCCGATGAGGGTGTTACCGCCGGCGGCGGCGGCCTGCGGCGTCGTGATCGTCCCAGCTGGGGTGACGAACACGCCATTCTCGACGTTGCGTGCGGTGACCACGCCGTCGAGCGGCGCAGTCACACGCTCGTAGCCGACGAGCGATTCGAACCGGTGCACGTTGTCAGTGGCGGCGGCCACACTCGCCACGGAGGCGTCATAGTTCGACTGGAAGGTGTCCAGCTCCTGCTTCGTCACGGTGCTGTCCTGGTAGAGGACCTTCCACCGCTCGAGATTCACCCGATTGAGCTGGAGGGTGGCATTCGCGTTTGCGGCCTGCTGCCGCGCTTGCGACAACTCCTGATCGAGGTCCGGGGCATCGATCGTGGCCAGGAGCTCGCCGCTATGTACTCGGCGCCCGATGTCGGCGTACCAGTGACTGATATATCCGGATGCGCGCGCATAGACCGGGGTCTCGTGGTTCGACTGCACGGTCCCGGGCAGCATGAGATCGCTGCCAGCCGCGGCGCGAGACACGCGTTGCACCCCGACGAGCGGAACGCTGTCCGCGAGCGCGGAGTCATGGGACCGGGCTGCGAGCCGCTGCTTCTGGGCGCGATCGGGGAGGATCCCAACGAGCAAAAACACCACGAGGACGGCGACCACCACGATCGCGGCGATCACCAAGGAGCGCCGGGACATGACCGGGTGCGGATGCGCCGACGGCGGCGGGCCGGGGGGCCCGCTGGCGCGTGCCGCGTCGTCGCTAGCCATGGGTCGATCCCGACGGGCCGGGACCGCTCGCAGGCGCGCCGGGCTCCGAACGGCCACCGGCGTGTCCTGGGGCGGCGAACTGCAGCTCGATCGGTGTTGCCTCCGGGAGCGTGATCTCCTCGAGCGGCTCCGACTTACGGATCGCCGCGTACAAGACGGGCACGACGACGAGTGTGTACACGCTGGCGACGAAGAGCCCTCCGATGACCGCGCGGCCCAGCGGGGCATTCTCCTCGCCGCCTTCGGCCAGGGCGAGCGCCATCGGAATCATGCCAATGATCATCGCCAGTGCCGTCATGAGCACGGGACGGAGTCGCGTGATCCCGGCCTCGATCGCCGCGTCATGCGCGTTGAAACCGCCGCGCCGTGAATCGTCGGCGAATGTGATGAGCAGCACGCTGTTCGAAGTTGCCACCCCCAGCGCCATGATCATCCCCATCAGCGACGGTACGTTGAACGTCGTGTGCGTGATGAACAACGCCCACAGCACGCCCGCCAACGCCCCCGGCAGCGCAATGATGATCACGAGTGGGTCGAGAAACGTTTGAAAGTTGACCATGAGAATGATGAACACGAGCACCAGCGCCGCGAAAATGCCGCCGATGAGCCCTCGGAACGAGCTCCGCATGTTCTGCACTTGGCCGCGCACCGTGATCGTGGATCCGCGGGGGAGTTTCGGCGTCATCTCGGTGACCAGGCGGTCGATGTCGTTCGCCACGCTGCCGAGATCGCGCCCATCGGGCTGGGCATACACGTCGAACGCTTGCTGGATGTTGTAGTGGTTGACCACGGCGGGGACGGTGCGCCGTGCGGTCGTGGCCAGATTCGCGAACAACTGCGGCGTGCTCGTGGCGTCGGCCCCGGTCAGGGCGCCGCTGGCCGTCACCGGCGTTTGCGCCAGATCGTCAAGCGACCGCAGTTTGTACTGCGGGGTCTGGACGAAGATCGTGTAGTTGACGCCGTTGGTCGGATCGAGAAAGAAATTGGGTGCGCTCTGAAAACTCCCGCTGAGTGAGACGAGCAGCGACTGCGCGACGTTCTGCTGGGTCAGCCCCATCTGTTGCGCCCGGTCACGATCCACCGTGAAGAAGATCTCCGGCTCATCCATGACCTGCCCGATGCGGACGTCGGCCGCACCTGGCACACGGCGGATCTCGCTCGCCAGATGCCGAGCGAGCGCGTAGTTGCTGTCGGCCTGCCGTCCCACGATCTGCACGTCGATCGGCGCCGCCAGCCCCTCGTTCAGGACTTGTGTGACGATGTCCGCGGGTTGGTACCAGAACTGTTCCTCGGGGAATTCGCGCTGCAGCGTGTCGAGCACAATCTGCTGATCCTCGGGCGTCGTCCGCGTGCGGTTATCCGTGAGCGTCACGAGGATCTGACCATCGGATGGACCAATGATCGAGAGATCGCCGATCGCCAATGCCACGCCACCGCCGGCCAGGCCGATATTGTCGCGCATGAGCTGGATCTCACTGGGTGGGATCACGCGCTTGATCGCGCGTTCGACGGCGCCAAACACGAGCTCGGATTGCTCCAGCCGGGTGCCGGCCGGGGCACGGATGTGGAGTTGGAAGACTCCCGCGTCAACGGTCGGGAAAAAATCCTCGCCGATCGCGGGGATGAGGAGCAGACTGCCACCCATGAACGCAGCGGCCAGGGCGAGCGTCACGACCGTGTGGTCGAGCGACAGTCGGAGCAATCCCTCATACCATCGACGAAACCGTTCGAGGCCGATCTCAACGCTCGCGTTGATTCTCCAGATCCACCCCGCGTCTCGCCGCTTCTGGATCTGCTCCTCTTCGGACCCCCGGTACATCTCGAGCTCGCCGGCCAACATGTAGCGGACCATGGTCGGCACGAGCGTCCGCGAGAGGAGATAGGACGCGAGAATGGCGAAGATGACGGCCAGCGCGAGTGGCCGGAACAGCGCCGCCGAGTCCCCGCTCAGAAAGAAGATGGGGACGAAGACGATGCAGATCGAGAGTGACGCGACGATGGCTGGCACCGCCACCTGGGACGCCGCATCGATGATCGCCTGCAGGAGATCCTTGCCCTGGGCCATGTTCCGATGGACGTTCTCGATTTCCACCGTCGCATCATCGACGAGGATGCCAACGGCCAGGGCGAGGCCGCCCAGCGATTGAATGTTGATCGTCTGACCAAGCGCCCACAGGGCGATCAATGACGTCAGGATCGAGAGTGGGATCGAGATGGCGACGATCACCGTACTTCGCCAACTGCCGAGAAAGAGCAGAATCATGATCGCGGTCAGGCAGGCCGCGGTGACCCCCTCGCGAATCACGCCGCTGATCGCGTTTCGGACGTAGATCGACTGGTCCTGCACCACGCTGAGCTTGATGTCGTTCGGGATCGCGTTCTGGGCCAGCGGGAGCAGGTTTCGGATGCTGTTGACCACCGTGATGGTCGAGGCCTTGCCGAATTTGAGGACCTCGAGGTATGCTGCGCGGCGCCCGTCGATGCGGACGATGTTGGTCTGCACGCCGGCTCCCTCTCGGACGTGCGCGACGTCGCGGATGAAGACCATCTGGCCGTTCACCACTTTGATCGGCGCGTCGTCCAGCGATGCCACGACGTCCGGGCTGGAGTTGAGCGCCACCTGGTATTCCCGCGTCCCCATCTTCTCGGTGCCCGACGGCAGGATGATGTTCTGCACGTTGATGGCGTTGCTCACGTCGATCGGCGAGAGCCCCTTGGCCTCGAGCAGCTCGGGATCGAGATCGACGTTGACCTGTTTCGGCGGCCCACCGAAGACCGGAGGGAGGTTCGCGCCCTGCGCCGTGACCAGGAACGGGCGCACGAAGTTGTTCCCGTTGTCGTTCAGCTCCTGCTCGCTCGCCGTCGGGCTCGAGATCCCAACCTCGAGGATCGGCACATCGGTGGCGCTGTACTGAATGACGTACGGCGGCGTCGTACCCGGGGGACACTGACGGAGGATGGCCTGCGACGTACTGGTGATCTGGGCAATGGCGGCGGCCACATCACCTGACGGCTGAATGTAGACCCGGATGACGGCGATGTTGTCGAGCGATTCCGATTCGATGTGCTCGATATCCGCCACGCCGGTCGTGTATGCCCGTTCACTGATGGTGATGATGCGACCCGCCATCTGGCTTGCGGGCAGCCCGTTGTACGACCAGACGACGGAGACGATCGGGACATTCGTCACTGGGAAGATGTCGGTCGGCATCGCCATCCCCGCGAAGATCCCGATGAGCAGCATCAGCAGCGCCATACACAGGGTCGTGTACGGGCGCCGGAGGGCAAGCCGTACGATCCACATGGGTCAGTCTCCCCGCGGCTTGGGCGATGTGCTACGCGCGGACACGCGAGTTCGATGCCTGATGAGCTCGGCCGCGTCGCTCCCGGAGGCCTGGATGGTGCGGAACCACGTGATGCTGACTGACCTCACACGTCCCGCCCGACGAGCGTTTGCAGGTTGGCCCGAGCCAGTTGGTAGTCGTAGCGCGCGTTGACCAACTGCTGTTCGGCCGTCGCCAGTGTTTGTTCGGCGACCGAGAGATCGAGCACGGTGGCCACGCCTACGCCATATCGGGAGCTTACCACCCGGTAGTTCTCGGTGGCGACGGCAACCGAGCCCCGGGCGATGGTCACTTCCTCCATGGCCAGGCCGACCGCGCCCAACAGCGCATGGGCCTGTGATCGCGCGTTCCGCTCCGCGTCACGCGCGGCGAAGGTGGCGGCGTACGAGGCGGCGGAGGCCCGCTCCACGGTCGCCTCCCGCAGGAATCCGTTGAAGATCGGGAAACTCGTGCCCACGTCGATCGCCCACCCGGGGACCAGGCTGCCCGAGGTGACCGGCGTATTGACCCACGTATAGCTGCCGCCCAAGGTGAGTGTCGGCACGTACTGCGTGCGAGCGGCCGCGAGTGCGGCGTCCGCCGCCCGCGACGAGTCGCGCGCGGCGAGCAGCGTCGGCGCCTGGTGAACGGCGAGCACGACGATGGCCGAGTCGGAGAGGTTGAGGGGCACGGGATCATAGGTGCCCTCACGCACGGCATCGGCAGCACCTTCGATGCCGACGAGTCTGCCCAGTTCGTAGGCATTGCTGCGACGGTTGATCCGCGCCTGGATCAGGGCCTGGAGTGCCGTGGCCAGGTCGAGCTCGAATTGCAGCACATCGGCCGGAGTGGACGTGCCCACCTCCCGTCGATGCCGTGCGGCCTGCAGATCCTGGTGCGCGCGCCCAATCTGGACCCGCGCGACCGCCTCCAGGTCCTCGGCCCGGAGCACGTTGTAGAACGCCGTCTTGACGGCGGCGATGACGAAGAAGGTCTGCTCGATCCGGGAGGATTCGGCGCTTCGCGACAGCTCGCGACCGAAGCGGACGTCCGCGCCGCGGCGTCCGCCCGTGAAGATGTCCCATGCCGCCGCGGCCTGGGCGTACGCGTTGAAATAGTTCGCCGATCCCGCCGCAGTCGGAGTGGATCCTCCCGACCCCGAGGTGGTTTGAAGCGGACCCAGCGGTTGACTCGATGCCGTGACGGACGGGGTGGCGTGGCTGATGACACCGACGCTGCGGAGCGCCGCATCCGATGTACCGGTGGGGCCAGTCGTGGAATTCGGCTCCGTCCCCGTGACGGCGCCCGCCGTCGATACGCCATCGAACGACGGCGTCCCGTTGTGGAGCACGCTCGAGGTGACACCGAGCGTGGGGAGGTACTCACCGGTGGCAACCCGTTGATTCGCGCGCGCGATTCGAACGCCGGCCGTGGCCTCCGCGGCGACGGGGCTCACGCGCATCGTGAGCGCGATCGCCTCACTCAGGCGAAGCGCCGTGTCGGGAGTGAACCTGATCGTATCGGCGCTGGCGATCGCGGAATCTGACGTCAGCGCGTTGGCGTCCCATCCCGGTGCCGGTGGCTGGCCGGGCACTGAGGCCGGCGGAGGTGGGGACGATGGTGTCGGCGTCTGTGCCGACAGTTGGGACGGCCCCGTCGCTCCCGTCACCACCGCGGCGACCAGCGGTACCGCGCAGACGGTCGCGCGTCGGGCCCATCTCGAGAGCCAAGGCATTCCCGCTCGAGCCGGGCAAGCATCGCGCCATGTGGCGGCCCCGACGTGAGACCGCTGACGCGCACCCAATCACGGGCCGATCATGCCGCGGACCCTGGCTTCCCGGGCCAATACCGCCTGAGCTTGCCGCCCCCACGCGCCCGGTGTAACTAGCACGCCTATGACGCCCCTCCCCCGCGCGCTGTGTCGCGCACTCGCGTTCGCATCGCTGGCCTGCAATGCCGCCCCGCTGACCGCGCAGTCGCCCGACCAGGCTGCGCTCATCAAGTCCGCGGTGGCCCTCGACCTCGACGGTCACTACCCGGAGGCACGAGCGGATCTGTCGAAGGCCATTGACCTCGCGCCCACCGATTCCGCGAAGGCGCGGGCTCGGCGCACGTTGGCCGTCTCGTACGCGTTCACGTGTGACGTGGGCGACGCCGCGCGGGTCGAGCACCAGGTGATTGACGCGTCGATCGCGGCCCGGGATTACATCGGGGCGGCGGATGTGGACAACGAGCTGGCCCGGATTCTCCTCGAGTGTGGCGACGTCACGCATGCACTCGACACCTATCGGGCCGGACACGACGCCGCGCTCCGCGCTCCCACCCTGTCCGACTCGGCCCGCGATCTCTGGAACTTCCGGTGGGAGCACGCGCAGGCGCGAATCGCCGCCCGCCGCGGCCAGCGTGCCGACGCGATGCAGCACGTCGCGGCGGCGAAAGCGATCCTCGACACAGGCACGAACCCCGATCAAGTGCACTTTTTCCCCTACCTCACGGGGTATGTCGCGCTGTATACCGGCGACTACAAGACGGCGATCAGCGACCTGCAGCGAGCCGACCAGCGTGACCCGTTCGTGCTCTCGCTGCTGGCGCAATCGTACGAGCGGTCCGGGGACAAAGCGCAGGCCATGATCTACTACCGTAAGGTCCTCGCGCTCGACAATCACAATCCACCGAACGCCTTTGCTCGCCCGCTGGCACAGAAGAAGGTCAGCGGCAGCTAGCCGGATCACCTCCCGCACTCCTGATCCACCGCCGCATCGTGTGGTCCGCGCCGATGGCCTGCACGGGCGCGTGTGGCGCTCAATCGCCTTGGGCGCGCGGCGCCGGTGGCGCGGGAGACCGGCCGGAGTGGACACAGCCAATACAATGAGACGCCACGTCGAACGCGAACTGCTCGATGAGCTGCCCGCTGCGGATCCGCGTGCGGTCCACGCGCGCCGGGACCTGCAAACGATCCACCGGTGGATGGGGACTGCGCGCATCATGGCCCGGCAGTTGGCCGCAACGTTCCGGGAGCGTCCTCCCGGATCGATCACCGAGCTGGGGGCGGGCGACGGCACCCTGCTCCTCCGAGTCGCAAGACGTCTCGCACCGCGTTGGCCACGCGTCCATGTGGTGCTGGTGGACCGACAGCGATTGCTCAGCCCGGGTACCCAGGCGGCGTTCGCATCATTGACTTGGCAGGTCGAGTCGGTGCCGGTGGATGTGTTCGAGTGGCTCGAGCGGTCGCCCGCGCAGGAGACCGACGCCATCGTCACGAACCTCTTCCTGCACCATTTCGAGGAGCCCGATCTCCGCCGACTCTTGCAACGCGCGTCCGATCAAACGGATTGCTTCCTGGCATGCGAACCGCGTCGCAACCAGTGGTCGCTGCGCGCCGCCAGTCTCTTATGGCTTCTCGGCTGCAACGATGTCACGACGCACGATGCCAAGATCAGCGTGCAGGCAGGCTTTTCGGACGCCGAATTATCGGCGCTCTGGCCCGCGGGCGCTGGATGGAGCCTCACCGAGCGAGCCGTTGGAGGTTTCAGTCACGGCTTCCTGGCGCGTCGGAAGCCGGAGGCGCGGTCGTGACGGCGTGCCCGCCACACGCCATCGTCAGGGCACGGCTCTCCGCAGCGTTAGCGCGAATCGTGACCCCTCGCCGCGTACACTCTCGACGGTCAGATCGCCGTCCATGGCGCGCGCCAAGTGGCGGCTGATCGCGAGGCCTAGGCCGACGCCACCGGGCGGCGGACTCGTGAGCCCGCGATCGATCTGCACGAACGGTTCGAAGATGTGCTCGATTTGCTCGGGAATAATACCGATCCCGGTGTCCCACACCGTGATCCGGATGACGTCACCGTCCGTCGCGAAGTCGATGCCGATGCGGCCATCAGGTGCCGTGAACTTGATCGCGTTGGAGAGCAGATTGAGGAGGATCTGCCGAATCTTTTCGGGATCCGCGCGCACGATGCCGTCAGACTCGCCGCGCTCGAAGTGGAGCGACTGCACCATCAGCTGAGGTGCGATGAGCTCGTGCATCTCCGCGGCCAGCGGCGCGAGCGGCACGGCGGTCATGCGCATGTCGAGGTGGCCGGCCTCCACCTTCGCAAAGTTGAGGATATCGTTGATGAGCGCCAGCAGATACCGAGCGCTCCGCTTGATCCGCGCAAGGTCCACCAACTGTGCGTCGGTCACCGGCCCGCGCAACCCTTGTTCGAGCAAATCGGCGTAGCCGGTGATCGCATTGAGCGGCGTCCGAAGGTCGTGGCTCATGCTGGCCAGAAAGGTGCCCTTCGTCTTATTGGCGACCTCGGCCACCGTCCGTGCCTGATCGGCTATGGTCCGCGCCTCGTCGGCAACCGCACGCCCCGACTCGGCGACGTCGAGCAACTGCCGCCGGACCTCCGACACTTCGCTCGCGCGCTCGCCGTATCGCTTGCTGGCATCGATGTCGGCGAACACCAGCACCGCGCCGTCCACCCGGTCATCGACGGTCCGGTACGGGCGGATCGTCAGCGCCCACCAGCACCCGCTATCATCCCGGACCTCCTGCTCGGCCACCGTACCGGTCGCGATCGTGTTCAGGATCTGTTGTGCCAGATGCGGTAGCGCCACGCGGAGCTGGATCTCGCTCAGCGGCCGGTCCGTGTCAGCGGCGACCACTCTCATCACGCGATTGCTGGCCGGCGTAAATCGCCGGAGGCGCAGGTCGGTGCTGACGATGACGATCGGGATTGTCGTACTCGCCAGCACGTTCGCGAGGTCGCCGGACAGCGACGACAGCTCGACATTCCGATGTCGGAGCTCCTCGTTCACGGTGGTCAGTTCTTCGTTCGAGGATTGTACCTCCTCTTTCGTCGTCTCGAGCTCCTCGTTGGTACTCTGCAGCTCCTCGTTGCTCGATTGGATCTCTTCGTTGGCCGCGCGCAGCTCCTCCGTGGTCGCCTCGTGCTGCTCGACGACATCCCGGAGATAGTGCTTGGTCGCCGCGAGATCGTCTCGAACGGCATCGATCTGCTTGGTGTCGATGCGGGCGCGGTGGCGGGGCGCCGGGTGGGACGGGCTCTCGCCGCCCACGTTCGCGGGCGTCAGGGTCGAATCCACCCCCGCAGCTCGCACCCCGGTGAACGAGACGACGAAGAACTGCGCGCTCGACGAGGGCGGCCGGAACGGCATCACGTCGATCGCGACCTGTTGGGTCACGTCACCGTCAACGAGCGACACCCCGGCCTCGCGCACCGGGTGGCCGGCGGTATGCGCCGCCCGGATCGCCGCATGGAGCGGCATCACCAGCTCCGGGCGCGCGAGCTTGAGCAGCTCCAGGCTGGCCACCCCTGGCGTGTGCGCGAGGAAGCCAGTCGTATCTCCCCGAAACTGGAGGATTTCCAGGTATTCGTTGATCACGACGCCCGGGGGTGCGAACTGGGCGAGTACCACGCGACTCGCTTCGCCTTCGATCTCGTCCGCCGACGGGGGGATCGCCAGCGCCCGCCCGCGAGGCGGGCGGCGTTCAGCGCCGATGGCTGGGACATACCTCGGCGTCGCAAAATCGATATACATCGGACGGGCTGACGCCACCCGTCGGCGATAGATGCGGTGCCGCTTGGCGAGCGGCTCGAAGAGCTCCGATGTGGCCCCCACCGACTCGGCAGTGCCCAACAGCAGCACGCCATTCGCCTCCAACGCGTAGTGGAAGATCGGAAACACGCGCCGCTGCAATGCGGGCCCCAGATAGATGAGGACATTTCTGCAACTGATCAGATCGAGATGCGAGAAGGGCGGGTCGCGCACCAGGTTCTGACGGGAGAAGACGCACAGATCACGTATCGCCTTCGTGATTCGGTAGCCGCCATCCTCATGGACGAAAAAGCGGCGGAGCCGTTCTGCGGAGACGTGTTCGCTGATGCTCTCCGGATAGAGACCCGCCCGGGCCTTGGCGATCGATGATTCGCTCAAATCCGTGCCGAAGATCTGGATCTGCATGCCGCTGGCCGTATCGCCCAAGAACTCGAGTAGCGCGATGGCGAGCGAATACGCCTCCTCCCCGCCGGCGCACCCCGCAACCCACATCCGCACCGGAGTGTCCGGTTCATGCCCCTGCATCATTTCCGGGAACGCCGCGGTTTGGAGGCTCGCAAAGACCTCCGGGTCCCGGAAGAAGCGGGTCACGCCTATCAGGAGATCTTCGTAGAGGAGGTCGAGCTCCGTCGGCTCGAGTCGCAGCTGGGCGAGATAATCGCTGCGCGTGTCTTGCCGGTGGAGCAGCATCCGTCGGAGAATGCGGCGGTGGAGCGTGCCGCGCCGATAGTGCTGGAAATCGACGCCGGTCCGCTTGTGGAGCAGCGCGAGGATCTTGCGAAGCTCCTCATCCTCACTCGCGATCGGCGGATCACTTGCCGCCGTCGCGTCTTCGGGATGCTGCGCGAGGTGCGAGCCCAGGCGCGCGAGATGCGCGGCGATCTCCTCTGGGGCGAGAACGAAATCCACTGCCCCCGTGTCGATGGCGCACTGCGGCATGCTGGGAAAGCGAGCGGACGCGACGTCTTGCGCGATCGTGATGCCCCCGGCCTCCTTGATCGCCTGGATTCCGCGCGCGCCATCCGACCCCGCGCCGGACAGTACCACGCCCACGGCGCCGCTTCCGTGCACCTCGGCGAGCGAGCACAGGAACGCGTTGATGGGCAGATGCGGTCCTCGACCTTTCTTCCGTGCGACGAGCCGTAGATGGCCGTCCGTGACGGTCATCGTCGTGTTGGGCGGAATGACGTAGGCGCTGTTAGCGTCGATGCGCATGCCGTCGCGTGCCTGCACCACGGGAATTGCCGCGGCGCGCCTCAGCAATTGCGGGAGGAGGCTTTCGTGCTCGGGGTCGAGATGCTGGACGAGCACGTATGCCAGTCCTGTGTTCGACGGCAGGTGGTGAATGAGGCGCATAAACGCGTCCAACCCTCCGGCCGAAGCGCCAATGCCCACCAGTGGGGCCGACGCAGGGAGAGCTGCGAGCGCGGGGCCGCCGACGCCAGGAACTGTCTCCGCCGACGCGGGCTCGCCAGCCGTCTGCGGCGTCTCCGCCGCGCGCGTGCCGCCGGCAGGAGACGGCGCACTGAGGCCGCGCTGCGCACCCCCGCGCGCTCTCGGTCTGGTCACGCGATGGCACCACCGGACTGTCGCATGACCGTCCGGCTCATTCGCCGCACCGCCCGAGCCTGGCATTCCGATACGCGGCTGGACACATCCGACCAACCTCCGCGCAGCGCGTGAGTGGCACGATAACCCCAACAACCCCCGACCAGAAATTTGGCGGCAGAATCGTCGCACCGCGGCTGCGGTATACGCTCCAATCGCAGCGCTCGGTAGCGTGCTTGGAAGATGGCAGGCGCGCGCGTGCGACACAACGCGGGCACCGCCGCGCATGCCCGGCGCAAACACGTGTAGCGAAACTCGACTCGGCGCACCGCCCCAGGGCCTAAAGTGTGCTCACGACGAGAGGCTGACGCCTGAGTGGGCCGGAGAGGTACTTAGCGACCTCGACTGTACCAAGGCATCAGTCGCTCGGCACGATGCGCGTCGGGCTCCGAGCCCCACGAAATGGGACCCGTTGGTGAGCGATCGTGACCACGACCGGTGGACATGGCGAGGGTCGCTAGTTGAGGTACTTCGACAGCGGCCCCCAATAGTGCGATTTCCACCCAGCCGCGAGACTGTCCGCATCACCTTTGGGAAATCCCGCGTGATCGAGCACGAGCTTCGTTCCTGAGCCCTGCTCTGTCAATTCGAACCTCGCGATCGAGTAGATGCCGTGCTTCCAGCTCTCGGAGCGCCAGGCTTGCACGATGCGCTCGCCAGGCACGAGCTCGACGTGTCGTCCCGTGATTTCACCGCCAAACATGCTGAATGCCCCGCCGGCGTCGCGGCTGATCGTCGCGGGAAGTCCGGTGAGCTTCGCGAACTGCTGGTCGTCCGTGAGCGCGTCATAGACCCGCTGGCGGCTCGCCCTGTACCCGACGACTTGGCGGATGGACTCCTCCGTCCGCGAGATCTCGTCGTCCGGCGCACCAGTCGTTGCCGCCACGGCGGTTCCGCCGATGCCGAGCACCGGTACGAGTGCGGCCAGCCGTACGGTGAAATCTCGGCGAGACAACAGATTGGAAAGCATGCTTCCCTCCGAAAGGCGTATGGATCGAATCACGACCATACTAAACCGTACGGTTTACCGATGCAATGAGTGGAGTGTCGGGTCCGGTCGCATGTACTTCACCATCAATGAGCGGCAGAGCAACGTGTGGGTGATGGAGGCCACGCCGCGGTAACGCGGGCACGACCGGCGATGGGCGCCTTACCGCTGTCGCCAGCGAGGTGTACGTTTGCCGTTCACCCGCACCAGGAGCGCCCGTGCCGTTCGTCATGACGCAGGCTTCGTACACGACAGAAGGCACCAAAGGCCTTATGAAAGAAGGCGGAACCAAGCGCAAGGCTGCGATCAAGCAGCTGATCGAAAGCGCCGGCGGCAAGCTGCACGCATTCTATTTCTCGTACGGCAAGGACGACGTCCTCATCATCGCCGAGTTCCCGGATGCCGCGTCCGGGGTCGCCGTAAGCCTAAGCGTCCACGCGGCCGGGGTCGTCACGGCGCACTCGACGGTCCTCATCACGCCAGAAGAGATGGATGCGGCCACGAAGAAGTCGGTCTCCTATCAGCCGCCCGGGGCGAAGGGCTGACGAGTGCCGCAGCGGGTGAGGCGAGTCGTCCTGTGTAGCTCGAGTCGACTGCCCACCCGTCGCCTGCACCCCGACTCCCATGCCGCGCCCGTCACGCGGCGCGGTGGAAACCGTCGCGAGTGAACGGGAGCATGTTGGATCTCGGGACAGCGTCGTACCGGTCATCGCGTTGCTACGGTAGCCGCAATGGTCGGAATCGGCGCACGGCCTTCGATCAGGCGGCTTGCTGCGTGTCTCCCGACGAACGCGGCTCACCGTCCCGGGTGAGGCGGAACTGCCCGACGAGCCCCCGCATCTCCTCGGCCTGACTCTGTAATTCCTGCGCAGCCGCGGCCGACTCTTCGGAGCTCGCCGCGATGTTTTCCGTGGTGTGGCTCAGTTGCTCGAGGGCCACGCGAATCACTTCGACGCCCTCGCGTTGTCGGTCGCTGCCTTGGGCGATCTCATCCATGACCGTCGTCACCTGCTGCGCGATGGTCGATCCGCTGAGCGCACTCCGCCGGGCCTCCTCGATGAGTCGAGCGGTATTGCGGGCAGCCTCGGTACTCCGAGCCGAGAGGTTCCGGACTTCCATGGCCACCACGGCGAACCCTCGGCCGTACTCGCCGGCCCGTGCCGCCTCAATGGCCGCGTTGAGCGCCAGCACGTTGGTCTGCGTGGCCACGTCGTCCATCGCGTGGACAATTCCGACGATGGCCGTGGACGATGCCTCGATCTGACGCATGGCTTCGACCAGCTCGCGCATACCGGCCACGGTCGGGACTGGGGCGGCAGGTGCGCCGCCGGCGGCCGCGATCGCCGGCGCTGCCCCGCGCACCGCGTTGGCGTGCGCCGCGTTGTCCTGAATCTCGACTGCCAAGCGCTTCAACTCCTCGAACACGGACGCCACCGCCGACGCCTGCTCCCCCGCTCCGCTTGCCAAGGCCTCGCTCCCCGTGCGGATCTGATCCGACGCCGCGGCGACCTGGTCGGCCGAGCCGCTCATCTGCAGCAGCGCCTCGTCCAGATTGTGCACTGCCGCGTTCAGCGTGAGCTGGAACTCGGCCATCTCTCCGACGTAGCTGTTGCGCATACGGGCGCGCACGTCGCGCTGGGCGGCGCGCGTCAGCACCGCAGAGGCCTCCACCAACGGCCGGACGACCGCGTCGAGCGTGTCGTTCATGCCCTGCACGACGTCGTGAAACGCGCCGCGGTACTTCGTGGCGTCGGCGCGCTCTCCCATCCGGCCGTCCTTGGCCGCCCCGATGAGGGCCGCCATGGTGGCGAGCAGGCTCCGCACGGTCTCCTGCAGATTCGCGACTGCCAGCCCCGTTGCATCGTGCTCGCTGCGCGGAATGACGATCTGACCGACCTCGCCGACCGCCAACGTGGTGGCCGCGCGGGCGATCGCTTTCTGTGATTCGATGATACGCTCGAGCGATCGGGCCAGCACACCGAAATCGTCCGTGGACGTGATCCACACCTCGACGTTGACGTCGCCCAAGGCCAGGCGTTCCATCTTCTCGATCAGCTCGCGAACCGGCCACGCGACGCTCTGGACGATCAGCCACCAGTTGACGGCAGCCACCGCCAGCGCGGCGACCACCCCGAGATCCATGATCGAGCGGGCCTGCGCCCAGTGCTGCGCGGCCAACGCGCGATTCACGTACGCGGCGTCGATCGCCATCACTCCAACGAGCAGTATGAACGCGGCGCCGACTTTTGTGCGCAGCCGCAGATTGTGGTACCGATGCATACGGTACGCGCCCCGGTCTGGCCGGTGAGGGAAACGGCAGTACCCGGGTGACGCCCCTGCCTGCGGCCGGTAACACATCGGAGCCGGCCACCCCGGCAACAGGCCTCGGCCTTGCGGTCGCCCTCGTGTGTGGCTAGCCGCGGCCGTGCGCAATACGTCGGACGCGGCCGCCCTGTCGGCTGCCCGGGCGGGTGCGCAGCCCGCGGCGGTTACGGCCGGCGAGGTGCGTTGCGTGCCGCGATGGGACGCTACTTGTTGTGTTTCTTGTGCTCCGGCTGGTTGGGCGTCTGCTCGCGCGGGCTCTCGGCCTGCCCTTTCCGGCTGTGCTGCCGGTGCGCCTCGGGGTCGGCCACATACTGCTCTTCGGTGGGACCAGGAAGAGGAGCAGCGTCGTCCTGCACCAGCCCTTCCATGGAGCTCGACTGGCGGCCCGTCGAGTCGCGCTCGAGATCGGCCGTGAACTCGTCGGCGGGGAGCTTCGGGTCGTGCGCCTTGTCATGCGGCATTGGTTCTCCGGGTGAATCGATCCTGGTGAATCGATCCTGGTGAATCGATACTGTAGTCTAAGCCGTTTCCGATCTCAGCCCTAGCTCAGCGGCGCCCCAATGACCGGCTGTCCCCACGCCCACCACCTCCGTTTCCGCTGGCGGAGTGATGCGCGTTATGCCTTGAACATCGCGTTGAGCTCTCGATAGCTCACCGCCTCCTCTGCGAAGGTAAAGACACCGCGATCTCGCATGTCCTTCGCCGCACGAAGAAAGGCACCGAGCGCGACCCGAGACAGCGCGCTGCCGATGCTGACGCGCCGAACGCCAATTGCCGAGAGCTCGGCCAGGCTCAATTGCACCCCTTGCAGTCCCATCACGACGTTGACCGGGCGATCCACGGCATGGACGACCGCCGAGATCTCCTCCTTGCTGGTCAGCCCTGGTGCATAGAGAACGTCAGCACCCGCCATCTGATAGGCTTGTAGGCGCTTGATCGTGTCCCCGAGGTCGGGTCGGCCGACTAAGTAGTTCTCGGCCCGCGCCGTCAAAGTGAACGGGAATGGCAGCGAACGCACCACGTCTGCCGCGGCGCGGATCCGTTCCACCGCATGCTCATGCTCATAGATGGCGTGTCCGGGCAGGCGAGACATGTCTTCGATCGAGCCGCCGACAAGGCCCGCAGCCGCGGCGAGCCTGATGGTCTCGGCGACGACTTGCGGGGTGTCTCCAAAGCCGTTCTCCAGATCGGCACTGACCGGCAGATCCGTGGCCGACGCGATTGCGGACACGTGTGCGATCCCCTCGGGACGGTCGATCGTATTGTCCGGCAGTCCGGCAGAGAAGGCGTAGCCGGCGCTGGTAGTGGCCAGTGCCTCAAATCCCAGGTGGGCCAACAGTCGCGCCGTGCCGACGTCCCATGGATTCGGAATGATGAACGCACGGTGCCGCTCATGGAGCGCGCGAAAGGCCCACGCCTTGTCAGCCTGCGTCAACATTCGGAATCATGGTAGCCATCAGAGTTTCGAGGGCAAGTTGAACGTGCCATCGACGAGTTCCACGAAGTTGCGTTCTTCACGCAGAATGACGTGTTTCGTCTGTATCGTCGCGGCATCCGCACGGTTCTCCGGATCAGTCTTCAAGCGTGCTCTGTAGGTCTCGTACGACGCCAGGCTATCGAACGCAATCAACCCCCACGCCACATCGTTCGTGCCTTCATAGGGAAGAAAATACCCGATCAGGTGGCCGCCGCATCGCGGAATGATGCTGCGCAGGTTCTCGGCGTGCGTCTTGAACGCGTCTCTCTGGAACGGGTCGATCTGGTAGCGGATGATGCAGGTGACCGTCATGGGCGTCCTCGGAGTGGTCGGTGTGGTCGGTGTGATCGACGCGGCCGCTGCTGCCGGTGGACCACCGCAGCCCAGCGTGAGCGCCGCACCCGTCGCCACGATGACCGCGATCGCTTCGCGGCGGCTGATCTGTTCGGTTGATGGCTGAATCGGATCCATGGTCGATAGTATACCGGTTGCCGAACATGAACGCTTCGTTTACGATCAAAGTGTGAATGTCGAGCACAGTTCGGACGCCGCGGCGTCCAGAATCGCCGCCGCCATCGGCGAGCCGGCACGCGCCCGTATGCTCTTCTGCCTCGTGGACGGTCGAGCACGAACGAGCAGCGAGCTCGCGATGATCGCTGACGTCACACCGTCAACGGCCAGCGTGCACCTGCAGCGGCTGCGGACGCAGCGATTGGTGAAGGTCTCCGCCCAGGGCAAGCATCGATACTACAGTCTGGCAGGGGCTAATGTGGCTGCCACGCTCGAAGCCCTGAGCGTGCTCGCCGGCGGATCCCGTGACGCAGTGGTGCCGCACACGCTCAGCCCACTGCGTGTGGCACGGACGTGCTACGATCACATCGCGGGTACCCTGGGCGTCTCGCTGTATGACCGACTGCAGGCGCTGGGGTGGCTCTCGGTGGGGACGAAGGGTGACGACACTGCGTGTGACCTGACCGCAAATGGCACGAACGCGTTTGAGGCCCTCGGCATCGACGTCGAGGCAGTACGGACGCTGCGTCGTCGTTTCGCGTACGCCTGTGTGGACTGGAGCGAGCGGCGGCCACATCTCGGCGGGGCGCTCGGGGCCGCCCTCCTGGGAGTCGCGCTGAAACGCAAATGGGTGCGCCAAGACCTCGACAGTCGGGTTTTGGCCGTCACGAATTTTGGGCGCAGCGAAATGCTGACGCGATTCGGCTTTCAGTTGTGACACACTGAAATCCGGCGCGACTCGCCGCGCGGCAACCTCAATTGAGAGGCGCGTATCACGGCGCCCATCGCGCCATGTCATGGCGGCGTCATCCCGGAGGCCGGGTGCGCGGGCCACGCTGACGCGGCCGAGCGCCGCATCGGTGGGAGGCGTCGCTATGTCGCCGCTGGGACGACGACGAGCGGCACAACTCGAGCACGCGCCCAGGTCAGTGGTTCGATACGCGGGATCATGATGCTCCACGCCAGCGCGCCGATGAGCGACACCGCAATCGCCAGCCCAAACGCCGTGTCGAAATGCCCCGTATGATCCACCAGAAAGCCCGTGATTGCCGGACCCACTATGCCGGCCAAATTCCCTACGAAGTTCTGGAAGCCCACCCATCGGCCGGCCGCGCTCGGACCCGCCAATGTCTGGGCAGCGGCGTAGAGCGTGGGCGACCCAAGACCGAATGTCACGCCGGCGAGCATCAAGCAGACAGCAGAGACGACAGGTCCCGCCACAACCACTCCCACCAGACACGCGGCCGCTGCCAAGAGACTGACCACAATTGTCGTCTTGTACATGCGATTCGGCGTCACGCCGCGCTGATGCCAGCGGTCATATGCCCAACCGGTGGCGAACGATCCGGCTGCCTGCATCAGATATACGCCCCCACCGAGCGCGGCCATGCGCGCGATGGAAAACCCTCGCTCTTGTACCAGGTAGAGCGGGAGCCAGCTGAGGACGAAATAGAAGACGTAGTTCGCGCAAAAGTGTCCGAGCCCAGCGCCGAGCGCCTCCCGACGTCGTATGATCTCCATATAGGACGGCCCGATATCTGTTCGGGTCGCGTGCGTGTCCGGCATGCGGTGCGACGTTCCCTTAAGCCACGGCCACAACCACAATAACGACAGGGCCCCCAATGACAAAAACAGGGGGCGCCACCCGAACCGCGCGAGGATCAGGCCACCGACATACGTGCCGAACGCCGGCCCCAGCGCCAGTCCGACGGAGATCGCGCCATTCGCGCTGCCGCGTCGATCCATCGTGACGTGCTGGGCGAGCAGCTTCGAGCTACACGGAAACGCCACACTCTCGCCCAGCCCGAGGAGCAATCGCAAGCACAAGAGCGCCACGAAACCGCTGGCCACGCCGGTGAGCATGGTGGCGATCGACCACACGGCCACGCCGAGCGCGATGACCCGGTGTACCGAGAACCGTTCGGCCAGCCAGCCCGCGCCAAGCTGACTCACGGCGTACGTCCAGTAGAACGCCGACAGCAGAATGCCGATTTGCGTGGCCGAGAGATGCAGCTCGTTCTTGATGACCGGCGCAGCGGTCGCAAGATTCCCGCGGTCGATGTAGTTGATGAAGATGGCGAACGCCAGGAGCGTTGCCATCCGACTCGCGGATCCATTGCCGCTCGGCGGCCTCGCGATCCTGGTGACGGTCGATTGTTTCACGCCGGCCTCGCACGTCGAGAGACTTCACGCCGCGCACGAATCTAGAACCTAGGATTGGGAAAGGCCTCCGCAAGAATCACTATCATGCCTGCGCCCGGCGACGGCTCGTATGGGCCTCCCGCAATGCGGTCGGCGCCGGGGCCTACCGAAGGATCTGTGCTCCCGTGACCCACGACTCGCCTGGGGGCCACCATGTCCATGTCTTCGAGAACAGAGGAGCTGGAGCGGAGGAGCGGCTGACCGTCGCCCTCCCTCGTCAGCACACTGGCCGTCCGAGCCGTACACTCAACGGGGCTGAGCGTCCCGTGCCACAGGCCCTTTCTCGTCCCTCTCCCGCGACTCCTCTCACGTCTCCCCTTTCTCCTCCCTATCAATGGTTCCCCGTATCGTCCCGCTCTCGGTCATTGTTGCGGCCGGGCTCGGACTCGCACCGACCGCGGTCCGCCCGCAGGACCGCGCTCAGGACTCGGCATACGTGCTGGCGAACTACACGAAGCAGGAAGTGCTGATCCCAATGCGCGACGGCGTAAAGTTGTTCACATCGATCTACGTCCCCAAGGATCAGACAAAATCATATCCCATCATCATGCAGCGTACGCCGTACAGTGTCGCGCCGTACGGTCTCGACAAATTCCCGCGCATGCTCGGCCCCAGCGGGAACTTCCAGCGCGACGGATTCATCTTCGTGTACCAGGACGTCCGCGGGCGCTATATGTCGGAGGGGACCTACGCCAACGCGCGGCCCCTCAAGGACCGCTACAGCGGTCCGACTGACACCGATGAGGCGAGCGATACCTACGACGCGATCGACTGGCTGATCAAGAACATCCCGCACAACACGGGCAAGGTCGGGATGTGGGGGATCTCGTATCCCGGCGGCTACGCCGAGGACGCGCTCGTTCGGTCCCATCCCGCGCTCAAGGCCGTGTCGCCGCAAGCGCCCGTGTCGGATTGGGGCCATGGCGACGACTGGCACGACAACGGCACGTTCCGGTGGCCGCACGCCCAGGGATTCATTGCCGGCTTCGATCGCCCGCGCGGCGGCCCGACGACGACGTATGGGCCACGAGTCCAGTACCCGACGCCCGACGGCTACGAGTACTATTTCGCGCAGCTCACCCCCGGATATGCGAACGCGATGTACCTGCACAACGAGAATCCCTACTGGGATTCACTGATCGCACACCCGAACTACGACGCGTTCTGGAAAGCGCGCAATGCCCTGCTGCATCTGCACGACGTGACCCCCGCCGTGATGACGGTCGGTGGTTGGTTCGACAACCAGAACCTCTTCGGCGCGCTCAAGGTCTTCAAGTCGATCGAGGCGCAGAGCTCGGCCACGGCGAACTCGCTCGTCATGGGGCCATGGACGCACGGGATGTGGGCCCGAGGCGGCGCGGACAGTGCGCTGCGCGACGTGGAGTGGGGATCCAACACCGGTACCTATTACCAGGACAGCATCGAATACCCGTTCTTCGAGCACTATCTCAAAGACGTCGGCGCGGCAGCGCTTCCCAAAGCGTATGTCTTTCAGACTGGATCCAACCGGTGGCAGAGGTTGGATGCGTGGCCGCCAAAGGGGGCAGTCGAGAAATCCCTGTATTTGCAGCCAGGCGGCAAAGTCGCGTTCACGCCGCCGCACGGTGGTCCCGCGTACGATCAGTACCTCGCCGACCCCTTGCACCCCGTCCCGTATACCCAGGACATCGCCATCGGGATGACGGCCACCTACGCCGACGAGGACCAACGATTCGCGGAGCAGCGGCCCGACGTCCTGACGTTCCAGACCGACGTACTGACGCACGATGTCAGCATCGTCGGACCCGTCGAAGCCACGCTCTGGGTGGCCACGACCGGCACGGATGCCGACTACATCGTCAAGCTGATCGACGTGTTCCCGGACTCGACGCCCGACCATCCCGGGCTCCCACCGACCGTGCACATGGGACACTACGAGATGCTCGTCCGCGCGGACGGCATGCGCGCGCGATTCCGAAATAGCTTCGAGCATCCCGAGGCGATGATTCCCGGCCAGCCGACGAAGGTTCCGTTCGAGCTCAATGACGTCAATCACACATTTCAAGTCGGGCACCGTATCATGGTGCAGGTGCAGAGCAGCTGGTTCCCGATCGAGGACCTCAATCCGCAGACCTACGTGCCCAATGTGGAGATGGCCAAGCGAAGCGATTTCCACGTCGCGACACAGCGCATCTACCACACCCCGTCGATGCCGTCGCAGCTCAAGGTGCTGGTCGTCGAGCAACCCGGTGGGCCGCGCTAGCCCGATGGGGTTGGCGGTGGGCACCCCCGCCTAAGGATCAATGCGGTTGCCGTGACAATACAGGCCATCGCGATGACGATAAGGATGTCGATGATCCAGAGTAGGAGGCTAGCCATCGAACCACTCCTCCGGCGCATCCGCACCCGACGTTGCCGGTATCGTGTGGCGCAACGGCGGCGGCGCGGAATTGGATGACGTCGTCTCTGTCGGCATACGCAAAGGACGGTGCGACCAGATCAATGCCCAGCTCAGGGTCGACAGCGAGGCGGGAAGAGGCACGGAGGTTGCCATGGGCGTGCCGCCTGCGTAGGTCATCCCCCGAATGGGGAATTCCAAGCGCCATTGCGGGAGTTCATTCATACGAATCGAGGAGGAATATGGAATACACAGTGATTGCCGGCACGGACGTGAACGTGTCGCGCATTGCCCAAGGAACGTGGGCTATCGGTGGGTCGATGTGGGGCGGCTCGGACGAAAGAGAATCGATTCGAGCGATTCACGCCGCCCTCGACAAAGGGATCAATCTGATCGACACGGCGCCGGTTTACGGTTTCGGGGTTTCCGAGGAAATCGTTGGAAAGGCGATTGCGGAGAGAGGACATCGGGAAAAGGTTGTCATCGCGACCAAAGTCGGGCTCGAGTGGCACAACGGCTCGATCTCGCGCAATGCCTCGCGCGATCGCATCCGGCAGGAGGTCCAAGATTCGCTCCGTCGACTTCGCACGGACTACATCGACATCTATCAAGTCCATTGGCCGGATTTGGCGGTCCCGATCGAAGACACTGCTCGAACCATGCAAGCCCTCTTGAAGGAGGGCGTTATCCGTGCGATCGGTGTGAGCAATTTTTCACCGGAGCAGATAGACCAGTTCATGTCCGTCTCCGAGTTGCACACCGTCCAGCCTCCGTATAACCTCTTTGAGCGGCAAATTGATCGCGACGTTCTGCCGTACGCGCGCGACAAGCATCTCAACGTCTTTGCGTACGGGTCTCTTTGCCGGGGGCTGTTGACCGGGAGAATGCGGCCGGACACGAAGTTCACCGGCGACGATCTCCGCCGGTCCGATCCGAAATTCCAACCGCCGCGCTACGCGCAATATCTGAATGCCGTTCAGCAACTGGATGATCTCGCGCAAAAACGATATGGTAAACACGTGATTGATCTCGCGGTGCGTTGGGTGTTGGACCAGCCTGGCATCACCGCGGCACTCTGGGGCGCGCGCCATCCTGCGGATCTGGACGCTGTGGCGGGCGTCCTTGACTGGCACCTCGACGTGGATACGCGTGCGGCGATCGACCAGATTCTGCAGCAGACGATCGCCAATCCCATCGGTCCTGAATTCATGGCGCCGCCTGAAAGACACACCGTTTCCGCCGCGGCCCCATGAAACTGCCAATCATTTCTGGCTTGACACCAACGGACACTACAATGCCGACTACGAGCGACGACAGGCTCGTTCAGCCATCGGCGGGGGGGAATTCGGTATGAATCCAATCACGGTGGATACACACAAGCTCGGCTTTGTCGGAGTCGGCTACATGGGCCTTCCCATTGCGCAGCGGTTGCTGAAATCCGGCTTCAAGGTCGCCGCCTATGACCGGGACCGTAGCAAGGCCGAGCAGCTCACCCGATCTGGCGGAACAGTAGCGGCAAGCGTTGCGGAACTTGCCTCCACATGCGACGTCGTGCTGTCGTGTCTTCCGAGCGACGACGCTGTTCTCAGCATTTACAGAGGACCAGGCGGCGCCATCGCCAATGCCCCTCGCGGCGCGCTCCTCATCGACCTGAGCACAGTGAATCCGGAGACGTCGCGAGAACTCTCGAAGCTGGGAGCCGGGCGTGGAGTTGACGTCCTCGATGTGACCATGTCGGGGAGTACTCCGGTCGCCGAGCAGGGGGCGCTGACGCTGTTCGGGGGCGGAGACCAGCAACGCTTCGACGCCTCCGAATCGACCTTCCGCGCGATCGCACGACAATGGTTCTATCTCGGGCCAAGCGGCTCCGGGGCCACGATGAAGCTCGTCGTCAACAGCCTGTTGGGAGTCGGGATGCAGGCGATTGCTGAGGCCGTTGCACTCGGTGAGAAGTCTGGTCTCGATCGCAATCGCTTGCTTGACGTGCTGGCCCACACCGCGGTCGTCGCACCAGCGCACGCAGGAAAACTGCAGCGGGCGATGAACGGCGACTATGCCCCTCAGTTTCCGCTACGGCTAATGAACAAGGATTTCGGGCTGATTCTCGATCTCGCGGCGGCGGTAGGCGCACAGATGCCCGCGACACGAGCGGCTTTCGCGGTTAATGCAGCACAAGCAGCACCGGGGAACGAGCAAGACTTCGCAGCGGTGATTCGCCAAATGGAAGAGCAAGATCATTTAGGCTCGACCGAGAAGACGCCGAGTCGAGTCGGCGTCGCTTCGACGCAAGAGTAGTTCCAGTTGGACGACGTCTTGTCGCCTCTCCATTCGCCGTGGGTCAAGTGGGCGTTGGCGGCGCTGCCGGTGGCGGCACTCGTTGGCTCGGCGGTGTTCACACTGTTGGGCGAGCTCGCGATCGCGCGGGTGTAGCTGGTGGGCGGGGTAGCGTTGACAGTGGCGTTTGCGGGGCCGTTCCTGCCGGTGTACACCGTGGCACGTGGTCGGGTGTATCGTGGCGTGAAATGGGTGGCGCTGCTTGGGGCGGGTGGCGGTGGCGTTTGGCCCGGACGCGTTCACGTGGTGGTGGTTACTGATCTCGTGTCTCTGGCCGCTCATGTGGATCGAGTGGACGCGGGAGTCGATCCGGCGGAAGCTGCCCGTGTCGGAGTGGCCGAAGGCGTTGTATCTCTGACACGCCGGGCGCGGCGTGGCCGGCACACAGGAACAGCGCGGCCGCAAACAGCGAACCAGGAACCGCGACCGCCGTCAGCGCCACGGCCAGGTGCTGGTCCGGTGCAATCCGAAACGGCTGCAGTAAGGTCCAGATCGCCGCCGACGGATGCGAGCGCTCCAGTGCGACCGACAGACGTCCCACGAGCGGCAGAGAAATCACGTCACCCATCAGGTGAACGGAGGTGAGCGCCACGGCAGTGGCGGTCGCCCGAAGCTCGGGAACCACGGTCGCGACGATGAGGGTGATGATGATCCCGATCGACGCGTTTCCGAGGAACGCCTCCGCGAATACGTTCCCGAATAGAAAGGGGCGGCTCATGCTGCCCATGATGCCCACGAGTGGCACCGTGACCAGCAGCGCCGCCAGTGCGGCGACGTGGAAGTACGCCCGCGCGTTGCGCCGCAGCATCCGGTCGGCGAGCACCGCGCCGAGCAGTGGCCCCAGGATACCCGCAGCGAGGACCACGGCACCATAGGTCGCGTTGGCCTCCGTGATCGGGAGCTGCTTGTCTCGTTGCAACACCGTCGGCAGCCAGAACTCGATGGCATTTTGCGTGAACACCAGGCCGCCATATGCGAGCGTGAGGAGCACGTACACACGGTTCCGGCCGAGGTACCGCAGCGCCGCTCCAAGCGACCGCTGGACCGGAGGGGCCGGGTTGTCGTCCTGGCCTCCGCGACGTGGCTCGCGACGCCGCCCGATGAGCACCGCCGCAATGAGCCCGGGGAGTCCGACGATCACGCAGGCACCACGCCATCCGAAGTGCGGCCACAGAGCCCCGCCCAGGGCGACGCCGAGCGCGGCGCCCACCGGAGACGCCGTGTAGAACAGTGACATGGCGCGTCCTCGGCTCGCCGGCTTCACGAGGTCCAGGATCAGGCTTGGCGAGTTCGCCATGTAGGAGGCTTCGCCAACCCCGACCGCTGCGCGCAACGCGGCCAGCTGACCGACTCCGGTCACGAGTCCAGTGGCCGCCGTCGCCACGCTCCAGAATCCGGCGCTGGCACTGATGATCCGTGTCCGCGCGAATCGGTCGCCGAGCCACCCGAATACGGGCGGCAGCAGCGTGTACGTGATGAGAAAGGCGAACCCGACGAGACCCATCTGGGCATCGGTGGCCCCGAACTCGCGGCGAATCGGCTCCAGCAGGCCGGTCACGGCCTGTCGGTCGACGTAGTTCAGAAGGTTGATCACGCACAACAGCGCGAAGAGGCCAGCGCTCGATCGCTCCGCCTCCTCGGCGTCCGTCATCGCGGGGCGAATCGCGCGGGATCGAATGGCGAGAGATCGACCGAGGCGCGGCCGCGCACCAGCAGATCAGCCATCACTCGCCCCGTCGTCAGCGCGGTCGTGACGCCGAGCATTCCATGTCCGGTTGCGACATACACGTTCGGCCGACCGGGAAGGGCTCCGAGAAGTGGTACGCCGTCGGGTGCCAATGGGCGCATCCCGACCCATTCGACGCCAGTCACGTCCCCGGCCGAGAGGGTGAGGTATCGGTGCGCAGAATGGCGAATCGCCGAGACTCGTTCCGCAACGAGGCGCTCGTTGATGCCGGACAACTCCATCGTTCCGGCGAACCGATATCCGTCCTCGAACGGAGTACAGGCAAGCCGTGCCTCCTCGAGATACAGTGGGCGGCTGATCGGCGAGTGGGGTGTCGAGACCGTGATGCTGTACCCTTTGCCAGCCTGGATAGGGAGCGACACGCCGGCGATGGCTTCGCTAACGGCTCCCGACCGCGCGCCGGCCGCGACGAGGAATCGGTCACCGGGGACGTCGCCCAGGGTTGTGCGAACCGCCCGCACGGTCTGCCCTTCGAGGTGGCCGCCGGTCACCGTCGCGCCATTTCGGATCAGGACGCCGCGCGACGCAAGCCAAACTGCCAGGCCGGCGCACAGACTTTCCGGACGCACGTGGCGTTCCTGTGCGACCCACAGGCCGGCCACCACCTCATTGGACAGCGATGGCTCGAACCGTCGGAGCTCGGCCCCCGTGAGCGGCTGCGGCTCGCTCCCCGCGGCGCGCGCGCCCTCCTGGAAATCGTGGAGCATCGATCGCATCGTCGCTTCTCGCAAGAACGCGAACAGCAACCCAGCGCGGTGCATCTCGAATGACGCGCCATCGGCGACGAGCGCGTCGAAGGATTCCATGACCTGATCGGCGAGGAGTCCCCAGGCTTGCCGGCCCGCACGAAAGTCCGTCGTGTTGCAGTGTCGCCAGAATGTCCAGAGCCAGGGGGCCAGTCGAGCCACGGCGCGGGGGTCGATGTGCAGCGGGCTGTCGCTGCGGAGAAGCCAGAGCATCGACGTCCATCTCAGCCCTGGCGTGGGCAGCGGCTCAGCCAGCGTCGGCACGATCCAGCCCGCGTTGCCCTTCGAGCAGCCCGCGCCGGGCTCGAGCGCGTCGAGCACAGTGACCTCTTCGCCCTGCCTGCGGAGAGCGTACGCACAGGCGAGGCCAATGACGCCGCCGCCGATGACGACAGTTCGGCTCACGCGCGGATGTCTCGTGTCCGCCGGGGTTGACGGCCCTTAGGCATCACGGCACCGCGCCTGTCGGCGGCTCAGCGCCAGACCTGCTGGGCGATGCGGAGGTGGTTACCGCCGAAGAGTTTGGCCAGCGTGCCCGAGGAATATCGGGCGGAGAGCGCTTCGCCGATCTCGGGCAGCTGTGATGGCGGGATCATGGTGATGCCATCGCCGAAGCCGAGGCTTGGGGGAAAAGCCTCGCGGTTCGCGACGAAGTATGCGTGCATCTCGTCCGCGTCGAAGACATAGTCGAGGGCAATGCCGACATGGTCCTCGCCAACGAGGTCGAGCGCATAGTCCACATGCTTGACGAAGGTGTCGGTTCGGGTGTCGTTTGCGCCGAGGAACAGTCCGATGCCGTTGAGACCCACCACACCGCCGCGAGCGGCGCACGCCTTCATCAGGTCATCCGGGATATTGCGTGGGTGATCCCAGACAGCTCGCGGGTTGGAGTGCGAGAAGATCGTCGGTTGCGACGAGAGGTCGATCATCTCGCGGGCGGTGCGGTAGCCGGTGTGGGTTCCGCAGACCACCATCCCCACGCGGTTCATCTCGGCGACGACCGCGCGCCCGAAGGGTGTGAGGCCTTTGTCTTCCGGGTCGAGGCACCCACCAGCAGCGTCGTTGGCGATGTTGTAGGCACCCAGCATCCATCGAACGCCGAGGTCGTAGTAAAGGCTGACCATCTCGATGCGGCCTTCGAGCGCGGTCATCCCCTCGATGTCGAAGCAGATGCCGAGGCGGTGCTGGGCCTTGGCGTCGAGGAGGTCGGCAGCGGTGTCGATGAGCATGTACTTGTCGGCGTGGTCTTTCACCCACCGCCGGAACGTGGCGAGCATGGAGATGTGATCTGTTATCTTCTGCACGCCGAATCCGACATTGAGGGTCACCACATCGATGCCGACCGCCCGGCACTCGTCGAGCTGCGGCAGGAACCCGTAGTCGTCCGGCCGCAGTGGCATGCAAGCGTGGTTGTCCCAGACGAGTCCACCGTCGGTGAGGGTCTCGAGGGCGCGTGCACTCATCTCGCTGCTCCGATAGGGTTCCTACGATCGTAACGGCCGCGCCCGCATCAACGCAACGTGCAGCGCGCACCGGACCGAATAGTGGGACACGACACGAGGTGACCGTAGGCCCTGTTTCGGTCCCATCTTAGGCTGACAGTCGGTTGGTGTTCACTGCCTGCCGCCGTCATAACCTAGATCATGCCTTCTAGCCGCACATAGCTTGCTTCCATTCCACGCTCCATACCGGTCGCAAGCATGGCTGCCCGTGTCTGCGCATCAGGCAACGTCATCCGCAGCGTCATCAACGTGCCTGTGCCATCCGCATCAAATCTCGTTTCGACGTAGTTGTCTGGCGTGGGGCCTGGCAGGTGCATTCGCTCGACATGCACGATCCTGCTGTAAGGCTCGAGTTCCAGATATTCGCCAGTGAGATGGAATCCATCGCCTTTGCCATTCGTCCACTCGTAGCGGATCGTACCGCCTGGCCGCGCCTCATTGATGCAGATGGGCATCGTCCAACCGTCCGGACCGAGCAGCCATTTCTGGATTATTTTCGGATCCGTGTGGGCGCGATACACAGCCTCTTGAGGCGCGGCGAAGCGCCGTGTCACAACCACATGTGTGTCGCCTTCGGTCTTCAGGATCAACGTGCTCATCGTTTTTCTCCTCTTTTTATCTTCGGTTGTTCCATGCTGGTCAGAACCTCGTCCAGCCGGTCGTAGTTCTTCTCCAGCCCTTTTCGCAACATTGCGAGCCATTGGTCTATTGGTCCGGTACCGGCCTTTGCAAGACGACGAGGGCGCGTCGTACCCTCAACGCGACGCACGACAAGTCCCGCGTCTTCGAGCACCTTCAGATGTTGAGAGATTGCCGGTTGCGTCATCTCGAAAGGCTCGGCCAGCTCCGTTACGGTGGCTTCGCCTTTGGCGAGACGTATCAGCAGGGCCCGGCGTGTTGGATCAGCCAAAGCGGAAAAGGCGGCATCGAGATTCGATTGCATGATTATAAGCTATATCTTATATAAGCTATAGCTTAGTGTCAAGAAGACAGATTGGTTGAACCTCGTCGACGGAAGGAGAATGACGCGTCACGAGAGCTGACCGCCCGAATGGCTGCGATCTTAGCTGGGATTCGCGCAGCGCTGCAAATGCGCGGTAATGGCGTAACGAGGGGTGCACGACCGAGCTATCACACGGACGGAGTGAGATTCGAACTCACGAGAGCCTTTCGGCCGCACACGCTTTCCAGGCGCGTGGTTCCCTGCCCTAACTCCGGCATCCTGCCGGTTTTCCCTCTGACGGTGCCGCCATCCGCCTGATTGCGCGCCCTCGGATACGGCAACTTGCCGGGTCCAATTGTCCCCCGAATTGTCCCCACCCAGTTCAATTCAATCCTGACGTTCCTGGATTGAAAGCGGAGTCGAAGACCCCGCAACCCGCGCTGAGGAGTGACTGATGATGGGGCCGGGCGAGCGCAGCGCGGGATGGCCCGTCGCGCCGATGTGGTGCCAGCTTCCGGTGATACGGTCCGCCCAACCTGCGTCAGGATCGTCGGAGAGGTACGCGGTACCGGCCCGGCTGGCGAGTAATCCACGACCGATCGATTCCAAGCTGGCCGTCATGTTGGCGAGATCGCCCGGGCTGACCCGCCAGTCGAGATCGGCGATTGGGACACCGAGGCGGTCGCGATCCCGGCGAATCGTGACCCGACTGTCCCACAGTGGAGTTTGCTCTCCGCGTGCCATGATCTCGTACACCCGCCGGACGCGTGTGGGCGGGCGCCCTACAGACTGCCGGGGCCCTCCTGACAGACGGCGCCCCTCACGCTTCGCAGCCTTGAGAAGGCCTTTTCACCCATGACGTCTTGGCAGTGCTCCAGATGCTCTGACGAAAGAGGATCGTATTCGTACAACCACTGGCCGGACGGGCTTGGCGGTGATGAACGCCAACGGGCCTGGCCTGGTGCCGATCCACGTCGGGAGAGGGTCACGCTGTTCTGCCGCCGCACGGTCCGCGTCGCCTGACTGTGCCCACGCACCGCCCGGGTCAGGCATCGCCCCCACTCACCCAGACTGACGGTACGTGCTGATGGCGCCCTTCGTCCACGACCAGCTCGAGCCCTCGCTCCACAGTCTCTCCGATGGCCTCATCGGCCTCACCGCGACCTACAAGATCCTCTCTTGGAACCGCGCCGCGGAAACTATCTTCGGCGTCTCGCAAAGCGAAGCGCTCGGGCGCGACATCGTCGAGCTGCTCGTTGCGCCGCCGCACTCGACGGAGGTCGTGCCCGAGCCGCTGCGTCGCGCGCTCGATGCCCGGGAGGCCGGCTTCAAGTGCAAATGCTGGAGATCCGATGGCTTCCCGGTCTACGCGGAGTGCTCGCTGAGCACGGTGGCGCCAACGCACGCAGATCCTGAACTCGTGATCTGCATCCGCGACGTCACGCAGCAGGAATACCGGCTGCAGTCCCTCTCGCTCGAAGGCCGGTTTCGCGGACTGCTAGAGTCCGCCCCCGACGCCATGGTGATCACCAACCGTGACGGCCGCGTGCTGCTGCTCAATGGCCACACCGAGCGCCTGTTCGGCTACATCCGGCCGGAGCTGATCGGTCAACCGGTCGAGATGCTGATGCCTCCGCGGTTCCGTAAGCATCACCCGGGTCACCGTATCGGATATGTCGTCGATCCACACGTGCGCCCGATGGGCACGGGGATTCAGCTCTTTGGATTGCGAAAGAATGGTACCGAGTTTCCGGTCGATATCAATCTGAGTCCGTTCGAGACTGATGAAGGGTTGCTCGTATCGAGCGCGATCCGGGACGTCACCGAACAGAGACGCGCCGTCGACAGGCTGAAGCGGCGCGAGGCGCAGCTTGCCGAGGCCCAGGCCATGGCAAGTCTCGGCAGCTGGGAATGGGACCTCGCGACCGATGAGGTCGAGTGGTCGGACGAAATGTACAGAATCCACGGGATCCGCCCGGGGGATCGCGCCATGACCCGAAGGATGGAGTACGGCCTGCTTCACCCGAATGACCGCGACATCATCTCGGCACTCATCGAGCGGGTCACCGGAGATCCTCCGAACACGCAGACCGAGTTCGACTATTCCATCGTTCGTCCCGACGGGACTGCCCGTTGCGTCCATGGCAAGGTGCGACTCGTCGACGAAGGCCGTGGGCGGCGCCTCATGGGCACGGTCCAAGACGTCACCGAGCAGAAGAGGCTCGAGGAATTGGCGGACGCGGCACGCAAGAACGCGGAGCACGCGAACCAGGCGAAGACGGCGTTTCTCACTTCGATGAGCCACGAGCTGCGCACACCGCTGAACGCGATCCTGGGGTACAGCGAGCTTCTGATGTTGGGCGTGAGGGGCCCTGTGTCCTCGGACCAGCAGGACGCCCTGAGCCGGATACAACGCTCGGGGGCCCACCTACTTGCCCTCATCAATGATGTGCTGAATTTCGCCAAGCTCAAAGCGTTGCAAGTCCGTTTCCTTGTCGCCGACGTCCCCGTGAGCGAGGTACTCGAGAGCGCTGCGTCGATGGTCGAGCCGCAAGCGTCGGCGAAAGGGCTCGCGTTCGCGCGCCCTCCCTGCTCCCCGACTCTCACCGTCCACGTGGACCAGGAGAAAGTGCTCCAGATTCTGCTCAATTTGTTGTCCAACGCTATTAAGTTCACTGACTCCGGCGGCCGCGTCACGCTCGTGGCCACGTCGTTCGATCGTCGGCGGCGCGCCGAGGACGCGACGTTGGCCTCTCGACCCGCGTCGGCGCCGGCGGTGCAGTTCACGGTGAGCGACACTGGGCGCGGGATCGCCAGCGACCAGCTCGCGACGATCTTCGAGCCGTTCGTGCAGGTTGGCCAGCGCCTGGCGGGGGCGGACCAGGGGACCGGACTCGGCCTCGCCATCAGCCGCGATCTGGCGAGAGGGATGGGCGGCGACCTCACCGTCGAGAGCACGCTCGGTGTCGGATCGACGTTCACGCTGACCCTGCCACGCGCAGTGTCGGGATGATCACAAGTGCAACCTGTCGGCGCTGCGCGATGCCCGACGTGCGGACGCGACGACGATACTGCTACGCGGGTCCATGTCCCCTTCGCCCCCCCCGTTCGGCACCCACCGTGTAAGTCGTTGTAAATCAATCGGGACGGCGGGATTTGAACCCGCGACCCCCTGACCCCATTCGCACTCAGGGGGGCCAAAGTACGGCATCCTGACGGTTAGCTGCGTGAAACCATTCATCGGCGCCGGTTTTCGCACTGAGGATGACGGAACGTGCCGGGAGAAACGACCCACGAAGGGGGCCAAGAGCAGAGGTAGGACTACTCCTGTGGGTCTGCTTTCACCGCGGCCATCGGGCGCCCTTCTGCGTCTAGGCGTCATAGGGCCATTGTACCTCACCCAGCCACTTCACCAGGGCCTTCGTGCCGAATGCCCCCGACGTGCCGCCCACACTCACCATCCATGCGCGGCGGTCACGTCGCCGTCTCTGCGAGCGCGCCAAACCAGGATGGCTGAGAAAGTCGTTGACGCAGACAGCCGCATCCGGGGCAGTGTCAGTCAAATCGTCAGGGCTAGCGAGGTGACCACGAACCCGTCATTGCGAGAATACTCGCCGGCGTGGTGCAAGGGATAAACCGGCTGGTCACCGCGCAGCCCGCGCGCCTCCGTTCGCCAGAGAATGCGTGGGACGGGGTCGACGTCAACGCCCAGCGACGCGCCGCTCACCGCGAACGTCGCTGGTAGGTTGGTCTGGACGATTGCTCGGCTCGGATCGGCGTAGCGCTCCACCCGGCCGACGATGCCGACTTTCGGGGTCGGATGGTATTTTCCGATGAGGGCGGCGCCATACCAGGTCGCCGTCCCCGCGTCGCTCGCCGTCCGGCTCTGGAGTCCCAAGTCGAACACGGCGGCGAACTGCCAGCGGCCAGTCGGGTTGTACTGGGCGATCCAATCGTTGTAGAACCGCACCCGCGGGATCGCACTATCGGGGGCGACGTTGCCGATAAAGTTGTCGTACGACAGGGTGAGCACCGGCGAGACCATGTAGTCCACACGGGCGCCGAGCGCGGGCGGCGTGTTGTAATTCGAGATGTCCTGCCAGCCGTTCAGGACGTCGAACTGCGCCGTCACGGCCGTCGACGGCGTCCACGTGAGCTTCACGCCCGCCTCGTAATACGGCGAGAAGTCAGCCATCAGTGAGCGCGAGTACGTCAAGTTGTCGCGCGAAATCCAGCCCTCATAGCCGGTATGCGCGGCAAAGATGCCGCCATCGATCCACAGTGTGGAACTGAGCTTGTAGCCGGCGGTTGCTTCCTGAAGGTATTGACTGACGGACGGGCCGCTGATCCCGCCGATCCGCGGCTCAGCCGCGTAGTTGGCCTGCACCGACGTGCCGAACTGCAGAGCGAGTCGCCCGCGGAAGCTTGGCGCGGTGAGCTTCGCCTCCAGGTACGCCAGGTTGATGTTGAACTCGGCGTGACGCGCCGGCTGCGTCGTGTAGGCCCGGTCGAAATCGTACGGCCGATCGAAGTCCCACGCGTAGTAGCTATCGATGAACGCACCGAACGCGACCTTGGGCACGGTGTCGGCGGCCGCCGCCGCCTTGGTCGTATCGGGCGGCGCGCTTGGTTGCGCGCCGCCGCTCAGTGGCATCAGGACGCAGACTAGCAGGCACGGAAGGCACGGCAGAACGACCATGACGTCAGCGAATGTAGTCCGTACACCGGCAGCGGACTATCGTCGGCGCGTTTTCCTTATGTTGTCTTTATGCGCCCGTCGCGGTGCGGGACGGGGAGCGCGGTCTCGCGCTGGCCCAGGCGACGGGCGACGAATCCAACAGCATCCCCTATGCCAGGAACGTGCTGGCGCAGATCGACGTCGTCGTCGGCGATCATCCGCACGCCCTCGCCCAGCTCGACGCCCTCCTGGCGAAGCCCTACTTCATGTCGCCCGCGTGGCTCCGGATCGACCCGACGTGGGCGCCGCTACGCGGCGACCCGCGCTACGAGCGGCTCATCGCGCAGCCCGCTGCCGACGCGTGGGCGACGCCGTAGAGGCGGGGTCGCCAATCTGCGGCGTTCTGGGCGGGGCCGAATGAACACGGTCCAAACTCGCAGCCTGTCGTCCGGCGCGGGTTGAGCTTGCCATGCGGGAATCCGCCGGCCGGCCAGGGCACGTCAAAGTCAGCGTTGGGCGGGCGCCGCCGCTCGGTCGCGGGACTCGAGCCCCCCCCGTGGGCGACAGTTCTGCGGGTAGCTGTGACGGCCGGGCCTCCCAGCTCCGCTATCTTGCGACCGAGGAATGTTGACCAGCCGTATGACCGCACGGGGTGATTGGCTGACCACAGCACGACAGTTCACGTCCTGCGGTGTACGATGCCGGCATGACGGCACCAACGCGTTCCGGTAGCGACTCGCCGAGCCTTCGCCCCTGGGTGATGTTCGCGGTATCGCTCGCTCTGATCGGCGCCGCGTCGGCCGTCGACTCGTGGGCGTTCCACCACTTCCGGCTCCCCGACGTGTATGATCGGGACTGGGGCCGCGCCCTGCGGTCGGTGGGCTACTGGCCCTTGTGGATCGCGCTCTCCGTCGCGCTCTGGCTCACCGATCGTCCGCGGGGCCGTGGAGTCCAGCGGGCCGCAATCCTCGCGGGCGCGGTCACTCTCGCCGGTGTATTGGACGAGGTGCTCAAGCTGCTAGTGCGGCGGGACAGACCGGGCGTCCACGACGGCGCCTACGCGTTTCGACCATGGTCAGATCGGCCGTTTGACAGCAGCGGCTTCGGGATGCCTAGCAGTCACGCGATCATCGCGTTCGCCGCAGCGGCGGCGCTCACCGAACTCTTCCCCGCGGCGGCGATCGTGTGGTACGGACTGGCAGTGGGCTGCGCGGTCACGCGGGTGCTCAGTGGCGCACATTTTGTGAGCGACGTGATCGTCGGCGCACTACTCGGCATCGTGATCGCGACATGGTTCGCCCAACGCGTGCTGCACGCGAGAGCGGCGTAGCGGCCAATGCGCATCCATCTCGGTCATCTCGCCACACTGGGCGATCCGACCCTTATCGACGATCGAATTCTATGCGGCAGCCATTGGCGCCGGATCTGAGACAGTCCATCGAGCATGACAGTCCAGTCGAGTCGTTCCGCTCGACCGGACACCGTGATCGGGTGCCGGCTCGCCCGCGCGACGCACGATTGCATCCGTGTGGCACCGTTTCTCGCCGCCCCACGTCCACGCCCATCCCGTATCCGCAGATCCCGCCCGACATCCTACACGTCGGACCGTTTCGGCTTCGGTGGTACGGGGTCATGTACCTCGTTGGCTACGTCGTGGGCATCACCCTGGCGCGGCGACGGATCGCCGCCGGCCGTTCGCTGCTGACGCAGCCGCAGGTCGACAGTCTAGTGGGCTATGCGGTGATCGGGATGCTGATCGGCGCGCGCATCGTGTACATGGTCGCCTACGATGGCGCCACACTCGCGCGCGACCCGCTGGAGACGCTGCGCGTGTGGCACGGCGGGCTCTCATTTCACGGCGCGATTCTTGGTATGACGGCGGCGAGCGTCCGCAAGCAAAACCTGTGCAACGTTCCGTCTGTCCCCGAGTTCATGGCTGCGCGGGCTGTAGTTGGTCCCAGTGTCCCGGCAGCGCCGAGTTCGGATTGAAGTTCGGATCATCGCTCATAATGTACTGATTGGCGCCATTCAACCACGCGTGGTTGTACTGGTTGCTCAGCTCCATGGTTTGCCCCGTGGAGGGATCGCGGTAGGTACGCACATCGCGAAGGTTCTGCTCGTTGGCATGGAAGCCTATATCC
>Ga0182024_10000342_pt1 | contig 118802 bp, 115 predicted proteins | sample P32metaG_FD_120480 | JGI IMG/M metagenome (GOLD analysis project Ga0182024, IMG submission 120480) | Permafrost microbial communities from Stordalen Mire, Sweden - P3-2 metaG (Illumina Assembly) | ecosystem: Environmental > Terrestrial > Soil > Wetlands > Permafrost | place: Sweden: Stordalen... | reverse complement strand
TTTCCTTCCGTCCTTGCTCTTGGCACTCTCGCTCATGGCGGCCTCCTCTTGCTCAACCCGATCTTCTGATCGGGCGAGGTGAGCCGCCACTCAAATCTCAACAACCTTCAGGACATCGCCATTGTACTTGGTATCGGGGGTAGAGTTGTAAGAAGTGCCAATCCGACGGATTTGAGGCGTCAAGTCTAGGTGCGACGCGTTTCCAAACAGGGCCCGGAGTAGTGCTCGTTGCGAGGCCGAGCTGTCCTTCGGCCCAGAAGGCCCATACTGGCCACCGCGGTCGCGCCTCCCCTTCGGGAATGAGAGACCAGGGTGCTGCTCCAAATCTCACAGATGTTAATCTGACCGCGCGCACAAGCTCTTGGCTTGTCCCTGAATCAACTAGGACCTCGTTAGCCGTGGCGAGCGCCCATTTGAACAGATCTAGAGATTGCGTATACGGAAGGTCGCCACTATTTGAGGCGAAATCGCCGGGAACGAGCCGGGCCACGTCGGCCAAATGCGCGGCAGCACTCGAGCGCCTCGACCTCAGAGAAGTTTCGTCTAAAAGCGTTCTTAAAGCGCGGAGCAAGCTTTTCGCCAACATCCGAAGCGCCAACGCAAGCAGGTAGGTGTTCTGGGGGGTTTTCCGTGCCTTCGAGAGAAAACGAATTAGGGGTGTTATTCCTGGGTGTCCGGTCGAGCAGCAAAACGTAAACAACGCCTGCAACAAGGCAGGCTTTTCAGGTTCCCTTCTCGACGCACGAGAAAGAAATGCAAACTCCGAAGCGGTGCGAGCAGCCGCAGCTTGAGACTCGCGGCGTCTGGTCTGTTTTAACCTTCGTTCGAGTTGTGAGATTTCTTTTTCCAGGTCGCGCTTCAAACTTTCCGAGTTCGTAGGGTCGTTCGCGTTTTTCTTCAAAGCCAGCATACGGCGGTGCAAAGCGGTGCTGTCTTCCTGGAATTCGGGGCGCGCCGTTATTTCGCGGCTCAACCACGGTGCCAAATTAGCAATTCGAGAAGCAGCAAACGCTCGACGGCTTCCCGTGTCTCTTTCGGCCCTCGGCAATTCTTCAGTCAGCAGCGTTTTGAGTTGCTCAAGTCGCTGCTCTTGGTCCTCGGGTGTCAAGATTCCAAAATCTTCACGATCGATTACAGAGATTTCTGCGAGGGCTCTAATGGAAACATCGTCGGCCCGTATAGGCTCGATCTCGGGACATGTTGGGCTGTCGGTTGTAAGCGCCTTACCCAGAGCCGCTGGCACTGTTTTGTCGGGATTGATCGACAAACCACTGTCCTCAAGGATCTGCCGATACCAGAGTATCCAGTTCCACAGTTGAGACGCCGATGTAGCGACAAAAGTATGGTCGTCGATGTATCGGAAGTGGGCAACTTTTCGCGATGCGCTTTCTCGGTCCACTAGAAGGTCAATGTCCAGCATTCCGATGTTTGATAGAAAGCCGGATACCCACAAACCCGTTGGAAGCCCGTCGAGTAGATCGCCGGAACAGAGCGGTTCGCAAGCTGCGCGCATTTCCGGGGAGGCGCTCGAAACGTCGACATTGAATCGCAGTAACGAGTCGATAAGCGCTCGGACCTCAGGATCATCGCGGTAGAAATCGCAGTTGACAAGGAGGTTCCGTCTGATTTTGTCGACACTTACAGTGGGATAAAAATGTCGGAGATCAAGGCTTGCTAGATAGGCGCGGCCTGGTGGAAACGTCCGGGGATGCCAGAAGGCCGGCCAAATCGATAGCGGAACATACTCTGGGTGAGTCGATCGCACTTCGGCGGGGTCCGAACGAGGATGACCTGCGGTTGTCGAGCTGGCAACACGCGTTGCTTTTTCAACGTGCCGCCGGTACAGCGGCCAGCTGTCTTTGAACTCGCGGTAGAGAAGTTCTTTCGATTGTGTGTACGACGCCAACAAGCGCGGTCGGCGCCCCGAAGAGATCGGGTAACGCGAGCGGTAAAGGCGATACCCGTATACCCAGGGAGGCATCGCCGAATCTAACGCGGGTCCTATAACGTTCAAAATGGCGATCCACGCGACCTGATCCCGAAAGGCCACTTGAAAAAATTGACGCAAACGAGAATTTCCGTTTTTTGGTGTTTTAGGAATCGGCATCAGACGCAGAGGTGACGTCCGATACGCCTCCGCGAGAAAGTCGTTTCTGATGTCGCTTAGTTGATCTCGGATGAACAGCTCGAAATGCGACTCATCGAAATCGTCGGCGACGTCATAAAGCGTTCGATGAAGGTGTTCCGCCTTTCGAAATGCCCAGCAGAGGTTATCCCAATCGGCTATGCGCTCGACCGTTCTTCCCGCGCCTCGAGCTCCGGATCTTCCCATCCGCAAACGTTTCTGCCTCCTACAAGCGGCCCGCCTCTCTGTCGTATGACTCAGACCGAGGCTATGTAGCTTAGCGTAGTCGGCCTGTCAAATTAGCGTGTGTTGACAATTTGTCGCGGCTTCAGAGGGTGTGGCCGAAATCGGCGCCCATCGTGTACTCACTCACGATGTGCGACACCAGGGGCGATCAGAAGGCGAACTCTTCCCTCTGGAGCAAGAGTCCTGATACCTTGGCGATTAGTCATTCTGATGATAATCCACATTTCGGATTTCTGATTTAGTCGCTGATTAAGGAGACGGTATGAGGTCAGTTCTGGTCCTTCTAACTCTGATCATGGCAATAGTTATCGCTGCATGTGGTAGTAGTGGTCTTAGTAACAATCAGTTTCCATGTAATGTGTTATCAGTAGCTGGTATGTGCGCAGTTCCATCGCCTACTCCAGTTCCGTGATTCGATGTGTCGCAGTCAATACGGGGGTGGGGAGCGGCGTGATTCTCGCTCTGAGGATTGGCGAGAAGCATGCCGCGCATACGGGGATGATGCGTTGCGCCCGTCGGGCGCGGCGCCCTCCAGCTCTCATCCGCACGTCACAGGTGTCGCCAAGATAAGAGCGACAACTGTGACGTGCACCTTCTCTCGCACATCGAGAGAAGGGACATGACCTAGAGGGTGTGGCCGAAGTCGGAGCCCATCGCGTACTCATGCTCACCCGCGATCAGCTTACCCGTCATGAAGCGGGTGAAGGAAAAAGGAGCAATCGCTTCGCGTAGATCCTTCGCTTCGCTCAGGATGACAGCCGGATCGGCGATCGGAGATGCGCCGGTCATAATTAACTCGGCCATCGCGGCGCCGACCGCGGGCGCAGTCTTGAAGCCCGTCCCGCTGAATCCAGCCGCAACATAAAGACCATCGATGCCGGGAATCTCGTCGAGGATGGGACGCTGATCGGGCGTGACATCGTAAATGCCGGCATGGCCGCGCGCGTAGGGAGCATCGGCGAGCGCGGGAATGCGGGTGCCGAGGCGGTGCCGGACCGCATCGATGAAGTCGGGGTCGTTGGCCTCGCGGAAATGGTCGGGGTCGGCATCGTCGAGCTTGCGACCGCCCAAACCGGCGAGGGTCAAATCGGCGCCGTGGGGACGGAAGTAGCTGCCCGAAATGGTATCGATATAGATGAGATGCCGAATGCGCGAGCCCCGGCTAAAAAAAGCGATTTGCGCGCGCTCGGGGGTGATGGGGATGCGCGCGCCGAGCGGGGCGAGCAGGGGTGCGGTCCAGGGCCCCGTCACGAGGCATACCGCGTCGGCCTCGTGGAAGTGGCCAGCACCGTCCATCACGCCGATGGCGCGGGCGGCGCGGGTGCGGACGGAGGTGACGGGTGTATTGAGATGAAAGCGGGCGCCGGCGCGGCGGGCGGCATCTGCCAGGGCATGGGTAGTGGCAATAGGGTCGGCATAGCCGCTATGGGGCTCGTAGGCAGCCATAGCGACGCCATCGAGGCATAGGTGGGGGTCGAGGCGATGGAGTTCCTCGGGCGAGATGACATCGGTATCGACGCCGAGTCGGCGCAGCATCGCGACATTGGCGCGGAGGGCCTCGACATTGCGGGAGTCAACGATGGTAGCGAATCCAGTCTCGATAAAGCCGCATTCGCCGCCGACGGCATCGGGCCAGTTCTGGAAGTATCGAAGGCTGCGTAGGGCTAGGTCAGCTTCAGGAGCAAAGGTATAGTGCATCCGCACGAGGGCGCCCGACCGCGCGGACATGCCACTGCAGATGTCGCTCTTGTCGAGGACCTCGACGGACGCATCCAGTCTCGCCAGATGCATCGCCAGGCTGCATCCGACGACGCCCGCGCCCACGATCACTACTCTCATAGTTGTCTCACCGCTTCACGAAGACATAGCTTTTGCACCGAAAGCCGGTAAGGTAACCTATCTCTCGCGCTATTTCAGTATGCAAACGCGGCGCCTGAGGCGGAGCGACAGCGTAGTCGAAGGCAAATTAAGAGATGAGCACCTACCTCGATCACAACGCCGGCTCGCCGCTTCGTCCCGAGGCGAAGGCCGCGATCGCTCGTCTGCTCGAGGACCACGGCGGCAACCCCTCGTCGGTCCATCGCACCGGGCAGTCCGCCCGTCGCATGCTCGAGGCTGCCCGCGCCGAGGTCGCCGCGCTTATCGGCGCCGATGCGCGCCAGCTGATTTTCACCAGCGGTGGTACCGAGTCCAACAACCTCGCGATTTTCGGGGCGACTCGCGCGCTTCCCTTGCGCCGCAAAATCGTTAGCTCCTCGATCGAGCACTCGTCGATTCTTGCGCCGCTGAATGCTCTGGAAAATGTCGTCAAGGTCGCTCCCGATCGCGAGGGTCGACTGCCTCCCGATGAAATCGTCGCCGCGATCGATGCCGAGACCGCGCTGGTCTCGTTCGCGCTCGCCAACTCCGAGGTCGGCACTATTCAGGATGTTACTGCGATTGCCGATGCGGCTTCTCGCGCCGGCGCGATTTTCCATCTCGATGCCGCGCAAGCTGTCGGCCGCATTCCCGTCAACGTTACTGAGTTGCGATGCGATCTGATGACACTCAGCGCTCACAAGCTCGGCGCGCCTGCCGGAATCGGCGCACTTTATCTTCGCGATCCGTCCACGCTCACGCCGATGCTTCTCGGCGGTCCGCAGGAGAGTGGACTTCGCGCCGGCACGCCTAATCTCCTGGGCGCGGTCGCTTTTGGCGCTGCCGCCGCCGCTATCGCGGAGCATTTTCATGAGGAAGCCTTGCGCGTGTCGACGCTGGCCAACGAACTTCTCGCGGATCTCTTCGACGCGATCCCGCGACTGCGCCTCAACGCGCCCATTCGCGATCGATTGCCGAACACCTTGAACCTGACCTTTCCGGGCGTCCTCGGCGAGAGCTTGCTCATCGCGCTTGACCTGGAAGGGATTCAGGTCTCGATGGGCTCCGCTTGCGCGGCCGGTGCCGTCGAGCCTTCGCATGTGTTGCTTGCGATGGGACTGACGCACGATGAGGCGCGCAGCTCGCTGCGATTGAGTCTCGGTTGGAACACGACGCGCAACGATATCGCTCGCGCGGCGAATATCATTCCGCGCGTATGGCGCCGGGTTTCGGAAGCGGAACCGCTGACTGATTCGGGTACAACCGGAAAGCATTGGGAGAATCTTCGATGAGCCGCCGCGTTCTGGTCGCGATGTCCGGTGGCGTCGACAGTTCGGTCGCGGCCGCCCTTCTGTGCGAGCAGGGCTACGACGTGGTCGGCGTGGCGATGCGCCTCGCGCCCGATGCGCCTCCAAATACGGCGAAGCGTCGCGGTACCTGCTGCTCGCACGACGACTTCGAGGATGCGCGCCGCGTCTCCGAGCGGATGGGCTTTCCATTTTATGTGGTCGATCTTCGCGCCGATTTCGGCGCGCGCGTGATCGGCAATTTCGTTTCCGAGTATCTGGCCGGCCGCACGCCCAATCCATGTGTGATGTGCAACCGCGAGATAAAGTTCGATCGGCTGTGGAGCCGCGCCAACGCGCTCAAGGCCGACTTCATCGCGACCGGTCACTATGCGCGAATCTCTCGCGACGCCGCGGGCCGCTATCATTTGTTGCGTGCAATCGACTCGTCCAAGGATCAATCGTACTTTTTGTTTACCCTCGGCCAGACCGAACTTTCTCGCACGCTGTTTCCGCTCGGTGATATGACCAAGACCGAAGTTCGCGCGCGCGCTCGCGCGCTGGGCCTTGCCAACGCCGACAAGCCCGAGAGCCAGGAAATCTGTTTCGTGCCCGACGGCGATTATGCGCGATTTGTCGAGCGGCTCGCTCCCGAGGGCGCCATTCGCGAAGGCTGGATAACAGACGATGACGGAAACACGCTCGCCGGCCATGCAGGAATTCATCGCTTCACCGTCGGCCAGCGCCGCGGTCTGGGAATCGCTTCGGGAGAGCCACTTTATGTTCGCGAGATCCGGCCCGATAGTGGCGAAGTGGTGGTCGGACGCCGCGATGGGCTGAACTCGCGAGGTCTCATTGCGCGCGATGTCGAGCTGGTCGATCCGACGACCCTCGAAGCCGGCGGGTCTGACGTCGAAGTAAAGATTCGCTATCGACATCCCGGACTCCCAGCCAGGTTAACTCTTTCCTCGCCAGGCACGGCGGAAGTTCGATTCGTTTCCGATGGTCCTGCTGTCACTCCCGGCCAGGCGTGCGTGTTCTATCGCGGCGACGAGGTTGTCGGCGGCGGCTTTATCGAGCGGGCGCTCAGGGAATAGGCTGGAGCGATGCGGTTTGCGATCGCCACACTCGGCTGCAAGGTCAATCAGTACGATTCGGCAATTATCGAATCGCGCCTCGGCGCGCGCGGTTTGGAGCGGCGCGAGTTCGACGAAGCGGCCGACGTTTATATCGTCAACACTTGCACTGTGACTGATCGCGCCGATACCGAGAGCCTCCGCATCGCACGCCGCGCGCGGCGTCTCAATCCCAACGCGCGAATTGTTATGACCGGATGCTTTGCGCAGGCGAGTCCGGAAAAGCTCGCGCTCCATCACGAGGTCGACGCGATCGTCGGTCTCGGCCGCCTCGACGATCTCGAGCGCGCAGTGAGGGGCGAAGCTTCCGAGCGCGTGATGGTTTCCAATCTGCGCAAGGAGCGCGCGCCGATCGAGCTGCGCGGGGTGACGCTCGCGGGCCATTCGCGGGCGTTCCTGAAGCTGCAGGAAGGATGCGATCAGTTCTGTACATTTTGTATCGTTCCATTCTCGCGCGGAATGTCGCGCAGCGTCGAGCCGCGCCGTATCGTTGCCGCGATCGATGAGTTGCATGCGCGAGGCTTCCGGGAAGTGATTCTTTCCGGCGTCCATCTAGGCGGCTACGGCAAGGACCTCGATCCTCCGGTCGAGCTTGCCGACCTGCTCGAAATGCTCGCGGAGCGGTCGCCGATCGAGCGCATCCGCATCAGCTCGCTCGATCCCGAAGAGCTCAGCGATCGCATCATCGACATCATCGCGCAAAGCGAAAAGATCTGTGCCCATCTTCATCTGCCGCTGCAGGCCGGCGAGGATGGTACGCTGGTGCGGATGCGTCGCCGTTACGATACTGCCTACTTCCGCGATCGGGTCGAACGAATCATCGAAGCGATGCCGGATGCTGGGATCGGCACCGACATCATCGTGGGTTTTCCGGGCGAGACGCCGGCAGATTTTGAGCGTTCGTTAAGTTTCGTCGAAGCGATTCCCCTTTCGTATTTCCACGTTTTTCCGTACTCTGTGCGCGCCGGAACTACGGCTGCAAAGCTGCCCGGCAAGGTCGCGGCGGGCGAGATCAAGCGCCGCGGCGCGCAGATGCGCGAATTGGGAGAACGCAAGCGGGAACGCTTCGCTGAAAAATTCGTGGGACATAAACTTAAAGTTCTGCTAGAGGAATCAACCGAGGCTGGGGAACTCGGCGGCTATAGCCGCAACTACGTGCGGGTATTGACGCGGGGCTCTTCCAGCCAACTTAATCGAGAACTTGAGGTGGAGGCTTCGTTTGCCAAAGGCGCCCGACTGGTTGGGGAGATTGTTGAGGTTCGGGAGACGACCGCCTCCCGCGCCGCAACCGCTATCCTCTGAAAGCGCCGCCGCGGAACTGGAACGCAGGCTCGGATATTCTTTCGCCCGTCCGGAGCTGTTGTCGATCGCGCTTACTCATCCCAGCGCCGCGGTCGGTTCTGACGTGCATTACGAACGACTCGAATTTCTGGGTGACGCCGTTTTGGATCTGGCGATCGCCGACATGTTGATGCGCCGTTTTCCCGAAGCGAAAGAAGGTCCGCTCTCCAAGCAGCGCGCCTCCATCGTCAATGGCCGAACGCTCGCACTCAAGGCGCAATCGATCGACCTGGGCTTGCGGCTGCGGCTCGGCAAGGGGGAAGAGAAAAGTGGCGGACGCGACAAGGTCTCAATCCTCGCCGCAGCTTTCGAAGCCGTCGTTGGCGCAATTTATACCGATGGTGGGCTCGCGCCCGCGCAGCGTGTGGTAGAGTCATTGTTCGTCGATGACATCGGAGGCCCTGCCGCCGAGCGCGATTACAAGACCGAACTCCAGGAAGTGGCCTATCGCCGATATCGCGCACAGCCGGTTTACGAGCTGGTGGCGGCGAGCGGTCCCGATCATGCAAAACGATTCACCACGCGCATCCGGATCGCCGGTAAGGAATTGGGTATTGGCGAGGGTGGCAGCAAGAAACAGAGCGAGCAGTCCGCGGCCCGCGCCGCGTTGGCCCAGATAGAACAAGAACTTCGTGAACGAAGAACATAAACATGTAGCGGGTTTCGTCGTCCTCGGCGGCCGCTCCAACGTCGGCAAATCCACGTTGGTCAATCGCCTGGTAGGGCACAAGGTCGCGATCGTCACGCCCAAGCCGCAAACCACGCGTCGAAAGATCCTCGGAATCCGCAGCGATCCCGATGCGCAAATAATTTTCGTCGATACCCCGGGAATTCACGATTCGCCCAAAATGCTGAATCGCCGCATGGTCCAGACGGCGCGCCAAAGTCTCGCCGACGCCGAAGTCATCATGGGCGTTATCGAGGCTGCCGATCGCGCCAGTCCTGCAGACCATGCGTTCCTCCAGGAATTGCGCGCGCTCAACAGCCCCAAGCTTTTGGTGATCAACAAGATCGATTTGCTTCCGCGCACCCGGCTGCTTCCGCTGCTCGAAGAATGCGCGCGCGAATTACCGGGTATCGAGATCGTGCCGGTCAGCGCGAAGACCGGCGAGAACATCGAGGAGCTTTTGCGCACGCTGAAATCGATGCTTCCGGAAGGCCCCGCGCTGATGTCGGAAGAGGAATACACCGATCAGACCGAGCGCACGCTCGCGGAGGAAATCGTCCGCGAGAAACTATTCCTCAAATTGGAGCGCGAGATTCCTTTTTCCACCGCGGTAATGGTCGAGGCATTCAGCGAAGACGAGGAAAAAAAACTCATCAAGATTGCCGCAACCATCATCATCGATCGCGAATCGCACAAGGGAATCGTCATCGGCGCGGGCGGCAGGATGCTCAAGGAAATCGGCACCGCCGCGCGCATCGAACTCGAGGAAATCCTCGGCTGGAAAGTTTTCCTCGAGCTGCTGGTCAAGGTCGATCGCGACTGGACCCGCAATCCTCGCAAGCTCCAGGAAATGGGGCTCTAGCGCGATGCCTCACGGCGCCAAAGCGCAGTCCCGGCCGGGCGCAATCGCGGCTGCGATCGCGCAGGGACTGCCGACCGTCGTGCTGGCGGGCCGCGTCAATGCCGGCAAGTCTACCCTGTTCAATCGAATCGCGTCGGGCGCGCGGGCAATCACCAGCTCGATTCCGGGGACCACGCGCGATCTCAACTTCGCGCGCGCGTCCTACGATGATCGCGACTTCATCCTTATAGATAGCGGTGGGCTCGAAATCGGTGGCCGCGAGCGGATGTCAGAGCGCGTGGTGCGCGAGGCGCTTGCGGCGGTCGGCATGGCAGACCTCGTCGTGATGCTGTTCGATGGGCGCGCGGGATTCACCGACGCGGATCAGGAAGCGCTCGCGCTGATTCGCGACACCGGATGCCCGCTCATCGTCGCGGTCAACAAGATCGATCAGCGCGGGCAGGAGACCAACGCCTCGGATTTCTATGCGGCCGGCGCCGAAAAGATTTTCTTTCTCTCGGCGGCGCATGGTAACGGAGTCGGCGAACTGTGTGAGGAAATCGCAGCGAGGCTTCCCGCGAAGGAAGCTAAAACCGCCGAGCGCCCCGACCTGAAAATCGCGCTCATCGGACGCCCCAATGTAGGGAAATCCTCGCTGCTGAACCGGCTGTCCGGCATCGAGCGCTCAATCGTCGATTCGACGCCGGGCACCACTCGCGATTCGGTCGACGCGCCGCTCGACTACAAAGGCAAACGACTCCTTCTCATCGACACCGCAGGAATCCGTCGCAAGCCCCGAGTTGAAGGCGAGCTTGAGCAGGCCTCGGTGGGGCGCGCGATCGAAGTGATTCGGCGCGCCGATGTCTTGCTCCTCGTCATCGACGCGACCGAAGGAATCACCGACCAGGACGCGCGCCTCGCGCACCTCGTCGACACCAACGATCGCGCGATGGTCCTCGTCTGCAACAAATGGGACGCCGCCGCGAAGGAGGGAGGAAAAATCGCCGCCTTCATCCGCGACGCGCATCATCGGTTCCCTTTCCTCGAATACGCCACCATCGTGTTTACCTCGGCACTCACTGGCGACGGTGTGAGTGACATCATTCCCGCCGCCCTGGCCGCCGGCGAATCATGGCGCGCGACCTATCAAACCTCGATGCTCAATCAGATCCTCGCCGGTGCGAGCGCCGCGATGGACCCGCCGATGGTCGATCGCAAACGCCTCAACCTGATGTACGTCACGCAGGTGGGCAGCTCGCCGCCGCGCCTCGCGTTCTTCTCGAACTTCGATCGCGACATACCAGCGCACTACATTCGCTTCCTCGAGACGCGATTCCGCAAGGCGCTCCATATTGTGGGCAGCCCGCTGCGAATGCAGTTCCGCAAGACCGGCCGCACGCCCGAGCGCCGTCCGCATAGCAAAGACGCGGGTCGCACTGCCCGCGCGCGCCGGACCTAGCCGCTGTGGAAATGTGTCCAGGAGCGTGTTTTTACGCCCTCGCGGGTCCGATATAGTGACGGCTTCAACGTGATTCTCATTTTAGATTTCGGCAGTCAGTACACCCAGCTAATCGCGCGACGGGTGCGCGAGGCCAACGTGTACTGCGAAATCCATCCGTTCAATTTTCCGCTCGCGAAGATTCGTGCGATGAAACCGCGTGGCATCATCCTGTCGGGCGGGCCCGCGAGCCTGTACGACGAGAACGCGCCCGATATCGACCCCGAAGTCCTGAAGACCGACGCGCACATCCTCGGCATCTGCTACGGCATGTACGTGATCGCGACGCATCTGGGCGCGAAGACGCCGCCCTCGCACGCGAAGGAGTACGGCCCCGCGACGCTGCAAATCGATGCGCAGGATCCGCTGTTCGAGGGCCTCGAAGGCCAGGAACATCGCGTCTGGATGAGCCATGGCGACCGCGTCGAGGCGATTCCGGCGACGCTGCGATCGATCGCGCATACCGCGAACGCGCCGTGTGCGGCGGTGCGCACCGAGGATGGCAGGATTCGCGGTATCCAGTTTCATCCCGAGGTGGTGCATACGCCGTGCGGCACGGAGGTCTTGCGCAACTTCGTGCTGAGGATTTGCGGCGAGCCCGGCGACTGGACGATGGCGAATTTCATCGACACCAAGGTTGCCGAGATTCGCGACAAGGTCGGCGCGCGAGACAAGGTGCTGCTCGGGCTGTCTGGCGGCGTCGATTCATCGGTCGCGGCGGCGCTGATTCATCGCGCGATCGGCGAGCGCCTCAAATGCGTGTTCGTCGATACTGGATTGCTCCGCGCGGGCGAGCGCGAGCGGATGGAAAACGTTTTCGCCGGCCAGCTCGGCATCGATCTCACCGTCACCGACGCATCCGAAATGTTTCTGACGCGCTTGAAGGATGTCCTCGATCCCGAGCAGAAGCGCAAAATCATCGGCGGCACCTTCATCGATGTGTTCGAGTCCGAGGAGGTAGTGCGCGGCGCGCGATTTCTGGGGCAGGGCACGCTGTATCCCGATGTCATCGAGTCGGTGTCGTTCAAGGGCCCGTCGGCGGTGATTAAGAGCCATCACAATGTCGGCGGTTTGCCCGACCGAATGAAGCTCGAACTGATCGAGCCGCTGCGCGAGTTATTCAAAGATGAGGTCCGCGAGCTGGGTCGCAAGCTGGGGCTGCCGAGCGAGATCGTCGATCGCGAGCCGTTCCCGGGACCGGGTCTTGCGGTGAGGATCGTCGGTGAGGTCACGCGCGATCGCGTCGAGTTGCTGCGCCGCGCCGATCTGATCGTGATGGAGGAATTTGCGTCATCCGGTATAGGCAGGAATCTGTGGCAGGCGTTTGCGGTGCTGCTGCCACTCAAGACTGTAGGGGTGATGGGCGATGGGCGCAGCTACGAAAGCGTCATCGCGATTCGCGCGGTCGAGTCGCAGGATGGCATGACTGCCGACTGGGCGCGGCTCGATCCCGGTTTCCTTGCGCGCGTTTCGAGCCGTATCACCAACGAAATCCGTGGCGTAAATCGGGTCGTGTACGACATCACTTCGAAACCGCCCGCCACGATTGAATGGGAGTAAATTGTGACCGTTCGCACCCGCTTCGCGCCGAGTCCGACCGGCTCGCTGCACATCGGTAACGTCCGCTCGGGCCTGTTCGCTTACCTCTACGCGCGCCATGAGAAGGGCACCTTCATCTTGCGCATCGACGACACCGATCGCGAGCGGTCGACCAAAGAATCGCTGGAGGAAATTCTCCTCGACCTAAAATGGCTCGGCATGGAATGGGACGAGGGCCCGCCTGACCCGCGCTATTTCGAATCGAATCGGATGGAGCGCTATTTCGATGCGGCGCGCCAACTGCTGCGCGAGGGCAAGGCGTATCCATGCTACTGCACGCCCGAGGAGCTCGACGCGAAACGCAAGGCGGCAGAGCGCGAGCATCGCAAGCCCGGGTATGACGGGACTTGCCGCGACAAGCCCTTTGCTCCCGACATTGAGCTGCCGGATCGCAAGGCCGGCCGCAACTACGTGATCCGTTTTCGCTCGCCGAACGAAGGCCAGACGGTGTTCGAGGATCTCGTTCGCGGACGCTCGGTGTTCGAGAACTCCGAACTCGACGACCTCGTCATCCTGCGCTCCGACGGCAGTCCGACCTACAATTTTTGCACCGTGCTCGACGAGGTGGATTTCAACATCACCCATGTCGTGCGCGGCGACGATCACGTACCCAACACGCCGCGCCAGATTCAGATGTTTCGCGCGCTCGGCTACGAGCCGCCCGCCTTCGCGCATCTGCCACAAGTGATGGGCCCCGATGGTGGCAAACTTTCCAAGCGTCACGGCGCGACCTCGGTCAGCGCGTATCGCGAGATGGGATATTTTCCCGAGGCCGTACTCAACTACCTCGCGCGGCTGGGCTGGTCGCATGGCGACCAGGAAATTTTTTCGAAGCAGGAGCTGATCGATTTCTTCGGCTTTGACGAATGTGGGACGTCGGCGGGCGTTTTCAATGCCGAGAAGCTGCTGTGGCTGAACTTTCATTATCTGAAAGAGCGTCCGAACGCGCAGCTCGCGCAGGAGATAAAACCCTTCATCGCGAAGGCCGGCTATCCGACTCCCGGCGACGATGCGTGGCTCGAGAAGATGGTTGCGACGCTCAAGGAGCGCGCCAAAACGCTGGTCGAGCTGGTCGACTTTGCGAAGTTTTATTTGCGCGATGATATCGACATCGATCCCAAAGCCGCGGCGAAGTTCTTGAAGCCTGAGGTGAAGGAGCAACTCGCCGTGCTCGCATCGAAGCTCGACAAGCTCGAGGGCGATTTCTCGGAAGCCTCGATCCAGCGCGTCTTCGAGGAAGTCCTCGGCCGTTTTAGTATGAAGCTAGGGCAGCTAGCTCAGCCGGTGCGTGTTGCCTTGACCGGTGGCACCGTCAGCCCCGGAATCTACGAAGTCATTGCGGTTCTTGGCCGCGAGCGGACGGTCGCGCGCCTGCGCAAAGCCATCGCGCAAATCGGCTGATTATTTTTTCGCCGGCAGCACGAGGATCTGGCCGTTCATCTCCGGCTGATGCACCGCGCAGTAGAAGGGGAACACGCCTTCCTTGTGGAAGGTGAAGATCCAGGAATTCTTCGACAGCGGCTTGAACTTGACATGCATCATCACGTCGAGGTCCGGATCGGCAAGCATGAAATCGTGTTCATCGTCGGGTTGTAGATTCCAGAAGGTGAGGCGTGTCGGCTCATCCTTATGCACGGCGATAAACGACGGCGCGAAAGCATAGACCTCGCCGAACTTCGCGATGGTCTCCTTCGGGCCGGTTTCCTTGACCGCGATGGCTTCGGTTAGAACGATTATCTCCGCCTGCGCCTCCCCCGTGGACGAAACGGTCAGCATCTGCGATTGGTCCTTGCCCGGCAGATAGTAGTTATTCTTCTCGCGCTCGGCTGGTGAGGCGGCAAGTGCGCTTCCCGCCGATCCCGACACCAACGAGCCGAGCAGAAGTAGCAGCGCAAGTGGCCGCAAAAGATCGCATAACAACCGTTGCATTCTCGACCCCAACCCTGGCGCGGAGTATGTTGGAAATATGAGCAGCATTCTCATTCCCTATGTGGTCGAATCGACCGGCCGTGGTGAGCGATCCTACGACATCTACTCGCGATTGTTGAAGGACCGGATCGTTTTTCTCGGGGGTCAGGTGACTGATGATGTCGCCAACCTGATCACCGCGCAGTTGCTGTTCCTCGAATCCGAGGATCCCGAGCGCGAGGTCAATATGTATATAAATTCGCCTGGCGGTTCGGTCACGGCCGGCCTCGCGATTTATGACACGATGCAGTTCGTGAAGCCTCCGGTTTCGACGCTATGCGTTGGGCAGGCGGCTAGCATGGGTAGTTTCCTGCTCGCGGCGGGCGCGAAGGGCCGGCGCTATGCGCTGCCACATTCGCGAATCTTGATCCATCAGCTCTCCGGCGGCTTCGAGGGCCAAGCGGCCGATATCGAAATCCAGGCTCGTGAGGCGCTGCGGCAGAAGGAGATCCTCAACGAGGTGCTCGCGCGTCACACCGGCAAAACCATCAAGCAAATCGAAAAGGATACCGATCGCGACAATTTCATGAGCGCGGCGCAGGCGGTCGAGTACGGCCTTATCGACGAGGTCATCACCGGTCGAGCGGCCAAGCTGGTCACCCCCTGATTCCTTTGTTGATTCTTCTGAAAGGCGCGGGCGCTTCTGCCGCGCCTTTTTTCTTTGCCGTTCTCTGCGTATGCTTCGATGATACGTTATGATCAGCGCCGACGAAGCTCTCCGAATCGTTCTCGAAAATGTCGCTCCGCTCGGCGTCGCGCGCAGACCCATTCTCGCCGCCCTCGGCTGCGTGCTCGCCGAGGAAATCCACTCTCCGCGCGATATCCCAGGTTTCGACAATTCTGCGATGGATGGCTATGCGGTGCGCGCGGCCGATGTCGCCTCGGCCAGCGAGTCGAGCCCGATAACTCTGAAGGTGATCGAGACCGTCGGCGCGGGCACGATGCCGACTCGGCGCGTGGAACCGGGTACTGCGATTCGCACCATGACCGGAGCGCCGATCGCCGCAGGCGCCGATGCGATCATCCAGGTCGAGCGCACGCGCGGTTCCGATTCCAAAGTTGAGATCCTCGCGTCGGCGGACCCACGCTCATTCATTCGCCCACGCGGCGAGGACCTTCGCGAGGGCGAGTTGGTGATGACCGATGGCAAGCGGCTGACCGCCTCGGATCTCGGGACGCTGGCGTCGCTCAACCGCTCGATGCTCGACGTTTATCGCAAGCCGCAGGTGGCGGTCCTCGCGACCGGCGACGAGCTGGTCGACGTCGATCAGATTCCGACCGGCGCGCAAATCGTGAATTCGAGCGCCTACGCACTCGCCGCCGCAATCACCGAAGCTGGCGGCGATCCCACTATCCTCAAAATCGCGCGCGACACCATCGAGGACACCCGCGCGCGGCTTTCCGAGGCGATGCGCTTCGACGTGGTGTTCACGACCGGAGGCGTCTCGGTCGGCGAGTTCGATCATGTCAAAGGCGTGATGGACGAGCTTGGGATGCGAACGTTGTTTCATGGCGTCGCACAAAAGCCTGGCCGTCCGCTGAAGTTCGGCATCATGGCCGGCCGTCCCGTATTTGGATTACCAGGCAATCCGGTATCGACGATGGTGTGCTTCTATTTGTACGCGCGGCCCGCGCTGAAAAAAATGAGCGGTCATCACAATCTCGGACTGCCGCGCGTCCAGATCACCTGCGGCGCCGATATCAAGATCGCCAACAACCTCACAGAATTCGTGCGGGTGCGATTGCAGCGAAAGGAGGGCGTACTGTATGCGACGCCGACCGGCAATCAGGGCTCGGGAATTCTCAGCTCGCTCTCGCGCGCCGATGCGTTGCTGATCGGTCCTGCGAAGGAGAGTTTGCTCAAAGTGGGAAGTCCGGCGACGGCGCTGCTACTCGATCCTCACGCGGCGACCGACGAGGAAGCGTTTTTCGAGCGGTGAGTCCAGAAGAACTGGATGATCAACGCCACGGCGGCGCCAAACACCGCGGCGGAAACCAGCGCCCAAACCAATCGAACCTGGACGCTGAAAAATGGCGCGTAGAAGACGTACACCGGCGGCTGATTGTGATTCTCCCAAATGACCGAGACCAACCAGATCAGGAAAATCGTGCTGATAATGAATCTGGGAGTTTTGACAAAAGCCGGCATCGCCCACTTCCCTCCAACCTGCGGATGCCCCAAGCTTGGCGACAGGGGTTGATAGTGTCAACGCAGCATCCTCCCTTCACCGCAGCGACGGGATCGCGACCATGACGATTCGCGTCGGACAAGGATTCGATTTCCATCCGTTGCTGGAAGGCCGCAAGCTGATCCTCGGCGGCGTCGAAGTTCCGCATGAGCGCGGCCTCGGCGGCCATTCCGATGCGGACGTCGCGGCGCATGCGCTTGCCAATGCGATCCTCGGCGCGATCGGAGCGGGCGATCTCGGGCGTCATTTTCCCGATAGCGATCCTCAGTACAAGGATGCCGACAGTGTCGTTTTGCTGATGGCGGTATGGAGAGTTGCGAGTGAGCGCGGCTTCAAGCTGGGCAACGCGGATGTGACGATCTTCGCGCAAAAGCCTAAACTCGCGCCCTATCTCAATCAGATGCGGCTCAACCTCGCGCACGCCCTCGACGCGGACGCGCAGTTGCTCAACGTCAAAGCCTCGAGTCCCGAAGGCCTTGGCGCGCTTGGCCGCGGCGACGGTATGGCAGCCGCGGCGATCGTCGTCCTCGAATCCTAATCGCCGCACACTCCGCCCCCGCGACTCTCTTGACAACATGAAACCTAGCGGTTACATGTTCTCCCAATGTCGATAGATCGTACAATTGTCGCGCTTGGCGACTCGACCCGCAGGGAACTGCTACGCCGCCTTGCGCAGAAACCATGTCGCGCCGGTGAACTCGCCCAAGGGTTCGCGATTAGCCGTCCCGCCGTCGTCAAGCATACCCGGATGCTCGGAAGGGCGGGCCTCATCAAGGCGAAGAAAGTGGGACGCGAGCGCATCTACGAACTCGCACCCGGAGGCCGCGCCCAGGTCGGAGCCCTGATCAAGAAGCTGGAGGAAGTCGGCGCGTTTTGGGATACCGCGCTCGGCGCCTTCAAGCGTTACCTGGAGGAGAATCGATGACGATTCGTGCAGTGGTGCGTCACAGGTCGTCGCCGCCGGATGAATCCTCGCCGCCGCCATCAAGGTCGATGTCGCCGCGTTCCAGCTCCTCGATAGCCTGATCCATTTCGGGGCCGCCCATCTCGTCGCCCATTTCCTTGCCCAGCTTGCGCATCACCTTGGCGACGCTCTTGGGATCATTCTCATCAATGTTCCCGAAGGTGGACGGGTCGCTCAGCGCCTCCATGCGCGCCTCCTCGGACTTCGGCATCGCGAAGCGCGACATCAGACGCGAGAGCTTGCCGCTTCCGCAATGCTTGCAGACCGCGTCGACCTTCTCGCTGATCCGCATCGTGAGCACGCTAGTCCGTCGATGGCACTTCGCGCATTCGTATTCGTAGATCGGCATCGCGAGTCATACTCCTCAGACTATGCTCATATATGAAGTTATCACCGGTCGGCTCGTTTGACGAAATGCGGCATCACCTCGGACGCGAATAAATCGAGCGAATGGCGAGATTGCTCGTGGGTGAGACCGCCCCACGCAAACGACAGTACCAGGTAGTTAGTGCCACTTTCCTCGAAGTAGGCAGCGATTTTTTCACGCACTGATTTCGGCGAGCCGACGATGGCCGCATCGCCGCCGCGCGCTCGCATCAGGTCGTCAGTAAACAGCGTAGGCACCGTGCCGAAATCGCGCCACAGCTTCACGATGTTGTTGTAATAAACGTGATAGGCAGGTATCGCGATTTCCTCCGCTTGCTGGTCCGATTCGGCAACGAAGAAATGCCGCACCGCACCAATCTTCGGCTCCTTGATGTGCGGATTCAGATTCTCGGGGCTGTCGCGAAATTTGTCGAGCAGCTCGCGATACGCAATCGCGGTTCCCTTGACGATGCCGTTGGGACCGCCGGTCACGATCTGCATCCGATGACGCGCGGCGAACATGAGCCCGTCGGGGGTCGACGCGCCGTACCAGAACGGAGGATTAGGCTTCTGCTTCGGCGCGAGTTCGATCGGAGCGCCCGCGAATTTATAGCGTTGACCGCGATGCGAAATTTTCCGCTCGCGCAGACCCTCGACGATTACCTTGAGCGACTCCTCGAAAATATCGCGCGACTCGAGGAAGCCCACGTTGAAGTGCGCCAGTTCATACGGTGAGATGCCGCGACCGACGCCGACCTCGAGACGCCCGCCACTCAAGTTATCGAGCATGCAAATTTCTTCGACCAGCCGCATCGGATGATAGAGCGGGAGCAGATAAACCAACGGCCCCATGTGAATCTTGCGCGTGCGCATCGCAAGCGCGGCGAGGAATACGTTCGGCGAGGGGGCCATCCCGAGCGGCGTCGCATGATGTTCTGCGAGGTGGTAGCAGAAAATCCCGGCGCGGTCGGCGACCTCGAGCAGTTGCAGGCGCTCCTCGTAAAGCTGATCCAGCGGAACTTCGCGCCGCTCGAGGTGATCGAAAATTCCGAATGCTACGTCCACGAGGCAACCTCCTCAGACAGCTATTCCGAACAGAGTTTTGGCATTCGTAGCCACCGCTTCCGCAATTGCGTCGATCGCACTGCCGCGTATCCTTGCGATTGCAGATATCACATCCGCGATAAAATTGGGCTCCGTCGGCTTGCCCTCGAAGGGGCCACCGTAGGGCCATGGCCCATCGGTCTCGACCATCATCTGATCGAGCGGAACCATCCTGGCCAGCGCCTCGTCGCGATCGCGATACACCACCTCGGGCGTCAGCGAGACGAAATATCCGCCTTCGAGTATCGCGCGGGTAGTTCCCTCATCCGACTTATGCCAATGGAAGACCGCGCGGCGCACCTTCGCGGCCTGGATGATCTTCAGCGCTTCGGCGGCGGTTTGATGCGGACAATGGAGGATCAGGGTCAAATCGAGCTCGCTCGCGAGGTGGGCAAAGCGTTCGAGGATTTTGCGCCCGCGCGCGATGACATCCTCGCGGCACCCCCTGTCACCGTAATACGGCAGACCGACCTCGCCAATCGCGCAGATGTGATCGCGATGTGTTCCGATCATCGAGAGTGTCGCCGTGACGTCGTCATCGGTGAGCTCGAAACGCTCCGGATGAAATCCGATCGCGGCATGCACAAAGTCGGGATGCTTCGCGGCCAGCTCCATCACGCGCCGATTCGAGGACGGCGAGATCCCCGGCGCAACGACGGCGTTCACACCCGCCTCACGCGCCCGCTTGATTAGGCCGCCCACGTCAGCATACTGGTCAGCGTCGAGATGGATGTGACTGTCGATTATCATATCGCGCATAACAATATCGGGGCCTTTGCGCCTTTCGGTATAACACACGCGGATGCGAGTCGTCTCTGATGCACGAGCTGCGCGCGATGTGGCGCAACACCCGCATGATCGTGCTATGCGCGATATCCGCTGCGCTTTATGCGGCCGTGCTGGTGCCGTTCAAAGTCGTGCCGCTGATTCCGGGCGTGACCGAGCTGCGCCCCGCCAATGCGATCCCGGTCGTATGCTCATTTCTGTTTGGCCCTGCTGCCGCATGGGGTTCCGCGATCGGCAACATGATCGGCGATTTCTTCGGCGGCGTGTCGCCGGGCGACTCATTCGGGTTCATCGGCAATCTCGCCTACGGCTACATCCCGTACAAGGTGTGGAGTCTCATCGCCGCGCGGCATAGTCCCATCGAGCGATCATGGTACGCGGTCGGCGCGTACATTTCGTCTTGCCTCCTCGCGAGCGTGCTATGCGCAGATTTCATCGGGTTCGGCGACAACGTGCTCGCGATTCGCCTGTTCTACCTGCTGGGGAACGTCGTGATCCTGAACAATATGATTTCCGCGCTAGTGCTTTCGCCGTTCATTCTGCGCGCGGTTTATCCGCGCGTGGAGCGCGGCAGGATGTTGTACAAAGACGTGATGCCCGAGCTCAAAACTGTGCCGCGATCGCGGAGTCTCGCGGGTCTTGCGATGCTCATCCTCGGCACCTTCGGCGCGTGGGCCAGCGGAAATGCGATCTCGCTTGGATATTGGGTGCCGCGCTTTCTTCCCGCATGGATGGCCGTCACGCCATACGACAAAGCGATCGGATTGATAACCGGCCCGTTCCTGCTTCTCGCGATCACGGGGCTGGTGCTGCTGTGAAGACCGAGTCGCCCGCGACCATCGCGCCATCGCTGCTTGAAGCCGCAGGAACTGCGGTGCGAGTGGAGGATCTCAGCTTCACCTACGCGGGCAATCAGGCGCCATCACTTCGAAGCGTGAGTCTGACTCAGCGCCGAGGCGAGATGATCGGCATCATGGGCGCGTCGGGCGCGGGCAAATCGACGCTCGCGAAAGTCCTCAATCGAATCATTCCGGAGTTGGAGGGCGGCGACCTTCGCGGCGTGGTGATGCTCGGTGGCCGTTCGATTGCCGATGCGCACGTGTGCGATCTTGCCGGCGACCTTGGGATGGTATTCCAGGATTTCGAGTCGCAACTCTTTTCCACTACCGTCGCACACGAGGTGGCTTTTGCGATGGAGCGGATCGGAATGCCGCGCGAGGAGATCCTCGCACGCCTCGAACCCGCGCTGGAGGCGGTGGGTCTGCGCGGCTTTGAGGATCGCGATCCTACGACGCTTTCGGGCGGCCAGAAGCAACGCCTCGCGATCGCGTCGGTACTCGCACTCCGACCTCGCGTCGTCGTCCTCGACGAGCCGACTACCGATCTCGATCCCGAGGGCAGGGCTGAAGTCTTCGCGCTGATTCGGCGCATGCGTGAAGAAGGCATCAGTCTGATAGTCATCGAGCATGAGGCCGAAGAGCTTCGCCAATGCGATCGGGTGGTCATCTTGCGCGACGGATCGATCATCGCGGAGGGCACCCCCGCGACGGTGATGCCGAAGATCGAGCTGCTGGAGGAATGCGGAATCAATGCGCCGGGTCTCGATCGCGTCGCGCGCCTGCTCGGCATCGATGATCATCCGGCAAGCATCGGCGATGCGGAAGCGCACATCAGGACCTTGCTGCCTCATCTATCGCCGGGCGCAGAAGTTCAACTCGATCGCGCTGATCGCAAAATCGTTGAATCGAAAACCATACTCGAAATCGATTCTGTGAGTTTTTCCTATTCGGGCGGACCTCGCGTGCTCGACGATATTTCGCTCACCATCGGCGCGGGCGAGTTCATCGCGATTGTCGGCCAGAATGGCTCCGGCAAGACCACGCTGGCGAAGATGTCGGTGGGGCTGCTGGCGCCCGATTCCGGCGAGGTCCTCCTCGAGGGGCGCGACCGGACGACTTTGCGGCCGGCCGAGACTGCGCGCGAAATCGGTTATGTTTTTCAAAATCCCGACCATCAGATTTTCGCCGACACGGTCGAGGCGGAAGTGAAATTCGGCCCGCGCAATTTCGGCCTCGACGATCGCGAAATCGAATCGCGAAGCGCCGAAGTACTTCAGGCAGTCGGCCTCGAAAACGAACGCGACACCGATCCATTTCTGCTCGGCAAGGGGCAGCGTCAGCGGCTTGCGGTCGCGAGTGTGCTGGCATTGCGGCCGCGCCTGCTGATCCTCGATGAGCCGACGACGGGGCTCGACTATCGCGAGCAGCGCAAGATGATGAAGCTGGTCAGCGAGCTCAACGCCTCGGGCGTCGCGATCGTGATGATCACGCATACGCCGTGGCTGGTGGCCGAATACGCGCATCGCGTCGTGCTGATGCGCGCGGGGCGCAAGCTTTTCGAGGGTCCGGTGCGCGAGTTTTTCATCCGGGATGAATTGCTGCGCACCTCGTCGTTCAAGCCGCCCGAGGTTACGACCTTGAGCCGAAGATTCGGCACCGTCGCGCTCAGCGCGGCGGAACTGGTCGAATGGCTGCGAGGACGCGCGCAATGAAGACCTCGCTCTACATCGATCGCGGATCGATTGTGCATCGCTTGCATCCCACGCTGAAGATATTCGCGCTGTTCGCCGCATTCTGGTCGATTTACTGGATCGACAATCCATTGACGCTGGTTCCGTTCATCGCGGCTGAATTCGCAGTGGGGATCGCGATTGGCGCCGGCGAGAATGTCTATCGCTTCCGCTGGTTCTTCCTGTTGATCGTGCTGCCCACCATGATCACGTGGATGATTTCGTATCGTCGTGGCACGCCGATCATCAATCTGCCGCTGATTCACGCGAGCAAGGAATCGATCCTGTTCGGCCTCGGCAAGGGGATGAAGGTGGCGGCGCTGGTGCTCGCATCGGTGATTTTTCTATCGAGCACCAAGGTCGAGGAACTATCGGTGGGACTCTCGCGCCTCGGCTTCCCTTATAGATTCGGCTTCACCATCACGCTCGCGTTTCGGCTGGTGCCACTGTTTATCGATTCGGCGCTGACGGTGGTCGACGCGCAACGCCTGCGCGGCTACGACTTTGATGAGGGAGGGCCGTTCGAACGCATCCGTCGCTACGTGCCCGTGATCATCCCGGTTTTCATGGGTGCGTTGCGCAAGGCCAACAACATGGCGATGGCGCTGGAGGCGCGTGGCTTCGGGCGCAGCAATCAGCCGACTAGCTTCATCGAATATCGCATGCACACGCGCGACGCCGGCGCGTTCGCGATCCTAATCGCAGTGGGGACCGTCGCCTTCATGTTGTATTGGACCGGCTATGGCGCAATACCCGGCGCGTCGATCCACAGTTGATATCGCGCTTCGAGAGTTCCCGGAACGGCCTTTCGTAAGCGCTGCGGCACATGCTAATTTCAAACCCTTGCTTCTCCGAAGCCGCATCCAATGCTCTTCGTAATCATCGGTCATGACGGGCCCAACGGCGCGCGCTTGCGGCCAACAGTTCGCCCGGCGCATTTGAAAAATCTCCGCCCGCTTGCGGACGCGGGCAAGATCGTCATCGCCGGTCCGTTCACCGATGGCAGCGGAAGTTTGATCCTCGCGGATTTCGAAAGCGAAGACGCCGCGCAGGCGTTCGCGCAAAACGATCCCTACACTCTCGAGGGCGTGTTCGAGCGGATTGAGGTAAAGCCCTTTCGCAAGGTATTTCCGGAGTAGAAATGGCAGGCGCATTATCCGACATAAAGATTGTTGAACTCGGCGAGCTGGTCGCGGCGCCATACGCATCCAAGCTGATGGCGGATATGGGCGCCGAGGTGATCAAGATTGAGCGCCCCGGCGTTGGTGACCTCGCGCGCACTCGCGGTCCGTTTCCCAAGGACGAACCGCATCCAGAAAAATCCGGACTGTTCCTTTACCTCAATACCAACAAGCTCGGCGTCACGCTCGATATCGCGACTGCCGAGGGCTTCGAGATTTTCGAGAAGCTAATCGCCGGCGCTGACATCCTCGTTCACAACGTGATTCCGCCCGAAATGGATCGCGTTGGTCTCAGCTACGATCGCCTGAAGAAAATTAACCCGAAGCTGATCATGACTTCGATCACGCCGTGGGGACTCGAAGGACCATATCGCAATTGGCGCGCCGAGGATCTCACGATCTGGGCCGCGGGTGGTGTATGCGTCCTCAACGGCGGTGGCCCCGAGCATGCCGACCTGCCGCCGCTCAAGACATTCGGCTCGCAGTCGGGATTCCAGGGCGGAATTCATAGCGCGGTTGCGACGATGGGCGCGCTGTTCGCGCGACTGCGCGATGGCGAGGGACAGCACATCGACGCGCCGATGCAGGAAGCGATCGCGGCGCAACTCGAGATGACATTCGAGTATTGGCCGTACATGAAAATGATCGCGACGCGGCTCGGGCAGAAACCGTTGCAGCCGGTCGAGACCTTCATGTGCAAGGACGGTTACATCTACGTGTGCTGCATCGAGGAGCATCAGTGGCAGAACTTCGTGCACGTCATGGGCGATCCGGAATGGGCTGGCATGGAAATCTTCGGAAACCGCCTCGCTCGAGGATTGAATTGGGATGCGCTGCGTCCGATGCTCGAGGAATACGTCAGCCAGCAGACGGTACTGGATCTCTACAAAAAGGCGCAGGCGCGGCGCATCCCGTTCGCGCCGGTCTCGACGATGGGCACGCTGCTCGCCAATGAGCATCTGAATGCGCGCGGATTTTTCGTCGAGATCGCGCAGCCCGTCGCCGGCACGCATAAGTATCCGGGTGCGCCGCTTAAGTACGAGAAGACGCCGTGGGAGATTCGCACGCCGGCGCCGACGCTCGGGCAACATAACGAGCAGGTCTATAGCGGCCGCCTCGGCATGACGCCGGCACGGCTGACTGAACTCAAACGCAAGGGTGTGATCTGATGGCCAAGCAACCACCACTTTCCGGAATCAGGGTTTGCGATTTTACCTGGGTGTGGGCGGGCCCGTATTGCACACTTCAACTCGCGCATCTCGGCGCCGAAGTCATTCGCATCGAGACCAAGACCCGCCCGTGCGTGACGCGCCAACTTCCTCCATGGCCGGACGGCCAATTCCTCGGGCTTAATCGTTCCGGATATTTCAACCAATATAATCAGGGCAAAAAATCGCTGTCGCTGAATTTTAAACACCCCGAGGCCAAGGAGATCGCGCGCAAGCTCATCAGCAAGAGCGACATTCTCATCAACAACTTCGCCGCCGGCATCATCGAGAAGATGGGATTCGGTTACGAGGAAGCGAAGAAGCTGAAATCCGACATCATCATGATCACGCTGTCGGGCTATGGCGATACCGGTCCGTGGAAGGAGTTCGTCGCGTACGGGCCCGCGCAGGTCCCGCTTTCGGGGCTGTCGTCGCTCACCGGCTACAAGGATTTTCCGCCGATGCATGCGGGATTCAGCTACGCCGATCCGAACGCGGGCGTGCACGGCGCGTTCGCCCTTCTGACCGCGCTGTACCATCGCGCGAAAACCGGTGAGGGGCAGTACATCGATATGAGCCAGTGGGAATGCGCAATGGGCCTGCTCGCCGAGGGCATTCTCGAGTACACGATGAACGGGCGCGAACCGGTGCGAAACGGAAATCGCGACGCGTTCATGGCGCCCCACGGCAATTTCAAATGCATCGACTGGCCGGAGAAAATTCTCGACGTGACGATCGATAGATGGGTGTCGATCGTATGCGCCGACGACGCCGAATGGAGCCGCCTCGCTACCGCGATGGGTCAGCAGGAACTCGCGAGCGACGCACGCTTCAAGACGCTCGCCGCGCGCAAGCAGAACGAAGACGAACTCGAATCCATCATTCAGAAGTGGACCTCGGCGCAAACCGTCGAGGATGTAATCGCCACGCTGCAGAAGGCCAATGTTGCGGTGGGCGCGGTCGCCGACAGTCGCTACCTATCGACCGATGCGAACCTCACGGCGCGCGATTTCTTCGTCTACAAGGAGCATCCCGAGGTCGGCAAGCGGCAGCATTGCGGGATTCCATGGAAGATGCGCGGCACCCCGACCGAAGTGCGATCGGCGGCGCCGACGCTCGGCCAGCATACGGATGAAGTGCTGACGGGGTTGCTCGGTTACAGCGCATCCGATGTGGAAGCACTGCGCAAACTCGGCGCCCTCGACTAAATCCACGTAATGGAAAAACACATCGCAGTGGTGGTCGACTGGTATGGGCCTGGCAGTATTCGATGGGAAAATGGCAGTCCGAGCCACCCCGCCCGCGTCGATCGGAATTTGGTCGTCCCGGAATATATCTTGCCATCGAGCCTTCGCGTGGATATCCGCGCATCCGCTATGTGCGTGTTGCAAAGAGAAATGTTGCGAGGAGGACAGTTCCGAAAACCCATCACGCCTTGAAGAAGCTGAGCCGTTTCCAACTTTGGATCGGTGAAGTAACGAATGCCGCGAGTCCCTGGAATTCCTTGCTGGCGGCGGAGTGGGCTCACACGTTTGGGCTGCGACCAAGGCCCGCACTAAACGTCCTCAAGAAGAACAATCCGCCCGCAAGTCGCGTGACAGTGTTGAACCTCTGGTGGAGAAATGAGCACGACCAGAGGAAGCGACCCCATCGTAAGTGGCCGAACCGCTTTGACCTCATTTATAGGGCCGCTGGACACGTCGACATGCATTGCTGGATTGGCAACCACAGACTGCGCTTCGCGTGCCGCCGCCACGGCGGTATATGGAGCGTCCGTCAATCGTAACCCCTAGATCACGCCCTTCGCGCGCATCGCGGCGATTTCGTCATCGGTGTAGCCGACGGAACGCAGTACCTCATCCGTATTCTCGCCGCCGGGAGGCGCGGCATAACGCACGCCCTTCGGCACATCGGAAATGTTCAGCGGTGAGTTGACGATCTCGGTCGCACCGCGCGAGGCATGCGTCATCGGCGCGGCGATTTCCAGATGGCGCACCTGCGGATCGGCGAACACCTGATCGATGCTGTAAATCGGGCCGCATGGAATTCCCGCGGCTTCGAGGGTTTCCATCCAGTAGGTCGCGGGCTTCCTCTTGGTGACCTCACCGATCGCGGCGTTGACGGCGCTTCGATCCTTGCTGCGGGCGTCGCCGGTTTTCCATTCCGGTTTGTTCTTCCACTCCGGCTTGCCGATAGCATCGCAAAAGGTCTTCCAGAGTTTGTTCGAACTCGCCGCGATGTTGACGTAGCCGTCGCTGGTGGGAAACGTGCCCATCGGAATTCCGGTCGGATGATCGTTGCCGGCCTGACCCGCGACTTCATGATCCATCAGCCATCGCGCGGCCTGGAAGTCGAGCATGAACACTTGCGATTCGAGCAGCGACGTATGCACCCATCGCCCGACGCCGGTGCTCTCGCGCTCCCACAGCGCGACCATGATTCCGAACGCGAGCAGATTTCCCGCGGTGAGATCCGAAATCGCGATGCCGACTCGCACCGGTCCTTGCCCTGGCAGGCCGGTGATCGACATCAGGCCGCCCATCCCTTGCGCGATCTGATCGACGCCGCCACGACTGCTGTAGGGCCCGCTCTGCCCGAACCCGCTGATGCTTCCATACACGAGGCGCGGATTGATCGGATGCAAATCCTCCCACGCAATTTTTAGCCGATGCTTCACCTCGACGCGCATGTTCTCGACGACGACGTCGGCGCGCGCAGCCAGTCGCATGAATGCCTCATGACCCTCGGCAGATTTCAGATCAAGCTGCATCATCCGTTTGTTGCGATGGAGGTTCTGATAGTCGGGACCGTTGCGATAGCCGAGCAACTCGTCGCCACCGCTTCTCGCCGGCGGCTCGATGCGAATGACGTCGGCGCCCCAATCTGCAAGATGACGCACGCAGGTCGGCCCCGCGCGCGCGAGCGTGAGGTCAAGTACCTTGATGTTGGCGAGTGGCAGCTTGGCTTGCGTCATTGGCGGACCATCGCGGAATTCATCTTTACCAAATCAGGCCTCGGGTGCCGCGTGATGTGACCGGGCCAACTTGCACGGTGGCGCAATAAGGTACCGGACCGCTCGCGACGGTGCGTGCGCGGTCCGCGAGCATCGACTTAAGATCTTCGTCGCAATGGTTTTGCCCCGGCTCGTATGACCGATAGGAGTAGTGCCCGTCCGCGGACGGCATGACGAGAACCGGTCCGCTCTTCATCCGCTCCGCTTCCTCGGGAGTGATCACAGCCTCGTGCTGATTCGGTTGCGCAGGAGGATTTTTCGATTGCCAAATCGGCACGCCCGGTACGCCGAACGATTGAAGATGGCCGGTCTCATCTTCGCTCCATTCGACACACCCAGCGAATGCGCACAAGAAGATAAGGCTCGCGACGAACACTAGTCGTTGCACGACGGCTCCGGGTTAAAATCGTTCCGCGTACGGAAAGCGTTACACCGCCGCTGATGCGCTTGTCCACTCGCATCGCAGGCGCGTATACCTCTGGGCTTTTTGATGCGGTCTGGGCTACGTTTCTCCTGGATAGGAGGATCGGACAATGCGCACCCTCAAGGTTCTGCTCGATAAGCTGGCGTTTCCCGAAGGACCGCGCTGGCATGACGGAAAACTCTACTTCTCGGACATGCATGCGCACAAAGTTATCGCCGTCGATATGAACGGCAAGACCGAAACCATTTGCGAGGTTCCGAACCGTCCCTCCGGGCTCGGATGGCTTCCCGACGGGCGGATGCTGGTGGTATCGATGACCGATCGCAAGTTGATGCGGCTGGATCGCGACGGCCTCAAGCTGCATGCGGATCTCAGCAAGCTCGCCGGATGGGACTGCAACGATATGGTGGTCGACGCGAAGGGGCGCGCCTACGTCGGCAATTTCGGTTACGACCTGCACAAGAATTCCGAACAAAAGGACGCCGACTTGGTGATGGTCACGCCCGAGGGCAAGGCCAGCGTCGTTGCGACCGGCCTGCAATTTCCCAATGGCACTGTGATCACGCGCGACGGCAAGACTCTCATCGTTGGCGAATCGATGGGCCGGCGCCTCAGCGCATTCGATATCGCGGCGGACGGCACGCTGAGCAACCGGCGGGTGTGGGCGGAAATCGCTCCCGCGCTGCCCGACGGCATCTGCCTCGATGCTGAAGGCGCGATCTGGTCGGCGTCGCCATTCACCAACGAAACGATTCGCGTGTTCGAAGGCGGCCGCGTGGCCGAGCGCATCAAGACCGATCAGATGTCGATCGCATGCGTGCTCGGCGGTGCCGATGGCAAGACGTTGTTCCTGCTGACCGCGCCGACCACCGATCCTGAGAAGTGCCACGCCAACCCGGCCTCGCGCATCGAAATGACGCAAGTCGAAGTCGGCAGCGGCGGGTCTCCCTAGTGCGTAAGGTACGCATCATCGGTAAAATTGATATCGCGCGAGTCCGTAGCACAGGCTTCAGCCTGTGTCCGAGGAAATGACCGATGGGCCTTAACGGCAACGCTGAAATTTTTCGCAAACGACGCGAGCATCTGCTCCGCTCGATCGGCGAGGGCGCGGTCGCGATTCTTCCGAGCGCGCCGATTGCCGTTCGCTCCAACGATGTAGAGTTTGTCTACCGCCAGGACAGCGATTTCTACTATTTGACGGGTTTCGTCGAAGCCGAGGCTGTCGCGGTATTCGCGCCCGGCCATCCCGAGGGCGAATTCACGATGTTCGTGCTGCCGCGCGACAAGGAGCGCGAGACCTGGACCGGGCGGCGTGCGGGCATCGAAGGCGCGATGATCGATTACGGCGCCGACAAGGCTTACAACATCGAGGAATTCGAGCGCGTCATCCCGCGTTACCTCGACAAGGCGGAAAGACTGCATTACCCGCTCGGCATCAACGAAAAGATGAACGAGAAAGTGTTGCGCCTGGTGCGTCATGCGCAGGCGATGCGGCCGCGAACCGGTAGCGGCGCGTCCGCGATCCTCGATCCTCGCGAAATAATCCACGAGGCGCGCCTCCACAAGGAACCCGATGAGCTCGAGTTGATGCGGCGCGCGGCGGCAATCTCCGCGCAGGCGCATCAGCGCGCGATGCGGGAGGCGCGCGGCGGCATGATGGAATGGGAGGTCGAAGCGATCATCGATTTCACGTTCCGCAAGAACGGCGCGGCAGGACCCAGCTATCCGTCGATCGTCGCGTCAGCCGGCAACGCCGCGGTGTTGCACTACATCACCAATGATCGCGAGATGCAGACCGGCGACCTGCTGCTCATCGACGCGGGATGCGAGTATCAGTTCTATGCGTCGGATGTTACGCGCACGTTCCCGGTCGGCGCGAAATTTTCGCCGCTGCAAAAGTCACTCTACGAAATCGTACTTGCGGCGCAGATGAAGGCGATCGAGATCATCAAGCCGGGAGTGCATTTCGATGCTCCTCATGACGCAGCGCTACGAATCCTTGTCGATGGGATGCGCGACCTCGGCTTGCTGCGCGGATCCGCCGAGGAAATCATCGCGGGCGCATTGTATCGCCGCTACTATATGCATCGCACCAGCCATTGGCTCGGCATGGATGTTCACGACGTCGGCGTGTATCGGCAGGGTGCGCAATCGCGCGCGCTCGAGCCCGGGATGGTGCTGACGGTCGAGCCGGGAATTTACATCGCGCCCAACGACGAAGATGCGCCCGAGAGTTTTCGCGGCATCGGCATCCGCATCGAGGACGATGTGCTGGTGACGCCCGAGGGGCATGAGGTGATCACGCACGCCACGCCGAAGAAAGTTGCAGACCTCGAGGCGCTGACCGCGGGCTGACGCTCCAACCAGCCTCTACAGTTCCAGCGCAGAGGCGCTGCCGACGATGGTCTTGGTGCCGTCGGACTTGTCGCACCAGACCTCGGCCTCAGAGCGCGTATGCCTGCCCTCGGCGTGGCGCTCGACGATGGATCCTCGCGGTCCTGTCTCGTCGTTGCCCCACACCACGTTGACGAGGCGCAGGTCCATCTTGCCGCCATAGAACCATCCGAGACCGAAGCGTCGCGTCATCATTTCCGAAACAAGACAGACCGAGAGCATGCCCTGCACAACGATTTCCGGGAAGCCGAGCTTGATCGCCTCGGCGCGATCGTTGTGGTAGTTGCGCGCGGGACCCGAGAACGCGTAGCACATCGCCTCGGTGATTTTTCGCGCGGGCGCATCGAACGCCTGGCCGCCGCTCTCGCCAATCTTGAAGTCGCGCTTCTGGTCCTTCTCGCGCGACTTGTCGACAACGAATCCTTCGGCCTTTTGCGACGGAAGCAGGAAGCTCTGATGGGTACGGCTGCGCGACACGATGAGCCCGGCAGAGTTGGTGACGATGACCTCGTTCACCACGTACTCGCGATCGCGCTTCAAGTAGCGCTCGACGATCATCAGGTGCGCGCGCAACGTGTCGCCGACCATCACCGGAGCGAAGATTTCCCATTCCTGGCGCGCGTGCAGGTTGCCGTAGATTTTCGGCAGGTACCACTGCACCGTTTTGTAAACCGCCGAATGAAGGATCAGCGCGGGCGCGACCGGGCCGCCCAGCGGCGAGTCACCGCGATACCACGGGTTGTCGTCGCCGGTGCCCTCGACGTAGGTCGCGATCAGCGCGGGCGTGATCGGATATTCGAAGCTGCCGTAGTCGCGGCCGACATAGCGATCGTCATTCGTAAATGGGGTTTTCATCATGTTTTGATTTTCGCTTTCAGGCGCTCGTTGAATTTAGCCGCGTCGATGACTGCGCGCTTGTGGGTTCCGGTACCGATTTCCTCGACTTCGTCGAAGGCGCGCACCTTGAACTCGAGCCGTCGCCCTTCAGACTTGGTAACCTCGGCCTCGGCGCTAACCTTATGTCCGGGCGGTGTCGCCGCGGTGTGCTGCACCTCGATGCCCGCGCCGACCGAGGTCTCACCGGCTTCGTAGTAGGAGCGAATCGCATCGATCGCCGCCATCTCCATCATGCCGATCATGGTCGGAGTCGACATGACGCGCGCGAGCGACGCATCGAGCTTGCTCGCGAGGTCCTCGTCGCCGACGGTGATCGAGTAAGTTCCCTTGGTACCGACTGGAACCGGACGCATCAGTCTCCTCCCACCATAACGAATCCTACAAAAAGATGGATTATGAGCGCGAACGAGGTCAGCGCGCCGACCGTGTACGCGATAGTTCGCAGCGGCTGCATCGCGTTCAGATAAAAGATCGTATGCAGAATGCGTGCGACGGTGAAGACCACGCAGTACACGATGAATGCGGTGCTGGAAAGTCCCGCGATCGCGTAAACGAGCGCGAGGATGAGGAACATCGGGATATTTTCGAGGTCGTTCATCCACGCGCGGGAGGCGCGTTGAACCGCCGCAATTTCTTCTGCGACCGCAGTGCCGGCGAACATTTTCGCGTCCTCCGGATTCACAAAGACCTTCGCGGCGGTGCGCGCGCGGCCCTGCACAATCGAGATCGCGGACATTTTGAGCGCCAGCACTATCGCGGTCAGAGCATAGAGTCTCATCAATGGCATCGAGTCTTCCCTCCCGATTCAGTTGCGTCGCAGTCCCATCGCATCGAGTTTTTTGATCACCCAGTCGATGCGATCATTACCCCAAAACGGCTCACCGTCGACCATCAAAGTGGGGACACCGAAGACCTTGTCGCGCTCGCCCTCAGCCAATGCGTCGGCCAGTTCGCGAGGGCCGTCGGTCTCACAGAAGCGCTGGAACGCTTCTGGAGCCAGGCCGACGTTCTCGAGTAGCGGGGCGAGGTGCTCGAATTTCTCGATATCGAGCTCGCGGCGAAAAAACAGCTCCCACACGGGGCGCGCATACTCGCGGTATTTGCCGTGACGATCGGCGAATAGACCGCTCATCAGCGCGAGGCGCGAATCGTAAAGTTTCTGCGGTCCGCGAATGACGATGCCCCGCTCGCTCGCGAAGCGGCGAACATCACGGTAGAGGTAGCGTACCTTTCGCCAGTCGCGTTCGTTACGAGTGTCGAGGGTGCCGCCATATGCCTCGAAATCGAAGACGTGTGGAAGGAAGCGTAAGCGCACTCGATGAGTTCGCTCCAGATCGATCGAAGGATCGAACGCGAGGAACGTGAACGGACTTTTGAAATCGTAGTAGAACTTGATCGTGAGCATATCGCTCGCGCCGGTCGTTGGTTTCGCGGGATTTTGCGCCATAGGAATTACGCTAGAGGGTTAGCGTAAATCGCGGCCGCGAAAAAGGTTTGCGATACGCCCGCTACTGCTGTCCTGCGTTACGTTCGAGGTAATCGAGGATGACCTGCTTCTGCGCGGGCTCGAGCGGTGGCAAACCGGCCTGGCGGATCTTCTCGTCCATTTTCGGGATCTGGATTTCCCACATCGCAGCCGTCATCGCATGAGGATTGTAGGGCTGATGGCACTGGCCGCATTGCCGCACATACAACTGCCCGGCGTAGCTGTCTTGCTCGGGCAGCGGATGCTGACATCCTGCGAGCGTGAGAAAAATGAACGCGACTGCGAGAGCGATTCGACCGAAGGTTGAGCGCATTCCTTGTTCAGTCGAGTGGAATGCTCGCGCTTGGAATCAGTTTCACGATCTCGGCGCGAAGCGAAGCCATCAGCGCGCGTCGGTCATGCTCCTCGAGAGCCAGCATCCGCTCCGCTTTCGGCCGCACCCAAATCGGACCAACGCGCAACTCCTCGGCCTCGCTCTCGCAGCGAGGGAACACGTGCCAGTGGACATGGGGCTCCGAGTTCCCGAGGCATTCGTAGTTCAGCTTGAGTGGCTTCACGACATTGAAGATCGCTTCGGCCACCGAGCGCACTTCGTCGGACAGCGCGAGCGCCTCGTCGCGTGGAAGCTGAAACAACTCGTGCACATGTTGCTTCGCGAACAAGATGCAGTAGCCACGGTAGAACTGCGCATCGCCGAGGATCACATAAGAATTGTCCAGCTCCGCGATGAAGTCCGGAAACTTTCCCGCGCGGATCCTCTCGATGCCCGCGCAGATTCCGCATTGCGACTTAGACTGGGTCATTTGATACCGCCGGAACTTCAACCAAATTCACGCGCGCATGCGACAACAGGTCGGCAATAGTGTGCAACTTGTAGCGCTGCCCGTAGAAGACAGTTTTTATGCCGGTGTTGATGAGCACCTTCATACAGTGGATGCATGGGCTGTGCGTGACGTAGATGTCGGCGTCGCGGATCGCGACGCCATTGCGTGCCGCCTGCGTGATCGCGTTGATCTCCGCATGGATGTTGCGAAAGCAGTTGATCTCGATCTCGCCATCGGGATTTTTCGATTCGTAGATGAGGCATCCGACATCGAGGCAATGAGGAAGCCCTGCGGGCGATCCGTTGTAGCCGGTCGCGAGGATGCTGCGATCGCGAACGATCACCGCGCCCACCTTCGCGCGCAAGCAGGTCGAGCGCTCCGCAACCTGTTGCGTAATCGTCATGAAATACTGATCCCAGCTCGGGCGTTTGGCGCGAGTTTCGTCGGGCATTTCCGTCACAGCGAGAGGTGCGTGAGATGCGCCGTAGCCGCGGAGTGATGCGGAACGTGATGCATCACGTTGTAGAGTTTTTCTTCTTGCTGCTGTTGATCGGGCGCCGATGGGGCCGTAATCGCGAACGGCACCGGGCTGAACGTTACGATGAACAGCGCAATGGTTGCCCATGCAGCAAACCTTCGCATCGGATCGAGCGGCGTGTCGATGTCGGCGGTGACCGGATGGCCGAGGCCGAACGCAAACAGCATCACCGCCCAAAACAGCCATCCGTACCAGAACGTCTTCCCCAGGAAGTAGGGAACCACGACCATGAGAATGCATCCGAGCACGACCAGCCGCGATATCATGCGATGACGGCGGCCGAACAATGCGTAGATTACGTGGCCGCCATCGAGTTGGCTCGCAGGCAAGAGATTCAGCGCGGTGACGAACAGACCCAACCATCCGGCGAATGCAATGGGACTCAGGTCCACGCTCACGGTGTCGGGATCCACATGAAGCATCCATTGCGCGATCTGATGAAACAGGAGCGAGTTGCCCAGCTCCAGACCGCCCACCGTTTGTTTGAGTGGACCGACCTTCGACAACGCGAGGCCGATGATCAGGACCGGAATCGTGACTATCGCACCCGCCCAAGGGCCGGCGGCGCCGATATCGAACAACACGCGGCGCGAGCGCGGCATCGACTTCATCCGAATGAAGGCGCCGAAAGTTCCGATGATGAAGATCGACGGGAACGGTGCCGGAATAAAGTAGGGTGCGGTCACATCGACCCGATTGCGGCGCGAGGTGACGTAATGTCCCATCTCATGCGCGAGCAGGATCGCCATCAACGGAATCGAAAACGTTAGGCCCGCATACAACTGCAGACCGCTACTGAACGGCCGAAAAATCGAAAGGTCGGCGCCGGCCATCGACGCGCCCGCCATCGTGGTCGTCAGAAAAGTGAGAAAGAACAATGCGACATTGAGGGGTGGAATTCCCGAAGGTGATATCCGCGCGGTCGTGGTTCCCGCTTGCGTGTAGCGCGGGATGTCACTCAGGACCGGCGAGCCGCTCGCTGCCGCTGCGAATTCATGAATCGGCTCTTTTTTTTCTGGAAACTCTGTACTCACGTGGACACGATGACCGTCACTGGTGTGCCCTCGCTCGATTCAAAAAAGGAAGCCGCGCTTCCATCACGAACCGCGATCTCCAAAAGCCCGAAACTGCCGAGAATAGCGAGCGGAACACCTGAGGGCACGTCGCCATAAGCTTGGAAAATTTCCATCGACGCGCCTTTAGTGATCCTAACCAAAAGCGGAGCGAGGCGAAAGGAAGCGGCCAAGTCGTCAAGAGCCGCGCGATCGATGTTCGTCACCAGATTGCCGAAGCCATCGACGTAGATCACCTCGCCGTGGAGCGTCTTGCCCCGACGTATCGGGCTCGCGATCGACACTTGCGTCATTTGCGGCAGCGTCGGACCGAGCGAAGCTATCGGCGTCCCCGACCATAGCCAGGCGGCCACCGGCGCGAAGATATCGCGTCCATGAAAAGTCGAACTGACATTCTCGAGGCGATACTTCGAGCCGCGCAGCTCGACGATGCGCGCGATTCCCGCATCCTTCGCGGCGAGGTACAGCACTCCATTGTCAGGGCCGACGAATCGCGCGTCCGCTCGGGTGTCGATCGCGATCGGGAGCCGTGAAGTTCCGACGCCCGGATCAACGACCGCGACAAATACGGTGTGCTTCGGAAAAAAGCGCCAGCTCTGCGCGAGCGCAATCGCACCCGCGATCACCGACTGCGACGGGATGCCATGAGTGATGTCGATGACGGAAGCGTTCGGCGCGATGGTGGCGATGACGCCCTTCATCGCACCGACATAGTGATCGCGATAGCCAAAATCAGTGAGAATGGCGATTGGCGCGGCCGGTGAGCGCGAGGATTTTTTGGAGCGAGGCGAGCGCGACGGCATCAGGTACGTTTACTTCGAGACTTCGAGGATGCGCCAGCGAGTTCCTCGCGCACCGCGGCGGCCAGCAGCGGGAACATCAGCTCATGATGCCCGGTGAGCATGATCCGGTGTCCACCATTCTCGGTGGGGCGTTCGACGACATTATTTCGCGGCCTATATTGGCGAATGAAATCCATGTCGGCGGCGGTGAAGTTCGCGACCTTGCGTCCCAGGTTACGCGCCAGGTTCAGCGCCTTCAGGAAGACTTCCGGCATCACTACTGCGGAGCCCAGATTGATCACCACCCCGCGCGAGAGTTCCGCCACCACCGACGCGAGCCGGTGAAAGTCCGCCATCGTAGCTGCACCGATCGCCGCGCCATCCGCCGCAGGATGCATATGAATAATGTCGGCGCCGACCGTGACGTGGACCGTCGCCGGAGCCTCGAGTCTATATGCGGTCGCGAAGACGCTCTGCTCACGGAACTTCAGTTTCGCAACGAGGATTTCGCGTCCAACAATTTCGCCAAGGCCCTTACCCTCCGATGCGGCGAGCTTGGCCGCGCGATTGAGGAAGGCGCCCGTTTCCTCGGCCATGCCGAAGATTCCCTCGGCGAGTCCCGCACCGACATCTTCTGAGGTGCGGCCCGCATAGGCCAGCTCGAAGTCGTGGATGATAGCGGCGCCGTTGGTCGCAATCGCGTTGATGACTCCGTCGCGCAGCAGGCCGCAGATGATCGGGCTCAGTCCAACCTTGATCGGATGCGCGCCGGTCATCAACAGGAACGTGCGTTTGCTCCGGTGGGCGTCGGCGATGGCGCGTGCGAGTTCGCGCAGTTGCGCGGCTCCCAGCACGTCGGGCAGTGAATCGAGGAAATCGAAGAAGCTTGCACCCGCGTCGACCTCGGACGCGAAGCTGTCGCGGCGAACCAGGCGCGACAGCGTGGCGAGTTTGCGCGTGCGGGCGCGGCGCGGATCAAGCGGGCGCAGTTTCATTTACTTCCGATGCCCAAGTCTGGTGCGTACGACCGACCAAGCTAGCGGAAGGTGTTGGGAAAATGCCAACCGGCGCGATTGTGGGGGGGTGACAACCACGCCGGCCGGCTACGAACACGTTGTGAGGAGTCATGCACGACACACCTCCGCACTCCGCCGCCGTCGGCGGATGCATAGAAGTGCATCGTACTTGATGTCGAGACGAGCGACTCGGCTACTGGCGTGGCACCCCGATCGCGCAACGGCCCTCGACGCGCCCGCCGCGGCGGACGTTGATCGCGGGCGCAGTCACCGATCCATGCACGATTCCGCTGGGAAGGATTTCCAGCTCGTTGCGCGCGTAGACATCGCCCTTTACCGTGCCGGCGATTACGACCGTGTTGCCCTCGACGGTGGCATTCACAACGCCGCCTTCGTGGACCACGATCCGCTCGGCGACCAACTCGCCCTCGACTTGGCCGTCAATAGCGATAGCACCCGAGAACTTGAGCTGACCCGAGAACTTCGAGTTCCGCTCGATAGCGATAGCCGCAACACTGCCGCTGCCATCGGTCTTAACCGTGGCGCCATTGTCGGATTCGTGCCCCTTGGCATCCATCGAAGCAATCTCCTTTTGAGGGTTGATGTTGGCCCGCTCCGAGGCTGCTGTTCGAAGGGCGGCTGTTTCAGTCGTTCCTCGATAAGCGTTGCTCGGCTGTTCGAGCGGCTTGGCTTCGTATGCGAAACCGGCCGCCATATGCTCTTCCGCGTTGCGCGCCTTCATTTCCGCCGGCTTGGGCTCCGGCGCGGGTTGCGCAGGGCGATCATTCTTCGACACCATGGGTTCCGCCTTCGCCACGATCGGTTCTGCGGCGGGGCGTTCTTCGGGACGTTTCTCGACCTTGAGACGAACGGATTCAGTGGATGCGAAGTCACCACCGAAAAAGCGCGATTTGGATTTCTGCGCCACTACTTCCTCATGTTTCGAACTAGCCGATGTTGCCGCCGGCTCAGGTTTGGGCTCCTCTTTAAATACCGGTTTCGGCTCCGGTTTGAAAACCGGCCGTGCCTCTGCGTTCAAAGTCGGCTTGCTTTCTTCAACCGTGGGGGCGACCGCCGGCTTATCATCGGAGCTGCGCTGGGAACTGCGATCGAACGCGGACGCATCGAAGCGTGGGCGCGCCGGCTGGCTCTCCGCAGCAGCCTTGGGTTTGTTGCTTTTGAATATGGCGCTGTAGTCGGGGACGTCGTCAGCAACTTGGGCAACTGGAGCATTTGCAGATGCTGGAGGCGCTTCAACCGGTGCTTCGGCGCGGCGGGTCTTCAACGAGGCGGCTTGCCATGGAGGAGTTGCAGCCGATTCATCTTGAGCGGTTGCAGCTGGCTCATCCGGCTTGTCGACCACGATTTCTGCGTCCTCGATATCTTGACCGATCTGGCGCGCCGGATTTCGCATCGTCACCGAACTGGTGGGTTCAGCGAGTTGGGTTTGATCCAAGGGGCCATTGAAACTGGACTTTTGCTGATTACCGGCGGGCTTGTTAGTGTTGAAAATCGCAGTGTAGTCAGGAATGTCCTCATGGTCGGCCTTCGTTGGCGCGGTGGCGGGGGAATTCCGATTGAAGGCGGACTTGAGACGATCCTTCATGTCGACGGGAAGGAAACGCGTCGCCCTTTCGGAGATGATCTTGGTGACGTCTTTCAAGGGCTCCTCCTATGAATACCGAACAGGTTTAATAATGCGAAGTCGCTGCGAGTGCGTATTGGCGACCACCAAAAAACATGCAGGACTGCATCTAAGATTCATCCTTTTTGTCATGTCCGCCAATCTGAGTCAAGCCATCGGGACCCTTGTTTGAAGAGCCCATTGTCGCAATTCAACATCCTATTGGCCTTATCACGCCAAAATAGATAACAGAAAGATATAGCAGAAAAGCCGTGGCGACACAGGGGGGTACGGAAATTTAACTACGCGGCAAATTGAAACCTATCAGCAGACACGTTGACGTTGTGAAACCGCGTTGGCGCGGGCCCCGCGGATCAGTGCTTGGCGGAAGCGTGAGCCTTTGGTAATGATGCTCGCAGAGCGGGTGTAATTCAGTGGTAGAATGCCAGCTTCCCAAGCTGGACGTCGCCGGTTCGACCCCGGTCGCCCGCTCCACCCTCAATCAGCGCGCCCAGGTGTGGTAGGTCTTCGCCGATGGCCGATACTCGTCGATGCGATGATTGCCGGTATCCACGAGTAGAACCCGATCCGGGCCATCGGCCACGATTCCGGCCGGCTCGCGCGTCGGGATGCACACCGGGTCGTGGCAAGTGTATTTGCCGCCGTCGAAGTCCATCACCTGATGCTGCTTGAGTTCCAGTTCCCGAATCGCGCTGTTGTAGGTGTCAGCAACGAGGATGTTGTCGCCATCGATGGCGACGCCCAACGGATGCTGCAACCGCGCGGCGCGAAAATCTCCATTAATCCATCCGAAGTCGAATAGTCCGGCACCGACCAGCGTCCGTATCTGAGGATCGCTCGATAGTGTTATCGCCCGGACGGAGGAACTCTCGCTATCCGCGATGTAGAGCGTATCGCCGTCGGCGCTCAGCGCGAGACCACTCGGCTGTGCGAGCGATGCCGCCGACGCGCGCCCATCGCGAATACCTTCCTCGCCGGTGCCTGCGAGCGCCGCGACGGTGCCGCGCTTCAGGTCGAGCACACCGATCTGATGCGTTCCGGCGTTCGCGAAGAAGAGCTGGTCGCCCTTGATCGCGAGGTCCCACGGCGATGCGAGCGCAGTGGTGCGCGCGGGCGCCGCATCGCCCAGTTGCATCCCGCGTTTTCCGGTTCCCGCCAACGTGGTCACCGCGCCTGAGGCCAGGTCTATTTTGCGAATCGAGTTGTTCTCGGTATCCGCTACGAAGATCGCATCGCTCGAAGCGGTCAGCCCTTGCGGATGATGAAAGCACGCTAGCTCCTTGGAACCATCATTCGATCCCACTTCACCGCTGCCGTAGCGCGCGAGTTCCTTCCCGGCGTCGTCGAGCAGGACGATCTGATTGTGGCCGCCATCCGCCAGCGCCCATCGCTTCTGCGCGCCGGGCACTGGTTTCAGCTTGCCGGGAAACAGGAAACGTCCCTGCGGCTCCGGTTTGATCGCGAGGTCGAGCGCAACCGGTTTCAACGCGCCAGCCTTCTCGGAATCCGCGACGGCTTTGTCGAGCGCCGCGATCATGCGATCGGGATCCGGCTCGCCGGGAATCACGCCGAGGACTTTTCCGTCCGCGCCGATGACCACCAACGTCGGCCACGCCTGGATGCCGTAGGCGCGCCAGATCGTCATCTCGGGATCATGAATGATCGGATGGCGAATATCGTAGCGCGCGATCGCATCGCGCACGCTCGCGGCCTTCTTTTCATTGGCGAACTTCGGCGAATGCACGCCGATGACGACGATTTTGTCGGGCCATCGCTCCTCGACGCGCCGCAACGTCGGAATGATCTGGATGCAGTTGATACAGCCCTCGGTCCAGAAATCGAGAATCACGAGGCGCCCGCGCAAGCTCGCGATCGGCAGCGGCTTGGCGACGTTGAACCATTCGAGGCCGGGGCGTGCGATTTCGGGTGCATCCATTTGCGCATAGCTCCGCGTAGTGGAGATTGCGATCGTTGCGACAAAAAGTAGGAACGCGACGCATCTCTTCATGTGTGGACACGATTGTATCACGATTCATTTCGACGCCATCTCGCTTTTCGTGTTCGCCCGATGAGGGTCCGCAGCTCTGGATTCCGTTCCGCTGCGAGGCGGAGCCGAAGCGCGCTCCGGAAAGAGAGGAATCCAGAGTTAAGGACCCGCTCCGGCCCGTCATAGTTCATGCTCGCAGCCATCGCATGAACTGCGCCGGCCCACCTCGCCCAATCATATGGGCGAGGAACAGAATGCGCGAGGCACAAAAAACAGCGCGGCAAAGAAAAGGGCGAGCCACCGGCATTTGACCCGAGTCGTTCATGGACATATTCACCGATCATGGGTGCAAGAACCGGAAAAGAATTCCTCGATGGCCTGAAGACTCCTCGCGAGATTTGGGTTGGCGATGACAAAGTGAGCGACGTCGCATCGCATCCCGCATTCGCTGGCGCTGCGCAAACGCTCGCGCAGGTTTTCGATCTTCAACATGAGGCGCGCGAGGACTGCTTGATGCCCGATTCCGAGACCGGCGAGCCGATCAACATCAGTCATATGATTCCGCACTCGCGGGAGGACCTCGAAAAACGCCATCGATGCCTCCAGCGAATTTCAGAATTCACCGTCGGGCTGATGGGCCGCACGCCCGACTATATGAATGTTACGTTTGCGGGATTCGCCGGCCGCGCCGATGAGTGGGCAGCCAACAACAACGATCGCGGCGCCGCGAATCTGGTCGCATATCAGAAGTTCCTCGCGCGGAGGGACATCTCGCTGACGCACACCATCGTTCAGCCCACTATCGACAAGTCGCAGGGCGATGCGCCGATGCCGGGCAACGACGTCGCGTTGCATAAAGTTGCCGATACTGCGCACGGCATCATCGTGCGAGGCGCGCGCATCCTCGCGACGCTGGCGCCGTTTGCGGATGAGATAGCAGTGTATCCCGCGATGCCGCTGCCCGAAGGCGCCGATGCCTATGGGCTTTCGTTCTGCGTTCCGATGGGAGCGCCGGGGCTGAAGTTTCTCTGCCGCGATAGCTACTCGACCAAATCGAATCTGTTCGACCATCCGCTCTCGAGCCGCTTCGATGAGCAGGATGCGTTCGTAATTTTTGACGATGTCGAGGTGCCGCGCGATCGCGTTTTCATCGATGCGAATCGCGACGCCTACAACAGCGTGATGACGACCGGCTGGTACCCCAACATCATGCAGCAGACGATGATTCGCGCGCAGACCAAGCTCGAGTTCGCATACGGCCTCGCGATGCGGATGGCCGAGATCATCAACGATGTGTCGCCTGCGACTAAACAGATGCTCGGCGAGATTTCGACATACGCCGAACTGACTCGGGCTGCGGTGCGCGCTTCCGAGGACCAGGCATTCGAATGGGGCAATGGCGTATGGTTTCCGCATGGCGGCCCGCTCGCCGCGCTGCGCGCAATTCTGCCGACCTGGTTTCCGCGCGTCGGCGAAATCATCACGCTGATCGGATCGCACAACTTGCTGGCCGCGCCGACGCGAGCGCAACTCGACGATCGCGGCCTGCGCCCGCTCATCGATCAGTTTCTGCGTGGCGCGAAGGGCGTCGAGGCCGAGGAACGCGCGCGCGTGTTTCGCCTCGCGTGGGATTTCGTCGGCACCGCGCTCGCGAGCCGCAACGAACTCTATGAGCGTTTCTATCTCGCGTCGGGCGCGCGCAACTATCAGCTTGTCCATGCGCTGTCGCTCAAAGATCGCTCACGGCGTCTGGTCGATGGAATCCTTGGCACGGAGCATGGCAGCGACGAGGCGAGCCACGACGAGAAGCGGCGCAAGCTCGGCCTCGCGTTATGAACGCTGGACGCCGATAGATGCACTCATTTTGACGACTCGTGATCGACTGCGCTAAAGACACAAACATCCTCGCGTTGCGCGACAGGGGAATCCAACATGGGCAAACTCGATGGCAAAGTAGCGGCGGTCACAGGAAGCGGGCGCGGAATCGGTCGCGCAGTCGCGAAGGAACTAGCGAAGCATGGCGCGGCGGTGGTGGTTAACGACCTCGGCGTCACGGTGGATGGCAAAAAGGAAGCCTCGACGCCCGCCAATGAGGTGGTGAGCGAGATCAAAGCGGCAGGCGGACGCGCCGTCGCCGATCCGTCGGATATCGCGACGGTCGCCGGCGGCGAGGCGCTCGTCAATCACGCGATCAAGGAGTTCGGCCAGCTCGATATTCTGGTCAACGTCGCGGGCATCCTGCGCGATCGAATGATTTTCAATATGAGCGAGGAGGAGTGGGACGAGGTCATCCGCGTTCATCTCAAGGGCCATTACTGCACGATGCGACCGGCATCCGCGCACATGCGCGAGCGCAAGACGGGGCGCATCTTAAACTTCTCATCGGGCGCAGCGCTCGGCGCGCCGGGCCAGCCCAACTATGCCGCCGCGAAGGCTGCGATTTTAGGCCTGACCTGGAGTACCGCGAACGCGCTCGCGAAGTACAACATCACCGTCAACGCGATTATGCCGGGCGCATCGACGCGCATGACGGATTCGATTCCGCAAACACGGATGCCGGGGAATACCAGTTTCCGGCAGAGCGAGAGTGCCGCCGGCACCGTCATGGATCCGGCCAACGTCGCGCCGCTGGTCGCGTTCCTCGCGAGCGACGAGGCGCAGCACATAACAGGGCAAGCCTTCGGCGCGATGGGCTATCGGATCACGCGCTACACGCACCTCGTGCCCGATCGCGTTCTCCTTGGCGATGGACCATGGACGGTCGACCGGTTGGCCGAAAAGTTCAAATCAACCCTCGGCACCGATATGAAGCCGCCGCGGATGTTGTAGGTTGTAGCCCGATTGCCCGGTAGGGGCCCTTCGCGAACGGCCCGTAAAATCTTGGACGCCTCGGGTCCTTTTCCAATCCAGTTGACTATGCGCCTCGCGCCTGAGTATTCGACCTACATACGCAACGGAGGAAATCATGAGTGTCCTCGACGGACCCAGACAAGAAATGCGGCGCGTGCTGCACGAGGGCCAGCCCAAGTGGGTGCAGCCCGATGGCGAGCGCCTGATTTTCGGCGATGGCAGATCGATCGCGGATGCCGAGGCGATCTATCTGCCGCCATGCGATCCGAGCAAGATTTTGTGCATCCACCTCAACTACGATTCGCGCCGCGTTGAGTTCAAGGCGCCGATGCTCGACACGCCGACCTACTTCCAGAAGCCTTGCACCGCGCTGAATTCGCATCGCGGGAGTCTCGCGCGTCCGGCCGGTACGAAGTACCTCAACTATGAGGGCGAGGTCGGCGTCGTCATCGGCAAGCCCGCGCGCAATGTCGGCCGCGAGGAGGCGTGGGACTACATCGCGGGCTTCGCGCCTGCCAACGATGTCGGATGCCAGGATTATCGCGACACCGATGCGGGCTCGATGCTGCGCGTGAAGGGGCAGGACGGCTTTTGTCCGATCGGGCCGGGCATCGTGAGCGGGGTGGATATCCGCAAGGCGACGCTGCGCACCTTCATCAACGGTAAGATGGTGCAGGAAGGCGCGATCGCCGAGATGATCTTTCCGATCGATTACATCATCGCCGATCTGTCGAGGTACATAACTCTACTTCCTGGCGACATCATCTTGTCGGGCACCCCGAAGAACTCGCGCCCGATGAATATCGGCGATCTGGTCGAAGTCGAGGTTACCGGGCTCGGCCGTTTGTCGAATCGCGTGGTCGAGGCGCCAGCTCCCGCCCATAAGGTGGGGCATCAGGGCAGCGACACCGATTCGGTGCGTCGCGTAGCGCTCGGTTCGGACTGGACGCGGAGCGAGGCGCGATGAACGGCGCCGAGGCTCTCATTCGAACCGCAGTTGGCGCCGGCGTCGACATGTGTTTCGCAAATCCCGGCACCACCGAGATGCCGCTGGTCGCCGCGCTCGATTCCGTCGAAGGAATGCGCGCGGTGCTGGCGCTGTTCGAGGGCGTCTGCACTGGAGCCGCCGACGGCTACGCGCGGATGACCGGCAGGCCTGCGATGACGCTGCTGCATCTCGGCCCCGGCCTCGCTAACGGCCTCGCGAATCTGCACAACGCACGGCGCGCCAATTCGCCTATCGTCAATGTGATCGGCGATCAGGCGACGTGGCATCGCGCGGCCGACGCACCGCTCACGAGCGATATCGTTTCGCTCGCGTCGCCGATGTCGGGATGGGTGCGCGAGACCAAATCGCCGCTCGCGCTGGCGGGCGACATGGCCGATGCGATCGCCGCATCGCTAACGCCGCCGGGCAAAGTGGCGACGCTGATCGTGCCGAGCGATTGCCAATGGGATCCGGCGGGCGAGGCGGCGAAACCACGCGCGGTCCCGCCTCGCCGAAAAGTTGCGGGTAGCACCATCGACAATATCGCCAAGGTTTTGCGCGCCAAGCAGCCGACGACGATCCTCCTCGGTGGTCACGCGCTAAGTCGCGAAGGCCTCAAGTCGGCGGCGCGCGTAGCCGCAGCTTCAGGATGCAAACTGATGACGGAAACCTTCACCGCGCGAATCGAACGCGGCGCGGGCATCCCGAATCCGACGCGGTTGCCATATTTTCCCGAGCAGGCGCTCGAGGCGCTGAAGGGCACGCAGACGATCATCCTCGCTGGTGCGAAATCGCCGGTGGCATTTTTCGGCTATCAAGGTTTGCCGAGCAGCCTCGTTCCCGAAGGATGTAACGTCGAGACGCTCGCGCTGGTCGAGGAAGATGTGGCGGGCGCCCTCGAAGCACTCGCGGATGCGCTCGGCGCGCCCAAGTCGGTTCCGATTCCGGCGGCGAAGAAGCCACAAGCACCCACTGGAAAACTCGATCTCGCGAGCCTCGGCGCCGCGCTCGCCGCGCTGCAGCCTGAGGGCGCCATCATCATGGATGAGAGCGCGACCTCGGGAGGTCCGTATGCGGCGATGGCGGCGGGAGCGCTTCCTCATACGAGCCTCGCGCTGACGGGAGGCGCGATAGGGCAGGGGTTTCCGTGCGCGACCGGCGCTGCGGTTGCCTGTCCCGATCGGCGCGTCATCGGATTTCAGGCCGATGGCAGCGGGATGTACACGCTGCAGGCGCTGTGGACGCAGGCGCGCGAGAGCCTCAACGTTACGACGATCCTTTGCAACAATCGCGCGTATCGAATCCTCCAGATGGAAGCGGCCCGCGCTGGCAACGTCGAGCCCGGGCGCAAGGCGAAGAGCCTCACAATGCTGGAGCCGCCGGAGATTAAGTGGGCCGAGCTGGCGAAGGGTTTCGGCGTTCCGGGTGTGCGCGTCGAGACTGCGGATGATCTCGTGAAGCAACTCGATCGCGCGCTGAAGGAGCCGGGCCCGAACTTCATCGAGGCGATCTTGTAGGATTTGTCACCGAGCTACTACATTCTGCGCTGACCAATTCGTGGAGCTACCAACCATGTCGCGGCCTCGAGGGTAGACGACTATTGGGCGGTGGTGTTGAGTGATCTTCCTCGAGATGGTCCTTAACATTCGTCGTCCACTCGCGCAGCAAGTGGGCGTCGTCGACCGGACGACTCCGAGTTTCTTCGTTCCCCGGTGCGGGGGCTTTTTCGTCGTTAGTCATCAACCTCTCCTCCTGAGATGATTCTACCCGTGAGTGCGCTGAGGACCAAGCTGATTTCTAGCTGACTGGAAGTATGTCTCGACTTTGTTCAATGTGATTCACGCCGGATGTTGGCGACGTCCTGTTTTATGAAGTCCAAGTCGAATTTGAGATCGTTCAGGGTAGTTCGTATGTCGCGTGTTGCTTCGCTGATGTTGCTGAGTGTCGTATCGATGCTGTAGAGCAGAAACGCCAGTACGGCGAACCCCGCGATGATAGCCCAAAATACATCGGCCATATTTTCTTTCCTCGTTACCGTTAATGCTACCCAATTGACCTAGCCAGTAGGACGATTGAATAACCTCCGTAACCTCTGGCGCGGGAGGGGCACCTTGCGTTACATCGATTAACATCGAACGTGAGGTGAACATCATTGAGTACGATTTCCAAATTTTACGATTTCAAAGGCAAAGTCGTGACGATAACTGGCGGCAGCCGCGGCATCGGGCATGCGATGTCGCTCGCATTCGCCGAATGCGGCGCCAAGGTCGCGGTCGCCAGTCGCAAGATTGATTCATGCGAAGAGACCGTCAAGGAAATCCGCAAGCTCGGCAGCGACGGCTCCGCGCATGCGTGCCACGTCGGCAAATGGGAAGACTGCGATCGCCTGTGCGAGGAAGTTTATGCGAAGTGGGGGCGATGCGACGTGCTCATCAACAACGCCGGGTTGTCGCCGCTTGCGCCATCGCTGCTCGATACCAGCGAGGATCTCTTCGACAAGGTCATCGCGGTAAATTTGAAGGGACCGTTTCGATTGACCGCGCTGTTCGCCACGCGGATGGCGGCGGGCGAGGGCGGATCGGTCATCAACGTTTCGTCCACGGGATCGATTCGTCCGGGGGCGCATACCGCGCCGTATTCGGCGGCGAAGGCGGGACTCAATGCGCTCACCGTCGCGCAGGCACAGGAGTACGGCCCCAAGGTGCGCGTGAACTGCATCATCCCCGGGCCGTTTCGCACCGACATCAGCAAGGGATGGTTCAATGACGACTTCCGCGCGCGGGCGAAGGAGAACTTCTCACTGGAGCGCGGCGGTGAGCCCGAGGAGTGCGTCGGTGCGGCGCTTTACTTCGCAGGTCCCGCGTCGAGCTTTACCACTGGTGCGACACTGGTGATCGATGGCAACTCATCGAACCCGTGGACGCGGTCAGAGCATCAGATGAAGTGACGCCTAGCCCCGCACGCGTTCGCGGTTGAAGATGGCGCGCTCTTCCGCGTTCATCTTGTCGCGGATGCGCGAGCCCTTGCCGAGGTGCCGATAGAGCCCGCCCTCGGAAAAGAACTCCTCGTACGGTTTCGCGGGAATCGGCTCGGGCGGCGGCTTATCGCCGACTTTTTCGCCGAGGACATCTTCCACCAGGCTCGTCTCATACATCCTGACGGCATCGTAGTCAGTGAGTAGAGCGCAGACTTCCACACAGATGTAGCATCCGATGCATTCCTGAAAGCGATCCTGCACCGGCTGCACGCCGCGATTCGGCACCGAGCCCGGTTGCAGATACTCGATGCATTGCACCGGGCAAAACTCCGGGCACTTGCCACATGGAAAGCATAGGTTGACGTCCATGAAGGCGACTTCGCGCGGACGCTTCTTCTTGGTGCCGAAGTCTTCGGGAGTTTCGGGGATTCGGTCTTCTTTGAGACGCCGCTTGATAATGTCGATCGCAGGCATGATTCCATTGAGACGGGTAGGGGCGAGAAGATCAAGACGCGGTAAGTCTACTAGGTCACTTCGCGGAGCGATTGGTAGACCGGCGAGCGCAGGGCGAGCAGGGTCGGGATTAGCGCCGATAGCAGCCCGATGCCGAGCGCCATCGCGATGCCTCCAAAAATCAGAGGATAAGGCATGCCGGTGCTCAAGGCGGGACCGAGCGCGGGCACCGTGCCTCGCACCAAGCTCAGAATCAGGGCCGACGCCATGGTTCCCGCGAGCCCTCCGATCAATGCCATCGTGAACGCTTCCGCCATGAATGACGCGAGGATCTGCGACTTGGAAAATCCTACCGTTCGCATCACCGCGATTTCGCCGCGCCGCTCGCGCAGCGTCATCGAGCATCCGTTGAGCACCGCAAGGGCGATGGCGAACACCGCGCATAGTCCGACTGCCTGGACGATATAGCCGAGCGATTGAAAGCGCACCAGGAAGGTGGTGAGGAACTCTTTTTCGGTGTCAGTCTCGGTCTCGGCGCCCGAGTTGTGGAAGGTCGAATCGATTTGCGCAGCAATGCTGCCGGCGACCGACGAGTTGGAGCATCGCACCCACATCATGTCGACTCGGGTCGCGTCGTGCAGCGCTTCTTCGAGATAGTCGCGCCGAAACATGAAGACTGTCGGGTCGGAGCCGCCGCTGAAGCTGCCGAGGATCCTGAAGCTGAGCGTGACGGGGTAGATTTGGCTTTTGAGGATGACATTCTGGCCGACCTTCCAGCCGAAGCGATGCATGGTGGCGGCGCCCACGATTGCGCCGTCCCGATATTCCTGGAATGCCGCGACGGTCGCGGGATCGAAGTCATCTTCAGGCCACATCATCTGGACCGTCTCGGGGTCGATTGCGACGGTGGAAAATTGATGCTTGGGGTTGTCGTAAATCCCGCCGAACCAGACCATCCGGTTGACCGCTACGACGTTGCGAATCCTGGCGACCTTTTGTGAGTACGATTCCGGAAGGCCGTAGCGCATCGCGGTCCGATTCATCACCACCAGGCGCGGTGAGGTATCGGCAATCGCGACGATTCGAGCGGTGACATAAGGCAATACCATCACGATGCAGAACATCAGAGTCGCGAACGCGACCGCGAGTATCGTCAAGATGGTGCGACGCCGATTGCGCCTAATAAGGCTGGCCCCGCTGAATGACAGGAGCGCGAACATCCCCAGCTTTTGACCCCCCGCTTTCGAATCCCTGTTTCTTTTTACAACTTCAGTCCACCGCCGGTTAGCGCATATAGAAACTCAAATGGCCGAATTGAGTCAATAGTGGCGATGCGAATCTATTCGACGCATAGCCTATTTAACCGCCCAGATGATCCCTTGGGACGCGACATAAAGGAAACCCGACGGCGAAACGATCGCGCGCTCGATAGGCCCGAAGCTTCGCGTCGCCCATTTCACCGATCCATCGGAGTTCAGCATCGCGCTCATCCCCTCATCAAGTGGCGCCAACACGCCTCCCCCACCATCCGATACGAACAGACTCGACACTGGTTTCATCAATGTCTTGCTCCATGCGAGCGATCCGTCGGAGTTCAGCGCGTATACCGCATCGGAGCCAAAGAAAACCGGGCCCTCCACGTTCAGCACCGGTCCGGCGGCGACTGCGGCCGCGGTGTCGTAAATCCATTGCTGAGCGCCGCTCGAGGCGTCCAGCGCATAGACACGTCCGCTGTGTGAGCCGAGATAGACGACCTCGCCGCGAAGTGCGATCTCGCCGGCGAATCCGCCTTGTGGTGTGAAGCTCCAACGACGCGAGCCATTAGCGGCGATCGCGATTACTGAAGCGCCATTCGAGGCCGCGATCACGCTGCCGTCGTCGGCAATCGCGGCTGAGGTGATCTCATCGGGAGCCGTCGCGCGCCATTGCACCACCCCGGGTGCGGATGCGGCGATGAGTTGCCGATCTTCCTGGAAGTACACTGCGTTCGAGGATGCTGCGAGCGGGCCGATTCCCGATGTGGTGCTCATGCTCCATAGCGGCCTGCCGATCGCGGATTGCGCCTTCAACGTGCCATCGGGTGTAAGCGCATAGACGACCGCATCGGGCGACACGGCGATACTGCTGCCCGCCGCGCGCCGGCTCCAGCGCTCGCGCCCTTTCGCATTGAGGGCATGGAGGTCACCGTCAACCGTCAGGAAGTAGAGATTTCCGTCAGATGATGGAGCGAGCTGACTCGCGATTGGGCTGACGCCTTGGAAGGTCCATTGCAGTACGCCTGTGATTCGAGAATTGACGCCCGCCGTGGCGGACGGCGGCGGCTGGCTTTGCGCTTCTAGAGCCGCATGGCCCCTCGGCGTCGCGGTCGCGGTCGGGGCAATGGTGGGGCAGACCGGGCATGAAGGCGATGGCTGTGCGGCACTCGCAACCACGCCGACGCTGATTGGATTGGCCGACACACCGCCCGAGCTGGCACCTGCGCAGGAGCATCCGGGCGTGAGGGCCTGATAGATACCACCCATCGGCGGAGGCCCCGGCGGAGCGAGAACGTTGGGTTCGGTCGAGGTCCATAGCGTCGAGCCCCGATTAGTGATGTCCGCGACATACATGTCCTTGCCGTGGACGAATAGTCCGGTCGCATGGAACGGAACCTGCTGTCCAACTACGGCCGCGGTGGGACTGGCCTGCGGCCCCAAGGTCGCCGTCGCGGTTGGCGTTGTCTTCATTATGTGCGCGGTAGAAGTGGGACTCGGCGTTGGAGTAGTCGGTATCGGCGTTCCCGCGCCGATTACCATCATTTCGAGTTCGAATCCGGGCTGGGGTCCCGGAGTGGGACACACGCCCGGCAGGAAGTCTCCGAACTCATCGAAGGAGCCGGAGCATCCGCTGGACCCGCCGCAACTGCTCATCAGCAGAACGCTCGCCACGAACAAAACGACCGGGGCAACAATAAGGAATCTTAAACGCCACGACATTGAATGAAGACCTATGACGGTGCCGACTTAGAGTGTCAAGCCGATCACGAAGAACCGCCGATTCGAGGACGGTGCGTGCGCACTATTGCAATGAAAAATTGACGGAAGTCCGGGCGGGCGCTGGGAGTTTTGCGTTCTCCAGCACCCGCCCGTTGTAAAGCCACTCGCGCGCGGCGAGTGGAGTCCCAACTGGCGGGAGGAGGAGGCCGCAAGTTGGTGGCGAAGCTCACACTCGAACAATGGATAATCAATGTTAGAGGATTTGGCGACTTTTTGGCAAATTTACTTTGCCGTCCGCCGCGCTTTCAGGGTCCGACTTGAGCCCCTCTGATCCACCCTGGTAGACGCCGAGGACGATGAACCTCGCGAAATCGCTTCCCGCACGTGCCGCTCGGCGCGTTCGTCGAAGCTGACGCCGAGCGATTCGGGGAGCTGATCGCGGAGTTGGGAGTAAAGCTCAATTTCGGCGAACAGGGCCCGTGATAGATTCTCCGCGTCACAGAGCGCCACCGTCTCGGCCAGTTTTGCGGCAATGTCTTGCGTGAGATGCGAGTCCACCCGGCGATAGCCTTCAAGTGATCCTTTAAGTATCCAATCCTGCATCTGTAGCAGTGCCAGATCGCGGATGTGATTGGTGACGTGCAATGCTTCCCACAGCTCTCCCCGGGCGATACGCGCATGTGCGATCCAAACCCAATTCCAGAACTTCGTGTCGAGGTTGAGCACTTGATCCGCGTTCGCGCGGTCTGCTGGGTTGCCGTGCGAAAGATGATCGGACGCGGCCTTTAGCTTCAGCAACGAGCCGTCGCGATCCTTGAGGATGTGGCTGGTGGTCCATTCGCGGTCGGGCTTCATTTCCGAGGCGCGACGATAAGTGAGGTCGAGTTGGATTGGCCCGGGATAAAGCACGATGAACTGCGTCTCGCCGCCCGGCACATGATTGGCCAGGTAATGCGAGAGTGGCTGCCCAATGGCTGCAGCGGCCGCGGCGCGATCCGAGAACACGCCATCAAACTGCTTGTCCGGCGTGATCACGATCAAATCGACATCGGAGAATTGGTCGGGATGCCCCTTCGCTATCGATCCCCACAGCATCAGGCCGGTAACGCGCTTGTCGCCCTGGAAATGCCATGAGGCGCGTTCGAGGAGATCGTGATGAAGTTTGAGCTCTTTGAGGGGAAACAAGTCTCGCTCAGCCATGACAGCCCTCCCGACGGTTTCCCCCCCGCCAGCGGCATCATTGTACGCTGATAGCTTACGCGGGGAAGAGCCTCAATCAGGGGGTCAAAACTCGTCGCGCATCACCCGCGAGCCCGCGACCAGCAGCATCGCGCCGATAGTCGAGACCGTGATCGATCCCATCGCATGATACGCATGCAGCCCGAACACGCCGAAGATGATGCTGCCTATGATGCCTCCTACCAATCCCAGAACGATGTCTGCCACCGCGCCGTAGCCGTGTCGACGCATCAGCTTGCCCGCCAGCCATCCCGCAATCAGTCCTACGATTATGATTCTGATCATGATTCGTCTCCCCGAGGGTTTGCCGTTCGAGAGAGCAAGTGCGATGCCTTGCCCGATCACCGTGAAACATCGAAAATCCAGCGCGATTCGATTCGACGCAACGGCTGCGCTGCGCAGACTCCGTGTTGCAGGAAGATGCCGGGTTTCGCTAGCGTGCTGAGATTCCCCGCATCGCAGTTTTTCTCAGGAGGCTCTCGATGGAATATCGCAAGCTCGGCGCAACCGGTCTGAAAGTTTCGGAACTGTCCCTCGGATGCATGACGTTCGGACGCGAGAGCAGCGAAGAAGAGTCGCGCAAGATGATCGACAAGTTCATCGAGGTTGGCGGCAACTTCCTCGACACCGCGAACGTGTATGCGGCCGGCGCCTCCGAGGAGATCCTCGGCCGCGCGCTCAAGCATCATCGCCGCGACAACCTCGTCATCGCGACGAAGGTGCGCTTCAACGCGAAGTTGTTCACCGGTGGCAAAGTCGGTCCTAACGAAATCGGGCTCTCGCGCGGGCACATCATGGCCGAAGTCGAGAACAGTCTGCGCCGCCTTCAGCTCGACTACATCGACCTCTACCAGGTGCATGCGTGGGACTTCGAAACTCCGATTGAGGAGACCATGCGCGCACTCGACGACTTGGTGCATATGGGGAAGGTGCGTTACCTCGGCGCCTCGAACTTCACCGCATGGCAACTGATGAAGAGTCTATGGGTCAGCGACAAGGCGGGTGTTGCGCGCTTCGATTCGCTGCAGCCGCAGTACAGCCTCATCTCCCGCGACATCGAGCGCGAGCTCATTCCGCTATGCCGCAGCGAAGGCGTCGGCGTCATCCCATGGAGTCCGCTCGGCGGCGGCTTCCTGACCGGCAAGTATCGTTCGGGCGAAAAGCCGCCCGAGGATTCGCGCCTCGCGAAGCAGGACATCTGGAACCGGCTGACCAACGAGCGCAACTATCGGACGCTCGAGGCGGTCGAGCAGGTAGCGAAGGAGCGGGGCAGGTCGGTCTCGCAGGTGGCGCTCGCATGGTGCAATCAGCAGCGCGGCGTGAGTTCTGTAATCTATGGAGCGCGGACCGAGGCGCAGAACAATGACAACCTCGGCGCGGTGGGCTTCAAGCTGGATGCTTCGGAGTTGGAGGCGCTGGATAAGGCGAGTGCGTTGCCGATTGCGAGTGAGTATCCCTTCGCGATGCAGGCGCGGTTCCCGGGCCCGAGACCATAAAGTGCGTATTAAGGCTAATAAACTATCAATAGCAAGCCAAACAAGCGATTAACTCTTTTCTGTCATCCTGAGCGTAGGCTGCCGGAGCGAAGGATCTCCGCGCAGCGATTCGATGGTGAAAATGCGGGAAACGTCCCCGAAATCGCGCATTCGAAAAAAAAACTCCAATAAAGCTGGGCACGATTTGGCTTCGTTTGGTAATCGACCGCGAGGCGTGTCCGAGCGGTCGCCCTGAGCGCAGCGAAGGTCTCGAATGCAAATGGCTTTGTTTTCGCGTCTCGACAGTCGAGCCGTGCCATTCGAGGTCCTTCGCGCAACGTTCAGGACCACCACTCGACAGCGTCGAGTGGTGGGTTTGTTTCTGCATTCTTGGTGCTTGCCCTCTCCCGCGCCGGCTGACGAAGTCAGCAAGGCGCAGGCCGGGTGAGGCGGCGCTCCGCCGCCGGTGGTGGAGCACCATCGCATCTCCCGAATGCGTTTTTTCTGCGATTTTCACACTGCGCTTTCAGAAAGAGCTCGTATTCGCACAACTATTTGGCTTCGTTTTGTCAAATTCGCTTCAATTGATCATCACTTCTCGTCAATCCGTTCTCAACCACCCGATAGCGCCGGACCGAGGAACTTGATCTAGGTATTTCTTAGGTCGGCTCCAAAAGCAATCCAGTCGCACTCGGCTTGATTGGATGTTCACTCCATTGACCTTCGGACGCATAGCCAGCAATAAAGGAGCGTCGTTTTTCCGGGCGAGGTACCGCAATGATCGAATGGTCGCGCGAAGTCATCGAACTCGGGGACTTGGCGTGCACGCGCTTCCCCAGCTTGACCGAGTCCGAACTAAAACTCCTCTGTGCTGTGACGACCGGCGAGTTCGTTTTTGGCGGACCTACCGATCCTCGCTGGCAACACCACAACGATCCGATGCTTTCCGACTTTTGGGGCATCGAACGTGACATCGGGTCGGATCTAGTCAGATGGATGTTGGTAGATAGCCAAGCGACAGCCTTCATCGATCCTCACGGTCTTCAAGTCGATGGCGTGCGAATAGTGGGCATGTTGGACCTTTCTTTCATAACGACGCAGTTCCCTATTTTCTTCAGGCGATGTTTTCTTTCCGAAGAGACGAGCTTCTTATTTGCACGTCTGGCATCTGTACAGATGGTGGAATGTCTCACGCGACAAATCGCAGCCGACAATTTGACTGTTCGCGGCGGACTTTACCTGCACAATGGCTTCCGCTGCGAAGGCGGAATCAGCCTGATCAGCGCTGAGATTAGCGGGAATCTGAATTTTGACGGAGCTAAATTCTTGAGATCGAGTGGCGAAGCAATACGGGCAGACAGAGCCAGAATTGGTGGAAGCGTATTTCTTCGAAACGGTTTTCAAGCGGAAGGGACGGTACGTTTCCTCGGTGCGGAAATAGGAAGTAACTTCGACTGCCGAAGCGGGAGTTTTTCAAATCCCGCGGGCGTCGCCCTGATCGCGGACCGAATTGTGGCCGCAGGCAATTTGCTCTTCTGCGATGGGTTTCTAGCTCAAGGTGAAGTTCGGATACTGGGTGCTCACGCCAGTAACTTGAACTGTAGTCGGGGGAGTTTTCTATCCGCGGGTCGCGCCGCTTTGGCCGCAGATGGGGCTCGAGTGAATGGCGACGTGTCTCTGAGCGCTGGATTTCGTGCAAGTGGCGCTGTGCATCTCGTCGGGGTGAACATTGATGGCGACCTGAATTGTATAGGAGCCGAATTGGTCGCCGACAGCGCCGCGGAAGCAGAGAGATCAACAGTGAAGGGCGCATTTTTTTGGCGGGCAGTGTCTAATTCTAAGGCCACGCCCGACAGAAGGTTCTCTCTCAATCTCAGCCACACTTCAGTTGGGCCGATCACCGACGAAAGGCAGAGTTGGCCGAGCGCTGGCAACCTGCGTCTAGACGGCTTCGAATATAGTCAGATTGCCCATGGTCCCGTCGACGCGACTAGCCGCCTGGACTGGCTTGGACGGCAATCGCACGGTTTTTGGCCGCAGCCCTATCGGCAGTTGGCGAAAGTCCTTCAAGAAAGAGGCGACGATGCTGGCGCAAGGAAGGTGCTGATCAAGCTCGAAGACCTTCGCCGCAGGCACGAGAAGCCCAAACAACCAGAGCTTTCATGGAGTTATCTGTGGAGCCTCCTGCGATGGCTTTGGCGAGGAGTTCTAAAATACACGATCGCGTACGGCTATAGGCCATACTATGCCCTCGGATGGGCCGTATTGGTCGTTGTGTTCGGTTCGTGGCTATTCGGTCGGGGACGCGTTGCCGGAATTGTTGCGCCGTCCGACAAAGACGCTTATGAGTTTTTCACCGAGAACGCGCACCTCGCGCCTTCATACTATCCCCGGTTCAGCGCGTTTTTTTATTCACTCGACGCCTTTCTTCCGATTATCAACCTCGGCCAAAAAGACCACTGGATGCCAAACGCAAATCTCGGCGTGCGAGTCTTTGGGCACAAGGACGGATGGTGGTTGCGAGACTATCTATGGCTTCACATCATCCTTGGATGGGTACTCACCACTCTCTTTGTTGCGGGTATCAGCGGCGTTGTGTCGCGCCGTCTCTAATACTTCGGCCATTCCGCGAGGTCGCGCAGCGTTCCTTCTTCAGCCATCGCTTGCTCAAACTTCGGGTCGAGTTTCGATGCTTCGCGCGCAAGCCTCACGCCATCGTGACGCGCGGATTTTTCGCGCGCCGCGTCTTTTGGCGTCTCGCTTCGTTTCTTCACGATGACATCGCACTACTTCAGCGCGGAAAATTTGGTCGGCGTCAGGATGCTGTTGCTGAACGACGAGATTAGCGGGCCGCCTTCCTCGCTCTTCGCGCGCGCCGCGATCCAATCCGGATCCTTCGCGAAGGCCGCGAATTTCTTCTCGCGCTCCTCCATCGATTCCCATGCGAGGACGTAGTGCAGGTCTGCATTGGATTCGCCGATCGCTGTCGTCCAGTAGCCGATCTGTCTAAAACCATGCTTCTCGAATAGCGCGACGGTCTTGGTTTCGAAGCGCGTCAGCAGCGCCGGGAGCTTGCCCGGCATGGAATGATAAATCCGCAGTTCGTACAGCATTCGATGACTCCTTCTCTTCGATGTTATGCGCGACTCGACTCCGTTTTTCTCACGGTGGCAGGTCGTAGCCGATCGCGCTTTCGATTGCGATGGTGCGCTGCACTGCCGGCCGCGCCATCATTCGATCATAGTGCGCGGAGAGATGCGGGAACTCGTCGGGCCCCGGATTGAGCGAACCGCGGAAGCGCCAATACAGGCGGAACAGGTGGATGTCGGCGATCGAGTAATGCCCAACCGCCCAGTCGCGATGCCCTAATTTTCGATCCGCGATGGCGTACACGGTGCGCGCGTGTTCGATGCCTTGCCGTCGCGCCGGATGAACGGATGCCGCGACGAACGACATCCATGAGACGACTTGCGCTTCCGCCTCGATATCGCCCTCCGGGAGCAGACCCGCGGCGGGGAATTTTTTTGCGAGGTAGAACAGTATCCCTGCGACTTCGGTCAGTGGGCGTCCATCGATCAGCAGCGTGGGCACCTTGCCTTCCGGATTCAGCGCGAGAAAGGCGGGCGTGCGATTTTCCTTCTTCGCGAGTGAGATCGGCATGCTCTCGTATGGCGTGCCGATCTCATTCAACGCGATGTGCGGCGCCATCGAACTCGCCCCGGGGCAGAAGTAAAGCGTCAGCATCAGCGTTTTCCTCCTCCGAAGTTGTCCTCCATCCTCTTGCCCTCTCCAGCAGGGAGAGGGTGGCGCTACTGCGCCGGGTGAGGTCTTCAATCATTCGTCGTGATGCCGCCGGTGTTGCCGGTCCCCGCGCAAACGCCGCCATCGACCACCAGCGCGTGACCTGTGACGAAAGACGCATCATCGGATGCGAGGAACAACACCGCCTTCGCGATCTCCTGCGGCTTGCCCATCCTGCCGAGCGGATGAAAGCGATGCATCGTCTCGCGGATCTCCTCGGTGTGGCCGAACGCGCGCGCGACCAGCGGCGTGTCGATGATGCCGGGGCATACGCAATTAACTCGCACCCCCGCCGGTGCGAACTCGAGCGCCGCATTGCGCGTCAATCCGACCACGCCATGCTTCGCCGCATTGTAAGCCGAGAGCCCGACGCTTCCGCGAATGCCCGCGACCGACGCGGTGTTCACGATCGCGCCGCGCTTCTGCGCGACCATCACCTTGCCCGCGTACTTGAGGCCCCAAAAAACTCCATCGAGATCGATACGAATAGTCTTGTAGTAAAGCTCTTCGGTGTGCTCGAGCAGCGGCGAGGTGATGCCGATGCCGGCGTTGTTGTACATGATGTCGAGCCCGCCGAATTTGTCGACTGCGGTGCGCACCAACCGCTCGACCTGCTTCGGATCGCCGACATCGGTAGCGACGAAGATGCCTCCGATCTCCTTGGCGATTTTCTCGCCTTCGCTTTCCTGCAAATCGCCAATGACGACCTTCGCGCCTTCCTGCGCGAACAACTCGACCGTCGCCTTGCCGATGCCCGATGCGCCGCCCGTCACTATCGCCACGCGATCCGCGATTCTTCCTTGCGCCATTTTTCCTTCCTCCCGAGAACGGAATCTCGATTTCCTATCGCATGGAAGTTCGGCAAAACACCAGCGCCGCTGACCTAACCCCTAACCCCTTCCCCTTTTGGGAAGGGGAACCAGAAATACTTTCTAATCAATTGACGCTCGCGAGGTCATTCTTACTTTCTTCCCCCCTTCCCTAAAGGGAAGGGGGGGGTTAGGTCGTTCGCGCGAATGGCTGCTACGAATGCACTCCGCCGACGCCTTCCTGCTATTTGCAAGGTTGACGCCTCGACGCGTTTCCCTCTATCACTTGGGCGTATTGCCCAGAACTTGAGCCCAGGCCTGACGTTAGAAGTGGCTTGTTGTGATGCTTGAATCGAGCCGCGAAGCGGGCGCAGCCGCGCCGCAGGCGCCCCGAGAACCCCTACTGGGGTCGAGGGAGACTAAAGGAGTATTGCCGAATGTCCATCGACTTCATGATGCCGCCCGACGTGATCGCGGTACGCGACAAGATCCGCGCGTTCATCAAGGATGAAATCGATCCTGCCGAAAAAGAGCTGCGCAAGACGCAGCGCTGGCGCGAGGGTATCGGCGAGTTGCGCCGCAAGGCCAAGGCGCAGGGACTCTGGTGTCCGCATATGCCGCCGGAGTTCGGCGGGATGGGACTCGGGCCGATGGCGATGGCGATGGTGTCGGCGGAATGCGGCCGCAGCCGCCTCGCGTCGTTCATCCTCAATGCGCAGGCGCCCGACGAGGGCAACATGCACACCATGCTGCACTTCGCGACGCCCTCGCAGAAGGAAAAATATCTGCGTCCGCTGTGCGATGGGAAAATTCGTTCGTGCTTCGCGATGACCGAGCCCGAGGCGGCGGGCTCCGATCCGACGCAAATCAAAACGCACGCGGAAAAAGTCGGGGACAACTGGATCATCAATGGCCACAAATGGTTCATCTCGGGCGCGCACGGCGCGAAGTTCGCCATCGTGATCGCGAAGACTGATCCCGATGCCGATCCGCCACAGGCGCGCAACTCCGCGTTCATCGTCGAGCTGCCTAACGAAGGTTTCAAGATCGTGCGCGACATCGACACCATGGCGGGGAAGGGGAATCACTGCGAGATCAGCCTCGAGAACGTCACAGTGCCGGCCGATGCGATGCTCGGTGGGCGCGGCGAGGGTCATAAGCTGGGCCAGGTGCGGCTGGGTCCGGCGCGCCTCGCGCACTGCATGCGATGGATCGGGAACGCGGAAATCGCTCTCGAAATGACCGCTAAGCGCGCGCTCGAGCGCACCGTTCAGGGTGGCAAGCTGTCGGAGAAGCAGGGCATCCAGTTCATGATGTCGCAGTCGGCGCTTGAGCTATATCAGGCGAAGCTGATGGTGCTGCACGCGGCGTACCTCATCGAGAACAACCTGCCGTTTCGGCATGAAGTCTCGATGACCAAGTATCACGTCGCGAACATGCTGTGGCGCGTGCTCGATCGCGCGATCCAGGTGCATGGCGCGCTCGGATTTTCCTCCGACACACCGCTGGAAGACATGTTCCGTCACGCGCGGTCCGCTCGCCTCGTCGATGGTGCCGACGAGGTTCATCTCTCGCTCATAGCGCGCAATTTGCTCGATTGGTACAAGCGCGATGGCAGCACGCGCGCCGCCACCGGTGGAAGCGAACTTCTGTAATTCTCTCTTTGCCTGTTCCCCTTCCCTCAAGGGAAGGGGTTAGGGGTTAGGTCTCATGGGTGGAATCGAACCCTTTCGAATCGAAGTGTCAAATGCCGTCCTCAGCGATCTGCAGGATCGCCTCGCGCGCACCCGCCTCCCTGATGAGGTGTTCGATACCGCGTGGGAGTACGGGACCAATCTCACCTATATGCGCGAGCTGCTCGACTACTGGCGCAACAAGTATGACTGGCGCAAGCACGAGGCCGAGCTGAACAGCTTCAAGCATTTCACCACCGATGTTGATGGCCTCAAGATTCACTTCATCCGCGAGGAAGGCCGCGGCCCGAGTCCCAAGCCGCTGCTCCTTCTTCACGGATGGCCGGGCTCCATCTACGAGTTCATGGAAATCATTCCGATGCTCACCGATCCGGTTGCGCACGGCGGTGACGCGCGCGATTCGTTCACGGTGGTCGCGCCTTCGCTGCCCGGCTACGGATTCTCGGGTCATCCGACCGCGCGCGCGATGAACATCCCGGCCATTGCCGACATCTTCCACAAGCTGATGACGGGCGTGCTCGGTTACAAACGCTATGCGGCCCAAGGTGGCGATTGGGGATCGGCGATCGTATCGCGCATCGGCGAAGCGTTTCAGCCGCATCTGTTCGGAATCCATCTCAACATGGTCGCCGCCGGGGCCGCCGAGGGACGTAGCGCGGCCGACCTGACGCCCGAGGAAAAAGTTTTTCTCGGCGACATCGAAAAATTTCGCCAGGCCGAAACCGGTTATCAATGGATTCAGGGAACCAAGCCGCAGACGCTCGCCTACGGCCTCAACGATTCGCCGGCCGGACTGTGCGCCTGGATCGTCGAGAAATTTCGCACCTGGAGCGATTGCCACGGCATCGTCGAGAACAGTTTCACCAAGGATCAGCTGCTGACCAATGTGATGATTTACTGGATCACGCAGACGATAAATTCCTCGACGCGGCTATACTACGAATCGCGCCATCATCCGTGGCGGCTCAAGCCCGGCACGCGCATCGAAACTCCCACCGCGATGGCGATGTTTCCGGGTGAGCTGGTCCGGCCGCCGCGCCATTGGGCGGAGCGCATTTACAACGTGAAGCGCTGGACTGTGATGCCGAAGGGCGGACACTTCGCCGCGATGGAGGAGCCGGAACTCCTCGCCGCCGACATCCGCGCGTATTTCCGCGATCTGAGCTAGGCGCGAACTACACCGCTTGATGCGCGGGCATCGAGGCTATCGGTTCCTCTTTCGATTGCGGCACGAAGCAGAACCGCGTGCCCAGGTTGAACCATGCGAGGCCCGGCAGCCGCGCGATCATTCCGTCCATCTCAGTCAGTCGCGCGCGGCCTTCATCGCCTTGAAAGAGAAACGCGCAGATGCGCTGCGCGTCGGCGTCGCCACGCACCGGACTTCCCACCGGAGTCCAGAAATGGCGCACGAGGAATGAGGTGATGCGCCGCGCGGTCGGATCCTGCAGCATCCGGCGCGCCTGGTTGAAGTAGAACGAAAAATGGCGCCGCTCATCCTTGATGATGCGACTCATCAGCGTGGTCAGCATCGGATGCTGCGTGCGCTCGATCATCGCGTGGTAGCCGGTCAGCGTCGAGAGCTCATTGATGGCGCCCCACGTCATATGGACTGCGGGGAAATGCCGCGTCAGGTGCGACGCCATGCCGACGATTTTTTCGGCTACTCGCCGCGACGCCTTGCGCCGGCGAAGCTCGGTGAACCGCGCATCTTCGATGGTCAGGCCCTGGCTCTCGAGGAACCGTTTCAGCACTTGCGAATGGAAAAATTCCTCGTACACCCAGCATGAGAGGAATGCCGTGATCGAGGGATCCTCGGCGACCGAGGTCGAGAGCAGCTCCTTCATATAGATGACGGTGTGCGACTCGATATCCATCATGTAGCCGAGGCAGAACAGCGCTTCGTCGTCGAGGCGGGGACCCGGATCCGACCAGTCGAAGGAATCGGGCCGCGTGGCGCCCGAGATCCGCAAGTACTTCTCGAGATCGAAGTGATCGTCGCGAAAGTTCAACTCATTCATGCGCGCTACTTCAGTATCGATTGCCGAACTTGATCGCATCATTGGAAATACGCTTGCGCGCGTACCCCGGATTGGGTGCCGGCAACTATTCGTGGTCCGGCGAGCCCTTGAGGTACATCGCCCCCGTCGGCTTTTGTACTCCACCGGCAGGCTCGATGGTAACCGCAGCCGCCATCACGCGATCGCCGGCTGGCGGCGGATCCACTTTCGCGACGACGTCCTTGCCTGACTCCGCTGCGAAAGTGCCGGCGGGAACCGGTCCCTTCTGTTTGGTAATCCACCAAAACTCGTAGGTCTTTCCGGCTGGAGGCGCGGTCAGACCGCTCGCGCGCAACACCGCATCGCCCGAGGTTTTGCTCAGTGCAACCATCGCGTGCGCTTCAGGGGCGGGTGGCAATGGCGTAAGACGGGTAACCCGGAGATCAGGAGCATCGAGGACCTGCTCGAGACGAACCCGCTCGGAAAGAACTTTCGAGAGCGCGTCGATCTTCTGCTCCTCCTGCTCGGCGTCATGTTGAAGGGTCGTGAAACGATTTTGCAGATATGCGAGCTTGTCGCCGCGATCATCGTAGGCACGCTTGAGATCCATCAGACGCGAAGTGACCGCGGCGCCGAAAAGCGCGAGCAAAAGAGCGGCCGCGATCGCGAGTCTGCGAACCCAGCGACCTCCTTCCCGACGCATGGGCTCTGGCGCGCGAGTCGGTTCTCGATCGCGTGGCGGCGCCGGAGCCGGCGTCGTACGGGGTGCCATACCAGGTTCCGCACCAGGTATGATCGGTGCGGCGGGCGTCTTGACCGGTGCGGGTGCGGCGGAAGGTACGCCTACGGTGGGCACCGGAGGTGCCGTGATACGGACGACGGGTGGCGGCGCAGGTGCGGCGAGGCGCGCCTCCAGCTTGCGGGTTACCCGATCTTCGGAAGCGGGCGCGTCGACCGCGAGCGCCAGCATCGCCACCGCATGCTCGAACTCGCGCAGCTCGGAGTCGCACTCCTCGCAGCCGGCGAGATGCTCGCGCAGACTCTCTATCTCGTCGGGCTCGAGCCGATCGAGTGCGGCGAGTGGCAGCAGCGCTTTGAGTTCGTCGTGAGTCATGCCGTTTATCGCAGCCGCCTGAGCGCGTCGCGCAGTTTGATGAGCGCGGTGCGCATCCTGGTTTTCACGGTGCCTAGCGGGATACCAACCTTATCGGCGATTTCCGTTTGTGAGAGGTCCGAGAAGTACGCAAGCTCCAGCAGTTCGCGTTCCTTTGGTTCCAGTTCGCCGACCGCGGTCTTGACGATTTTGGCGCGTTCCGCGGCTTCCAGGTCCGTCAGCGCATCGGTTACCGGCGCAGGCTGCGGCTGCGGATTTTCCGGCGCGCGGCGCGCGCGTGAGGCTCTGAATCTGTCGATGGCGCGGCTTCGACCGAGCATCACCAGCCATGCGCTGACGGAGCTGCGGCTGGGATCGAACAGCGGCGCCTCGCGCCATGCTTGCCACAAAGCGTCGGCAGCGATCTCCTCGGCATCCGATTGATCCTTGACGAAGCGATAGGCCAACGCGCCTAGCATACGGGCATAACGCGCGCTAAGTGCGCGCAACGCGTCGGTGTCGCCACGCGCCATCGCGAGCACCAGTTCGCGGTCGGAGGTTTTTTGCCCGGTTGCTTTAGCCACGTCACGCCCTAGGTACGAAGGGCAGTGGTAGTCGGATTTCGCGTCGGAGACAATACGCGTCTAGCCGCAGGTTTTTCGTTCTGAAGATGGTTTGGAAGCTTAGCCTCATTAGCGGCGCGCGCTCCTAGAGCGGAGAAGCGGCATCTTCGGCCTCGATTTTTTCCAAATCCGCGTATAAGCGTTCGATCTCGCGCCCGAGCTGCTGGTAGCGCGCGATCAAATCGTCGGCATCTTTGCGCTGCAGGTAAAAGTTCGGATCGTTCATTTCGACCGCCAGGCTGGAGCGCTCGGCCTCCTTGGCCTCGATACTGGCCTCGAGCTGCTGACGACGCTTTTGCTTCTGATCGTGACGACGCTTGGTCTCGCGCTCATCGACGTGCTTCTTCTGATCGGCGCGCTTTTCGGGCTTCGCGTGAGCACCATTGAGATCGGCCTGCGCGATGCCATTGGTGGATGCGAGCACCGGAGCCTTCGCGGAAGTTTTTGCAGCGCTGATCCTGGCTGCCGTTTGGCCGGCGCTCGCGAGGTCCATCTCGGCTTTCTTGCGCAAGTAATCGTCGTAGTTGCCGAGGTAGCGAATCGCGTGACCGCGCCCGACCTCGACCACCTCATTCACCAGCTCATTGAGGATGAAGCGATCGTGGCTGACCAGCAGAACCGTTCCAGGAAATCCCTTAAGCGCTTCCAGCAGGGTGTCCTTCGCCACGATATCGAGGTTGTTGGTCGGCTCGTCGAGCAGCAGCGTGTTGTTGCGATGGGCCAGGACCTTGGAGAGCGCGAGGCGCGCGCGTTCGCCGCCCGAGAGCACCGAAACTTTTTTCTCCACGTCGTCGCCCGAGAACAGCATCGCGCCGAGCAGGCTGCGAATCTCGCGACTGCTCATCGCATCGGTGGCGCCGCTCAGTTCTTCGTACACCGTTTTCGTATAGTCGAGCGTGTCGGCGAGGTTCTGCGCGAAATATCCCAGCGCAACATTGCCGCCGACGAAGCGCTCGCCTGCCGTCATCGGCTCGATGTCCGCGAGCAGCTTCATCATGGTCGATTTGCCGGCGCCATTGGGGCCGACCAGCGCGATCCGCGAGCCCCGCTCGATCACCAGGTCGACGCCGTCATAGACCGTCAGGTCGCCGTATTTTTTGACCGCGCCTTTGAGCTCGAACACTCGCCGTGCACTGCGTTCGCATTTCGGAAAATGAATCGAGGGCGGCTTCTCGCTCCCGGCCGGTGGTTCGAGGCGCTCGACCTTCTCGAGTTGCTTGATACGCGACTGGACCAGCTTGGCCTTGCTCGCCTGGTAGCGGAAGCGGCTGATGAAGGCCTCCATATGCTCGATTTCTTCGCGCTGGTTTTCGTAGGCCTGCATCTCCAATTGAAAGCGCTCCTCGCGCTGCACCAGGTAGCGCGAATATCCGCCGACGTATTCGGTCAGCTTGCCGCGCGAGACCTCGACGGTCTTTTTGGTGATGCGATCGAGGAAGTAACGATCGTGCGAGACCACGATGATGCCGCCGGCATATGACGACAGGTAATCCTCGAGCCAGTTGCGCGCCTCGATATCGAGATGGTTGGTCGGCTCGTCCAGCATCATGAATTCAGGCTGATCGAGCAGCAGCTTGGCGAGCGCGATGCGCATCCGGATACCGCCGGAGAATTCCGCGACATCGCGATGAAGGTCGCTGTCCGCAAAGCCGAGCCCGAACAGGACCGCCTCGGCGCGGCTCTCTGCGGTGTAGAAATCGCGATGCTCCAGTTCGCTGAGCACGTCGCCATACTCGTTCATCGCGGCGTCGTGCGCGGGGCCTTCCTGCGACTGGGTGAGAATTTTTTCCAGCTCGTGGCGGCGCAGGTCGAGTTCCTGCAGCCTGGTCAACGCGGAAAGCGTCTCGTTGAGTACCGAGCGGCCGCCCATCTCGGGCGACTCCTGGTGCAGGTATGCCACTCGCGCGCGTTGCGGAAGTGAAATGCGGCCGGAGTCGGGCGTCGTCACTCCGCCTATGATTTTGAGCAAAGTGGACTTTCCCGCGCCGTTCAGGCCCACCAATCCGACTCTGCCGTCATCGGCCATGGACCAGCTGACGTCGGCAAGAATTTTGCGAGCCCCAAAGGACTTGGAGATGTTGTCGAGACTAAGCACGTTTGAAACGAGCATCGTATCAGTCGCCGAAGCTGGAACAAATATCGCCGGCGGGGCTCCCCGAGGCGTCGCGGGCCGGCGCCGGGACGATTTCGACCGAAATGAAGGAAAGTTCCTATATCCTACAAAAAGACGACTAATGGCTCTTCTAGTAACTCTACTATCATGTTAGGATTCTCTACTGCATGACACATTTTGGCCCGCCCTACGCCTTACCGCGCAATCCCGAGGAGCTTCGCCGCCTGTGCCTCAAGCTGCTCCGGCGCCATTGGCAGATGCCCGGTCTCGAGCGTTTTCAGGAGGCGGGCGATCGTGAACTCGGAATCGATTTGCTCGAGGTCAGCGGGCGGGCGCGTCTGTCGGCGGCGCGATGCGATCTGCGGGAGCTGCGCGAGCCGCCCACGCTGCCGGAATTGCGCCAGGCGGTAGAGAGGGCCGCCAGCCTTGCGCTTCCAATCGGACATTTCACCATCGCCACCACCGCGTGGCGCTCCAAGGCTTTGAGGCGCTCGGTTTTCGAGCTGAATCTGGAAAATCGCGCGGCGAATCTCTTCACCGTCGACGTGTTGTGCTGGGAAGAAATCGAGGAGCTGCTCGACGAATATCCCGATGTCCTCACCGAGTTCGAATCGAGTCCGAAGCGCCAGGCGCTGACCAAGGCCAGCGCGGGATTTCAACTTGAACCGCTGTGGCCGGAGCTGCCGCCGGCGCAGATTGATGACGAAGCCGGCCGTGAAATCGACGACGCGCTGGCCCTGATCGATCAGCGCCATCTTCAGCTCGGCAGGCTCAAGCTGATGCAACTTCGCGAGCACAAGTGGGAGCAGCTCAGTATCGAGCAACGCCATGCGGTGCTGGCGAATCTCGCGCGCGCATGGCTGAAGGAAGGGGAGATTCGCAAAGCCTCGATGCTGTTCATCGCCGCTCGTTCCATCCAGCCCGAGGACGAGAACGCATGCACCAACGAGGTTCTCGCCTATGAGCTGCTGGGCGAGAAGGAGCGCGCCTGTGCGATGGCGGAAGCGGTGTGCGGAAAATTTCCCCGCAGCGGACGCGCGCACGCGCTGTGGCTGAATAACATTCCGTCGTCGGTGCCGCTGGCGGAGCTGGAGCGCAAAACTCCGCCGCTGGTCAAAATGGATCCGGAAGTCGCCATGGTGATGGGATTCCGCTCAATCGCGCAAAATGATTATTCGCGCGCCGAGCGCTCCGCGCGCAGAGCCACCGAGGCGCTCACTGAGAAATCCGCGCCGTGGCTGCTGCTGGGACAATCGATCCTGCTATGCGAGATCGAAACCAACTCCGGTCCGGTGCGCGAGGAGCGCGTGCGCGAGGCCGAGGCATGCTTCTCGCGCGCCATCGCGCTGGCGCAGGAAGAATCGTCCATTGCCAATGAGGTGCAGGCGCTGCTGGCGCGTTCGCAAGCGCGCATCGCGGTGCATGAAATCGAAGGCGCCGGGCGCGACATAGAAAATGCGCATTCGCTTGAGCGTGAGGACACCAACGGACTTTGCGAGTATGCGATCCTGCTGCGCAGCCGCGGCAACCTGACCAGCGCGGTGGATATTTTTCGCCGTGCGGTGAAAATCGGCGGGCGCGACGACGCGGAATTTCATCTCGGCGTTACGTTGCGCGAACGCGATCTGCCCGGCGACCTGCACGAGGCCGCCGCGATTCTGCTGCGCGCGGTTCACAATCCCGCAACTATTCCCAGTGGAGATTATCTCTTCGCGGTGGGATGTACGGTTGATGTTCTTTCACGCGTGGAGAGGTGGCATCAGGCCGAGGTGCTGCTGGCCGAGCTTCCTGCCGATCGGATTCCCAGCGCGGCGCGCTTCACCCTCCATGCCCGCCTGGAACTCTCGCGCGGCGACTGCGCGAAAGCCTCAAAGATGGCTGACGCGGCGCTCGGCGAGCTGCGCCCCGAGACCAGCGCCGATGAGCGCCGCAATCTCGCGGCCTTGCTGCACGATCTAGGCCGCTACAGTGAGGCGCTGGTGATTTGGGAATCGATCATCCATATCCGCGGCTTCGCGATGCAAGGTGACACTGCGCAGATGGGCGCGACCGCGAGCGACACGCGCCGCCTGCTCGAATGCGCGACCCGCCTCGGCCGCAATGAAGTGGTGCTCGAGGTCTGCCGCAAGCTGCGCATCGATGGCGCGCTGGTCGAAGGCGCGTTCGAATTCGAGCTGGAAATCCTGGAGCGCCACGACCTCAGTGCCGCGATCCATCTGCTCGATGAATATCTCGAGGTCAATGTTGACGATCGCATCATGCGGCTGCGCCGTTCCGCGGCGGCCCGCGCGCTTGGACATAAGGAACAGACCATCGATCCCGAATCGATGCCGCCCGCGCGTGAGGTGCTTCCCTCGCTCGGCCGCGTCGCGGTGAACCTGCTGCGGGAAGCGGGGCGTCCGAACGAAGCGCTCAGCTATGCGTATGAGTTGCTGCGCCGTAATCGGGGCGATCCCGATGCGCATCGCGCTTTTCTCTCCGCGCTGGGGCCTTTCGGACCGATGCCGACGGTGCCGGATTTCGAAACCGCGCAGCTCGGATGCGCGGCGTGTTTCGTCGAGCAGGAGACCAACGCCGAATCGTGGGTGATTCTCGAGGACGCGCCCGACGCGGATGAATCGAACGGCGAGTACGGACCATCTTCTACGCTGATGAAGCAACTGCGCGGGCGGCGTCTCGGCGACAAGTTCCAGCTCCCCGATGGCCGCGTCAATCGCAAGACCGCGGTGGTCAAGCAGCTGATTTCGAAGTACGCCCATCGCTACCAGGATTGTCTCTATGGATGGGCGGGACGATTCCCAGGCCTTCCGGAAATCGAAATGATGCATGCCGACGGCAAGGCGGTGGCCGAGGTTCCCTACAACCTGGCCGGCGTTTCGAGGGGGATGAGTACCGAAGAGATTCGCGACAACGCGCACAAGTTTTACGCGTTGACCCCGATTTCCATTCACGGCTATTCCGATCGGGTCGGGCTGAGCGACCTTCATGGGGTGCTTTCGCTGGCCTCGCGGTCCGACGCGATCATCAAGTGCTGCCAGGGCTCCGAGGAAGAGCTGGAGGCGGCGCTGACCGCGTATCAACGCGCCAATTCGATCGTGCTCGACCTGACCGCGATCGCGACGCTGTGCCTGCTCGCCAGGCTCGATCTTCTAAAGACCTGGGCGCGCAGATTTATCGTGTCGCAATCGACGCTGCAGGAGCTACGCCGCTTTCAGTTCGAGACCCATCCGGCGCTAGCCGCGACCTCCAATCGAACCGGCTCGGAGATCGCAGGCGTGGATCTGCATCTGCGCGGACTAGCCGATCTGATCGCATCAACCTGTACCATCAGCGACGGCGCCGTGCTCTCGATGCTGTCGCCGAATCAACGCGAGGAACTCATCGGTCATTTCGGCCGGCATGGTGCGGAAAGCATCATGCTCGCATCGACGCCGGGTCATGTGCTGTGGACCGACGATCGCATCATGGCCAACGTCGCGCGCAATGATTTCGGTGTCCGCCGCATCTGGACCCAGTCGGCGTTTATGGCGCGGGTGCAAGCTGGCAGCCTCGAATCCGCTCACCTCGCGACTGCGGGCACCAAGCTCGCGGGATGGGGCTACACCTTCACCACCCCCAGCCTCGAGACCTTGATGCGCGCGGGTGCGGTATCGGGATGGGAGCCCAATCAGTTCCCGCTCAAGCAGGCACTCGATCAGTTCGCCACCGACAGCGTGAGGATGCCAGACGCGGTAATTCTTGCGGCGGAACTCATCGTGAACATTTATGCCGATTCTCGTTTGCGCTCGACGCGGGTTGCGGTCATCGCGCGGCTGCTGAATCGGCTGGCGGCACGGCGCGGCGGGCGCGAGGCAATCGAGGCGCTGCCGAGATCACTGCCGATACGGTTCGGACTCGACATCATCGGCGCACGCGAGCTGGCCGACGCGATTCGCGGATGGATGGCGAACACCGCCGACCCGGCCGAGGAAACCTCGCAAGAGATCGGCGTCGTCGAGCAGGCGATTACAGTCTAGGCATATTCGTTCGTGGGGATCGTCTCCGCGCGGTTCCCAAAGATTCCGGCCAGCGGCTACTATCGAATCGGGAGGAACGCCGATGCCGAAAGTCGCCGAAACCTGGAAGCACGAATACATCGATGCCAATGGCATTCGATTCCATTGCATCACTCAAGGCTCCAGCGATCGGCCGCTGGTGTTGCTGCTGCACGGATTCCCGGAAAACCATTACTCATGGCGCTATCAGATGGCGCCGCTGGCCGAGCGCTTCAAGGTGGTCGCGCCTGACCTGCGCGGTTACAACCTGAGCGAGCGCAAGGGCCCGTATGACATCAAGACGCTATGCGCCGATGTAATGGCGTTGATTCGTGCGTTCGGGCATGAGAAGGCGGTGGTGGCGGGACATGATTGGGGCGCGATCATCCTATGGAACTTCGCGCTGGAATATCCGCAAGCGCTGAACAAGCTCATCGCGCTCAATGTCTCGTTCATGCCGCGCGGTCCCAAGCCGCCGCTGGAAATGCTCACCGATGCGCGCTTCGACTACATCCGGTTTTTCCAGCAGCCGGGCGTCGCCGAGGCCGCCATCGAGCCCGACATCGACGGATTCATCCGCACGGCGTTCCTCAATAACGCCTCGAAGAAGGATTTCATTACCGATGAGGAATTGAAGGTTTTCGCCGACGGCTTCCGCGGCCCCGGCGGCATCACGCCCGCGCTCGAGTACTACCGCAACTTCAACCACAACTGGGAAATCACCGCTGATCACGCGGGCAAGCAGGTGATGACGCCCGCGCTGATGCTGCTGGCTGAGAAGGATCCGGTGGTGCGTCCCGAGATGTCCAATTCGATTGCCAAGTACGTTCCCAACGTGACGGTGAAGCGCATCGATTGCGGGCATTGGACGCAGCAGGAAGCGCCGGCTGAGACGACCTCGGCGATCCTCGATTTCCTCGCGGATGTGCGGTGACGCTCGGTTTCGCGGGGCGGTAGTGGACGGATTTTAGAGTTTGCTCACCAAGACCACGCAATGGATGCGCTTCGCGTGATCAGGATTCAACGGGTGGTGGTCGCAGTTCGAACCAGGCCCAAAGAGGAGGATGGTAAGCGAGTCGTGCTTCATGCGATTACATTCGAGGAAGCTCTAAAGCGAATGGTGACCATTCCACCGGTTAATCCCGATCTATTCGGAGGGTGGCTTATTACCGATTGTGACGTGTATCCAAGATGTTGCAGAAAGGGTGTCCGAAATTTTCGGCGTTGTACCAAGTTTGCTGACGCAGAAGTCCCTCAAGGCATTCATGGCTAGCTGCATCTCTGGTGGACCTTGGATGGTAATTCCGATTATCGTTCCGCTCATTCCGACACCAGCCTCTGGCCAATTCGCCAGAAACATTGCGCGAGCAAAGCTTACAGCCAAAGGCTTATCTCTACCGTCGCCGTAGGCAATTTCCGCTCCAGTGGGATGGTATTGAGACAGCTTTTTTCCCAGCTCGCGAATATCCTCGTCGCTTGGCATCGGCCATTCTGACCTTTCCGTTGTGAGTTGGGGTGGTGGGGCGTTCAGCCGGATAGCTACGAATCCCAATATCAATGCGGTCGGGATAAGAAGCCAGAAGGCGATTTCCTGACCGCGATCAAGGCCAGCTTTTGCCACGCGCGAGACTACCGCACGAGCGGTTGCGCTCATTGCGACAATCATGATTGCGTCCGCCAACAGATTGTTGGCTACTGAACTCCAGTCTGGACTCCACATAGCAGCCATTTATTTGGCCGTCTCAGTTTAGTGTCAAGTACGCTAAAACTCGCCTTTACGAACGACCCTACCGGAAGATCCCGTGCCCGGATCCCACAACTGCCCGCCGCGATGTACACCGGCGATGGCGGCTGGTGTGACGGATAGGTTATGGTCGGTCGCGGAATTGATCGAATCAGTGGTGCGAGAGCAAGCGGTATGGCGCCAAAACGGAGAAAGGCTGATGAAAAGAATTGCCTGTCTTGCGGCTTTCCTACTATTGATTCCAGCTTTAGCTTACGCGGAGAAAACATGCGTTGACGATACCATCGAGGAAGTTGCTGGCGATGGAGCTATTCTCACGATGCTTTCCGGCTCGATCTGGAAAGTTGATGCGGTGGACAGGATAGACTCCGCGTTATGGCTTGGAACCGAGGATGTTCTGATTTGTAGCGAGGCTCTTCCAATCAAAGGCGGCGGTACGTTCGTCGCCTATACGATCCTGAACAAAGACGAGAGCGCGGAACAGGTTGAAGCCGCACGCATCGGCCATAAATGAAATTAGGGACCCCGCCTCCAACCCCCCAATTGCCTCGCGTGGGGTTTGTCGTAAAATCATCCCAATCGCATTAGCGGGGAATGGAGGGCGGCACGATGGCGATAGTTACCGACGGGGACAGAATCCTGGTCGTCGATAAGCGTCTGTTCAAGGATGACAATACGCGGCTGTTCGTCGGCATCGTCGAGGAGTTCGTGGTTGACGTCATCCGGGCGCGCGGCTTCTCCTTTCACGTCAGCCCCTACGAGGTCAGCGGCGCGGAACGTCGCGGCGAGGAGCGGGTGCGCATCATCACGCTCGCGGCCGGCGATATCGTCTTCGTGCTGCCGCGCGATCAGGACCTCACGCGCCTGCAGCTCAAGCGCTCGCCCAAATCGATGCAGCTCACCGACGGCGCCTTCGCGATGGACTTGAGCGACTTCATGCTGCGCGCATAGTACGCCCGACTGCTACTGCGTTCCCGCGAAGAAGTAACCCGCTAAGGCACAACTCTTCGTAGGGGCGGTTCGCGAACCGCCCGCAGCGATACGGGCGAATGGAAAAATTGGCGACCTCGCGTCATCGTTGCGGGTCGTTCGCGAAGGCGATTATGCTGCGCTTGACTAACAGCGTTCGCGGGCGATATAAACGTCCGCATGAACTCTAAGGTTTCCATGATTGCCAATATCGCAGGCATTCTCTCGATTCCAACAATGGTTGGATTTTATTCTGGTGCGCTGGCGGGAATCTGGCCCCTAGTACCTGCGGCTGCCCCGTGGATTCCCTTTGCGCTCGCGGGGTTATCCGCTCTTGCATTGACGCTGTTTATTTGGGGGCAGAGTCGGGACCGCAAGTTGAGTAAAGGCAAGGTTGAAACGCTGACGACAGACCTTCAGTCCCTAAAGAACGAGATCGCGAAAAATACCGGCGGTTCTCCCATGTCCTATTCCACGTTTTTGAAATTAATGAATCGAGAGTGTCGCGGCATGAAACATACCGGAGAAGTTCAGATTGACGGCGTTTCACACATCGGCTGCGAGTTTCGCGATGTGATTTTTAACTGGCGCGGTCAGCAGTTCGACATAACCGAAGATTGTCTTTTCTATGGACATAATGAATGGCGAACGACGGTTGAAACGTCCCGCTCGGTAGTAACATTCCTGAAATTGGCGGCCTATGTGCGGATCGACGCAGCCGCAGCGGCGGCGACCAGCGCTGGTCTACGCTGATGTACAAGCAAAAAATTCTTCATTTCTTCTGCCGCCCATGCGGCGAGTATCACTTAAAAGCGCACCCGCACTACGCTGCACAGAAGGCGCGAGCGGCGAAGCGCCGTAAGGCTAAAGCCGAGAAAGCGCAGTGAAAACCTACGATTACTATTGGGCCTATCAAGAGGCGATCGCCGAAGCGTTTCCACCTAGCGAGGACGTTGCTTGCGAATACGCGGATCGGCTGATGGGGAACACAACGCGGAAGGTGTCCTACGGCCTCGATAGCGGAATCAAAGAATATGTCGAGAGACTTCAGGACTGCGGGATTGAAACGTTTGAATCGTGCGAAGGTGGACCGGGCCACGCATATCCCGAACCCGGTGTGCGATTTCACGGCGGTCCGGGGGCGGGATGGCGCGCGCTAGCGGTCTGTCTAGATTACCAACTCCCAATTAAGACTCTACGAAGAATATGGCATGTGCTCGATACGAACAATCCGACCGGGCCGTATTGGGAAATCGTCTTTGTGAGGTCTCGGCAATAAGTGTCAGCCGAGCTTAATACATTCGTCGCATCGAGGGCGGCCCGCCGTTCCGGGTTGTTTATCCTTGGGCAAGATACGCTTTCCATCGGGACAATCATCGTGGTTGTGATACACGTTTCTATGTCCGGGCCGATTCTCCGGCGTAAGCGTGTGGTATGGATCGACTATAGCCATTGGGTTCTCCCGATGGGGCCGTTGCGAGATTGTAAAAGGATTGGCCCCTCGATAGGCAATGTCAACCAGGCGTGGACAACATACAGACAGGACAATCTCGCCATTATTAGCGCGGGAACTTCAATTCTAACTGCTTACTGGCTTGCCGCTGAAGTGGCCGCCAGCGTCGCCACCTCAGCAAAGTCCTATCGCCTTTCCGAATATGTCGGCGTTCTTGCGATTGTTGAAACGGAATTGGAACTCCGCGAGGTACAGCGGCAGGTACTTCGCGCTGACCTTGTGGTAGCTGCCCATGATGCCGCGCTTAAAGAGCGACCAGAATCCTTCGATGCTGTTCGTGTGAACGATGCCGCGCACGTATTCATTTTCGCCGTGCCGGATAAATTCGTGCGGGCGTCCACTTTCGGCCATCGTGTCATAGCCCTTGTGCTCATCGGTCACTACCAGTTCGACCTTGCGATCAACGGCCTTGCGGACAAACTCCATCATGGTCGCGCGGTCTGCTTTCTCGATCATTTGGCAAACCACATTGCCCTTGCGGGAGATCGCGCCGATTACTACGGCCTTGCCCTTACCCGCCGTGTTGTGGGGATTGCGCTTGCCCAAGTGCTTGTTCTTTTCCTTTCCACCGATGAACGTCTCATCGACTTCGACGATCCCCATGAGTTTGCGGAAATCGGGATCGTGCAATCCGGCGCGCAAGCGATGGCACATAAACCATGCAGTACGATACGAGCCGCTTCCGATCATCCGATGGATTTGCAGGGCGCTGATTCCCTTCTTGGAAGTCAGCATGAGATGCAGGACTTTGAACCACGTTCGGAGCGGATAGTTTGTGTTCTCGAAAATCGTCCCGACGTAAAGCGAAAATCGATATGGCTTGCGCTTGCCAGCGCCGCATTTCGTGCACTGCCAAGTGAACGGGCGAGTCTTGTTCCAGTAAACCTTTTCGTTCCCGCATCGCGGGCATTTGACGCCGTTCGGCCAGCGCTGCGCTACCAGATAGACCTTGCACGCCTCTTCGTTCGGGAACATCCGTTCGAAGTCGCCAAGGGTCATTTGTCGAACAGTCTTTGGTTCGCCGTCCTGCCAGTTCTTTGTTGCCATGAAAGAAATATACATCGCGGACGGCTGTTAGTCAAGTATGGCATAATCGCCTTCGCGAACGACCCCTACGAGGATCGGTGCTGCATCTGTTGGCGGTTATTCCGTTCCGATCTTTCTTTCCTCCACGAACTCGATGATCGCTGCTGCCGTGGCCTCGGGATTATCCAGCGGCACATGATGGAACGCGCGCGGGATTTCCTTGTACACCGAGCCCTTCACCTTGCGATTCATCCGCCGCGCGTGCCCGCCGCCGACCAATGTGCTCTCCGCACCGCGCAGGATCAGCGTCGGCAATTTTACCTGCTTTATGTTCGGCCGCTTCATCCGCCCCTTGTGCTTGCGCCATGCGCGCGTTTCCGGATCGAAGCGATATGCCCAATGCCCATTGGGCAGTTGCAGCGCACCCTTGAGCGCGAGTTGCTCGAGCTGCTCCTTGGTCAGGTAGGTTCCCGGTGGCGAGAGGCGAAACTTGCGGATGATATCATCTGACGTTTTCAACTCGGGACGCTTGCCGCCTTGCGCGCGCCGGCGCCATCGCCATTGCAGGCGCCGCAGCAGCGGAGGAGGACCTGCGGGAGAATCGACGATGATCAGCGCGGCGAGTTTTTCCGGGAAAGTGACCGCACACCATTGCGCGACTGCGCCACCCATCGAATGCCCGATCAGCACGACCTTGGTGCCGAGGTGATCGATGAGCGCGCGAACGTCATGAATGTATGACGGCGGCCCATAGTCGGCATCCTTCGACCATGAACTGCGCCCATGACCGCGGAAATCGAACGCGACCACGTGGCCATAGGCGGTGAGTTCGGGCGCCACGTAATCCCACCAATGCGCATGCGCGCCGCCGCCATGGAGCAAAACGAAGGTGCGCAGTTTCGCATCGCCGCCCCAATCGAGATAGTGAAGTTTGAGATTTTCGTATTCGAAAAAAGAGTTGGTCGGCCCCGTCGCGACGGTAGCCGCTTGTTCGTACGCCATATTGAAGGAATCTTATCAGGGACCAGCAGCGTAGGCACAGAGATGTGCGAGAGGGAGGAGTTGCTCTGCGGCGGGTCGTTATCGGAATCCCGCGGACGTCAGTCTGAGGTGGAAGATCCGACTGCCAGTAACATCGCGGGCAGACAACTTGTACACACTTGGAACGAAAGACATTATTGATCCGCATAAAGGGAGGACATGATGAGACTGATACCGCGTTTGGGTCTGCTGCTTTTGCTTGCGCTTACCGGATGCGTTTCGGTGGGATCGCTGGGTGTCATCACCAAAAGTTCCATCGATCCCGCATCGACATTGAAGACTGCGCATACGGTCAGAGATTTGGGGCAGGCGGAGGGACAGGCCTGCCGATATTTTGTCATCGCGGTGATTCCGTGGGGCAACTCTGATATTCAAACCGCGGTGGACAAGGCCATCGCACCCACCGGCGGTGATGCGCTGGTCAATGTTACGACCTCGACGAGCCTTTACGGATTCATTCCGGTCTACAACATCCTCAGCTTTACCTGCACCACAGTGAAAGGGACGGCGGTCAAGCTCGAATGACGAAGACCGCCTGAGGCGAGCTCTCGTCCATCTGGAAAATGCGCGTCCTCTTTATGCGAGGCTGGCGGCTTTGCTGCGCATCGTGGTAACAACCGTTCAGATCCAGAGGAGAGGGTTTCGCAATGGCACTTAGACTGGAAAACAAAAATGCATTGATAACAGGCGGCGCGAGCGGCATCGGGCGCGCCACCGCGATCCGTTTCGCCGAGGAAGGCGCCAACTCCGCAATCGCCGATCGCAACCTGGCCGCCGCTGAAGGCGTCGCCGCTGAAGTTCGCAAGCTCGGCCGCAAGGCTATCGCGATCCAGGTCGACACCAGCGATGAGGCGCAAGTTGATGCGATGGTCGCACGCACCGTCAGCGAACTCGGCGGCGTCGATATCCTGGTTGCCGCGGCCGGCATCTCGCATGCGCGTTATGGCGAGGAGGGCGCCAGCAATCCCACGCCGCTGAGCGCGAAACCGTTCGCCGACTGGAAGAAGGTGCTGAGCATCAACCTCGATGGGGTGTTTCTGTGCGATCGGGCGGTCGCGCGCGAGATGGTTAAGGCGGGCAAAGGCGGGCGCATCATCAATATCGCATCGGGGGCCGCGAAGTTGCCGACTCCCGGCGCCGGCGAATACGCGGTCAGCAAGGCCGGGGTGTGGATGCTGAGCAAGGTGCTCGCGGTGGAACTCGCGCCGAGCAAGATTACCGTCAATGCGATCGGGCCGGGCTTCATCAACACGCCGATGACAGCCGAGATTCAGAAGGCGACCGGCTTCATGAAGCGCCTCGTCAATCGCGTGCCGCTGGGGCAAATTGGGGAGCCGGTTGACGTCGCGAATACCGCACTGTTCCTTGCGAGCGAGGAAGGCCGCTACTACACCGGCTCGATTCTGCATCCTGACGGCGGCGTCGTAATGCAGTGAGGATTTCCAAGCTCCTCGCGTTTGCGAGTGCGGCATGCATGGCGTTCATTCTGGCCGCTGCGCCATCACGCCTCGCGCGCGCGCAAGATATGCCGATGCCGGATGCGAGTCCGAGCGCTCGCGCGACCATGTCGATCCCCGACCCGCTGCTGGTTACGGTGCAAGCGGTTCCCGGGTACGGTCCCGCTCCGTTGCTGGTGGGATTCTTGATGAACGCGGTCGATCCATCGGGCGCGGACATCGTGTCGTACAACTGGAATTTTGGCGATGGTCATACGTCGACGTTGCCGCCGATCATGGCCTACAACACCTATGTACAACCCGGTAACTATGTGACGCGCGTCACCATCACCACTGCGGATGGACGTTCCGCGACCGGCTTCACCGGCGTCATCGTCAAACCCGCGCTCGGCGCGACGATGCAGCAGCGCCAACAGAATCAATAGCCTCGCGAGGACCGCGCCAGTGGTGCGCGGTGGATTCGCAACGTGGATTCGCAAGGTGGATTCGCAGCAAGGTGGATTTGAAGGATCGAAAAAGCGCGACCGACAGGGCGGCGGAGCTGACGCGCGCAGCGCCTCGCCTGCCGCGTTCGCCCACACAGCGGATAGCCATCGCGATCGCCGGAATCGTGATTCTGACCGGGCTGGGCACCCTCGGCTACATCGTCATCGAGGGGATGTCATTCCTCGATGCGCTCTATATGACAGTGATCACGATCTCCACGGTCGGCTATGGCGAGGTGAAGCGGCTGGATCAAAACGGCAAGGTCTTCACCATCGTGTTGATCGTGGTGGGTGTGGGCACGGCTTTCTATCTGTTCGCGACGATGACCGAAATAGTTCTCGAAGGACATCTGCGCGAATATCTGGGGGCGACGGCAATGCTGCGGAAAATTCACCGTTTCAAGAATCATGTCATCATCTGCGGGTATGGGCGTTTCGGCCGTGCCGTCGCCGATGAACTCGCGCGCCATCGCATACCGATGGTCATCATCGATACCGATTCCAAGGCCGCCGAAGAACTCACTCGCCTAGACATCCCGTATTTGATTGGCGACGCGCTGCATGACGAAGTGCTGGAGGATGCCGGGATCGAATCCGCCCGCGCGCTGGTCGCGGCCACCGCGTCGGATGCAGTCAACGTTTACATCACACTCGCCGCGCGGGAGAAGAATCGTAACCTCTCAATTCATGCGCGAGGCGAGGGGGACGTCGGTCTGCGCAGGCTCAAGCTGGCGGGTGCGGATCAGGTAATCTCAGCCTATCAATATGGCGGGTTTCGCGTCGCCGCGACGATCATCCGCCCTTCGGTCGTGGATTTTATCGAGCTGTTCGCATCCGGCCGCGGCGAAGAAGTAGACCTCGAGGAAATTCGCATCCCGGAAAATAGCCGGATGGTAGGCAAGAGCGTGACAGAGATCGAACATGCCATCGGGAGACTGAGGATTGTCGCGCTCAAGCGCAATGACGATCCGATCACGATAATTCCCGAGTCCACCACCCTGGTTCGCGGCGGCGATTTGATAGTGGCGATGGGTGAACGCGCGGGCCTGGAAGCCCTCGTAGCAGCCGAGTGACGACCCCTACTATCCGCCGTAGCCTTTCACCAGCACCTCAACGATGCGCTCGGTGCGGATGCCGCGCGATCCTTTGACGAGCACCACATCGCCCTTGCGCACCAGCCCGCAGATGAGCCATGCGGCTTCTTCGCTGTCGCCGCATAGACGCACATCGCAATCGTGCGAACGCGGACGCGCCGCGGTCGCTGCCGCGCAGGTTTCCTCTCCGATCGCGAGAAAGACCGCGGGATTCGACGCGAGGACGTCCTGCACCGCCACCGCGTGCGCTGGTTTTGCGAGAGTGCCCAATTCCAGCATATCGCCGAGCGCGATAACCAGCCGCGCCCCAAGCCGATGCGCCACCTCGCGCGCCGCCTCCAGCCCGATACGAACCGAAGGCGGTTGCGCATTGTAGGAATCATCGATGATGACGATACCGCCGACCTCGCGCACCGCGAGCCGGCCCGCCATCGGTTGAATTTCAGCTAGCGCACGTTCCATCGCGCGCAACTGCTCATGGCGCAATGGCCTCGGCGACGCTGCTGCGACTGCCGCCACTGCGGCGACGCAATTCATCGCGCCCGAGCGGCCGATCAGCGCGATCTCCGCGCGCATGACAGGATCGACGCCCTCCGCGACCGTCGAGTCGTCGAGCCGAATGGTAATCGCCGTGCGTCCATGCTCCGTGACCGCGCGCTCGGCCAGCCCCACGGTCGCATCGTCCTCGACGCCGAAACTTACCGTGCGCAAATTCGCGGGTACCCGCCGCGGAAGCCTCGCGTCGTCGGCCGGAATGACGGCTGCGCGTTTGGTGTGAATGAAAATCGCGGCCTCCTCATCGGCTATGTCCTCGATACTGCCCAAGCCCTCGGTATGCTCGAGGTCTACGTTGAGGACCATCGCGACGTCGGGTTCGACGATCGCCGCGAGCAGCGGAATTTCGCCTTGCAGGTTGGTCCCGCATTCGATCACCATCGCGCGATGCTCGGCGGTGAGCGTCAACAGCGTCATCGGCACGCCGATCCGATTGTTGAGGTTGCCGGGCGTCGCTAGCGTCGCGCCGAGAGCCGCGCGTGCCAGCGCCGCGGTGATTTCCTTGGTAGTGGTTTTTCCGGCCGCGCCTCCAATCGAGATCAATGGAATCGGATGCGTGGCACGGATTCGATGCACATGATGATGCGCGATACGCCCCAGCGCTACGAGCGTATCGTCAACCTCGATGCAGGCGAAGTTCGCGCGACGACCCCGCTCAACGATCGCGGCGACCGCGCCGCGCTCCGCTGCCTGGCGAAGGAAATTGTGTCCATCGGTAACGCCGCGCAGCGCGACGAACAACGCACCGCGCTTGAGGTAACGTGTATCGATGCTGACGCCGCGAACGCTGGCAGTCCCGTCACCGTACAGATTGTCACCGGTGGCGCGTGCGACTTCAGCGAGCGTGAACTCGGCATCATTAGTGGGGATCGGGACAGGCATCAGCAGCTCGCGCCAATTTTGCCCGATTGCTCCGTAATTGGATACTCCGCCAGCCGACGCGAGATTCATCGACTGTTGTCCTAGGGGAAGGGGAAGCGATCAGCGGAGAATTCCCAGTCTATCTAATTTGACCGAGTACCACAGTATCGCAGCAGCGAGCGTGAAGCCGAGGAACGCGCCGACTCCGGTGGGGCGACCCATTGCTTCAATCCAATTGGTTGCCAATGCAGCTCGGATACTAAGCAGGACGTTCAGAACCAGTGCGGAAGCGAAGAGCGGAACGGCACTGCGACGGAGCCGGAAGAGTTGGATCGCAGCTGACGCGTTGAGTCCAGTTAGGAGTACCGTGCTCAAATGGTCGAACAGAGTCAGGTGGGCAAAATAATTTTCCTGAGCAGAATTCATCGGCAACCGAAGACTACCCGACAGGACCAACCCCAAAGATGTTAGTCCAACGGTCAATGCCGCGAGATCGAAGATAAAGATAACCCATACCATCCGAGGGCGTTTGATATGGCGGGTGTTAGCCAAGCCAGTTGCCACGATGAACGACGCTATAGTCTGACACTTCAACAAAACAAAATGAGACTTGCGGTTTTTCTCGCAAGCCGATCATCAAGAATGACACAAGAGAGGATTTTCCCGGTCGCCAATATCGCTGCGGGCGGTTCGCCTACCGCCCTACGAAGAATTTACGAATGGTCGTTAACTGAGGTTGGATACTGCCCGCGCGGTGACGTAGCATCACCATTCGAGGAGAAGTTTGGCGATGGCCGATTCCAGTAACAAACCCATGGTCGGCGTAATCATGGGCAGTAAGAGCGACTACGAGTTCATGTCGGCGGCATGCGAGGTCATGAACGAACTTCAAGTACCAAATGAAGTTCGTGTGATGTCGGCGCATCGCACGCCCGACGTGGTTTTGGAGTATTCAGCTAGCGCAAAAGAGCGTGGATTGCGTGTGATAATTGCGGGGGCTGGCGGAGCGGCGCATCTCGCTGGCGTCGTCGCCGCGAAGACCACGCTCCCCGTCATCGGAGTGCCGATGACGAGCGCGCTCAACGGCCTCGATTCGCTGCTATCGATCGTGCAGATGCCGAAAGGCGTGCCGGTTGCGACGATGGCGATCGGAAAGGGTGGTGCCGCCAATGCCGGGCTGTTCGCGGCTGCGATTCTCGCGCTGAGCGATAATGAACTGGCCGAGCGGCTCACGAAATGGCGCGCCGCGCGGGCGCAGGAAGTCCTCAACACGAAGCTTCCTTAAATAACCATGCGCAAGAATGATATCGACACGCCGGCGCTGCTCCTCGACCTCGAGGTGATGGAGGAGAACATCCGCTCGATGGCGGCGTTCTTCGCCAATCGTCCGCAAAAGCTCCGGCCTCATTTCAAGACGCCCAAGACGCCTGAGGTCGCGCGACGCCAGCTCGAAGCCGGCGCGATCGGAATTACCGCGTCGAAGCTGGGCGAGGTCGAGGTGCTGTCGCGCGCAGGCCTGGGTCCAATCCTGCTCGCGAATCAGATCGTGGGCGCGAAAAAAATCGATCGCCTGTTCGCGCTGCCGCAGAAGCCGGAAATCATCGTCACGGTCGAAAGCGAATTGAATGTCCGTGAACTCGAGCAAGGAGCGAAGCGCGCCGGTCGCTCCATCGATGTGATTATCGAAGTCGACACTGGCATGCATCGATGCGGCACCGCATCTCCCGAGGAAACCATCGCGCTCGCGCGCCGCATTAATGAGGGTCCGCTGCGTTACCGAGGCATCATGGGCTACGAAGGTCATGCGGTGCTGGTGCCCGAGAAGGACAAGCGCGAGCGCATCGCGCGCGAGGCGCTCACCGAGTTGAGTCGCCATGTCGACGCGCTGCGGCGCGCGGGGTTCGCGCCCGAGATCGTCAGCGCCGGCGGCACCGGTACCTACGACATCACCGGCGCGTGGCCTGAAGTGACGGAAGTGCAGGCGGGTTCGTATGTTTTCATGGACGGCGCCTATCGCATCGTGCGCCCTGACCTCGGGCGTCCCGCGCTGACGCTGCTGACAACGGTGATTTCGCGTCGCGGCGATCGCGCGATCATCGACGCGGGTATGAAGTCGCTCACAAACGAATTTGGCGCGCCTTCGGGCAAGGACCTGCCGATAAAAGTGTCGCGGCTTTCCGAGGAGCACGGTCATCTCGATGCGTCGGCAACTGAGATCGGTGCGGGCATGAAAATCGAAATCGTGCCGAGTCACAACGACACCACCATCAACCTGCATAGCGAGTACTACGTGATGCGGGGCGATGAGGTAATTGCGATATGGCCGATCGAAGCGGCGCGGGCCTATCGTTAGCGATTGCTGAGATGACGGCGAAGGCTTGCCACATTCGATCGGGGATCCTGCTCGCAGCGTTCGTAATGATGCTCGGCGGGGTCGCGCTTGCTAGTGAGGTCCAGACCGACGGAAAAGTTTCCGTGACTCAGACCGCGCCGCTGTTCGCCGTCTGCACCGATCCGGTCGTGCAGGAAACTCTCGAGCAGGATTTTCGCGGCGCTCATCGCGGACCCGACAGCGGTCATGGACTGCCCGTAACTGTAACCGTGACGGTGAATGAAAAACTGCTCAAGCCGGGAGTGGTGCTCGGCGATCTGGGCCCCGGCGATCCATGGGTGATTGCGAAACTGCTACGCGCCGCCGGCGTCGAACCTCCGCCGATTGGCGACACCGGCGATAAACATCTGGACCCGTACTCCGAGGCCGCGCGGCGCCAGCTCATGGATCCGAACGACCCGACGCTTGGGCTACGCAACTATCAAGCTTTCAAGAACGAAATGCGCCGGCCCGAGGCGCCCCGCTTTGGCGCCAATGGCAACGCCAGCGACGAGGAACTCTACGACCGGGCGATCGTCGCGCGCGCGTCAGTAGCAGGCTCGCCCGATCAGATGATGGCGGTAGCAGTAGTTCATCCGCGCGACGACGTGCGGACGGCGAAGGAGTTGGTCGCCGAGGAAATCGCCAACTCGATCCTGCACTGAGCGATGCGAAGCTAGTGCGGCTTGGCGGGAAGCTGCGGGCGAACGCCTGCCGATCCTGATCCTGACGCTGCGGATGCTGAAGGTGGCGCCTGCGAGAGTGGCGCCTGCGAAGCTGGCGCTTGCGAAGCTGGCGCTTGCGAGAGTGGCGGCGCAGAGTCCACCGTTTCTGGAGCGACCGGTGCAGCCGCAACCGGCACTTGCGAAATAGGGGTCGCTGATTTTCGACCCATGAGGTGACGATACCCGAAAACTGCGATTCCAATGATCACAATCGCGGCACTCGCGATCAGAACCATCTCCCAAGGGAAGTATTTGCGATCCGCGATCATCACGATCGGTTCCGACACCCGGCCCGGATTCATGTCGGCGCGTTGCACATCACGGATGAAGCGGCTGGCAACTTCCTCGGGTTCGAGAGCGACGAAGATGGCGTAGCGGCGCAGAAACGGCAGCAGATAAAGTTGGTCGGCGATCGACGAGTAGTCGTCGGTTTCGATCATGGTCAGGTAGTAGCCGGGAATGTTGGAGGCTGAGGCCGCCTGCTCGCGCGAAAAACCGCGCGCCTCACGCGCCATCGCCATGATCTTGCCGAGCGAATGTTCGTTCGACAGAACCGACGGAATCGCCGCGGCTGCGGCTTCCGGCGGCTTGACCGCGGGCGCTTCGGGTTTGCTATCAGCCACTGTGTCTACATTCCAATTTTCCGACATCTACCTCAATCCCCCTGATCGGGCTCAATCCTCCAGATTTTGCTCAATCCCCCAGATTGGGTCGCTTGCCCGGAGGGAGGTATGGGCGGATACCGCCGGACTCGACCTTAAGCAATTCCTTGCGCGCGTCAACCACGTACGCGGGATCGGGTTTGCCTGCGAGGCTCGCCCCTTTGTCGCCGTAGTCGATAGCCTTTTGCCAATCGTGCTGCTGCGAAGCAATCATGCCGAGATAATCCCACGCCATCGCATAGGTCGGCTCATAATTGACCGCGCGGTGGAAGTCGTCAGCCGCCGCGATCATTGCTCCCATCTGGTAGTACTGCACGCCACGGCGAGTGAAGATCTCGGCGGCGAGCTGTTTGAGTTGCGGATTGTCCGGGTCGTGTGCGAGAGCCGTCTGGATATCGTTGGCGGCTTCGTCGAGGCGTCCGGCGGCGAGCGCTTCCTGCGCGCCGCTCTGGTTTACCTGCGCGAAGCATCCCGCCAAGGCCGCCAGCATTAAGCCTGCAGCGAAGAGGATCCCCAGCTTCTTCATACCCACCACCTCCAGCAAGTTATAGCGTGGATCGAATCAAACCAAGCCCCCCTCGCGGGCCGATTCAATTGGCCTCGGCAAGACAGTTAGTGGCAGCGCGAGTGTTGGGGCCGTTGAAGAGCGCGAGCTTCTTTCCTTCGCATCCGACGATGACCGGCGGTGGGGAAAGCGTTTCCAGGCTGCCCAGATCCTTTCGATTGGCGACCAGCACGAAGCATTCATTCGCGGACCACAACCTCCGCAGATCATCATTGCTATTGACGAAACTCGCGGTTGCCTCGGGGCCATCGGCGAAGGGCGCCAACTCGCCGCGATACGAAACCAGCGCCTCGCGAAATCCGGTGTAAAAGGGAATCGAATGCACATTGTGGCGATACGATCCTACGATGCATCCCGGCCGCAGATACGGCGATAGCTGCCGTGCGAGATTCCGATAGGAAGTTTCAGATGCACCGTCGTTGCGCGCCCGCGTGGCGATACCCATCACGAGGATCATTCCGAGCGCGAGCGTCATCACAAAAGCGCCCGATCGTTTGCCGTCGCGATCCAACCAGAACGATACGATTGCGATCGCTCCTAGAAGGCCCGCGATAAGGTAGGCATCGACCATGAGCGGATGAGAGATTTTTCCTTCCATTGCGGCCGCGACTATCGCGGCTGCGATCGCGCCGAGCAACGTGAGCGCCGAAAACCATCCGGCGATTCTGCGCGCCGTGCGCGCCTCGACGCGCCACAATCGATACATCCCTAATCCCGCGAGCATCGATAGCGCGGGCATTGCGGGCAGGACATACGAACCTAGCTTGGCGCGCGGAATCGAGAAGAATACGAAAATCACCACGAACCATACGAGGAGGAATCGCACTTGCGATCGATGCGACGGCTCTTCGGTTGATTCGGTCGCGCGAAGTTCGCGTAGTCCCATCGGCGCGAAAAAGAACCATGGCCATGAGCCTCCGATCACTACCGGGATGAAAAACCATGGGCCCCATCCGTGCTCGGTGTTCACCAGGTACCGTTGCACATGCTCATGTACCAGGAAGAAGCGCAGGAAGCCCGGATTGCGATACGCCGCGAGTGCGAACCACGGCACCGCGATGGCGCTGTAGGTGGCGATCGCGAGCAGCCACGGCATCCGCGCGATCTCAGCCGCGCGTCCCTCCATGAGGATCCAAATCAGCGCGATGGCGCCGCATATCAGTGGTGCTACCGGGCCTTTGGCCAGGGTGCCTAGCGCGAGCATCGCCGCGGCGGTGACAAACCATCGACGTCCTTCGCGGCTGCCGAAATCGCGCGAGCGCGCCGACATGTAAAATGCGCCGAGCGCGGCCGTCATGAAGAATGCGAGGGCTGGATCGAGCGTCGCGAATCGCGCGAATCCGAAGAACAGGGGACTTAAGGCAAGCGCGATTGCGGCCAGGATGGCGACGGCTTCGCCGAACATCACATCCGCGATGGCGGCGGTAACCACCACCTCGGCGGCGCTGAAGAGCGCGGCAGGAAGGCGAACCGCAAATTCATTGGGACCAAAAATCGTTATCGCCGCGGTCTCAGCCCAATAGACCAACGGCGGCTTCTCGAAGTAGCGAACGAAGTTGTCGCGCGGGGTTACATAATCGCCGGTCAGATACATCTCGCGCGCGATCTCAGCGTAGCGGCCCTCATCAGGCTCCCATAACGCCGGCCGGCCCAATCCCGGCAGATACAAAATCAGTGCTGCTGCTGCGATGAGTATGAGACGTAGCGCTGGCCGGCGGAGTGCCATGACGATGCAGTGTTAAGGTGCCGACTCGCGCCGTCAACCGCGTACCGACGGTCTTTGTCGCCGATCGATGCGTCTTGCAGGAAGCGAGTTTCGTTGGCCGACGGCGGAGGCGCAAGGTACGGCGTCGTCGCGGCGACCACCGGATGAGGCTGCGACGCTTCCTCATCAACTTCCTCGGCTTCCCGCGCGCGACGAACCGCTTCGCTGGCGACCTGGCGGCGCAGGGTTTCGGAAGGCGGGATACGGATCACCAGCTCGCGCGCCACTTCTTCTTCAGCGCGGGCCAATTCGACGTAGCGGAGTTGCAGTAGTGATTCGGCGGAGTTGATCAAGATGTCTTCCATATCAAGCGCCGGCATGACATTGAGCGAATAACGGCTGCCGGTGCCGCGCATCAAGGTTTCGCCGTCATGCGTGGACACCATCCTGGAACTCACGCCGACTACATAACCGGAAACCAGGGCGAAGTAATAAGCGTCGTAACTATCAACCGTCCCGTACATTACTGCGTCGCAATGAAACCACTTGCCCAGCTTCAGGAGGCTCACGTTCGCGAGTTCTTCGGCATTGTTGATGCCGTGGGACTGGAGCACCGCATCGACCGCGATCGGATTGACGACACTGAACTCGCGCTCCGAAAAATATGCAACGAAGGCTTTGCGTAGCCGCTGGTCATCGGTCCACGCCCATTCGTCGCGCTGGTGCTTGTTGCGAAAAGAAAGCGGAATCTCGTCGACGGTGTACTGCGCCGAGCCTCGATCAGTGAAGGGCAGCACCGCGATAGTCGCGGGTGGCCGCTTCTCATAGTCGCTTGCCATTTGGACGTCGAGACCGCCGGGATCGACCTCGATAATACGGTCGAACAGGGTCTTTTTTCCGTGGGTTTCGGTGGCTTGTTCTTGCTGATAGAAGGGACGCGTTTCGTAATTTTGATTCGCACATCCGGCGAGCGGGAGAATGCAGATCGAGAGGAGTACGAGGTATTTGTTCCGCTTCGGCCCCATGTAGTTTTGACGCCGAAACATCACAAGTTATTTAGGTCTTCGTCAATATCTTCGAATTCAGGGCAGCAGCAGGGGAAAATATCTGCCGATTGAGTGGGACAATGGGCTTTTGCATGCCGAATCCGTCTGTAAGAATGCATCCAAACGTGTGGTTGCTGGAATGGATGTAGTGATGGCCTCTCGTGATGAATACTAAACGCAATATTCTTCCATTCGACGATATTCCCGCCCTCGATGCGGAAATGATCTCGTTGGTTATCCCGGTCTACAACGAGGCGGCAAATCTTCTCGATTTGTGGACCCGGCTCGCAGTCGTCATGAAGGAGATGAGACGGCCGTGGGAAGTGGTGTTCGTCGACGACGGCTCGGCCGATGATTCGCTCAAGATGCTGAAGGGATTCGCCGACGAAGCGCCCGGGCACGTGCGCGTCGTCGAGCTCGCGCGCAACTTCGGACAGCACTCGGCAGTACTCGCGGGATTCAAGCAGGCGAAAGGCGACATCATTGTGACGCTTGATGCCGACCTGCAAAATCCTCCCGAGGAAATTCCGCGCCTGATTCAGGCGATCGACGACGGCAACGATGTGGTCGGCGGTTGGCGCGAGGAGCGCCAGGACCAGGCCTTTCGCCGCATCGCGTCCCGCTATCACAACAAGCTGACCTCGGCGATCGTCGGCGTCCCGATGCATGACTACGGATGCATGCTGCGCGCGTACCGGCGGCACATCGTCGACGCGGTCGTGCAATGCGATGAGAAGGCGGCATTCGTTCCCGCGCTCGCTAATTCCTTCGCCAAGCGCGTTGCGGAAATTCCGGTCGGCCATGCCGAGCGCGCGGCCGGCGATTCTAAGTACAATCTGTTTCGCCTCGCCACTTTGAGCCTCAACCTGATCACCGGCTTTTCTCCGGTGGCGATTCAGTTGTTAACGATTTTTGGAATCGGAACCTTCCTCCTCGATGCGCTGCTGGTGCTGTTTCTTGCCGGGCACCGCCTGATTTACGGCCCGCAGGAAGAAGGCGCGTTGTGGGTGCTGTTCACCATTCTGTTCGGCTTCGTGGGATTCATTTTTCTCGCGCTCGGTCTGATCGGCGAATACATCTACCGAATCTATCTCGAAGTCCGCCGCCGCCCGACCTACCTCGTGCGCAAGGTCCACGGCGACGATGACGACGGCGAAGTAAAAAAAACTTCTCGCGATTAGTGGCTGATTCGAACTCCATCGACGCTGCGGTGAAAACCACTCGATGCGTCCTGTTCGCGTATCACGACACCGGCTACGCATTTATGGAGGCGCTGCTCGCGCTCGGCGCGCCTATCGTCGCGCTGTTCACCCATCAGGATGACCCGCATGAGGAAATCTGGTGGCGCAGTTGCGCCGACCTCGCAGCGCGAAACTCCATTCCGGTCTTTACCCCAGCTCGCGTCGATGCGGACGTCGTCGCGCAAGTCGCGGCGCTTCATCCCGATGTCATCTACTCGGTCTACTATCGATACCTACTTTCTGACGCGATTTTGAACTCGGCGAAGATCGGCGCCTTCAATCTACACGGCTCGCTGCTGCCGAAGTATCGCGGGCGCGCTCCCGTCAACTGGGTGATCGTCAATGGCGAGCGCGAGGCTGGCCTGACGCTTCATCATATGGTGGTGCGCGCCGACGCCGGCGACATCGTGGCGCAACGCGCCTGCGCGATCGACGACGCCGATACCGGGCTGACGCTGTATCGAAAACTGGTGCCGCTCGGTGCCGAGATCGCGTGCGAGTATCATCCGCTGATCGTCACCGGCCGCGCGCCTCGCACTAAGCAGGACCTCGCGCGCGGCAGCTATTTCGGACGCAGGCGTCCCGAAGATGGGCGTATCGATTGGCGATGGCCCGCGCGCCGCATCTTCAATCTGGTTCGCGGCGTCACGCATCCGTATCCCGGCGCCTTCTGCTTCGCCGCAGGGAATAAGCTTTTCGTCTGGGAAGCGCGCATCGCTCGCGAGGACGGTGTGAGGGGCGCGCCCGGCGAAATTCTCGGCGGAAAAGACGGCGGGTTAGAGATCGCTGCGGGGCAGGGGAGTCTCATCGTGATGCGCGCGCAGTTCGATGGCGACCGCGAGGACAGTGCGAGTGAAGTCCTCGGCCGCAGGGAAGCGCCTCCGCGCGCGCTGCTATAGGGCCGCGCATTCGCTTATAATGTTCGCGCTACCAACGTCTCCGCGCGCACGGGAATTTCGAGCGCGTTTTCAGTGGCGTCATTAGCGGAGGATAAATGAAGGTTCTCATCACCGGCGGTGCGGGATTCCTCGGCTCGCATGTCTCCGACGCGTTCATCGCGCACGGCGACGAAGTTTTCGTGCTCGACACCGGAGCGATCGGCAAGGTCCGTCACCTGCTAGGCAATCCGCGCTTCCACTACGTCCACGACTCGATTTTCAATCTCGAACTGATCGATAGCCTCGCCTCGAAAGTCGATCTCATCTATCACCTGGCAGCGGTGGTCGGCGTGGAACATTATGTAGGCGATCCCTACGAAACGTTGAACGTCAATGTCAACGGCACCCAGAACATCCTCAAGGGCGCTTATCGGTACAACAAGAAAGTGGTGTTCAGCTCGACCTCGGAGGTCTACGGCCGCAATCCCAAGGTGCCATGGCGCGAAGACGACGATCGCGTGCTCGGCGCCACCACCATTGATCGCTGGTGCTACTCGACCTCGAAAGCGGTCGGCGAGCATTTCTGCTTCGCGTATCACAAGCTCGGATTGCCGGTCACAGTGGTGCGATTTTTCAACGTCTATGGACCGCGTCTCGATAAAGTTGACGTGGGCAGATTGTTCACCATCTTCATGGGACAGCTTTTGCGCGGCGTCGATCTCACCGTCATCGGCGACGGCAGCCAGACGCGATGTTTCACTTACGTCACCGACGCAGTCGCGGCGATCGTCGCCGCCGGTATGAAGCCGGAGGCTGATGGTCAAGCCATCAACATCGGCATTGAAGTGGAAACCTCGGTGCTGGAGTTCGCCAAGCTGATGCTCGAGCTCTACGGTGAAACCAGATCGAAAATCAAATTCGTCGGTCAGGAAGAAGTCTACGGCAACAGCTACGAGGACATTCCGCGCCGCGTTCCGGACACCACCAAGATGCGAACGCTGCTCGGCGTGACGCCGAAGGTGTCGCTGCGCGAGGGCACCGCGCTCTCGATGGAATGGTTCCGCCAGGAGCAAAATCGTTGACGCAGCGCCGCGCTTGAGAGTAGCCCTCAAAATCGACGTCGATACGCATCAGGGACTCGGCCTCGGAGTGCCGCGCCTCGCTGCGATGCTCAAGCGCGAGGAAATCGCCGCATCGTTTTACGTGTCGATGGGGCCTGACAATTCGGGACGCGCCATCATCCGCGTCATTCGTAATCCCGGCTTTCTGTCGAAAATGTTTCGCACCAAGGCGGTCTCGATGTACGGGCTGCGCACGGTGCTATCGGGAACGCTGCTGCCGTCGCGTCCTATCGCGCTCGCGTTTCCCGAAGTGATGCGCGATCTGAAGCGCTCGGGATTCGAAGTCGGTGTGCACGGGTACGATCACGTGCGATGGCAGGATCAGCTCGACCGCATCGGCGACGACGGCATCCGAAATGAACTCGCCGACGCGTTCGAGGCCTATCGCGCGGTCCTCGGAAATCCCGCGCGCAGTTTCGCCGCGCCCGGATGGCGCACGAATGATTCCGCGTTGCTCGCGCTGGAGGAGGCGAATCTCGCGTATCGCAGCGACACGCGTGGACGCGCTCCCTATCGATGCAGCGTCGAGGGCCGCGTCCTCAAGACCATCGAGATTCCGACCACGCTGCCGACGTTAGACGAGGTGATGGGCCTTCCCGAAATTCCGGACGGCGCCGCCGCGCAGCGCTTCTACCTCGATCAATTCAAGGATGATGCGCTCAACGTTCACACCATCCACGCCGAGACCGAAGGGATGGGGCAGCTCGAAATGTTCACAGCGTTGTTGCGCGCGCTGAAGGAGCGCGGCGCGGAGTTCGTGAAGCTTGAGGACGTGGCTTCGAGCCTCGATGCTGGGGAGCTTCCGGTTTGTCCTGTGATTCGTTCGACGCTGCCGGGCCGCGCCGGCTGGATTTCCGCCCAAGGCGCCGAAGCAGCGAGCACCTAGACGGGCATCAGAGCTTTCGTTTCAGGCGTTTGTAGATGTCGCTGTCGTTGCGCTTTCCAATCAGCGCGACGTAAAGCAAGTCGCGATCGAATCGGTATACGATCCGATATTCCCCGATGTCTGCCCGCCGATATTCGTATCCTATTAACGGCTTCGAATCCTGAGGCTCTGGGTTCGCCATCAGTTCGAAGGCCTTGGTGACTACTTGCCGGAACTGCTTCGCGGGCAGTGTCTTGAGGAACCCGAACGCATCATATGTGAGATCCAGCCTTCTCACGCATGCGCCTCTGGATGAGCTTCATCGTTTTCGCTGGCCCCACGTAACCCTTCTTTTCCGCCTGGCGCGCTTGCTCCGCCCACCACGCATCGTCCAGCGCCATCAGCCGCTCGTATTCATCCCAAGCGAGCAGCACCGCAACGGGACGACCCGTCTTTCTGACTTCAATCGCCTCGATGCGCGAGTGCTCGAGGTATTCACCGAATTTATTTTTTATGTCGGTCGCGGTCGCAGTTTTCATAGGTCCATCATTTAGACGATTTAGCTAATACGGCCATTATAGCTGGTTTGTTCGAATTGTTTAAACCGAGAACGCCACGTTCTGGCCGAGGAGGACGGCGCCGGCACGCGTGATCGATCCTTCGCCCACAGCCGCGTGCTGCGTCAGCGTATGGATGTCGCGCAAGCATCGCTGCAACGGCGATGAATCATAGAGCGCGCTGCCTCCGCCGGCGGTATAACAGGCATCGACGATCGAGGCTGCCGTATGCGCGACCCATGCCGCCGTTCCCACCACACGGATTTGCTCGTTCGGGATGAGCGAGTTGCCCGCCACCGCGTTGCTCCACACCCTCCTCGATTCTTCCATGAGGAGGGCGCGCGCTGCGCGCAGCGTCGTCTCCGCATTTCCGACGCGATACTGAAATAGCGGAGTGTCGGCCATCGATGCCGACGTGTAGAGGCGCTTCTTGCTGGTGGCGGCGAGCGCGACAACCTCGCGAACCGCGCGCGTAGCGATCCCCACGCCGACCGCCGCGATGTGGAGCACGAAATACGCGAGATGCGCCGCGTAGAGCGGTCCCGGTACCGAGGAGTGTCCAAAGAAAATGTCGAGGCTGTCTTCGAGAGGCACGCGGAGATTCTCCACCGCGATATCGTGGCTGCCGGTCCCGCGCAATCCATTGACCTTCCATGTATCGATTATCTTCACCGCATCCGCCGGAAACATCATCGCGCGAATCTCCGTCGATCCCGGGAGGAAGCCTGCACGCGGCTTTCCGTTCTCGGTCACGACGCAGTTGCCGAGCAGCCATTTGCAATGTTGGCATCCGCTGGCGAATGCCCATCGCCCGTTGACGAGGTACTCGTTGCCGCGCAGCTCCGCGGTTCCGCGCGGCGCGAACCCTCCGCCGATGATGAGGTCGGGGCTCTCGCTATAGAGCTGATCGAATCGATGACGAGGCAGCAGCGCGAGGAGTTGCGGCGTTTCGGAGCCGATCATCACGATCCATCCGGTGGCGCCATCTGCCTTGGCAATCATCTCGAGGATTTGCATGCTGGTCGGGAAATCGATTTCCATTCCGCCATGACTCTTTGGCGTCAGCATCCGAAAAAGGCCGATCGAAATGAGCTCGGCGAGGAGGTCTGGCGGCAATCGTCGGCCTGCCTCGATCTCCGCCGATCGCGCGCTGATTTTCGGTGCGAAGTCGCGCACCGCATTGAGCAGAATTTCAGCTTGATTCGCCATCGATGCCTCCCCATGAATCCGTCTCCATATCACGGCGGCGCGGCGTTGCGCACGGCGCTTGACGCGCGACCGTCGCCGATGTCATTTCAGACCAAGCTGCAAGGAGGCATCCGCATGAAAGTCGGCGGCGCAGTTTTCTGTCAGAACTTCAACGAGAAGCGCGAGGATCACGAAATCTGGGCGGAGGACGTCAAAATCGCCGACCAGTTCGAGCCGCTCGGCTTCGATTCGATCTGGACCGTCGAGCATCACTTCACCGACTATACGATGGTGCCCGACGCGCTGCAGTTCCTCACCTTCATGGCTGGGCGCACGCGCCGCGTCGGCTTCGGCACCATGGTGGTCGTCCTCCCGTGGCATGATCCGGTGCGCGTCGCAGAGCAGTTCTCGCTGCTCGACAATCTCCTGCAAGGCCGCTCCTTGACGCTCGGATTGGGCCGCGGCGCCGGGCGCGTCGAGTTCGAAGGATTTCGCATTCCGATGGGCGAGGCACGCGAGCGATTCGCCGAAGCGGCCGAGATTCTGCGCCTCGCGTTATCGCAAAAGCGTTTTTCATTTTCCGGCAAGCATTATCAGATACCCGAAATGACGATTCGCCCGCAGCCCTACAGCAAGGATCTCACGCAACATATGTATGGCGCGATCGTTTCGCCCGAGACGGGCGAAATCATGGCCAAGGCCGGCATCGGGATGCTGATCATTCCGCAGAAGCCATGGGCGGATCATCATAAAGACTATCTTTCCTACAAAGAGGAGTGCGCCGCGGCGGGTTTCGCGGCGAAGCGCCCTAAGGCCGGATGCTGGGTCTACTGCGCGGAGACCGAAGCGGAGGCGCGCGAGCGAGGAAGCATCTGGCTTCGTAACTACGCGGCGAGCGCGCTCAAGCACTACGAATATTTCGAGCCCGAGCATTTCAAGCAGGCGAAGGGGTACGAGTATCACGCGCAGATGGCCGAGGCGACGAAGGCTGCGGGCGGCTTCCAGGATGTTTTCGCCGAGACGCAGGTGATGGGCACGCCGGATCATTGCATCGAGGTGCTGCGAAAAATTCGCGCCACGCTGGATGCGGACGAATTCGTCGGCGTGTTCAAATACGGCGGCATGCCGCTGGAGGAAGCGCAACGCAACCTGCGCTTGTTCGCGCAAAAGGTGCTGCCTGTCATTCAGGCTGAGGGCGATGGCAATGGCGATTATCAGGCGGCCGCCTCGGCGCGTTGAATAACCCTAAATAGAAATTCTCAAAAATTTTCACGAAAACTCGCAAGGAGAACATCCAATGCCACAGCCGCAATTTTTTGCCGATAGCCCCAAGGAAGTAGGACTCGATCCCGCCAAGGTCCAGGCACTCCTCGATCGCGCCGAGCGCGAAGTGAAAGAAGGTTTGTTGCCGTCGACGCAAGTCGCGATCGCGCGCAATGGAAAAATCGCCGCGATGCGCACCATCGGTAGCGCGGTGCAGGGCGGCATCAACAAGGCCGCCACCAACGACACCTTCTATGTGATCTTTTCATGCACCAAGGCGATTATCTCATCAGCGATCTGGATTCTCCTCGGCGAGGGCAAGCTGAAGGTCAGCGAAAAAGTCGCCGACATCATTCCGGAGTTCGGCACCAACGGTAAGGACGTCATCACCGTCGAGCAGGTGATGCTACACATAGGCGGATTTCCCAACGCGCCGTATCCACAGGGCGACTGGGGCGATCGCCAAAAGCGCCTCGAGCGTTTCAAGACCTGGCGTCTCGAATGGCCGGTGGCGAGTCAGTTTATGTATCACCCAACCTCGGGATTCTGGGTGCTCGCGGAAATCCTCGAGCGCCGCAGCGGCAAGGAGTTCCGCCAATTCGTGCGCGAGCGCATCGCCACGCCGCTCGGCATTCCCGATCTGCGCGTCGGATGCCCGCTCGATCTGCAAAATCGCGTTGCCGATGTGATCCACGTCAGCGAAGCCCTCACCAACGAGGAGCGCAAGAAGATGGGGCTTCCGCCGATGCCGGAAACCGAGGTCACCGAGGACGCCATCAACGGATTCAACGTTCCTAAGGTGCGCGAAGCGGGCGTGCCCGGCGGCGGAGGCGTTACGACGGCCGGCGATCTCGCGCTCTTCTACCAGGGCCTCCTGCACAATCGCGGCACCGACGGAAAGCAGATCTGGAATCCCGAGGCGCTGAAGGATGCGATCCGTCCACGTTCCGGCGACTACAAAGATCCGATCTTCGGCATCACGTGCAATCGCGGTCTGGGCGTGGTGGTCGCGGGTGGCGATGGCAAGGCGAACTATCGCGGCTTCGGCAAAACCAACACCGCGAACGCATTCGGACATGGCGGCGCGGGCGGCCAAATCGGATGGGCCGATCCGGGCACCGGCATCTCGCTCGGGTACTGCACCAACGGCTTCGATCGCAATGATGTGCGGCAGGGACGCCGTGGCGTTGGCCTTTCGAGCCTCGCGGCCGACTGTCTCGCGAAGTAGACCTCACCCCTAGCCCCTCTCCCTTCAGGAGAGGGGAACCGGGCGCGCGTTTTAACTCGTTGTTTCTTTTCCCCCTTCCCTGTAGGGGAAGGGGGGTAGGGGGTTAGGTCAGCTCGCTCCGGGTTCGATGAGTTCGAGGATCGTCCCGTCAGGATCGTATAAGCATGCAAACAGCGCCGTGCCTGCGCCGGTTCGAATCACCACCGGTTCCGAAATGAATTCGACGCCTTCGCTTTTGAGGCGCTGATATTCCTCGCGCAGGCTTTTGGTGTAGAGCGCGATGCGCGCGATCCCGAGATGATTCAGACGCGCGTAGGGCTTGGTCTCGTCGCGTGGAATTTTCCATTCGATGAGGTCCAACCGCGTCGCATGAGGATCATCGCTGAGCGTCATGATGGCGGCCCGCGCGGTCGCGTTGGGAAAGCCCAATCCGCGAAGCGTATCCGAGTTGCCGCCGACCTCCGGGATATCGAGCGCGACTTTGAACCCGAGCATTTTGTAGAAACGCAGCGACCGCTCGAAGTTCGAGCAATTAACGTTCACATGGAAGAGCGACTTGATCATGGCTCACCTCTGATGAGGAGAGAGTCGCACTCGGTCGCCGAAGCGATCAACTCTGAAACGGGTTCTTCACCACAATCGTGGCGTCGCGCGAGGCGCCCACGCCTACCATCGCGATTTGCACGCCGCACAATTCCGCGAGGCGTTCAACATAGTGCCGCGCATTCGCGGGTAGCTCATCGAGGGTGCGCGAGGCATCGGGCTTCTCATGCCAACCCGCGATTTCCTCATAGACCGGCTTCGCTTTCGCGAGCGCGTTGCGGCCCGGCGGCATCGTGTCGTAGGAGTCCTTGCCGATTTTGTAGCCGACGCAAATTTTCAGCGGGTCGATGCCGGTGAGAACATCGAGCTTGGTCAGCGCGAGGCCCCATAGCCCGTTCACTCGAATCGCATAGCGCGCGAGGGCCGCATCGAACCATCCGATGCGCCGCGGCCTGCCGGTGGCGCTGCCGAATTCCACTCCCTCTTCGCGAATCGAGTCGCCGAGCGCGCCGTGAAGCTCGGTCGGGAACGGTCCCGCGCCGACGCGCGTGGTGTAGGCCTTGCTGATGCCGAGCACGGCGTCGAGTTTTCCTGGTGGCACGCCCCCGCCCGCATAGACAGCGCTGGCGATGCAGTTGGACGAAGTCACGAACGGATAGGTGCCGTAGTCGATATCGAGCATGGTGCCGTGTGCGCCCTCGAAGAGAATCTTTTTGCCATCGCGGATCGCGCGCGCGACGTAGGCCGAAGTGTCGGTGATGTATGGGAGCAGGAGGCGGCGCAACTTCTGCAACTCGGTGAGGAGCGCCTTGCCGTCGATCGGCTTGGCCTTCAGTACCGCCTTCAAGTACAGATTTTTCTCCTTGATGTTTCGCTCGAGCTTGTCCTTGAACGAAGCCCAATCGATCAGGTCGTCGAAGCGCAACCCCTGGCGCGACATCTTATCTTCGTAGGTCGGCCCAATGCCGAAGCCGGTGGTGCCGATGGCGCGTTTGCCGAGATGTTTTTCGCGCGCGCGATCGATCGCGATGTGATATGGCATCACCAAGTGCGCATCGAAGCTGACCAGCAGGCGCTTATCGAGCTCGACGCCACGTTTTTTCAGATTCTGGATTTCTTCCCATAACGCGAACGGATTGACGACCATGCCGCCGCCGATCACGCAGGTCTTCTGGCCGTTGAGCGCGCCCGACGGCACCAGGCGCAGGATGAATTTCTCGCCGCCGATGACCAGCGTATGCGCCGCGTTGTTGCCGCCCTGGAAGCGCACCACGATTTCGGCGTCGGCGGCGAGCAGGTCAACGATCTTGCCCTTGCCCTCGTCGCCCCACTGAGTTCCCACCACAGCGACGGTATTCATGCTCTATCACTCGGTCGTTTCATGATTGCACACACGCGCACCCCACCCGCGAGGGCGGTTGATTCGGTTCAAGCGATGTCAGAGTTTCAGTACGCCCGCGGAAATAATCGCGGGCATCGTCTTTAGCTGATCGAGCACCGCAGCCGGCACCGGACCGTCCACCGCGAACAAACTAAGCGCCATCCCGCCCGCGCGATCGCGGCCGAGTTCGAGGCCCGCGATATTCACCTGCGCCTGCCCGAGCAGCGTGCCGACGGTGCCGACGACGCCGGGGACGTCGCGATTACGCAGCATCAGGAAATATCCTTCCGGCACCGACTCGACGCGGAATCCATCGATGCGAATGAGACGCATTGCGCGATTGCCGAGCACCGCGCCCGCGACCTGATGCTCACCATTCGCGGTCTTCACCGTCACGCTCAGCGTGTTGACGAAGTCGGTGCTCTCGCGCGAACGAGTTTCGTTGATGGTGATGCCGCGCTCGCGCGCGATGAACGGCGCGTTGACGTAGTTGAGATGCTCATCGAGGAAGCCGCTGAGGAGCCCCTTCACGACCGCGGCCGTGATTGGCTCGGCCTTCAGATTCGCCGCCTCGCCACCGAGTCCGATGGTAACCTCCGTCGGAGTCTCGCTGATGAGCTGCGCGGCGAGGCGTCCCAGCTTCTCGCCCAGCGTCAGATGCGGTCCGAGCACTTCCAATTCTTTCGGCGACACCGCGGGGATGTTGACCGCCTGGCGCACGGTGCCTTCGAGGAGAAAATCAACCACCTGCTGCGCGATATCGACAGCGACCTGGACCTGCGCCTCTTCGGTCGCGGCACCGAGATGCGGCGTGACGATGACGCTGTCGAGCTTGAGCAGCGGATTATCGGGCGAAGGCGGCTCCTCGACGAAGACATCGAGCGCCGCGCCTGCCACTTTTCCCGAGTTGATTGCCGCGACCAGCGCCGCTTCATCGACGATGCCGCCGCGCGCGCAGTTGATGATGCGCACGCCTTTCTTCATCTTCTCGAAAGCCGCGCTCCCGACCAGCCCGCGCGTGTCATCGGTGAGCGGCGTGTGCACGGTAATGAAATCGGCGCGGTGGAAAATCTCGTCGAGGCTCACCAGCTCGATGCCGAGACGGTCGGCGGCGTCGCGCGTCATGATCGGGTCGAAGCCGATCACTTTCATCTTCAAGCCTTGCGCGCGATCGGCGACGATCCTGCCGATATTGCCGAGGCCGACCACGCCGAGCACCTTGCCGCATACTTCAGCGCCGGTGAAACTTTTGCGATCCCATTTCCCGGCTTTCAAGGCCGCATTCGCGGCCGGGATTTTTCGCGCCAGCGACATCATCATTGATATGGCATGCTCGGCCGTGGTGACGCTGTTGCCATGCGGGCTGTTCATCACCACGATGCCGCGCCGCGTCGCTGCTTCGAGGTCGACATTGTCGACGCCGACACCCGCGCGTCCGATCACCTTGAGCGAATCGGCGCGTTCGATAATTTCCTTGGTGACCGTCGTCGAGCTGCGAATCAGCAGCGCGTCGTAGGGCGCGATGATACCGGCCAGTTCGGCTGGCTTGAGCCCGGTCTTGATGTCGATTTGCAATTCTGGATGACTCTTGAGTACCTCTACTCCTTGCGTGGAAAGGGAATCGCTTAGTAGTACGCGAAATTTCTTGTCGGACATCGTGGTTTAACTTGGTGGTTTATCTTGCCGCTTCGGAGTCGTTGAAATTCAGGAATGCCACTCTACTCTTGTCATTCTGAAGCGAGCGGAACGCGAAGCCGAAGAATCTCGGAAGAGATGATCGATCGAATGCAACTTTCAGCATTCGAAGAGTGCGGCCGGGCGATAGTGGCATGCGGATGCTGAAGTGACGATCGCCAGTAAGGGGCGCCCGAGATTCTTCGGCTTCGCTAACGCTCACCTCAGAATGACAAAAAGTAGGATTCCTCATTTCTTCACAGATATCAGTTCAGACGCTCTGGGCGATGCGTGCCTGCACCGCGGCGACGCCTGCGCCCATCCGCACTTCCATCCCGACGAACTTCAGCGCCATCTCCAGCGCGCTCACCGCGATCAGCATGTCGAACGGACTCTGATCGCCCATGTGGCCGATGCGCACCAGTTTGCCCTTCATCTGATCCTGACCGCCCTGAATCGATACGCCGAGCTGATCGCGCATATGCTTGACTACTTTTCCAGTATCGATGCCGTCGGGCGCGAGGAGCCCAGTGACGCTCGGGGCGGGATTCTCGGGCGCGATCAGGCTTAGGCCCAGCGCGGCGCCCGCTTCGCGCGTTGCCTGCGCCATCAGCGCATGACGCGCATACACGTGATCGAGGCCCTCGGCATGAATCAACTCGAGCGATTTGTTGAGGCCGAACACCAGCGAGACGGCGGCCGTCCATGCAGTGGTATGCTCATCGCGCTGCGCCTTCAGCTCGCGATTAAGATCGAAGTAGAAGCGCGGGGTCTTGATGCTCTTCGCGCGATCCCACCCGCGCTGCGAAAGCGCGATCATCCCGAGACCCGGCGGCAGCATCAGAGCCTTCTGGCTGCCGGTCACCAGCGCGTCGATACCCCACGCATCCATCTTCTGCTCGAAAACGCCGACCGAAGTGATCCCATCGACGACGAGCAGCACGTTGCGGCGCTTCGCGATCTCGCCGATATCAGGCACCGGATGTACTGCGCAGGTCGAGGTCTCGCTGGCCTGCACGAAAATCGCGCGCGCCTCGGGATGCTGCTTGAGCGCATCCTCGATTTGCTCGGGGCGCACCGCGCGGCCCCATTCGACTTTCACTTCATGAGGCACCATCCCATAGGTGGTGAGCAGCTTGCCCCATCGCTCGCCGAACTTGCCGCCATTGACGAAGATTGCGTGCTCGCCGGGCGCGAGGAGGTTGACGACCGAGGCTTCCATCGCGCCGGTGCCGGTCGACGCGAGGAGAAGGATTTCCTCCCGCGTGCCGAAGAGCGGCTTTAAGCGCTCCCGCGCCTGGTCGAGGGCGTTGGAAAAATCGGGGGTGCGATGGTGGATGACCGGTCGCGCCATCTCAAGCAAAACTTCGGGCGGGACGGGCGCGGGACCGGGCGTGAACAGATACTTTTTTAATGCTGGCACAATGGTACTCGCGACAATTCTTGACGGCGGGCCGCATCCGGCTGGCAAAAAAAGAGCCCAGTGTCCGCAGGTGCGGAACGCCAGACCCCGAATATGAATCCCTAGCCCTGTTCGGGCCCCCGTCCTAGCTACAGGGATAAATGACGGTTCGAGTAGAGTCAAGGTAACGGCGAGGAGGACGTCAACAGTGAGTGCGATTTTCCGCGAAACCACAACCGATACAACATGAAACCTGCCTTAATGGGACGCTTCAGATACTGCAATTCTTTAACCAATTCAATGCGTTACGTCGTCCATTCTCCTGATCTGCAATTGAGATCAGAAAAGTTGAAAAGCTGTTCCGGAATAGCTCATGTCTTACGTGATAAGCGGGTCGATGCTAAGTTGGAGTGGTGGCAACTGTGCTGGAATATATGCATGCGGCCATGAAACACGCAGTTTTGGAACCGCTGGAAGGCGAGAATGAATGGTATGCTCACATACCAGAACTTCCCGGACTTTGGGCGACTGGCGCGACAGAAAAAGACGCTAGGTCAGAACTGTTCAGCGCGCTAGACGGCTGGCTCCATGTCAACGCCTTCCATGGCTCCCGCGATAAACTTCCCCGAATCGACGGCCTTAGCGTTTACGATCCGCCTCAGAGAACCGAGTAGCGCCGCGGATGCCTGGTAGGCTTCTGCCGTGTTCGCGCGCGGAGTTCATTCGCAAATTACGCAAGCTCGGATATGACGGCCCTTTTGCGGGCGGAAAGCACTCCTATATGACCAAGGAAGGGCATCCGACCGTAACAATTCCAAACCCCCACGAGGGCGAGGTCAGCGTTGGCCTACTAGCCAAAATCCTGCGAGATGCTCTTATCGACCGCGACGATTTCCAAAAAGCCTGAGCAGTACTGATCGATCTGTTGTGGCTGACCGCTGAGTCCTTTCTACAACGTGCACCATCATAAATGACGATGGCGTCTCCAAGGACGCCGCATCGATATGATGATAGGATGTGGCGACCGCGCATTTCCGGGTCGGATGCTCTTATGACCTCGAAAACCTCGCTCGTCCTGATAGCCCTGGCGCTCGCGATCGCGCTTCCGTCACGCGCATTCGCTCAGCTTTCGATCCCCGGCAAGGTCATGTCCTACAGAACTCTCGATGGCGATTCGGGCAAGGAATTGCAACGAATGCGCACTTGGCAGGCCTCCGATGGAAACGACCCGGTGCAGCTGACCGCGACGACATATCCCGTCGGGACCGAAGTCCTCGGCGAATGCGTCTTCGCCAATGGCCTCGCGCGCCCCGCGACGTCGTTCCGGTCCGTCATGCGCGCGGCAAACGGCGAAATCGAGCGCACCGATTTCGACACCTTCGATACCACCTACTATCCATTTCTCGCGGAACCGGTCACCGCCGAGATGCAGCCCGGAACTTGCCTCAACAAGAACGAGTTCGACCTCGCCGATGTGACGCGCCGCGGTCAAACGACGATGTGGATATGGTCAGACTCCGGACTTGTCGGGGCGATTTTTCATGCTGAGGGCACCGAGAAGATAAAGCTTCCGGCGGGCAGCTTCGATGCGCTGCGGATTCGCGTCGACACCGATCTGAGCAAGCTGTTTCCGCGCGTGCCGGCTTTGTTTCTGAAGCTGATAAAGCCGCATTACACGATTTGGATCACACCGACGGAACCCTACGAGCTACTCAAGACGGTAGGGTTCGGATCCAACGGCGGGCCCGAACACAAAGACAGCGTGATTGAACTGGTGTCGATTGGGGAACTTGCCTCGAACGATTCGCAAATACCTCCCGAACTAGCGCCGGCAAATGCTGCCAGTGACACTCCGCATCTCACCGCAGTCAATTCGGGGAGCTTCGCCCAGGGCAATCGCGCGGGTCATGTGACGCTCGCGACAGCCTCGATAGCCGAGGGCGAGCTGCTGGTGACGCGCGTCGCATTCAACAATGGCCTCGCGACCGAGAGTCGCACGCTAATCGATCATCACGCATCGCCTGCGACTGTTTACCTCGACGATCGCAGCTTCGGTGCGAGCGGCGCGCTGATGCGCAAGCATGTCCTGTTTTTTCGCAAGGCTGCATTTCCCGGTGACCCGAAAAAAGACCTCCCCGCCGATCTCTACGGAGCCGACACGACGCTGGGCCTGGTGCTTCCACGCATGTTTCCGGAGGGCGCCGACGAGGTGCGCTTCCATGTGATGGATTTTTACGGTCAGGTCAACGAACTGAGCGTTCGCAAGGAGGGACTGACTTCGGTTGCGCTGACCAGCGATGATGCGCGCGCCATTCACGCGAAGCTCAAACCCATCGTTGATGTGCCGATTCTGTTGCGGCCGCTGGCGTACTTTTTTATTCCGTCCTTCGACGGATATTTCGCCCCTGATTCATCGCATCGATTGTTGAAGTTCGAGGGACCCCTCGGCCCGCCCGGCGCACCGACTGCCACCATGATCGCAGACGAGAAAGTTTCTTCGCCTGCGCAGTCCGTCCCGGCCGTTACGACGAGTCGCTAAGGTCCGCTGCGGCGTTGGAGCTAGAATAGAAAGCCCGATGACTTCGAGGCGCGCGCGATGACTGCGACCTGGCGGCCGAGCAACTGCCAGCTCTCGCCGCCGCGGATCCATACATTCATGTAGCTGCAAAAGACGGTCTTGCCCTGGTCAGGTCCATTCACCGGCGTTATCGATTCGTTGCCGGTGGTGACGACCACATCACCCTTCACCGCGATGCGCGAGATCTTGCGCTCGAATGACTTGAAGCGAATCTGTCCGCTCTTAATCCGAAGCAGGAAGTGGTCTTTCGTATAGACTATGTTTTCGGTTGCGTTGATGACCAACTCATCGGACCAGAGCGCCTCCAGGCGGGGTACATCGACAGCGACGCGCGCCGCGGCTTCCTCCGTTTCCAGCTTTTCGATCTCAGCCGCAATCCCGGCCGAGGTAGTGAAATCATCCATGAGCTTCCCGCCTTTCCTACGCATCCGATTTCCGCATTCGACCGCGGATAATGGTCTCGCTCCCGGCATCGGACCGATAGTCCATCGCCTCAAACATAACCATCGAATTGCGCGAGAGAAGTAAGGATTCGATCGCTTGTTGCTGCTGTTCTGATGCTCAGGCGTATTTTACGCTTTAATGAGCAGTCCTTAGCAATAGACGCTATTGGCTTGGTTTTACGCCGCATCATAAACCAAAAAGGTCGCGGGCACCGTCAGCATCGCTTGGGTTGAGGCGAGCAATGTCGAAGCTCGATCGTTCGCGGTTTACGCAATTAAGATTGCCCGGTTTTGCGGAGGCTGCGGGCGTTGCTATAGGAGTCGCATCGGACTCGTCAATCGGTGGAGGAAATTCGCATGTTGAAAATTTATGGGACCTCGATGTCGCGTACGGGGCGCTCGCTATGGGCACTCGAGGAAACCGGCGTCAAGTACGAACACATTCCGACTCAGATGGCGGAGCTCAAAACGCCCGCCCATCTGAAACTAAATCCCAACGGCCGCATTCCGGTCATCGACGATGACGGCTTCGTGTTGTGGGAATCTATCGCGATCAACCTCTACCTAGCGGAGAAATACGGCAACGCGCCGCTATGGCCCTCGACGCTGCAGGATCGTGCGCTCGCAAATCAGTGGAGCTATTGGGCGATGACCGAGGTCGAGCCGTCGCTGGTGACGCTTCTGCAAAACCGGATGTTTTTGCCGCCCGAGCAGCGCAGCGAGAAGGCGATCGCCGAGGCGATTGAGAAGTTAAAGGCTCCGCTCGCGGTTATCGAGCAGCATCTTGGCAATCGCGAATATCTCCTCGGCAAGAAGTTCACCATTGCCGATCTAAATGCTGCATCGGTGTGGAACATCGGCACGATGGTGGGGCTCGATTTTTCCTCTGCGCCGAAGACGAAGGCATGGCTGACGAAATGCAGCTCGCGTCCCGCCAATCAGCGCGCCACGCAGCATAAGTAGCGCCTCTTTGTCCCTTCTCTCGTTTCGCGAGAGAAGGTGTCTGGCACGCTGGCCGCTCTTAGATTCGCGACCAGCGTGCCAGACAGATGAGAGCCGCGCGCGCATCGCGCGCGCGGTGGTGGAGCGCCACGCACTTCCCCCTTCTGCGCTGCCGACTCCGTTGAGCACACGCACCTCGTGCGGACAGCGCGCCAAAGGGTGTTTTCGTGCACGTATGTTGAATCGATTCGGTAGCCAGAGAAGCCATGGCGATTGAAACGACTCCAATGAGAGTCGATACTGGCTGAAACAAAGTGATTGTGGGGTGTCGTGGTGTTTGCCGAGAAAGTGCACGAAAGTTCGAAAGGTTGCCCAACCTTCCATGCAGATCGGCTGGGCACTGCGGTCCTCGCTAACAAGACCAGCGCCGAGCGCAAGGCGGCGGGATTGTATTTCACACCAATGGAGGTGGCTTTTTTCATGGCCGACCAGGTTGCTGGTGGCCGACGGTCTCTGCGAATCCTCGAGCCTGCAGCCGGTTCCGGGACATTGCTCTGCGCTACCGTGGAGCATCTTGCGCTGAAGGACAACCTGCTTCGAGACGTGGACGTGACCGCCTATGAAACTGATCCTGATTTACAAAGTGCGCTGGAAACTTCCTTGGACTACCTTAAACGATGGGCAGCCAAACGCCAGGTTACGGTACAGGTGACAGTAGAAAAGCGGGACTTCGTTCTCGCGCAGGGCCAAATCCTCGGAACCACGCACCAACTATTCCACTCCGAAACCACGAAGCCTTTCGATGTCGTCATTGCTAATCCGCCGTATTTTAAGATTCCCAAATGCGACCCACGCGCCCAAGGTGCAACGTCGGTAGTTCGTGGTCAGCCCAACATTTACGCAATCTTCATGGCGGCGAGCGCGGCGCTCTTGTGTGACGGCGGCGAGTTTCTATTCATCACCCCACGTAGTTTCGCCTCGGGTCCCTACTTTCGGCTTTTCCGGGAGCGGTTCTTTGCGAATGTACGTCCGGAGTTCGTCCACGTGTTTGGCTCACGGCGAGACGCTTTCAGCCGCGACGAAGTATTGCAGGAAAACGTGGTGTTCAAAGGCGTTCGCGATGACGCCTGGCGGTCTCGCGGCGGCAGCTTTGGATTGCTTATTTCGAGCAGCGCTGGCATCGCCGACCTCAACCGTGCAGCTCGACGAACGTTGCCGATGGAACAAGCCTTGGGTAAAGCGGGCACCGACATGGTGCTTCGATTGCCGATTGTCAAGGACGACGATGCCGCTGCGAGGGTGGTCGATGCGTGGACTGGGTCTCTTCATCAGTACGGAATGAACATTTCGACCGGACCGGTCGTTCCTTTTCGAGCAACGGAATTTTTGGCTGAAGAGCCGGACACCACTATAAGCCTCGCGCCCCTCCTATGGATGAACCATGTCCACGCAATGCGCGTTACTTTCCCCAACGGGACTCGAAAACCGCAGTACATTCGACAAAGCGCCAGCGAAAAATCGCTGCTCTTGCCTAGTCGGAACTATGTGCTATTGCGACGTTTCAGTTCCAAGGAAGAAGGGCGGCGTCTGGTCGCGGCACCATGGTTTAGGAGTGAATCGTCTTGCTCGCTATTAGGAATTGAAAATCATCTGAACTACATCTACCGGCCGGGCTCAGAGCTGGACGAAGAGGAAGTTCTGGGACTCGCGGCGCTCCTGAACAGCAAGTTGCTCGACACCTATTTCAGAGTATCGAGCGGGAACACGCAGGTTAGTGCGACCGAGCTGAGAGCAATGCCTTTGCCGCCACACGAGACGATCGTATTGATCGGACGCCGCATGCGAACGCTGAACGGCGACCTGGAAAGGTTGGAAGAAATCGTTGATGAGGCTGTTGGCGCATCCCGGTGAAAAAGTCGGACAGGATCGCGGGGGCTCAGGCTATTCTCAGGACCCTCGGACTCCCTAAAGCTCAGCAAAACCAGATTTCCGCGCTAACGCTGCTAGCCTTGTGTGGTCTACAACCGGGCGATTCGTGGACGCTGGCGAAGCGCGAAGGTCGGACCGTGACCAAGGGCATCATGGATTTTATACGTGAATGCTATCGGGTTCGTTACGCACCTAACACCCGCGAAACGGTGCGACGCCAAGTCTTACATCAATTCGTTCTTGCAGGCATCGCCGATTACAATCCGTTTGACCCCGAACTGCCGACCAACAGTCCGCGCGCACATTACGCGATTTCGGAAGCGGCTCTGAGCGCGATCAGGTCTTTTGGAACCAGCGAGTGGGAGGATGCTGTCGCAGGCTTCCTGTCTCATCGATCGCGATTGATCGAGATATTTCAGCGAAGGCGGTCGAAACGACTCATTCCTGTGCGGTTTCCAGACGGAAGCCTGGTCAAACTCTCGCCTGGAGAACACAACAAACTGCAAAAGGCGGTCGTGGAGCAGTTTGCATCGCGGTTTGTGGAAGAACCAAAACTTCTCTATCTGGGAGACACTGCGAGTAAGAATCTCTACATCGATGCCGATAATCTGAAGGTCATGAAATTTCCCATTACGCAGCACGACAAGTTACCGGACGTGGTCGTCTACGATGAGAAACGAGGCTGGCTTTTTCTCGTGGAAGCAGTTACATCCCACGGGCCGATGTCGCCAAAGCGTGTCCTGGAACTGGAGAAAATGCTGGCCGACTGTCCTGTAGGATTAATCTACGTATCGGCTTTCCCGGACATGGCCGAATTTCGACGTCATAGTCGCGAGATCGCATGGGATACCGAGGTTTGGATCGCTGAACTTCCGGAGCATCTCGTACACTACAACGGCGACAGGTTCCTTGGCCCGAGAGATCGATCGCCCGGATGAGGCTTCCAGGATAGAGCAGACCGTCGGAAAAATCGCGGCACTCCACCACCGCGCGCGATGCGCGCGCGGCTCTCATCCGTGCGGTACAGTTGTCGCGCAGCATAAGAGCGACAACCGTACCGCGCACCTTCTCTCGCAGAGCGAGAGAAGGGACGGGTTCGGAAAAAAAAGGCCGGAGCGCATCGCGCTCCGGCCTTTATCATTAGAGGAATACAGCTAGGCCGCGTGGCCGTTGCGCAGCAACCGGCCAGGTGTCGCGCCGGTGCAGCGGCCCTCGTCCCAGGTCACTTCGCCATTGCAAATGATCGACTTGTAGCCGCGCGCATGCTGCACGCGCCGCCATTCGTTGCCCGGGAAGTCGTTGACAATCTCGCCAACCCAGTCGGGATCAACCGCGAGCCCCTTCAGGTCGTACACGATGACGTCGGCCGCGAGGCCTTCGCGCAACGTGCCGCGATCGCGGAAGCCCGCCGCATGAGCAGGGAGCGCCGAGAGCCGATAGTGCGCCTCTTCGAGGGTGAGCTTCTGCTCGTCGCGCACCAGCCATCCGAGGAAATCGGTGGTGTAGGCGCCGCCGGTGAAGAATTTGGTGTGCGCCCCGCCGTCCGAGACGCCAGGAATCGTGTACGGCGAGTCCATCATCTCTTTGTAGAACTCGGCGTTGAAGCCGCGGTTGGGTCCGAGGAACTCGACCTTCAGGCCGCCGGCGATCGACAGATCCAGCATCACATCGATCTCGTCTTTGTGCTCTTCCGCTGAAATTTGTCCGAGGGTCCTGCCGACGTACTTTTCGAGTTCCGGCTTGTCATCGGCCCATTGCACGATGAGGTACTTGATCTCGCCGCCGACGCCTTTCTGGATGACTTCCAGCTTCTTGTTGGCCTCGTGATGCTCGCGCTTGATGGCCGCGCGCAACTCGGGGTCCTTCATTTTGTTAATTTTCTCTTCAGTGGTGCCGGTGGTGACGGCGCGCCACGCCGGGCTCGCATCGTAGAGGTTCCAATTTTCCAGCGTGAAGGCGAAGCCGGTGCGCAAGGTCGCGGTCTGACCGAAAATCGGCAGGCCCTTGTCGCGGCAGCGCTGCAGCCATGCGAGGCTGCGCTGATGCGGCCTGGGGTCCTTGCGCGCGGGCGCGATCGCATTATGAAGGATCGGGCGATTCGCTGCGGCGGCGAGACGCTCGAGGAATGCGAGGTCATCTTTAATGTGGCCGGTCGCCTGCGTGATCTGGATGAAGCCCTCATCGCGTTCACGGAGCACGCGCGCGAGATTGAGGATGTCCTCGTCACACATCAAATCGGTGACCATCGGCGAGCCGTCGTAGTCGGCCTGGGTCGAATCTTGTCCGAGGCGCTGAATCGAAAATCCACTCAGGCCGGCATCCATTCCTTCATGCAGTAGACGGCGCATCTCGGCCTTCTCGGCCTCGGTTGCAGGCCGCGACTTCGCGTCATCGATGCCCATCACGTAAACCATCAGCGATGAGGTCGGCAGATACTGAATCGCGTTGACGCCCTTGGGCGCGCGATCGAGCGAGTCCATGTACTGCGGAATAGTTTCCCAGTCCCACTTCATGCCGACGCGCATCGACTCGTAGGGAATGGCTTCGGTGCGCGTCATCATTAGCATCGAGCGCTCGCGGGCCTCGGGCTTCACCGGCACGAAGCCGAAGCCGCAGTTGCCGAGCACGACCGAGGTGACGCCGTGCCATCCCGAGATGGTGCAGTACGGGTCCCATCGGATCTGCGCATCATAATGAGTGTGCAGATCGACGAAGCCGGGCGCGACGATGAGGCCGTCAGCATCGATGACTTTTTTCGCAAAGCCATTTCCGCGGCCGCCGATTTGCGCGATTTTGCCGTCCTTGATCCACAAGTCGGCGCGGTAACGCGGAACGCGCGTTCCATCAACGATAGTTCCGCCTTTGATTTGAATGTCGTATTCGGCCATGAAAGGTTCCCTCCTTGGGAAACAAGGTTGGGACTCGGCGCATCAGCTAAGCGTCTCGCCCGTGATGTTTTGCTTGTACAGCATTGCTTATGCCACAGGCAAGCAAAATTAAACGATCGGTATGTTGGCGCAGGACGCCTCAACATCGTTGGGCGCCTGCGCCACGCAATGCTCGTCCGAGCAGCTGAGAGCTGAGGTCTACGCCGCGACCATCACCGCAAGAGGAACGGAGGCGGCAAACGCCACCGCATCGATGCTCGCGGGCGGCACGTCATCGAGCACTCGGTCAACTATGGTGGAGGAACTTTGCGCGGTGGAAGTCTCGGCCGCGGGTTCCTCGACGGCATCGTTCAGATCGATGCGCTTGCCGCTGAACAGACGCTTGCGGACCGCTTGCGCATCGAGTTCGAACAGGTCGGCGATCCATCGGAAGCTGCCCATCGCAGCCGAATCGCTAAGGAACCACGCCCTGGCGGTGCGCTGGCAATAATTGACCTGAACCTTGCGATAACGGCTCGGCCCCTCCGATGGGATTTCGCCGTAATAGTCGCGAAAGGCTTGCGCGAGCACGGCGAACCACAACTTTGGCACTCCTTCGCTTTGTTCTAGACCAGCGAAGAGAGCACGCGATTGGAAACGAGATGGATCGGCACAACTGCCGATCGAGCACAGACCGTCCTGACCCACGGGATTCCCTCCTTGAACTGCGAGAAAAATCCCCCCCCGTTGGTCCCCCGAGATGCGATTGTCACATTGAATCGCCTACTTACTTGACAGCCACATCTCTACGATGTGAGATTAATATCGTAAAAGAGAAATCTGTGTCAAGCATCAAAGTAGAAGAATCTCTCTTAAAAATGGAAACATTGGCTGATCGCCTTCGCAAGGTTCTGGAACAAAGAGGCCTTAGCCAGACCCAGGGCGCCGAGCGCGCCGGCATTCCACTGGCGACCTTGAACAAGTGGATCAACCAATCGGACAAGGCCCCGAATCCTAGCGCCGACAATCTGGTCGCGCTGAAGGAAGCCTTTAACATCTCGGTCGACTGGCTGCTGACCGGCGAGGGTTTGCGCGAACCAATTCCCTCTTTCATCGCCGATGTGCTGAATCGCTTGACGAAATGGCTTCATTCGTCCATCGGGGATGGCGCGCTGGACCCGAATCGGATCGATATCGTACGCCCCGAGGGCGACGCCTTCCTGCCCGAATACGGGCCCAATGATCTGTTTGTCCTCGAACGTACTGCGACGCTGCCGGCGCAGGACCAAATTTGCCACTTGAGTTTCGGCGGCATGACCGGGTTTCGTCGCGTGATTCATGAGGTTGATGGTTCCGTTCTCCTTACCGCGCCGAATCCGGTCACTCCGCCATGGCGGGTTCCCGCAAACGAGATCGAGAGCCAAGTGAAAGTGCATGGTAGGGTCGTCGGAGCCCTCAAAGTCTTCAGTAGAATGGATTAATATCTACTTTAATAGAAGATTGGACGCGACAGCGTTACCGAAGCATTCATCGATAATAAATATCATACACCTTTGCGGCGAAACCTCCAATTGAATGATCATAACGTGTGATATCTGTCCATAGACCAATGAAGGGGCTCTAGCCCATCGCCGATCGTCCTGCGATGCCCGGGTAGGGATCGTCAGCGCCTCGGAGGGAAAGCGGGCTACCGCCATGGAGCCGGGCCGTCGAGCGCCTAAGGAAGTCGCACAACTATTTCACTGCGACGCCACGGCCCGACGGCCGCCCGCATTGCATGCCGGTGTGGGGCGTATGGCTGGATGACAGCTTTTGCTTCAGTACCGGCGGGCAATCGGCGAAGGCGCGTAACCTTGCGATGAACCGTCATTGCGTGGTGACGACAGAGAAAGCCGACGAAGCGGTGATCGTCGAAGGTGTCGCGACTGCTGAGGTCGAGCGCGAATTTCTCGGGCGCGCCGGTCAGCTCTACGCGGCGAGGTATCCGCCTTACATTTTGGATACCGGCCTCGGGCCAATCTTCTTGGCCGAGCTGCGGGTCGTGTTCGGAATTGTCGAGGCGCAATGGCAACCACCGCGACTCGTTGGATTTTCCGATGAGCTTCCGCTGAGCGTGCCGATAGTCGCCCGCCGAAAAAATCGTCGCGGTTAAACCGCGGACGAAATTTCTCCGCCGTAATTCGCCGAAGCGCAACTCAGCGCGCTCCAACTCAACACGACCACAGTTCCGCAACCGCGATCCCGAACCCGAAAGCGTCCGCGCTCCTACATGCTGCTGAGCGGGCGCGAATCCGCGCTGAGCCTCCATCGATCGATGGTTTCGACGTTGAAACGCCAATCGCTGCCGACCCGGAAGGCAGGAAGCTGCGAGCGCTTCAGCATTCTGTAGATCGTGCTTTGATGGACGTGGAGATAATCCGCGACTTCCTTCACTGTCAGAACGTGCTTCGCCATGGCCTTGGTCTCCTCAGCTTCGCCCTCAAAAAACATTGTCACTATATCAGTGACTATGTGTTAACGCTTGTGCGTAGTAGAAGCAAACGAAATTGTCAATTTGAAAATATATTTTGCTGAAATGCTCAGCTTGTCACCAATCGAAGCGACAATATGTTGTCTTAATCATGGGCTCGGAAGAGAACAAATGGCGCGGCAAATGTCAGATCCATTCACGCGCGAAGTCGGTCCATGACGAGAGCGGATCGGCAATGAGACATCGCGCCCGGAGATGTCAGAGCGCTTCGATAATCCGCTATTATCTATGGCGGGCCTCGCTCGACATGCGAGCCTTAATCGCAACTCGACCCGGGACGCCGGACTTTCATCGATCACCATGACCGATATCTACAAACATCCCGAAGAATACGATCTGGAACACCTAGGCGAAGAGGAAGACATCGCTTTTTATGTCTCCCTCGTCCGCACTCTGCGGCCGCTCAGGATTCTGGAACTCGGATGCGGCACCGGCCGGATCACGTTGCCGCTGGCGCAGGAGGGCGCACGCCTGGGATGCGATGTCATCGGGCTCGATAATCAGCCCGAGATGCTGGAAAGCGCCGAGCAGCATCGCACGGCCATGTCGCCGGAGATTCGCGAGCGCCTGCGTTTCATTGCCGGCGACATGCGAACTTTTTCCGCCGAGCCAAAACTCGATCTCATCGTGATCCCGTGCTCATCGATGAGTCATGTGATCGAACTCGACGATCAGATCGCCGTGTTCAAACGATGCTACGAGAACCTCAACCCGGGCGGCCGCTTTATGGTCGAGGTGAACATGCCGAACATGGCGGCCTACGCGGATTCCTTCAGCACGCCGCCGCGCACGCCGATCGAAATCGACCTCGACCGCTCGGATGAGAGCGACGGCACGCGTCTGATTCGCCGCAAGACCACGCGTTACCTGAGCGATCAGCAACTGGCGCATATTCGCTTCCTCTACGAAAAGTATCAGCACGGCCGCGCCATCGAGAGCCATATAGATGACTTCGCCAGCCACGTGTTTTTTCCGCGCGAACTGGCGCTGTTGTTCATCCATAGCGGCTTCGAGATCGAGCGCACCTTGGGCGACTATCGCGGGCGGCCGCTGGCGGCGAACTCACCGCTCATCATAATGACCGGAAAACGTCCGGGGTGATTATGCACAATCCTGAAGTGTCGGCAGGGAAAGTCGACGGCGCCGTCGAGGCTTCGCTGCTTTATCTAATCGATCGTCCGGAAACCGTTCGCCCTGAATCTTCTCACGGTGATGCCACTGGATGGCCCGGCAAATCGGCGTCCCGCAGCGTTACCATCGCTGATGCGCGTGAGCTCGGCGATCTATCGCTCGATCGTGAAGGGTTTCGGTTAGTGCGTCACGATTCGGCGGTCGCGAATTTTTATGACGCCGAGGAAGTGCGCCGCGTGTACTATCCCGAGCTCGCGCGTATGCTGTGCGAAGTCACCGGCGCCTCGAAGGCGGTGGTCTTCGCCCACGACGTGCGGTCGTCCGACAAATCGAAGCAGGACGGCGACCGGGTGCGCGAACCGGTGTCCTCGGTGCATAACGACTACACGCCCAAGTCCGCGCCGCAGATGGTACGCGAGACGATTCCTCCTGATGAAGCGGAGCATCGGCTCACAAAGCGGTTCGCGGAGATTAACATCTGGAAGCCAATCCGCGGCCCGGTGCTCGATCGCCCGCTCGCAGTATGCGACGCGCGCAGTATCGCGCCCAGCGACCTGGTCGCGACCGATCGCTACCTCAAGCATGAGGTCTACATGATGACCTTCAACCCGGCGCATCGATGGTTTTACTTTCCGAAAATGCTCACCGGCGAGACGCTGCTCATCAAAGGATTCGATTCGATGGGGGATGGACGCGCGCGTTTCACCGCGCATGCGGCCTTCATCGATCCGTCGACACCTTCGGGCGCGCCTCCGCGCGAAAGCATCGAAGCTCGCGCGCTCCTGTTTTTCGACTAGCGCGCCAATATCGATTGCACTATATCGGGCGCTCTGAGATCGATCGGTAGCAGAGATACCTGTCAGGAGAGCGGCGTGAAGAATCTCGCAATCGATATGCATGCGCATGCGCTGATCGGCAAGGCCGAGGAAATCGCGCGCCAACAGGATCGATGGCGGCGCGAAGCCCAGGAAGCGGCGCGTCTCGCCGGTAAGGAATCATCAACCCATAACCAGCGCCTCATGCAGACGGCATATCTCGCCGGGCTGACGCGCGTCGACGCGCGCATCGCCACCATGGATGCGATGGAAGTCGACGTGCAGGCGGTTAGCCCGGTGCCGATGCAATATCACTACTGGGCGGACCGCGAGGCCGCCGAGAAAATCGTCGCGGCCGTCAACGATGGCATCGCCTCGATTTGCAGCAGTCGTCCCGAACGATTCGTCGGATTGGGCAGCGTCGCGCTGCAATTCCCCGAGCTTGCAGCCGAACAACTCGAGCAGGCGATGTGCGAGTTGCATCTGAAGGGCGTCATCATCTCGACGGCGGTCGATGGCGCTGAGCTGGCCGATCCTCGCTTCGAAGTTTTCTGGGCCAAAGCGGAGGAACTCGGCGCTGTCGTTTTCATCCACCCGACGGGATGCTCGCTGGGCGCGCGCCTGACTCCGTATTACCTCTCGAACGTTATCGGCAATCCGACTGAGACCACGGTTGCGCTCGCGCATTTGATCTTCAGCGGTATGTTCGATCGCCATCCGAACTTGAAGGTCGTCGCAGCACACGGGGGTGGATATTTTCCGTTCTACACCGCGCGCTTCGATCACGGATGGCGAGTGCGTCCCGAGGCGCACACCTGCGCGAACGCGCCCAGCACATATCTCAAGAAGATTTGGTTCGACTCATTGGTGTACGAGCCAGATCAACTCGAGTACCTGATTCGGCGCGCGGGCGCCGGCAACATCGTGCTCGGGACCGACTTTCCCTTCGACATGGGAATGGATGATCCGCTCGGTCATCTGAATGCGGTTGCGGGGTTGTCCGACGATGATCGCGCGCTGATCCGCGGCGTCAACGCCTCGCGGTTGTTGGGACTCTCGATTGAGTGCGCTTGACGGTTGCTCCGTGTCTTTTCCTTCCCCATATTTTCCGTTCCTCCCCCGTATAAGATCCTTGGGGGAGGTGGCCCGGCGCAGTTCATGCCATCGCTGCGAGCATGAACTGTGACGGGTCGGGGAGGGACATCAGCTCCGGATTCTGCGTCTGCACTATGGGTCGAGCCGTGCCACTGTGTTGTTGCGGCGCCGAGATGGGCGCCGCTTTGGTTATACGCCGCAGAAAAGCCGATCGAGGCGCAATGGACCAAGATCGAAAAAGTCTCATTTAGCCGGTCACCCTTTTCTCGCCTAACGGAGCATCTCGCTAAGCCGTCCGAACCACGATCTCCGGACGAATCCCTGTGAGGCTGACAAATAGAAATCTTCCTTCCGGAGTCTTCAGCCGGCTTCGATTCGACTCCAGATGGAGTTAGGGAATCGTCTATCGAATTCCGTCTCCGCGAAATCGTCGCAGCCGGCGATTAGGAAACTCGCCCTGCACATTCAGCTGTATTTTCTCGACAAATGACCCCGCCCGGGTTCGATCAAAACTGTCGAAACCTGGGGCTGCCTTGCCTCTCACGCAGCGCGTGGTATTACTCATCGTATGCCCATGGCTGTGCCTTTGGTTGCGCAGTCGCAACCGCTCGATCGATCACCGAGAGTTTCAACGCGGCACTTAGTCGGAAACATTCTCGTGGCGTTAACTTTTTTTGCCGCAGTTCTTCCGAACGCATATAGCTTCGAATACGGTCCGGGGAAGTTTGTCTGGGTAGCCGGCGCCGTAGTTATGGGCGTGATATCGCTGGTCAGGTTCCCCCCGCGCGCCGTGAACATGACCGGCAAAGCCTTCCTCTCCACCGCCGCAGCGCTTGTCTTCCCCGTCCTGGTACGTCCGACGCCAGTCTCAGCCGGGATCGCTGCATCGATCGCGCCGGTGATAGTAGTCTGCGGCCTAATGCTTTCGCTGGTCGCTCGGCTATATATGGGCCGCAGCTTTGGAATACCGCCGGGCAACCGAGGCATAGTGACAGGAGGACCCTTCAGGGTTGTACGTCATCCAATTTATTCTGGCTGGCTTCTGCTAGCGACCGGATATCTGCTGTCTCATTGGTCATGGATCAATTTTCTGATCGTCAGCACAGCTTTGCCTTTCATGCTCTGGCGGATTCTTCTGGAGGAGCAATTACTTCTCGACGATCCGGAGTATCGCGAATACGTGCAGGGCGTCCACTTCCGATTGATACCCGGCGTTATTTGACGAGACCTGAGAAAGCTAGTGGATCTCCTTTGATCGTAGCCGAGCGGTACGAATATCACTCAACCCTGCGCATACTAATGGACGTCTTAACCGCTTCATTGAGGAAATCGAGCATGTCAAAAACAATCTCGCCGGAAGCGACAAGCTGTCCCGGCACTACATAAAAGAATATCGAAAACCCTCCATTAGCCGAGTACTCGTAGAAGCTTATACTCGTAGCCGTTCCATTTAGCGTCACCGGCCGAGCACAGTAACTCCGGTTTTGTCTGTGTACCAGTAAGCGTTGCCGCTAATCGCAGAAGAACTATAGCTCCCACTCTTTGTCAACCGCACGCACGCCTTTGGTGGAATTACGGTGGTGCCGAGGCCTTGACCTCCTACATGACCGTATGTACCCGATGTCGTTGAGAGGACAGTACCGGCGTTAACTATGGTCTCGTCGGTTATTTGCTGCCAGGTCCTACCGTTATCCGAACTCGCGTAGATAGTTCCGCCTATATAGGTACCACTTACACCATAAATGCCCGGTTTCAATGGGGTCACGATTACTCTTGATGAAATCTCGACATCCGTTACTGGTTGGGCTTCGCCGTTTTGATCCAGTATAACCGATGGAGCTGCGCCGGATGGATCGATTGCGTTCTTGGGATCGTCGCCGGCATATGAGTAGGCCGCGCGGGTACGAGTGAAAAATGGATCCTTGGTCAGAAACTGCGCGGTTAGCGGATCGTAGTAACGGGCCCTCAGATACTGGAGGCCCGATTCAGAATCGGTGAATTCACCGGCGAACTGGAACGGATTGGAAACCGCGCCGGTACTGGTGACCGGATTGCCGTACGCATCGAAGGTGTAGGTGGCCTGGACCGCACCCTTCGGATCGGTCAGAAGGCGCGTGCTGCCGAGCTGATCGTGGTGATAGAAGAGAACTGCACCGCCGCTGGAGATCTGTTCTAGTACTGCACCGCCGGGTCCGTAGACATAAGAAGTGGTGCCGTCCCTAATCATCTGCGGGACGCCTGGCAGGTGATCCCAGCTGAAGTATTCCGTGTTGACGCCGATCTTCTTCGAAGCGCGGAGTCCGTCGCCGTTGTATGCATATGTCGCCGTGGCTCCGAAGGCGGTAAGCCGATTGGCCTGGTCGTATTTCAAGTTCAAGGACGGAGCTGAGGGCGGCATCTTCTTGATGCGATTGCCGCGCAAATCGAACAGGAAAGTCGAAGTTCCGGCACTACTGGTCGCAGTGGAGAGTTCGTCGGCCGTGTCGTACACAAAACTTACGCTGCTGGCCGGATTGGAGGGCTGGATGTTTAGCACGCGGTCGGCCGCGTCATATCTTACGGACTTCGGAGGCGCAGATGTAATCAGTCGGTTCAGGCTGTCGTAAGAGTTCTCTATTGACCCTTGGAAGGCCGTCCCTGGGAGAGACGAGGACTGCTCTTCTTCAAGCAACAGGCCCGCGTCGTCCCGCTCGTACCTGAATCGCACACTCGAGGAACAGTCGCCGTTGTGTTCGTCGTCGGCGTGCCCGTTCACGTCGTTGTGCCTGCTCATGTCTCCGTTCTGGCTATCTCTGGAGTCGCAGCCGTAGTTCTCGTCAGAGTGGTGGTCGCCCTCGGAGTCACAGTCGCAGTCGGAGTCACAGTGGTGGTCGCCCTCGGAGTCAGAGTGGTGGTCGCCCTCGGAGTCACAGTCGCAATCATTCTTCGACCGATAGATGATTCCGGTCAAGCGATCGGCGTCGTCGTGTTGAAAAGCTCCCACAAGCCTGTTTGGGTATTCTTCGCGCCTGAGATTACTGTCCGGGTCATACTTGAAGTTAGTGCTATTGCCGAGCCAGTGGCGATGTCCTGAAGGTTGTTGAGATTTGAGTGGCGGCTCACCTCGCCCGATCAGAAGATCGGGTTGAGCAAGAGGAGGCCGCCATGAGCGAGAGTGCCAAGAGCAAGGACGGAAGGAAAG
>Ga0182024_10000341_pt1 | contig 118806 bp, 120 predicted proteins | sample P32metaG_FD_120480 | JGI IMG/M metagenome (GOLD analysis project Ga0182024, IMG submission 120480) | Permafrost microbial communities from Stordalen Mire, Sweden - P3-2 metaG (Illumina Assembly) | ecosystem: Environmental > Terrestrial > Soil > Wetlands > Permafrost | place: Sweden: Stordalen... | reverse complement strand
CCAGCCCTGCTGACGGCGCTGGCTAATACGGTTTCTAACAAGGGCGTTGCCGAAGATGTGAAGGTTGCGTAACCTATGACCGTCGAGAGCCGCTAACTTTCAACGGAGTTCCGGGCAATCTCTTTCGTCTGTCGTCAATAAAGACTGGATTCCCAAACATCATCACGCAGGGTGAACTCTTGAAACTTACGAATTGTACCGACACCATACATTTCCGAAAACTTAAGGTCTCCAAAGAAGATACTGTTAGATACTTCAAAGATGAGAAATGGGGAACACGCGACATATTCGCATCGGGCGATAGAGTTCGGAAAAGGCAGCCGAGTCTGCGAACGATATTGAGGCTTGCAAAGAAAGCGATTGATAAGGCCGAAGGAAGCGGTGCGCCAGGCAAACACGTTAACTTCGCGCTGAAAGTCGTGCAGGAAATGTCTACCGGCCCGGATTGGGCTAAGGAAGTCGAGAGTACTCTCGAACAATTCGTGAAAGACGAACTTTTGGGTTCCCTGAAAAAGCTCGTACCAATACTCAAAGAAAAAGCCAACCGGGCACCCAACCCGGTCGGCTCGAAGTGAGACGTCAAGGTTGAAAGAGAGCCTAGCGCGGTTCTCGGGCGGGCGCCCCGCGCCCCAGGTGGACTACTCCACGCACGTTCATCCCAAGTATGTAAAAACACTCCAAACCCGAGTGCATATCAGAGGGGTTCGTGGATTGCAGTCATTTTCGGAATTCATCCCTGAGCAAGTGAAGAAGGATTGCGGACGTAAACAGGCGCACCCGCAAAAGAACATTCCCCAGCCCTTGTTGCCGAAGCCGCAATTGCCATTCCCGACACCATCCCCCCGATAACTCTCCCCCACCACCCGCCAGATGCGTTAATCTGCAAACGATGCGTCTCCTCCGCCTCTTGCGTCCATCGCACCAGCATTCCGCCTTCTCGGCGACGCTGCTGATGATGACGGCCATCACGCTCTCGCGCGTGATCGGATACATCCGCGAGGCCTACATCGCCTACGCTTTCGGTGCCGGACAGCAGACCGACGCCTACGTCGCCGCCTTCACTCTGCCCGACTGGCTCAACTACATCGTCGCCGGCGGCACCGCTTCGATCACATTCATCTCCATCTATACCCGGTTTCTGGCGGAAAAGCGCGAGCAGGACGCGCAGAAAACTTTCTCCATCATCATTACCGTGATGACCACCGCGCTCGTGGCCGGCACCATAATGGCCGAGATCTTTACCCCGCAATTTGTTGCCTGGTTCTTCCACGGCTTCACCCCGGCGCAGATGCAGCTCTGCGTGCATCTCACCCGCATCCTTCTTCCGGCACAGATCTTCTTTTATGTCGGAGGAGTAGTTTCGGCGGTCTTGCTCTCGCATCGTCTCTTTCTCTTGCCCGCATTCGGGCCGCTCATCTACAACGTGTTCATCATCGCCGGCGGAGTCATCGCCGGGCGCCAGATGGGCATCGCGTCCCTCGCCTTCGGCGCCCTTGCCGGTAGCATCGCCGGACCCTTTCTGATCAACGCTCTGGGAGCAGCCAAAATCGGCACCGGATACCGCCCCTCGTTCGATGTGAAGAATCCCGCGTTCCGCGAATGGGTCCGCCTCTCCATCCCGCTAATGCTCGGCGTCTCGCTGGTCACCGCCGACGACTGGTTCCTCCGCTATTTTGCCTCGGGCGGCATTGGCGACATCGCGCGCTTGAACTATGCCAAGCGTCTCTTCGCCGTTCCCATCGCCGTCCTCGGACAGGCCGCCGGCCAAGCATCACTTCCCTTCTTCTCACGCCTCTTCGGAGAGAAAAAGTTTGACGAGTTCGCCGCCACCGTCAATGCTTCCGTCTATCGCATCACGGCAGCGTCTCTGCTCCTAACCGGATGGATGATGGCCATTGCCGTCCCTCTAATCGACCTCGTCTATCGCCGCGGCCGCTTCACCTTCGCCGATTCCGAATCCACCGCCCTCTACTTTTTCTGGTTTTCACTCTCGCTGGCGTTTTGGTCCAGTCAGGCTTTGTACGCGCGCGCGTTCTACGCATCCAGCAATACGTTGACGCCGATGGTAGCCACCAGCCTGATCACGCTCGCCTCGCTGCCGCTCTACAAACTGCTGTTCCACACGCTCTCCGTCACCGGACTAGCCATCGCCTCCGACCTCGGCATCGCCGCCAACGCCATTGCTATCGCCGCGCTCCTGCATATTCGTGGCATGGTTTCGTTTGCCGGATTGAACTGGAAAGAACTAGGCAAGTCCGCGCTCGTAGGCGCGGTTTCCGGAGGATTGAGTTATGAAGTCATGCGCACCATCGCGCTCGATGGCAGCCGCCGCGCCGATCTCCTCGCCCTGGCGCTCGGCTCCATAACCTGGGCCGCAGCCGTAGCCGCGGGACTCTGGGTGTTGGGTTCAGAATTGCCGGGTGACCTGCGCAGGAAAAGATCGTCCGCTTCCCCGGGCGCAGCCGAAGCGCAAGCCGCAGAAACCATGGCTAGCGGCACGGAGCCGTAAGGACGCAGTACTTGTTCGTCGTTCGCTATTCGCTGTTCGCGCAGTCTCTGCCACTGCCACTCCCGCCCCCAAAAAGGAAAACGGGCCCACAAAGGCCCGTTTCATGATCCTGCTTTGCGCCGCTACAGATTCAGCAAAAAGCGAACAACGAACCGCGTCCTGCGCAATGACGACCAGCGCTCCTACGCCCGCGCCGACATCGCCGGTTCCGGCATCGCGCTCGAAACACTCTTCGGCGTTTCCTCCGGCTTCGACGCTCCCGCCGATCCTACTTTGCGGATGTCGATGCCGCCCTTGAAGAACGCGCCATCTTCAATCGAGATGCGCGCCGCCACGACATCACCGGTCAAAGACCCGTCGCTGCGGATATCCACCCGGTCGCTCGCAGTGAGATTGCCGCGCACCTTGCCGAGCACCACAATTTCCCGCGCGCTGATGTTAGCCGCGACCACTCCGTTGCGTCCGATGGTGACGCGATTGCCCGAGAGGTTGATCGATCCCTCCACCCGCCCGTCAATATACAAAGATTCGGAACCGGTCACCTCACCTTTAATCACCAGCGATTTGCCAATCGTGGCTTGATCCGAAGTCGTGGTCGTAACCGGACGCGGCACAGCCGCAGGCTCGCTCATGCTCATCACCGGTGATGTCGTCGCCGTGGACGTGTTCGGACGCTCCGGCTCCGTTGGCCGACCAGGTGTCGCAGGTTGATTCGTGGGCTTCCACATTGTCGTTGAAATCCTTTCCTTTTACCAAATTAAGGGATTGTTACACCCACCGCCGCATTTCGGGGGCCAAATAAATTGTACTCCCCAGTAACTCCTGAGACTGTGGAAATTCACTTTTTCTTATTGCTTTCCATAGTTCCACTCGTGGTTCCCCCAGCGCCGCGCCCTCGACCCATGTCTCGCATCGTGTAAGCCCTGCCCAGCCTGTGGTAATTCTTCTATCGCGCTAATAGTAATATGGAGCCGTTGAGTACCACCAAGCCTCATCCCATCCCTAACGAGGATTCCATGCCTTCAACTCCGACGACGTTGACCCCGAACACTTCGACCGCGAACGCCTACCTCCGGCCCCAGCCCGGAGAATCCGCTCCTAATTACGATCACTACGTTTCACTCGTCCCCGGCAACGACGTTCTCGCCGCCTTAGAGGACCAGCGCCGCCAGACGCTTCTCCTGCTCTCCGGACGCACCGAGGCCGACGGCGATCTCCGCTACGCGCCTGACAAATGGAGCCTGAAAGAAGTTCTCGGCCACCTCAACGATACCGAGCGCATCATGGCCTACCGCGCCCTGCGCATTGCGCGCGGCGACCAGACTCCCATCGAAGGCTTCGAGCAGGACGATTACGTCCGCAACAGCCCCTTCGCCCACCGTCCGCTGGCCGACTTGATCGAGGACTACATCGCGGTCCGACGAGCTACCATTTCCCTTTTCCGCAATCTCGACGAGGCGGCCTGGACGCGCCGCGGAATCGCCAACAAAAATGAAGTGACGGTGCGCGCCCTGGCCTACATCATCGCCGGCCACGAATTGCATCATCGGAAAATTCTGGAAGAAAAGTATTTGAAACAGGTGACAAGTGAAGGTCGCAGGTGACAGGTGGCAGGTCTTAGGTGGCAGGTCTTAGGTCTTAGGAAGTTCCCCAGGAGTGTCGAGAATTAGCCCGAAAACCAAGAGCCTAATCCTAAGACCCAAGACCTGTCACCTAAGACCTGTTATCTGTCACCTGCGACTTGTCACCTGAAACCATGTCCCGCAACGCTCTCATCGGCCGCCTGACCATGCATCGCGACGGCTACGGCTTCGTGATCCCCGAAGCCACCTCGCTCGATGCCAATCTGAAAGCACGCCTAGCCGGCGATGTCTTCGTTCCTCCGCATGCCATCGGATCGTCCATGCACGGCGACCGCGTTCTCGTTGAGGTCTCCGCTGTCCGCCCCGATGGCCGCGCCGAAGGCCGCATCCTCCGCTCCCTCTCTCGCGCCCATCCGACCGTGGTGGGCATCTTCCACTACGGACATCGACACAACTACGTCAAGCCCATCGACGAAAAAGTATCGCAGGAAATCGTAATCCCGCCGGGGATGGAAATCCCCAAGGCATTTACCGTGGAGAGCGCGAAGAACGCGGAGACAGCTAAATCGGGACAATCAAAAACTGCCAAGCACCGCGTAATCGGCAACGAAGCCGCGGCCCACACCGACCGGCAGGATCTGGAAGGCGTGGTTGTAGATGCAGAAATTACCGACTGGCCCAGCGCCATCCAAAGCCCGCGCGGCCGCGTCATCGAAATTCTCGGCGAAGAAAACGACTTCGGAGTCGATGTCGAGATCATGATCCGCAAATTTCACCTGCCCCACCGCTTCCCGCCCGAAGTAATCGAAGAAGCGCGAGCCCTAGAAACGAAAAACGAGAACGTCATTCCCGCCGCCGAATTGCGCCACCGCCGCGACTACCGCAGCCTTCCCATCGTTAGCATCGACGGCGAAACCGCGCGCGATTTCGACGACGCCGTCCACGTCCGCCAACTGGAAAACGGCAACTACGAACTGCAGGTCCATATCGCCGACGTCGCGCAATATGTCATGCCAAACTCGCCGCTAGATCAGGAAGCCCGTCTGCGCGGCACCAGCGTTTATTTCCCCGATCGAGCCGTGCCCATGCTGCCGCTCGAACTCTCGACCGACCTTTGCAGCCTGCGTCCGCAGGTCGACCGCCTAGTCCTTTCTTGCACCATGGAGATTGACCACCAGGGAGAAATCGTTCACTACGAAATCAACGAGGGCGTGATCCGCTCGGCGAACCAAATGACCTACACCGCCGTAAATGCCGTGATCGAGGGCGACGACGACGCCCGCCGCGAATACGCAACTCAAGTCGAGCACTTCGGACGCATGCGCGATCTGGCGATGATCCTGAACCGCAAGCGCAAACGCCGGGGATCGATCGATTTCGATCTTCCCGAACCGGTCATCGAGTTTGACGAATTCGGAATGATGAAGAGCATCACCAGATCGGAGCGCAACGTCGCCCACCGCCTGATTGAAGAATTCATGCTCTCGGCCAACGAGTGCGTAGCCCATTATCTGGAAAATAAACGCATCGCCTCGCTCTACCGCATCCACGAAAAGCCCGACGCCAAGCGCGTCTACGACTTCGAAGTAATCGCCGCCACCTTCGGATACTCGTTGGGAGTAGGGCCGCTTCCCATTCAGCGCGTGCAACTCAAAGCCGACCGTCGCGACGCCCGCGGCACCGGCAAGCGCGTGCGCGAAATCGAAGTGCCCAAAGAAGTCCACATCACTCCCCGCATGTATCAAAAATTAACTGAGAAGATAGCAGGCAAGCCGGAAGAGAGAATCCTGAGTTTCCTCATGCTGCGCTCGCTGAAACAAGCCCGCTATTCCGAAGAAAATCGCGGACACTTCGCCCTGGCCGCAACCACCTACACCCATTTCACTTCGCCCATCCGCCGCTATCCCGACCTGATCGTGCACAGGATCCTGAAAGAAGTCCTCCGCGACTCGGCAGAACACACCCCCACCGCTGCCGACCGTAGCGCCGGCGTCCCGCCGGCTGTCGCGGGGCCGTCCCGGCACCGCCCTGGGAAAGACATTGAATCAGGCATCGGCGATCCGCGCCCGTTACAAGCGCAATCAAGCCGGCGGGACGCCGGCGCTACCCCGTCGCCCTGGTCGAAGCGCCGCGACCGAGACGCTCATCAACACGCCCTCGAACCTCTAGGCGGTCCCATCCCCCTCGCAGAGCTCCATAACATAGCCGAAGAATCCAGCCAATCCGAACGGCGCGCCGACGAAGCCGAACGGGGCCTGATGGAATGGAAAAAAATGAAATTCATGGAGCGCCATATCGGAGAAGACTTCGACGGCCTGATCATCAGCGTAACTAAGTTCGGCTTCTTCGTGGAATTGACCGACCTCTTCGTCGAAGGCCTGGTCCCGCTAAACACCCTCGACAGCGGCGATAAGAATGACCGCTACGCCTACCACGAGGACACCCGCCAAATCATAGGCCAGCGCTCGCGCAAAACCTACAGCCTGGGAGATCGCGTGCGCGTGCTGGTAGACCGCATCGATACGGTAGAAAAAAAGATACAATTCGCGGTGTTCGAAGAACAGCCGAAGGCTTTAAGAAAACGTAGGCGTAGATGAACTTGAAGTCAGACGACAAAATCCAGCGAAGTATCCTCCATCTTTCGCGGAATGGAGCCATGGCCGCACTGCTCGCGTTAACCTTGCTGTCCATGCAACCCGCGTGGGCCGACCAGGGCCTGGAAAAGCAGGTCAAGTTCGACTACCTGGAAAAAGTGTTGACGCTGCGTCATTTTTATTCCGGCGAACATCTCAAGTTTCACTCCGACGGCACTCTGCAAGGAAATGCCCGGTTCGATTCCTGGACGGTCGATGGACAAATTGAAGTCGAGGACGTCCATCTTCGCGGCGCGCTATTGATAATCGAAGCCAGACGAATCCACCGGATTTTTGACGCCCAAGGCAAACCACTCGATCAACTGACCGCTTTAAAAAATCAACCCGGGAAACAGCAAAAAGATCTGGAGAAAGTTCTGCAACATTTGAAAGTGGAGATCCAGATCGAACTGCCCAGCCAAAATCCCGATGAAAGAGACGTTTCCGCCGCGATTCACGCCGTCTTTCTAACCGGCTCCGAATCGATGACATCGTGCCCGCTTACTGGCAGGCGTATTTCGCTAAGCGGGAGGGCAAGCCGCGAGCCGCGCCCGAGACGGCGAAGGGACCTGTGTATCTCGGCAAGCCGGTTCGCGGCGGCGTTTCAGCGCCGCATGTCACCTACGCTCCCGACCCGGAATACTCGGAAGAAGCGCGAAAGGCGAAATACCAGGGAACCATCGTTTTCTCCCTTGTCGTCGATTCCTCTGGAGACCCGACAGAACTGCAGATCCAGAGACCTCTAGGATTGGGTTTGGACGAGATGGCTGTCAAAGCGGTCAGCGCTTGGAAGTTTAGACCCGCGGAAAAAGACGGCAATCCCGTGCCGGTCGCGATCAACGTCGAAGTCAACTTCCATCTTTATTAGCGCCTGGAAATCTCCCGTCCAGAGCTGTTCTGTATAGAATTAAGTTGTACAGGGGAGCGAACAACCATGCCAACACCAACCGAACCCAAGCCCGAGCAAAATCCAAACCAGGCCGCCGAGCACGTTGCCAGTGCTCACAAGATTCTCAAGGAATTACAGCAGAAGGTCGGCAACCATCCCGAACTCGGCGAGGCCATAACCAAATTGGAGATGGCGCTCAACACCCTGGCAATAAAAACCGGCGGGCTGCTGTAGCGAAAGTTTTACTTGCCCTTGTCCATCGCCATAAACAAATTGTTCAGCGATTCCACCAGCGTAGGATGAGCGAAAACGCCGTCGCGCAACGCCGTATAAGGAAGCTTCCCCATCATCGCAATCTCGAATGCAGCCACGACCTCGCCGCCCTCAACGCCCAGAACCGCAGCTCCCAATATCTGATGAGTCTCAGCATCCACAACAGCTTTCATAAACCCGCGAGTCTCGTCTCAATCGCACGCGCGACAGACGTCATCGGCAGCGTGGCCACGCGAACATTGCGGCCCTGCGCGCGAGCCTCCGTTTCGGTGAGCCCGACCCGCCCTAACTGCGGATCGATAAACAATGTGTAAGGCACTAGACGATTCTGAGTCGACACGTTCTTCTTCTCGAGCAAGTTCGCGCGGATGATCCGAAAATCGTCATAAGAAATATGCGTAAAAGCCGGACCGCCCTTGATGTCGCCAAGCGCATAAACCCCGCTCGCCGCAGTCTCCAGACGATCGTTTACTTTGATGAAACCGCGCTCGTCGGTCTCGATCCCGGCCGCCCCAAGGTTTAAAGTGTCAGAATTCGGCACGCGTCCCGTCGCCCCCAACAGATGCGATCCCACAAGAGTCCTCGACTGCCCTTGCTGCCCAACCTCCAACTGAATCTCCGCGCCCGCCTGTTGAACGCGAGTCGCCCGCGCATTCAGCAACACCTCGACGCCATCCTCGCGAAGGATTTTGGCGACCGCCTCCGCAATATCGGGATCTTCGTCCTTGAGCAATTGGCCAATCGACTGCACAATCGTCACCCGGCTGCCGAAGCGCCGGAAAAGCTGGCCGAACTCCAATCCAATATATCCGCCGCCCAGAACCAGTAAGTGCTCCGGAACAGTCTCCAGCTCCATGATGGAGACGTTGTCCAGGGCTTCGACATCATCCCAACCTTCGATTCTCGGACGCGAAGCCCGAGTCCCAGCATTGATAAAAATATATTTTGCTGAGAGTAATCGCGAAGCGCCGTCGTTGAGCCGGACTTTCACCGTCCTCGGCCCCGTAAACCGTGCCTCGCCAAAGATCAATTCGAGGTTTGGAGTTTTTTCAATGTGCGACTGGCTTGCATTGCGAAAGCTGTCGACGACTTTGCGCTTGCGTTCAAGCACCCGCCGCAGATCGATACTGATGGCGCCGGTGTGCACTCCATAGTCGGCAGCGCGCCGCGCCAGGTAAGCAACGCGCCCGCTGGCCACCATCGTCTTAGTCGGAGTGCATCCCTCATTGACGCAAGTCCCGCCGACATGTTTCCGCTCGATGAGGACGGTCTGCATCCCCGCTTCCGCCAGCGTGGTTGACAACGGTGTGCCCGCCTGCCCCGAGCCGATGATGATGGCATCGTATTGTTGCGGGGTCATAACAACGCTCGTGATTGCATGTGCGCTAAGACGGTCGCTATTGCTATGCGAAAATGCAGAATCTGGAAACAGCACAGCAGACCGAGACCGATCGCAAACAGGTCTTCCGGAATTGCAATGACGGCATCGGGAACGCGAAGGCCGCGGACCAGCCGTACCCGAACCTGATAGCCGCCGAATGCGCCGGCCAGCGCTCCGATGGCGCCAATCAATCCTCCCACAATCAAGGCTCCCACCCCAACCCACGCGCCTTCGCCGACGCACAGACATGCGCCCGTGAGCATGGCCATGACAATTCGCGCAGTAAGCGGTGCCGGAGCAGTGCGCGCGTGCGTCGAGGGAAGCTGGTCGACAACATATTCAACTAAAGCGCCCATGGTGAACACAGCCACCGCCCACACCGACCCCATAAAAACCAGCGGAGACCCGGAAAGATTGATCCACCCCAGATGCGCCGCCCAAGCCACGACTGCGGGCGCCGTCATGGTACGCAATCCCGCAGTAACGCCAATGCCAAACAGCAGTAACAATCCAAATCCCGAAGGCATATTTCATTTTCAGTGAGCGCCAACCTCACGGTTAACCTCGCGGCGCATTTTACTAGAAGCCAAGGTATAAATCGCTTGGGGAAGGCGCTCCACTCCGCCAGACCTCGACCTGCTAAAATTCTCCGTCACCACTCTTGGCGACTGCCTGGGAAATCCATTTCATGTCCATCAATCCAGACTCCACCAATCCCGCTCCAACGCCACGCACGCGCATAGTGCGCGAACCGCAGCGCGCGGTGTACGATCGCGACACCATCAACCAAATCCTCGACGAAGCGTTCCTATGCCACGTCGGCTTCTTCGCCGACGGACAGCCTTTCGTCATTCCCACTTCCTACGGCCGCGACGGAGACGTGCTCTACGTCCACGGATCGGTCGCCAGCCGCATGTTGCGCAATCTCGATCAAGGCGTCCCCGTCTGCATCACGGTCACGTTGCTCGATGGATTGGTGTTAGCCCGTTCCGTCTTTAATCACTCGATGAACTACCGCTCGGTGGTAATTCTCGGCACTGCAACCCTGGTAGGCGATTCAGCAGAAAAACTCGCAGCCCTGCGAGCGCTGAGCGAGCACATCATCCCCCATCGCTGGGACGACGCGCGCCCGCCCAATGAAAAAGAGTTGAAGGCAACGTCAGTCCTGCGCCTTGCCATCAACGAATATTCCGCCAAAGTGAGAGTAGGCCCGCCTCTGGACGACGAGGAAGATTACGAATTCCCCACCTGGGCGGGAGTGATACCGCTAGAGATGAAAGTAGGAACCGCGATTCGCGATGATCGATGCCAGCAGGAACTTCCCGCCTACCTGAAGAACTACTCGCGGAAAAACAAGCCATAGCCGCCTCGCACAAAAGGTCACGCGGCTCCATATACGTCGAGGAATAATCAGCGATTGCGCTCCAGAAACACAATCACAGGCGTCATTCGCTCGCCGGAACGTAAACTTCGGCCGCAGACACAAGATCGACGTTGTGCAGCTCGGTCCTCAGCTTTACCGGTTGCAACCCGGACTTCTTCTGGGGCTGCGCCAGGAACGTCAACAGGTATTGATGATTCAGGCGATTCGCCGCATCCTTCAGAAAGGGCGAGAAGTCCGGAGCCGGGCCAGCGAATCCGATGTAATACCCTTCCCCTCCAGTTTCTTCTGTCAGCTTCGAGAGATAGATCTGTCCCAAGTAGTTTTGCCAGTGACTATGTCCGAAGTGCCCGGCGCCGGGCGCATAGATGGCGGACACGAGAATACCGGCACGCTGGCAATCCTCGATCGCCGCCGTCACATAAGGATCCTGTGCATCGCCGGCTCCGTAGTAGGGGTCGGACCCATTCGTGATCATGACGACTTCGCGGCGATTGCCGTCCGGCAGCCAGTGCTTCGCAAGGTCGCTGAGAGAGAAGTACGGGCTGCCATTTGCGCCGAAATAGCCCAACGGAAGGTGAATGGCCTTTGCGGCAAGCTCATGGTCGCCGGTCAGGTTTTGTTCGACGCGAGCGATACCATTTTGCATGTAAGCGACGCCGACCTGGGCGGTGACTGGCAGTGCGACGATGAACTTCTTGATGTCTGCCAGCTGCGTGTCGAGCGCGGAACTGGCGCCGTCATCGATCAGCACAAAGAATTCCAGTCCAGCGTGGTCTCCTTGGGCTGGGATCCAGCCGGTGACCTGGTCGCGATCCTTTCTTTCGTAGACCATCACGTCCTCACGATTTACGACGGGTATTTCGGAGCCCTTCTTGGGTTCGACAGTGACAACCATGTGCACCGGAGTGCCACCGGTATTCGGACCCTGTTGGGCAAGCGCGCGGCAGCCGAGTGCAGCCAAGATCAGACAGGCCATCAAGCCGAATTGAGATCGTAGGGTGTTCACGAACGCCTCCCGGGAAATTTGGATTTCCTTCTTCGCTAGCGTGCGATGAGCTAGTAGTTGCATACATGGACTTGGGCAGTGTACGGCTTCAGCGGCGCCGCGCGGGTCTACATACAATCCAAGAGGTTGGATGCACTGACAGTCGCGTGTGGACCAGAATTCCACCTTGGCCAGCAAGGGTCACGGGATCAGCAGCAACTTCCCCGTAGTCTTCCGCCCCTCCAGATCGCGGTGCGCCTGCTGCGCTTCCGCCAGCGGATACACATGTTCAATCCGCAACTTGAGTTTGCCGTCGCGAATCATCCCGAACACCGCTCCCGCACGCGCCTGCAACTCCTCAGGAGTAGCCACATAATTCCCCAGCGAAGGCCGCGTCAGAAAGAGCGATCCCTTCTGTAGCAGCACCAAAGGATCAATCGGAGCAACCGCCCCGCTGGATGCTCCGAACAGCGCCATCATCCCTCGCGGATGCAGCACATTGAGCCCCTTGTCGAACGTAGTCTTTCCCACCGAGTCAAACACCACGTCCACGCCTTTGCCGCTAGTCAGCAGTTTGGTCTCCTCCTCGAAGTCGGTCTGCGTATACAGGATGACGTCATGCGCTCCCGCCGCTCGCGCGAGCGCGGCCTTCTCTTCGGTGGAAACCGTAGCAATCACGCGCGCCCCAATGTTGTGCGCCATCTGCACCAGCAGCGAGCCCACGCCGCCCGCAGCCGCATGGATCAGCGCCGTCTCGCCCTGCTTCAGCGGATAAGTGTCATAAACCAGATAGTGCGCCGTCATCCCCTGCAAGATCGCAGCCGCAGCCTCGCGCTCGCTCACGCCCTCCGGAATCTTCACGAGACGATCGGCCGGCGCCGCCGCATATTCGGCATAGCTCCCAAGCGTCATGGTGTAAGCCACCCGATCGCCCACCGCCACGTTGCGAACGTCGGAGCCGACCGCGACAACCACCCCCGCCCCCTCCTGCCCCAGCACCAGCGGCAGCGGAGCCTTGTACCGCCCTTCGCGGTTATAGACGTCAATAAAGTTGACGCCCGCCGCGGTGATCTTCACCACGGCTTCGTTCGACTTCGGTTGCGGAACCGGCAAATCCACCAGTTCCATCACTTCCGGCGCGCCTGTTTGCTTGATCTGTATAGCTTTCATAGTCGCTTTCGATGATTCCCCCATGGTGAAAGACGCGGCGAAAGACTCGTTGCCATCCCGCCAAGCCTTGGGGTAATATGCCCAGCCGGTCCCAAAAGTAACATGGGGCAGGGGCTTCTGGAGCGTTGACCCAACGAATTTCGCGATAGTACCATCTCATACTAAGAGGTGCTCGGTTCCATCTGGAGGCGGTTGCCGTAAGTTTCTGAAAATATGAGGGTCCCTTTTCAGCGGTATCTGGCCATCCTGTTCTCCGCCGCACTGGGCGCGACTTTAGCGGCGACCCTAGCCTGCCGGGGCACCCAAAAAGCGACTTTCATGCCACCGCCCCAAGCCCAGGCTCCGGCGATGGTCGCGGCCGGCACTCCGCCGTATCCGCCAAAAGCCGCTGAACCCCAGTCCAAGCCGCAGGTGCCGCAAGCGCTCCAGATCGATCCCGTAGCCGACCTGATTGCCCGAGTAGAAAAGGAATTCCAGGCAGGCCAGGACAATTATCAAGCCGGCCATCTGGAAGCCGCCAAGCAGAATTTCGACTCCGCCTTCAACCAGCTCCTGGGCAGCGGATTCGATCTCCAATCGGATGACCGACTTGAGCAAGAACTAGACCGACTTCTCGACGGCGTCAACGGCTTCGAACTAGCCGCCCTGCAGCAAGGCGACGGATTCGCCGAGCAAAAGTCGGAACCCGCTCCCATCGACGAAGCCAACGAACTCACTCCCGCGGTAGACCAAACCGTCAAGGCCAAAGCCGAAGCCCAGATCAAATCCACTCCTTCCGATCTGCCCCTGATGATGACCGACCAGGTAGCCGGCTTCATCAATTACTTCTCGAACCGGGGACGAGGCACGGTCGAGCGCGCCCTAGCCCGCTCCGGCCGCTACGAAGACATGATCCGCCGCACCCTGCGCGAAGAGGGAGTGCCGCAAGATCTGATCTACCTGGCCCAAGCCGAGTCCGGATTCCATCCCTTGGCCGTCTCCAGAGCCGGAGCAAGAGGCATGTGGCAATTCATGGGCAGCCGCGCCAAAGGCTATGGCCTCGAACGCAGTTGGTGGATCGACGACCGCCAGGATCCCGAAAAAGCCACCAGAGCCGCCGCCCACCATCTGAAAGATCTCTACAACGAATTCGGAGACTGGTACCTGGCCATGGCCGCCTACAACTCCGGCCCCGGCACCGTCCAGAGCGCGGTCAAGCGCACCGGCTACGCCGATTTCTGGGAGCTCTACAACCGCAACGTGTTGCCCAAGGAAACCCGCAACTACGTTCCGATCATTTTGGCCGTAACCATCATGGCCAAAAATCCCGCGCAGTACGGACTGGATTCGGTGGCGAAGGAAAAGCCGGTAGCCTACGACACGGTAAAGATCGAATATCCCATCGATCTCCGTTTAGTGGCTGAATGCGTTGATGCTACTGCCGACGACTTACTGGATCTGAACCCCAGCCTGCTCCGCATGACCACGCCGAAATTGTCGGACAGAAACGAAGCCTTCGAGCTCCGCCTGCCCGCCGGAACCGCCGCCAAGTTTCAAACCGCGGTAGCCGCGATCCCCACCGACAAGCGCGTTTGGTGGCGCTATCACAAGGTGCAAGCCGGAGAAACGCTAGCCGCGATAGCCCGCACCCACCACACAACTCCAAAAGCTATAGCCGAAGCCAATGATCTTAACGACGGATTCAACAATGGCGCAGTCCAACCCGAAAGCCGTCTGATCATCCCGATCGCCCCCGGCAAAGAGGCCGGCGCCAGCACCTACGCGCGCGCGACCGTGCGCTACAAGATACGCAAAGGCGATACGGTCGATTCGGTGGCCGAGAATTTCGGAGTCTCCGCCAAAATGGTGCGCGGATGGAACCACCTCAAAGGCAGCAGCCTGACGGGGCGAAGAGTCCTGTATCTCCACTTGCCGGTCAGTCGCTCAAGCGAGACACAGGTAGCCAGCCGGCATTCCTCCAGTAAGCTTTCAACAAGTAAACAGGCGGTCGCGGCGCATCATCCTGCCGGAACCCAAACGGCAATTTCAGAGCCAGGTTCCGGAGGGGCGGCTCACGGCACGGTGACGCATCACACGGTCAAGGCCGGCGAAACTTTGTATTCAATCGCCAACTCCTACAAGACGACGGTGACCGCTCTCAAGCACGACAACCGGAACATTGCCGCCCTGCGGCCGGGCATGATTCTGATCGTTCACAGTCCCCGGTAGTTCAAATCTACTTCGCGAATTGGAATTTGCAGAGTGTTTCACGCGAAACACTGTACTTTCTTAATTGTACATATATAACCGTACTACGATTCGGAGCATGTGTAACAACCAGAACGGGTTTGGACGCGGCCGGAGATTGTTCAAAACGAGGCGTCGGAGCGACCCGCTTCGACCGAAGGGAAGGCTCGGTCAAACCCTAAGTTCGCGGCGGCAGTGGAATCCCACCTTTCAAGTTCGACAGGTGGGGCACCCGAGCTTTCGGTACCGGGTCAGTACTGAACCGTTGCCGAGCTTTCGCGGTGTTTGACGACCGGCACCGTCGAGCAGGATAATCATCAACCGAGCCCCGCCACCCTCCCCTGGGCTTTCGGGCCGAAAGGTCCGCATTCACAATCCTCCGTTAGGAGACCCCATGGGAACGTCGCTCCTCCGCAGGTTCTTGATCTCCGCCTCTCTGGCGTTGCTCGCATCCACAGCCCTCGCAAAAACGGTAGCAGTTGGCACGTGCATGCCTCGCCAAAAATCCTACGCAACGATCTCCCAAGCCCTGGCTGCGGTCGGCCCCGGTTTTACGATCATGGTCTGTCCCGGAAACTATCCAGAACAGGTTACGATCACTCAAACCGTATCGCTGGTAGGAGTACAGGGCGGAGGCGCAGCCAACCCCACAATCGTCGCGCCGTCCGGCGGGTTGACGCAGAGCGTAATCCTTCCCAGCGATGGCGTCACCGCGTTCTTTCAGATTCTGGTCCAGGGAACCGAGGCGGGACTGGTCAACATCAGCAACCTCGCAATCGATGGCAGCAACAATCAGGTCCCCAGTGGCGATGCAATGCTGGGCGTTTATTACCAGAACTCCTCCGGGACGGTCAAAAATATAGCCACCTTCAATCAAATCGCAAACGGGTCCGGCTTCGGAATTTTTCTGGAAAGCACGACATCCCCCAGCAAGAAGATCACCGTGAGCAGCAGCAGCGTCCATGACTATGACAACGGAGGCATACGCTGCAACTGCGATTCGAGCATCACCGTGAACATCAACTCGAACTCGGTGGTCGGCTCGAATTCAGCGGGCGGCAATCCTTCCGGCGAAGGGATTGACATAAGCTCCCCAGGCACGATCTCGAGCAACAGCGTGATTTCGAATCCAGCGCCTCCAGCAGTCTCGGCCGGCACGGGAATCGTTTTTGCGTCCAACGCGGTCGTCACCAACAACACGGTTGAGGGTTGGGGCATTTTTGCCGAGGGCGATTCCAACACAATCAAGTCAAATCGAGTCTTGAAAGCCGACGGAGGCATCGGCATCGGCGGCAGCAACAACGATGTTGAATACAACTTTCTGATGAACTTTCCAGGCGGAGCCGGGATCAGTTTCGACTGCACCGGCTCTGGCAACACCGTGATCCACAACACGGTCAACGACGCGTATTGGGGGATCGTTAACTCTCCCGGCACCAACACCATTGCGCCCAATACGTTTACGAATGTGGCCAACCTCAGCTCGCCGACGTGCTGAGGCGGACGACCAACCGGCACCAAAATGGGCTTTGCATCGTTAGTCGAGGCTAGTAGATAATGATTCCGACCGGAGGGGGTCATGGGAAAAACTCATGGCCCTTTTTCGCGGAGCAACTGCATAAGACTTCGGAGTCGTTTTTCAATTCGAAGGGCATTTCGCAATTCATGCTCCCAGATCCTCACAACACTCCAACCTCGAACTCTAAGTGCCCGAATGACGCTTTCGTCCCGCATTTTGTTACGCGCGAACTTCTCTTCCCAATACTTCACATTTGAAGATGGTTTGAACTTACACCGCTGACAGTTGTGCCAGAAACATCCATCTACGAAAACGGCGACTCTGGCCCGTGTAAACACAAAGTCGGGTCTTCCACAGAGAGCGACGCCACGACGCCAGCCCTTCACATGCCATTCTCTAAATAGTCCAATCAGAAAGGTTTCAGTTGTGCGGTTTCCGAGCGACCGGATCCGGGACATATTGTACGAACGCTGGGCCTTCGTATGTACATCCGTCATGGGAACACTCGTAAGTGAGACTCACAGCTCAGGTTTGTAAGGACCAAGGAATTTCTCGCCGTTGAAATGAATCAGATGGCCTGGAGAGTCCGCCAGCCACACCTCAGTTTCCCAGCTTATCTTCGCCACCCATTTACGGAGAGTCGCGCGATTCTCAAATACACTCACGTAGATTCTCGGTGCGGCACACTGAGCCGTGAACTGCTCCAAGGCTAGGTGCCGAAGTTGTGAGATAGGGTTCGACGAATGTACAGCTTCGATCAGGAAAAGCCAGTTTCGCTCCGCGTCGTAGACCACAACGTCGGGCAGCATATCGTGCGAAAGTTCTTTAAATCCCAATTCGGCGAGTTTGTTCGTTTCGACATGCAAAATCTTTTTTGCACTGTCGCCTATATACAAGACTTGTGGCTTCCTGACAAATCGCGGCACAAACTCCTGCACAATCGCTTTCTGCAAGTGATTGTGTGCACCAGTGGTAAGCTACAGCAGGGTGCCGTCGGGTAGCTTTACAGCAACACCCATTGCCGCGCGCTCCCGTTCGAGGCGCTGTTTTAGCGCGCCATAGGTCCGGACAAACTCCGCCGCCGCTTCGTCACCAGCACTTGTGCCGAAGTTCCTGAGTAACGCGGCTGCATCAGGATTGATTCCATACCTGCGGGTTGGATTGTTGGTGCTGGCGTTTGGGTTTCCAGCACCTGCAAAAGCGACCCCAGCGGTCGTAAGGTAGACGAAGTCTTCTCTTCTTACGTCGTCGTACGAGCCAGACGAGAGTTTCTCTCCCCAGTTCTTGTTCCAGAAGGCAATCGTTTCCCGAGTAGTTAACTTCCATGATTCAGGACCCTCGAAGACCGAGGCCTCTTCCCATGGAGTATCCGGCCTCATATTCGCCAGCGCCAGAAGGGCAAGGGCAATGCGATGCTGGCGTCGTGCCGCCATACCGTCCACCGGAATGCCGATTTTCCGCAGGATCTCGGTCGCTTCCTTTATCTTCTTCTCGACCAGCCTTTTCTTGGCCATTTTGATGGGCGAGATTCTCGCCGCCTATCATCTTGAAACTAGATTTCCAACTGATACTGCTTGTGCAGTTCATTGCGGTATTCAATGTCCTTCGAACTCAAGGGTTTCTCGGAAAGACATGCCATTACGGCGTCGCCGACTGCGCGAGCAAGCAGAGGCGGCACCGCATTTCCAATCTGATCGAATTGGCTGTCTTCGGTTCCGGCGAAATTGAACCAATCTGGAAAACTCTGCAGCCTTGCCGCCTCGCGAACCGTCAACATCCTTCTGCGTCCGTCACCAAGACGGATTCTCAGCATGTCGCTTGTGGCGCCGTGCAAGTTTCGGCACGTCACGGTCCGGCTGGGCCGATTCAGATGCAGGTCGCGCGGTCTGACGCACTTTGACTTGGCCTCATAACGTGCAACATACTCGTCCATCGACCTGCTAAGAAAACGAGCGTTTTGCGGTATCTCGTTAGCAAGTTCACCCAGGGCATCACCCGCAGTGAAAGGCTTCGTCGACATCCGCAGTTTGGAGAATTCCCAGCCTCCGCGGTGCGCAACCACCAAGAGACGCTCTCTGTTTTGCGGCACGCCATAGTGAAGCGCATTCGCCAATCGAGATTCGGTCAGATATCCCAATTCCTTGAGCCGGCCCACTATCCTCCCGAAATATGAGCGGTTCCGGTACATCATTCCTCGAACGTTTTCAAAAACCGCGATCCGTGGCTGGTATCGCTCGACCGCGGATAGAAATGCAGGGAAGCCATCTCTATCGTCTTCGTGTCCATATTGCAGACCCCCGACGCTAAAAGGCTGGCACGGCGGGCCGCCAACAATAACATCGGGACATTGTCCCAAGTCTTGTTTCGGCCTCAAGAAGATTCGTTTGCACTCACCGTGCAGGTTCATCCTGTAGGTTGCGCAGGCATCCTCATCCCATTCGAAGCCCACCGTTTTGAATCCAGCAGCTTCAAAACCAAGGGCTAGACCGCCGCATCCGGCGAACATGTCGAAGACTAAAGGTCCCGAGTCTCGGGGTTTGCCCAAGGATAGTCGCGACTTTAGGAACATAATGTAGTCTTGAGTACTCATCTCGCGCGGATCAGTCGAGTCGTTTTGGCCGGTTTTGACATTCAAAATATCACACCCCGAAGAGAATCAGTGACCGCGCTTACGGTATCGCGAAGACGCAGGCGAATGCAAGGCGAATCAGGCACCTTTGGGACGTGGGCCGCCCGTTCCCATCATCCCGCATCAACCCAAACTTCATCAAGTGTGCCCGTCTCCAGAGACGGACCTGGAAGCTGCCCCCAACAATGCTTATTGCCCTAAGCTGGGAACATGGTTGCCTCAAGAGTTAGCGAGAAGAATCAGCAGCCGCCCGCAGCCGATTTCTGGTGTCACTGAGAACTGAAAACCGGGAACTGAGAACTAGAATCTCTTCCGAAGAAATTCGAAAAGGATATAACCGATGACCGCGGCGATCATGGCTATTTCAAAATTGGCGGCGGTAAAAACATCTCCGATGGCCCAGGCTAAGCCTCGCTTCTGTCCCATGCCGGAGCGCTCGAATTCTCCCATTAGAAGATTGGAATAAAACAGGAAGATGATGAAACCTGCTTCGATCAGCGCTCTCCAGATATTTTTCTTCATGGCTTGACGGCCAGCCCCTAAAGGGGCATCCGAGTTCGAGGCGCTTCGGCATCGCTAAAGCGATGCCCTGATACGAAGCTCTCGCTCCCGACTCGCTTCTTTGCGACTTGCTTGTTTCCCGACTCGCTCGTTTCCGGCTTGCCTGCGAGGTCTACGGATCAGCATTTATGACAATCAACAACACGATCAAAACCAACCGATCAAGAGCGGCGGGCGGGGCGCCCGCCCTACACGTTCATACACACTAGCCCATCAGCAGGCCGCCGTTTACGTTCAGGACGTGGCCGGTTATGTAGGACGCTTCATCGGAGGCCAGGAAGCGCACTGCGCTGGCTACTTCCTCGGGAGAGCCTACTCGTCCCAGCGGAATATTTTTTACCGCGCTCTGCTTGAATTCTTCGCTTAGGGCTGCGGTCATGCTGGTTTCTATGAATCCTGGAGCTACGGCATTGCAGGTTATGTTGCGCGACGCCACCTCGCGGGCCATGGCCATGGTCAGGCCGATCAGTCCGGCTTTCGAGGCGGCGTAGTTGGCTTGGCCGGCTTGTCCGATCTGGCCGAAGACGCTGGTGATGTTGACGATCCTTCCCCAGCGCTGCTTTAGCATCGATCCGATTACTTGCTGGATGCACAGATAGGCGGAGGTCAGATTCGTGTTCAGGACCGCGTCCCAATCGGCGCGCTTCATGCGCATTACCAGCTGGTCGCGCGTGATGCCTGCGTTATTTATCAGGATGTCGATCTTGCCGAATTGCGCCAGCACCGACTTGATGGCGGACTTTACGTGTTCTTCGTCGGCTACGTCCATGACGAAGGCCACGGCTTTGTCTCCTGTGGCCGCGATCTCGCCTACCAACTGGTCTAGCTTCTCGCGATTGCGCGCTGCTACCGCGACGGTCGCGCCTTCCCGAGCCAAGGCCTGCGCGCAGGCTCGGCCTATGCCCTGCGACGCTCCTGTTACCAGCGCGACTCGACCTTCTAGTTTCATGCTTGGTCCTTTGGCTCCGAAGTTGGGAACCGAACTTAGGAACGGATATTTGAGACAAAGTTGGGAACGAACGATTATAAATGCAGCGGAAGGTCGGGGGCTGGCAAAGGGTAAAGGAGGAACGCATCCAGGGTGGGGACGGTGCTGTGCCCCGTCCAAACGGGGCCAAGCCCCGCTACCACACTAGCTGGCTTTCCCCGCTGCGTTCGCCAGCAGCGGCAACAGCGGTACCGAAAGAATTTTTTCAATTTTCTCTACCAGCGTGCGCCTCGAATAGGGCTTCGCCAGAAAATACGTGCGGGATTCGGACGCTTCTGCCTCGTAATCCGGATTGTCGTACCCGGAGGTCACCAGCACTACAACCTCCGGTGAACGTTCCCGCAGATCTTGACCGAGTTGCTCTCCCGATCGTCCCGGAAGCACCATGTCGGTCATCACCAGATCGATTCGACGCTTGCAGTCTTCGTAAGCCTTCGTCGCCTCCTGCGCATCTTTGGCGGGTAGAACTTCAAAACCAGCATGCTCCAGAACAGAGGAAGTGGCCTCGCGGACAAACGGTTCGTCCTCCACTAGAAGAATAATTCGGCGACGGGATAGATCTTTCGCGGGTGCATATAGCTGAAGAGTCACTGGGACTCCGCCTTCCTGATACTTACTTCCTCAGGAATACCACAGCCGCGAGCGGTAGTTCCGCACCAAGGTCTCTGGTGTTCGGAATAGGATTCGGAATATGGTTCGAATCTACTTGGGCGCACTCAGAATCGTCTGCCTGGGATCGAGCACAATCTTGCGCATATCGCTCGGTGCGGTCAGCCGAAAGGCAGTCTCCGCGCCATCTGCGAGCACTTCGCCTAGAAAGACCAGCGCGCCTCCGGCAGTCGTGGCATAGACGGGAACCGCCGTTACCAGGTCGTCAGGCACGTCCTTTTGTACGATCACGCCTGTAACTGTGGTTATGCCAGTTTTCTCCGTGATGTGGATTTCGCGCGCTTCCAGTTCTGGGATCGCCGTTCCTTTGATCCAACCTTCGAGGAACCAGTCGAGCTTGCGGCGATTCTCGTACCAGAGCGGACGCGGCAGTTCCTCTTCGAAGACTTGCACCAGATCTTCGGTGCTCATCCTCTTTCCCGCGTAGCGCTCCCTGGCTTTCCGCAGGGCGCGGAAGAAGGGCTCGTCGGGATTCGTACGCAAATTCGCTCGTCCTTTCCGAGAATGATCGGCCATTTCGGAATCGCGCAGCATCATGCGCAGCATGTGGAACAGCCACGTTCCCCGTTCATAGCTGATCGCTTCATAGCCCTCGGGAAAATGCGACGACTCCAGCCGTTGCCCTAGAGTTACCGGTCCGGCGTCGCGCAGCTTCTCTCCATCTTTGTTCTCGCTCAGAAGATCGTGGCGGTACTTTTCCAGAACCTGGCGGAATTGCGCTGGTTTCTGCTGCTCCAGCATCATCAGGGACGCGTAGTTCGCCAGACCTTCGGCAAGCCACTGGTCCCGATAACTCTTCCAGAGGACCAGATCGCCCCACCATTGATGCGCGGTCTCGTGGACCAGAACCTGGCTGTCGAGCTCGCGGGTTACCGGGTCGAGACGCAAGTCGGTCTGCTCCTGCGGACTTAGGAACGCGAAGCTCGACAGGAACACGAGGCCCGGCCAGCCCTGGCTCAAATTCCCGGGCATCTGGGTCAGCGCCAATGAGCCGTACGGATATGACCCGAACCACTGCGAGAAACTGGCAATCGCCTTTGCGGCCTTGTCCGCCACCGCCTGCACGTCGTGCGCCGGCGACGGAGGCGGAGGAGTCACCACCAGCGGCTCCATCGATCGCGATCTCGATCTCGACCCGGGAGCGGGGGGGGAAGTCGGCACAATCACCTCTGGCTTCCCCCTCGGAAATGATTTCTCGACACTCTTCGTGCCGAACGCTTCGACCAGAATGTTGCCTGCCTTGGCCTCGGCCCGAACGTATTTCCCCAGGTTGAACCCTGCCACAGGAATCGGCCGCTCGGACCTCCAGCGCGAGACTTTCTCCGCCCCTAGGCCGCCGTTCGATTCCACTTCCTTTTCATTGCCTCCCGCAGGTAACAACTGTTTCCCCGTCGCCACCAGCGTCCAGTTGGCGGGATAGTGAAACTCCATCTCGAACTGCTCGGGACTCAACCCGAAATTCGGATACCAGGTGCCACGCTCGCCCACATATAGCAGTCCGTTCCCGGCTTCTGACAGCACCTCGCCCGCATAGCGGAAGCGCAGTTTCAATTCCTGTCCGGGTGCGAGCGGGGCGGGAAACACAACCGCCACCAGGTCGTTGCCTTTGCGCTGCAGTTGGGTTCCTTCAATCGCCGGGTTCTGGATGAAGTCTACCGGTTGCCCATCCGCCTCGATCGCATCAACCTTCAGATAACGCGACAACTCAAACAGCAGTGTCCTTTCTCCGCCGCTGCGAGTTCGGAGATTCACCTCGGTTGACGCTCGCAGCATGGTTGGAGGCTGCACGGATGCCTGAATCTGGAAGGCGGTGATGGACACGCCATTAGCATGAGCATTGGCATTGGCATTGTCCGTGGGCGCGCCGCTGGGGCCGGCTGGGGAAAACGAAGTCCAGATGTCGAAGAACAGGATGCCATCTTTCACCCGCCCCTGCCCAGCCCACAACGGCTCGGGGGCCGCGCCGTCCCAGAACACCTCAAAGCCACCCAGTTTCTTGCCTAAAAAATGAGCGTGCAGCAATGGCGGAAATTTGCGATACGGTTCATTGCCACCGGGGGTCGGAAGAAAATGACTGAAGTCCCGGAGCAAGCGCAGGGCATCGAATTCCGCCAGAGCGCGGCTGGCCTCGTCGAAATTCTTTATGAATTCGGAGCTCTCCCGCACCGACTGTAGAAACGGCTGCAGGACCGCGGCCGTGTCGTCGTTGAAGCGTAGATATCCGGAGGTGAATTGCTCCTCGAGAATCGCCATCCCGGTAAACAGCGCCATCGATCCGCGCTCCACGCGATTCGGAGGCCTGAGCCGAACCTCGCCCTCGCCCTCGAAGAATGCGCCGGTAATCCGCCCGCAAATGTCCTGGGTAAACGCGAGTGTGCCGTCGTCGAAATCGAGATGAAGATTCGGACGGTCGATCGAGGCGTCGCGAACTTGGTAGACGCGGTGAGGATCGAGGCCGACGGAACGAATGCGCGCGTACAGGCCGCCGGTGGTTAGGGGACAGTCGGGGGCCGGCCCTGCCGGCTGCGCCGAAGCAGCAGCGGCCGCGAGCAGCCACCACGCAAAGCCAATCTTCCTCCGGGACCAATCGAGCCTTGCCTTCATAAGCGCCCAGCCCAGAGGGACGAACCAGCGTAGTCGAGGGCGCCAAGAGCACACCTCGGGCGCTAAAGCGCGGACAACTTTCAACGCTTTAACGGCGCGAGTAAACTCGTGCCCCTCCCGTTCCGTAGACAAATTTGAGTTTTCCAACAAGCTTCCCGCCGCCCAGTTACAGCACTATCGTCACCTTACGAGGCCCTCCGCCCATTGCTAGAATCAGCCGAGTGCGAGCCCTCGTCCTCATTCTAGTGCTTCTCGCGGCTCTTCCCGTGACCGCCGATGTCATTCATCTTAAGAATGGACGGACTATCTGGGCCGACCAGGTTCGCGAAAGTAAAGACCGCGTCGAATACGATCTCGGCGATGACACGTACGCCATCCCGAAGTCCTCCGTCGAGCGCATCGAGGCCGGAGGCGTCGGCCCCATTCACGGCACAGCAGGTAACTCTGGCAATGCTCCCTACATCACCCCGCCGGCGCCCTCGTTCAACCACGAAGCCGACGTCGCGGAGAAGGTCATTCGTGACGGGAAGGTCGACACCGATGCCCTTGCCAGCCTCGCGCAAGCCGCCAATCCTGAACTCGCTACCACCGCATATTTTCTCGCCGGCAAGTACGAGTCCGATCGCGGCAATTTCCCGCAGGCCAAGCGCTATTACGAATCCGCGCTCCATTTTCAGCCGGACAACTCCACTCTGCTGATCTACTACGCCGCCACGCTGATGCGCACTGCCCAAGCCGCGGAGGCTCTGCCCTACGCGCAACATGCTACCAATCTCGCTCCCGACTCGCCCGACGCTGTCGCTATGCTGGGCTTCGTGCAATTCGCCAGCGATCATACTCCCGATGCCATTCGCTCCTGGAAGAAGTCGCTGGCACTGCGGCCCGACGCCACCGTCAGCCAATACCTGGCTCGCGCCGAGCGCGAATTAAGCGCCGAATCCGATTTTTCACAACGCGAAAGCAGCCATTTCAACCTTCACTTCGAAGGCAGCGATACCTCCGAAACCTTCCGCCGCGATCTGCTGGCCACCCTCGATTCCGAGTATGACGACCTGGTGCGCGATCTTGGCTACTCGCCTCGCAACAACATCGCCGTCACTCTCTACACGCAGCAGGCCTTCTTCGATGTGACCCGCGCGCCTTCGTGGAGCGGCGCCATCAATGATGGCAAGCTGCGGATTCCGATCAGCGGCGTCCGAAGCGTCACACCCGAGTTAGCGCGTGTGCTCAAGCACGAACTCACTCACTCTTTCGTCTCCCAGATGTCCGGCAACCGCTGTCCCACCTGGCTCAACGAAGGCATTGCACAGATGGAGGAAGGCAAGTCGTCCGCCTCCAACGGACACCAACTGGCGCAGCTCTTCGCCGCCGGCAATGAGATTCCCTTCAACATGCTCGAGGGCGGCTTCATAAGCTTCTCCGCGCCCGAAGCGAATGTTGCCTATGCCGAATCCCTGGCCGCCACGGAATACATTCGGGACACCTACGGCATGAGCGAAATCGTGCGTATTCTGGAACGCCTGTCGCAAGGCAGCTCCACCGAAGCCGCTTTGCGCGCTACCGTCCACTCCGATTACCGGCAACTTCGCGACGAGATGACGAGCAAGCTAAAAGGGAGATACGGCGAATAAGTAAGTGTGGCGCGGACGCCCTCGTCCGCGTGCCGCGATCTCCCAGCAGCAGGCCGATTACGGAAGAGAGTAGCCCGGCGACGCTAACCGGTGTCCAATACGAGTATGGGATTCTCCACGCCGGGTAACCGGAGTGTCAGATTGGTCGCAGCTATCGCCGTCGCATTGTGCGCAGGCGCTAGCATTGCATGGATCCTTTGGCCGCGACCGGAACGCCGAATCACCGACCAGGAATTGCTTCGAGAGGCGGTCACGGAATGGAAGCTGGCTGGAGAACCCGGTAGCGGACCGAATTATCAGATTTTTGAGCAGCAGGCGGCGCAGAGCTACTATGACGACGCGTCTGCGACGGCGCATCTGTTCAAGCGGCCGGACGATGTACGGTGGTCGGTCGTGGAGTTGGCGAAGATTCGCGCCGAAAATGGAGACGTTCCAGGCGCCAAGGACATGATCAAAAGATTCGCCGGATCGGATCTCGGAGCCAGAGCTAACGAGGCCATCGCTGCGATTCAGGCGCACAACGGCGACTTGCAGGGTGCCCTTGAAACGAGCGCTCCGCTGGGAGACCCAGATACGGTGCTGCTGGTGTTTGGCGCACGCCAAATCGCAAATGGCGATCTTGATGGAGCATTGAAAACTGCCGAGCAGATGAAGCCCAATTCGGCCAGTCAATTGTTCTACGAAGTGGGCGGTGCACTCCGCGTTCGAGGCGAGCAAAAGCGAGTGCGTGAGCTCGCGTCCCACATGAGCAACCCTGAAATGGCCGCTCTGTTCAGGAATTTAGTGCGCTTCACCCTGTGGCCCGGTGAGCATAGGGCGCTTCAGATACAGGCAACTCCCTGTGACATCGCATACCATGGCACCTCAGATGGAAACTTCGCCGAAGTTGATGCCCTAATAGAACAAAACAGATGTTCGTATGTCTCCTTCGTTGCCACCCAGCAGTACGCCGTTGACCCGGCGGGCGCAGAACGTCTGCTACGCAGAAACGCGAATCCACAGGATCTGGCCCGCGGACTGGCCGAGTTCGCAGTCGCGGCGGCCAAGAAGGGCGACATTGCCGAGGCCTTACGATTTCTCGACAATGTTCAGGGACTCACAGGACCTGGGAATGCCTATGGCGTAGTTCACGAAATTGCGCGGGCTTGGACCATAAGGGATGGCCCCAAAGCGGTTCTCCAGTGGGCGCATTCCAGACCGAATACCGACGAACGCACCTGGGCTCTCATTGGCATGGCAGAGGCACTGGGACATGCGAGGCCGCATAGCTAGCCCGAGCGGTACTTCGTAGGTTTATTCGGTCCGGCACTTCCGAGCGGGGCGCGGTCCCCCACTTCCCGCTCATTGCTCCACCCCGGAATTTGTGCTAAGTTCCCCCGTCATGGCAGGTCTACTCTCCAAACTCGGCTTCGGTTCAACCGCGGAAGAACTTCCCGAGATCGTTCAGGGAGAATCCCCGGCGCTTCAGGGCGCCGACTTGGCGGTCGCTTATTTTTCTTCGCGCGCGGGAGGCGATCTTCACGATTTTCTGCGCGTCAGCCCGCAACGTTTCCTTTTCGGATTGCTCGACGTGGCCGGCAAGCGCGCCACCAGCGGACCCGTGCTGCAGGCTGCGCAGGCTTGTTTCCGCTCTTCGGCCGAAGAACTCTTTTCGGTCGCCGAACTGAACGAATCGGAGGCCATGATCGAACTTTCGCGCCGATTGAATCTCGAGATCATGCGCGCTGCCGGAGGCGTCCGCAGTTGCCCGGCCTTCGCTGGGTGCTACAACGAAGAGTTGGGCACGGTTTGCTATGTGAACAATGGCCACACTCCCGGATTGCTGCGCGATGGGTCGGACGTCGTCGAATTGCCCGCAACCGGCCTGCCGCTTGGACTATTTTCGCTGGCTCCGACCGACGCCCGCATCATTGTCCTCGGCCCAAAGGGGTCGCTGGCGGTAGTGTCCCGCGGGGTCGTAGAAGCTGAGTCGAAGAACGCGGAGTTTGGTCTGGAGGGAGTCAAGGGCGTGATGCAGGCGGGGCCTTCGTCAGCCAAGGATCTTTCCCGGAGCATCCTGCAACGGGTGCAGGACTTCATGCACATGGCTCCGAAGCACAACGACGTGACTGCCTTGACGCTGACGCGAGGAACAGGAACATAGTTACCAGATCAGAGTTACCATGAGTCCGACAACCAAAACGGCGCTCCAAGCGATCTTCTGGTTCGTTCTTGGCCATATCAGTTGTGCCGTGATGCACCACATGCACCGCTTCTCAAGGTAGTCATGACCATGGGGCGAGTCCACTGAAGCCAAAGCTACCCTGTTTGCGAAAACCGCTAAGCTCCGGCATAATAATGGTTTGTCTTTACTTCGTTTGTTTACCCGCCGGACTCTTCCGGGCAAAGGATACTGAAGTCTGTGCTAATGATCCGACTGGCGCGCTTTGGTGCGCGCAAACAACCATATTACCGAGTGGTGGTGATTGAGAAGGAACGGGCTCGCAATGGCCGCCCGGTGGAAGTGGTGGGGACGTACAATCCGCGGACCAATCCGGCTAGTTTCGACCCGAAACGGGAGCGCATCGAGCACTGGGTTTCGAAAGGCGCCCAATGTTCGGACCGCGTCCGGAAACTGCTTGCTCTTCCCGCGCCGGCTGCGGCGGCTTCGGTCGCTTAGCAACCTGGTGGAGATGGATGCGCAGCCCCTAAAGGGGCATTGATTTCGTAGAAACTGCGGTATCGCTAAAGCGATACCCTGATACGAAACGGCGCTTCGAAGCCGAATTCGAGCGCGAGTTTTCGCGAATTGCCGATATGAGGCAGGGATTCGAAGCGCGAGTCTCTCCGCTTTCTGGCACGCGGGCGAGGGCGCCTTCGGCTTCGCTCAGGTCAGGTCCGCGCCATACGGCACTTGCCACCAGCACTTGCCAATTCAGGACTAAAGTCCAGGAGTAGAGTCGATGATCGAACCTAGCGCCAGCCCCCGCGCCATGATTGAATACATCGCCAAGGCGATCGTCGAGTCCAAGGACGAGGTCTATATTGACGAGTACGTAGACGGCGACGAAACCGTCATCGAACTCGAAGTGGCCGAGGCCGATTTGGGCAGAATCATTGGACGCTCCGGACGAGTGGCCCGCGCCTTGCGCAACGTGCTGAGCGCGGCGGGGTCGAAGCTGGATAAACGCTACGCGCTCGAGATCGTCGAATAGACGAGCAGTGACCAGAAGAGCAGTGAGTAGAAGATCGTCGAGCAGGAGATTTGCGAATCGCGCCACCGGATGCTAGCGGCGAATGGATTACCCTGGCGGTCGTCATCAAGACGCAGGGACGACGCGGAGAAGTAGCGGTCGAATTACATACCGATGTTCCGGATCGGTTCCGGCAAGACATGCGGCTGTGGGCGCTCCGAAAAGACGGCGAGCGCCGCGAAGTAACAGTCGAGAATTTTTGGCCGCATAAGAGTTTTCTGGTGCTGAAGTTTCGAGGCATTGAGACGATTTCCGATGCCGAACCACTGATTGGAGCCGAACTGCAGCTTCCGAGCAGTGAACGTGCGAGGTTGGAACCGGGCTGGACTTATCTGAGCGACCTGATCGGTTGCACAGTGTTCGATGGTTCGCGCGAGATCGGCGAGATTGAAGACGTGCATTTCGGGGCAGGAGAAGCGCCGCTGCTGGTGGTTCGGAGTGGAACTAAGCTGCCATACGAGATTCCCTACGCCGAAGCGTACTTGGAGAAGCTGAACTTAGAGGGAAAGCAAGTCCGGATGAAGTTGCCGGAGGGCCTGCTGGACGTGAACGCGAGGAAGACCGATTGAGTCATTGAATCATTGAGGTATTGAAACATTGAAAAGCAAGCCAATGACTCAATACCTCAATGATTCAATGACTCAATGCCGGATCGACATTCTCACGATCTTTCCCGACTTCTTTCGCGGACCATTGGATTACGGGATTGTGCGCCGGGCGCGGGAAACGGGCCTGGTGGACATCAGCATTCACGATCTGCGGGCGTTTACTAAAGACAAACACCGCAGCGTGGATGACCGCCCGTTCGGCGGCGGCGAGGGCATGGTCCTAAAGCCGGAACCGATCTTTGAATGTTTGGAATCGTTCGGTAACGTGGGGTCGCGTGAAGTTCGCTTAAGCCGGGGCGCGAAGCAGTCGGTAATTCTGCTTTCAGCACAGGGCCGCAGATTCGACCAGGCGCTCGCCGCGGAGCTTTCTTCGCTTGATCGGATTGTGCTGATCTGTGGACGCTACGAAGGCGTCGACGAACGCATCAGCGAGCACTTGGCGGATCGTGAAATTTCGATCGGCGACTATGTGCTGAGCGGCGGCGAACTGGGCGCGGCGGTGATTGTCGATGCGGTCACGCGGCTGATTCCGGGCGCGGTTGGTAACAGTGCTTCGACACGGCAGGAGTCGTTCACTGAGGCGCGCGGCGAGTCATTGGCGGAGCCGGCAGAGCTGGCTGGCGACGGTCCGAGTTCGACTTGCGTTTCAGGCGGATTGCTTGACTATCCGCATTACACGCGTCCCGCGGATTTTCGCGGCATGACGGTGCCGGAAGTATTGCTGAACGGCAACCACGACCAGATTCGCAGCTGGCGCCGAAGAACGGCATTGGCCAAAACGCTGCGCAACCGGCCCGATTTACTGGAACGGGTTGCGCTGACCGAAGAAGATGAGGAATTGCTGGCCGAGATCAAGCTGGCGCAGAGTTTAGCGAAGGAGACGGGGCTAGCCCCGTCTCTACAGAAGACTAAGGGTTAGGAGGAGACGTTTATGCGCAATCCGATTATCGAAAAACTTTTGGCGAAAACGCGCCGCACCGACATCCCTAAGTTTGGTCCGGGCGACACCGTCAAGGTGTTGGTCAAGATCAGAGAAGGCGAAAAAGAACGCCTGCAGGCCTTCGAAGGCATCGTCATTTCCCGGACGCGAGGGGCGCAACCGAGCTTTACAGTCCGCAAAATCAGCTTTGGCCAGGGTGTGGAGCGTATCTTCCCCATCGACTCCAAGGTGATCGACAAGATTGACGTCATTCGGTCCGCCAAAGTCCGCCGCGCCAAGCTGTACTACTTGCGCGGGCTCAAGGGCAAGGCTGCGCGGTTGAAAGAAGTCGAACAACAGTAGTTTGTGTGGGAATGGGGCTCTTTGGCCCGTCCTGGCGGGATACAGCCCCCGCCCCCACACAGGCGTTGGACATCTGCTCTTGCTTCTCGATACTTCTTCGGCGAAGATGCTCTCGTGTCTAAGTCCACGCGCACGTCGAAACCTTTATACGCAGGCAAGCTTTCGGCATCCGCTGCCAAGTTGCGCCTGCTGAAGAAACTGCGCTGCACTCTGAATTTTGAGAAGAGGGCTTGGGCGGCGGGCGCGCAACACGTTGCCGGAGTCGATGAAGTCGGCCGCGGATCGCTCTTTGGCCCAGTTGTGGCGGCCGCGGTTATTCTCGATCCGACATACCGCATTCGGGGACTGCGCGATTCGAAACTGCTTCCGGCGGAGCGCCGCGAAGAGCTTGCGCTCCTCATCCGTCAACATTCCATCGCATGGGCAGTTGCCGCTGTGGATTCCGCTCGCATCGATCAAATTAATATCTACCAGGCTTCGCGCCTCGCCATGCTGCACGCGGTTCAGCAACTTACGCCGGCGGCGAGCCACCTTCTGGTCGATGCGGTGAAGCTCGATTGCGAAGTTCCTCAACAGCCGATCATTCACGGCGACGCGCTCTCGGCCTCGATCGCCGCAGCCTCCATCATCGCGAAGGTCGAACGGGACCGCATGATCTCCGCCTGGGACCCGTTCTTTCCCGTGTACGGTCTGGCATCGAACAAGGGATACTGCACGCCGCGCCACCTGGCGGCTCTGCGCGAGCACGGGCCGTCGCCGCTCCATCGGCAATCGTTTTCGCCGGTGTGGAATGCGCCGATTCCGCAGGAAGTTTTGGGGTTTATGCTGGACGAAAATGCTCCGGTGGAGATTGGCGGCGATGAGGAGCCAGTGATCGCGATTTCGGAGGGCTGAGCAAGTCTATCTACATTTGTCATCCCGAGCAAAGCGAAGGACCTGCTTTCTTGCCGACGTACGCGACAGCAGGTCCTTCGCTTCGCTCAGGATGACAAACTCGATTTATCTGGTAACACATTGATTTTCCAATTTGATTTTCCAATTTGATTTGCCAATTTCATTTGGCTCGGTAAATCTCCGTCAGCAGATCCGGCTTCGACTCGTCCCGCACCAGATGGGGATACTTCTCGCCACCGTGATAATCGAGCTTCACTACGCGGAAGTACTCTGTATTTTCGACGATAAGCTCAATTGGCGACGGACTGGTCTTGGCGGCGTGAATAGCGTCGCGCCAGGCATCCGCTGAAAAGCTGCGGCCATTCACCGCAATAATCTTCATGCCCGGGCCAATCCCGGACTTGGCGGCAATCATGCCCTCGACTGTATCCCGAACCACGCCGTCGCTCCCAGCGAACAGTCCTACCGAATAGTGCGCGTGGATCGATTTTTCGCTACTTGCCGCGCGATCCAGTTCTGAAGGAGACTCGTCATACACCAATTTCCATCCACTTCCTTCGACTCCTCCGAGCGGGGCGCCGGGGCCGTGACTGGACAAACGCTCCGTCCAGAACCCGCGCCAGTCGTAGGGAGTAATCTGATTCAGCGCGCCGACAATGTCGTCGAAAGTATAGGTCTTTACCATCGGCGAACCGCTGGGCGCGCCATAGAACAGTTTGCAGAAATCGTCCAAAGATTTCTTGCCCTTGCTTTGCTGACGGATGATGATGTCCGCCCCCAGCCAATTGAGCACGTCCTCGTCGTAGTAATCGAGCCCGCGGCGATAATCCGACCAGGCGCGGGGAGCGTCCTGCATGGTGGGAACGCCGTCGGCCGTATCCTGCAAATTGCGCCAGATGCGGCCCGAACGATGGTCCAAATCTGCCGAAATCTGCGCCAGCGCATCACGAGCCAATGAAGGGGTGCGCTCGCCGCTGCGCGCTGAGAGCATATCTCCCAAATAGGACGTCAGGCCCTCGTAAACCCACAGCAGATCGGTCTGCATGGGCTGTTCGTAATCGGGCGTTGCCAGATCCGCCGGACGCCGGTACTTGCCGTTCCACGAATGCACATACTCGTGAGGCAGAAGGCCGGCGGACAGTTTCCGGTCGTTCTCTTCGATCAGCGAGCGCTCTTCGATCCGGCTGTCGTTGGATTCGTGATGCTCCAATCCGAAGTGCGCGACGTGATCGCTCAAAGTCAGCAGGAAGTGGTAATCGGTATAATGCCGCGCGCCAAACAGAAGGCCCGCCTGCTTCACCAGATTGCGCCAGTGTTCCCAGACTTCTTCCGGAGCATCGAGGGCAGCAGTGCTGTCAGCACCGAGATCGAGTTCCACTGGAGGATTTTCGCCAGCCGGCGTAAGTGGGACGACTTTCAAGTACTCGCCGGTGAGTACCGGACCATCCACCAGCATGGTCAGGGAAACGGGCGCGAAATGAATTTCGCTGCCGGCTTGATTCGAGACATGCAGCGACGTGCCAAACTTCCATCCCGCGGGCAGCCGCAAGCTTGCGCTATAGGTAAGTTGATCGGAACCGTATCCGGCGGGATAGAGCAAAAGCGTGTTCCAGTTGACGATGTACAACTTTTCCGTTGCGGACATTCCGGCGCTGTAGCCAGGCTCAAAGGATGCGGGTGAAGCATAGTCGAGATTGGCGACGACTTCGTTTTCGCCCGGCGGAACCTCCACGTGAAAAGTAAAACCGTCGAGCAGATCGCGCCGCCACGGCAGCGGCTTGCCGCTGGCGGTGAATTTCAGGCCCGTCAAATCCGTGATCGGGCCGGTCGGACCATGTTCGCCGGGAATCCATTTCGGATAGTAGAGGGTGAGGGTCCCTGGCTGTGCGGGAATGTGCAATTGCGCGTGGAAAATTTTGCGCGGCGCGTCCGAGGCATCCACGGAGAGAGTGACTGTGGGACCATTTGCACCTAGAGCTAGAAGTGACGACAAAAGAACAATCGCGAAACCCACAAAATGCCTGAGCCCACGACGCGAGCCTATTCCCATTACGCCTCCAGATTTTCGATTCGCCCGGCAGAGCTAGTGTGGAGACAGGGCGAAGCCCCGTCATCACACAAGCAACGTTGAACGAAACGAAACGTTACTATATCAGCCCGCAAACTCTAGCGGCACGTCGGCAATGACATTGACGGCCACGCTCAGATCGCGCTCCCCGCCTGCTATCATTTCCGACGTGCCTGCGCGCGGAAAATTTATCACTTTCGAAGGTCTCGATGGCAGCGGAAAGAGCACGCAGATCGAGAAGTTGGCGCGCTCCTTGCGGGCCCACGGCCTCTCCGTAACGGTAACCCGCGAACCGGGCGGCACCGCCGCGGGCGAAAAGATTCGCGACGTGCTGCTGCACTCCGCCACCTCGGGACTTTCTCCGCTCACGGAAATGGCTCTCATGTTTGCTTCCCGCGCTCAGCATATTCAAGAGGTCATTCTGCCCGCGCTCGCTGAAGGACGCATCGTGCTTTGCGATCGCTTCACCGACTCAACCGAGGCTTACCAGGGCGGAGGCCGCAAACTGGGCTCGAAGCCGGTACTCCAGATGCACGAAGTTCTTTGCGGTGGTCTGCAGCCCGATCTGACCGTTCTGCTGGACAATGAGGTGGCTTTCAGCGTCGAGCGCGCCCGGCGCCGCAATCGGAAACGCAAAGGCGGGCGGGCGGAGAAAGGTGCGGAAAGAGACGAGAACCGCTTTGAGCAAGAAAATCGGCCCTTTTTTGGACGCGTCCGCCAAGCGTACCTGGCCATCGCGGGGCGGGAGCCGCAACGAGTGCACATCGTGAACGCCCGCGGCACGCCTGGCGAAACGCATGCGATTATCATGGAGTTGGTGCGAAAGAAGTTGAAGATCTGATTTTCCGTAGAGAGGAGCCTTGCCCGTCTCTACAGCCTTCACGGCTTGGAATCCCACCCTAACGTCGAAAAGCACGACGTTAGGATGGGGCACCCCCTCCAGTAAAGAAGTTTTCTTATGCCATTTTCTGATTTTGCCGGCAACCCGGAAACCATCCATCGCCTGCGCGAGATGCTGGCGCGGAACCGCTTTCCGCACGCCGTCATACTTTCGGGTACACACGGAGCGGGTAAATACACGCTGGCTCTGATGCTCGCCCGGGCCATGAACTGCCTGGAGCAGCCGTTCTTCGAAGGCAGCGCCGCCACTGACGGCTTACCCGACTTCTGCGGACGCTGCTCGAACTGCATCCGCATCGCTCAATCCGCAGACCTGGATGCACGCTTCGCCGAAGCCGTCGAGGCCCGCGAAAATCTGCGCGACACGGACAAGAAAGAGACCCGGCTTTTTGTCCAGACTCATCCCGACGTGCTGATCATCCCGCCCGATCCTCCGCAGATGATGATCAAGGTCGACCAGGTTCGCCATGTGATTGAGACCATCTACTATCGGCCCGCGGAAGCCCGCGAGCGTGTGTACATCTTTACCAGTTCGGCGTTCATGAAAGAGGCGGCCAACTCGCTCCTCAAGATTCTGGAAGAACCGCCCGAGTTTGCCAGCATTCTTCTGCTCACCGAAAACCCCGGCGAATTGCTGCCTACGATTCGTTCCCGTTCCATGACCTTCAACCTGGGCGCGCTCTCTTTCTCCGAAATCGAGAGCCGGCTCGCCCAGCTTCGTCCCGATTGGAACGCCCGGCAGCGCGCGCTGGCCGCCCGTCTCAGCGAAGGCGCAATCGGACGCGCCTTATCCTTCGATCTCGAAAATTACGTTGGAGCTCGCAGCCACGCTCTGATTATGCTGAAGTCCGCGCTCGCTGGCGGCGAACATAGTGAGTTGTTTAAGACCACCGAGAGCTACCGGTCAGGCGCTGAAGGCCGCGAGAAAATCGCGGGCCTCCTGCGCACACTTTACTCGTTGCTCGAGGATCTGATGTTTCTGCAGTCCGGAGCGCCGCAACTGGTCCGCAATACCGACATTCTGGGCGAACTCAAGAAAATGTCGGAATCCGCCGACTTCGCCTGGGTACAGCGCGCGGCAGAGGGACTTGGCGAAGTGGAGCGCGGACTGCGCCGCAATTTGCTGCGCTCGCTCTCGCTGGATGCCTTTGCAACCGCACTGGAACGCGTTTCGTAAAGTGCGCACGAGTCGGACGCCGATCCCAGCCCCTAAAGGGGCGTCAGTGTGGCGGGATTCGGCATCGCTAAAGCGATGCCCTGATACGAGGCCTTTGGTGAGGCGGACGCTCTTGGACAAGGCCCTTGCCCTGATGCGAGCCCCAAGTAAGGCATGGATACAATGCCTGCTTTTCGAAGCCCGTTTAGCTGGAAAAACAGCACGGCGCAAGGCCGCGGCGCAGGCGGCCACGGTTCCGGGCGGGTTGCACAAAAGACACTGCACAAATATTGTCATCCCCTGCCCGCTGTGATAACGTTACCCTCAGTTCACACCCTGGACCCACAATCTCAGGCTCGAGTGTTGTGGCATATTTAGCCCGCCCAGCGCGCAGGTGGTGCGATTTGAAAGATACTCTCGACTCCATACCAGCCGAACCATCCACGGATCAGGAAAGCTTTGCGAATCGCAAGCTGATCCGTCCGCCCCTCAACCGCCCCGATCACGCGCACAATAATCACGGCCACAACCACGCACCCGCCGAACGCAGGGACAGAGATAGGGATAGCGGCAACGGCAGAGATCGGGACCGTGGCAGAGATCGCTCGACTGGCGCGCCCACCAAGAAGATCCCACCCACTGAGCAAACCAACGCCGAGAATTTTTATTATCAGAAGCAGATGCAGAGCAAGACTCCCATGGTCATCGTGCTGCGCGACGGTGAGGAGGTCCATGGCTACATCGAGTGGTACGACAAGAACTGCATCAAGCTGAACCGCAACGGAACCGCCAACCTGATGATCTACAAGCCGGCTATCAAGTACATGTTCAAGGAAGGCGAGAACGGGCGGAAGTAAGCTGTTAGCGGTCAGCTTTCAGCCGTCAGTCACCCCGCCCTCTGGACGTCACTTTCTTTTTTCAACGTCGGTCAATCTTGCCTGCGTGTCGCCGAAATTGGGCTTGAGCTTCAAGGCTGATCGATAGGCGTCGGCAGCGCCTGCGAATTGCCCTTTCTCTTCCAGCACACGGCCTTGCCAGTAGAAGGCCAATGGCGTGGGCGCAACTTCTGATGCCCGGCCAAAATCCTGCAACGCGGCGTCTAGTTTGCCCTCTTCGCGCTCGATCAAGCCACGGCTTATCAAACTGTTCTGCTCATGGGGATTCAGCGCAATGGCTTGGGTAAATTCCGCTACCGCCTGGTCCCTCCGTCCGCGTTGATCGAACAGCACGCCCAGATTATTGTGCGTCTGTGCGGCTTGCCGCTCGTCCAATGCATATTGCAGCGCGAGCTGATATTCGCGCTGGGCGCGATCCAGTTCATTCTGGTGTTGTAGCAGCGTGCCCAGGTTGTAGTGTGCGGTCGCGAGCGTGGGCATTAGCTGGATGGCACGCTCCAGATGCTGCAGGGCCAAGTCCGAGCGTCCCATGTCCATCAGAGCCGATCCCAGATTCCCTTCGGCGATCGGATTTGCGTCCGTCACTTGAAGCGCATGGGCAAACAGACTGTGGCTGTCTCGCCAGTACTCGATCTGGATGTCCGTGGCTGCGGAATAACCGAGCAGCACGGCCGCTGCAATGGCTACTTGTGCCCCGCGACTCAGCGAAATTCGCGCGGCGGCTTCAGACGCCAGCCAGACGCCGATTACGAACAATCCCCAAAGAGGAATATACGCGTACCGGTCTGCCCATGCCTGGCGCCCGACCTGGACGATTCCGATCATCGGCGCCAGCGTCCCTAGAAACCACAGCCAGGCCGCAAGCAGATAACGGCGTTCGCGGAAATACCAGAAGACGGCAGTGATCGCGATCAAGAAAACGGCGGCGGCCAGCACTTTCCAGAGCGCGAGCGAGTCCTCGGGGTGGGGATAAAACACAGCCAGGCGCGACGGCCAGACCGCTTTCTCCATGTAAATGAGATAGGAGTACAGGGCGTTCTTCACGCGCACCGCCGGTGGTAGTAGCACGGTCGAGCCCACGGCTCCTCCGGCACGCTGCGCGTAGAGCGTGATCGCCGCACTGGCGGCCGATAGCGCCAGCAGGGGAATTTTTTCGAGAACAAGCCTGGAGAGTGGCGATTCCGGAAATCGCTGCAGCGGCCAGAAATCGAGCAGCAGCAGCGCAAACGGGAGCGTGATGGCCATGGGTTTCGCCATCAGCGCGAGCGCAAATAGCAGCGCGACCAGCAGGTAACGGCTTACCCGTGGTCTCTTGACGTACCAGCCATAGGCGGCTAGGGCCAGAAGGAAGAAGAAAGTGCAGAGGACGGTCTTGCGCTCGGCCACCCAGGCTACAGACTCCACGTTCAACGGATGCACGGCGAACAGACCCGCAACCACGGCGCTGCGGCCTACAAATCCGGTCGCCCTCGCCAGTAGCAGGAAGAGCAATACCACGTTGAGGGCGTGCCAGAGGATGCTCTGGGCGTGATGTCCCTCCGGCCGCAGACCGAACAGTTGCACGTCGAGCATGTGCGAAATCCACGTGAGCGGGTGCCAGTTGGCTTCTGCGTTGGAGGAGAAAGCCCACTTTAGGCTGCTTGAGGTCAGCCCCTGCTGAACGTGCCAATTCGCGGTCACATAGGCTGGATCGTCGTAGTTGACGAATCCGTTTCGCAGGACTGGGTAGTAGAGGGCTAGGGTACCTAGAAACAGCAATAGTCCGATGAGAGGCATGACTGTTCGCTGCTTCGGCACTCCTATTTTCTAGCAGGGTGGGACGGGACGAGGATAGTCCTTAACAAGTGTCCGATCGGTTTTGGATCGCGCCCCGACCGTGCTACAGCCAAGGCGCAATGGCCACAGGCAGTCTGCCGTGCTGTGCACGGCTTGGAGCCTTCAACTTCGCTCAGGGTAGGCTTGCGAGCGCCCATCCTCACACAATCTCGTGCCACACAATCTGCCTGGGCCTACAATTTCGGCAGCACAATTCCCTTCTGTGCCTGGTACTTTCCCTTGCGATCTTTGTAGCTTGTTTCGCAGACTTCGTCCGATTGGAAGAAGAGAATCTGGCACAGGCCTTCATTGGCGTAGATCTTGGCGGGCAGCGGGGTGGTGTTGGAGATCTCGAGGGTGACGAAGCCTTCCCACTCGGGCTCGAACGGCGTGACGTTCACGATGATCCCGCAGCGCGCGTAGGTCGACTTGCCCACACAGATGGTCAGCACATCGCGTGGAATCTTGAAGTACTCGACCGATCTCGCCAGCGCGAATGAATTTGGCGGCACGATCGCGACATCGGCGTTCACAGTCACGAACGAGCGCTCGTCGAAATGCTTGGGATCGATAACCGTGCTGTTGACGTTGGTAAAAATCTTGAACTCGTCGGCCACGCGCAGGTCGTATCCGTAGCTTGATACGCCGTAGGAAATCACTCCCGCGCTTACCTGTTTTTCCGAGTACGGATTAATCATGTCGTGCTCCTGCGCCATGCGCCGGATCCAGCGGTCACTCTTGATCATGAAACTCCTTTGGAAATTGGTAATAGGGTAATCTTGTAGTTTGGTAATTTAAGAGGGAGCGCGCATTTAAGGTGGGAAGGCGGCTGCGATCACTTTCAAATTACAAAATTTTCCAAATTACAAAATTACAAATTTCTCTCAGGCTGGTGCTGCCATATTACGAGATTGATCCCCCGGTTGACAATCCGTCCTATCCCCCTTAGCATCAATAACTTGAGGAACAAAAATCCTCGGACGACGGGAGACGGCGCGTGATCAAGCTGGACATCATCAACGAAGTGGTTAACCGCACCGGGATCACCAAGACCAAGGCGGAGCTTGCCGTCGAAACCGTGTTCGAGAGCATGAAGAAGGCGCTCTCGACCGGCGACCGCATTGAACTGCGCGGTTTTGGCGTGTTCAACGTGCGTCCGCGCAAGACCGGCATTGGACGGAACCCGCGCACCGGCGCCGAGGTTTCCATACCGCCCGGCAAGGCCGTCCGCTTCAAGCCCGGCAAGGAACTGCAGTCGATTGACTAGCCGCTCCCCATTGCAGAGGTTAGAGGTCAGATTGCAAAAGTAAAACCACACCACCTTTGCAATCTGACCTTTAACCTCTGACCTTAGGTCCACCGTATGTCCGAACCTACATCCCCTTTTCCGACCGCCCTTGAATGGGAATCGTCGCCTCAGCCACAGGTCTGGATCGTCCGGCCACCGCGCCCGCGCTGGTGGCTGCATGTCCTGCTGTTGGCCGCGACCTTTTTCAGCACGCTGGTGGTGGGGGCGCGCATCTATGCCAACTTCGCGCTGCAACAACCGGCTTTCTCGTTCCGCAATGACAATATTCCCGTGTTCCCGGTGGAGTGGATGTGGCAAGCTCCGGCAAAACTGATGCATGGGCTCTATTTTTCATTCACGCTCATGTTCATACTGCTCGCGCACGAGATGGGACATTACTTATACGCGCGGCATTATCGCGTGTATGCGACGCCGCCTTTCTTTATTCCCTTTCCGAGCTTGATCGGTACGTTCGGAGCTTTCATCCGCATTAAGGGGCCGATTCCTAACCGTGCGGCGTTGTTCGATATCGGGATTGCGGGTCCGATTGCGGGATTTATCCCTTCATGCGCCGCTGTCCTCATGGGACTTTCGCTTTCCCATCCGCTCATGTTCACCGGCGCGCCGACCGAGAATGAACCGGGGTTCCCCCTCGCATTTCGTCTTGCAGCCCGCCTGCTGCATGTCGGCGTGCCTTTAACCTCGCTGTCGTTGCATCCGATCGCAGTCGCCGGGTGGGTGGGGATGTTTGCGACGGCGCTGAACTTGTTGCCGGGCGGGCAACTCGATGGCGGGCACATTTTATTTTCAGTGTTTCCAAAATTGCACCGCTGGGTTTCCATGGCTGTCGTGGTGGCGCTCATCCCACTGGCCAAATACTGTTGGGTGGGGTGGCTGATTTGGGCGGTGGTGCTGTGGCTGACCAGCCAGCATCCACCGATTCCGAGACGTCCGGGAATTTCTAGTGGCCGGAAATGGCTCGCCGGTTTTGGGATTGCAATGTTAGTGCTGTCTTTCACGCCCGCGCCCTTCACGCACAGCTCCGGCCGGGAAGTGTGGCGCGAAGTGAGGCCGGAAATCCGGGACACGCTGCACTCCGTCGGCGGCGGCGTTCGCCACCTGCTACTTCACAAATGATTTTCGATTACTAGAACCTATGGAGCCCGTTCGGAGTATCTGAATTTCGGGAATCTGTGTCGAAACGATATCGATGACGTGCATCTCGGAAACCACGCAGAAGTGTTTAAACGGACCCGGATACTGTTCGCTCGCGATTGTCGCGCGGGAAACGAAATCTAGGAAGTACGACTTTGAGTAGGTGCGAAACAGCCGCCCCGACGCTCTCACTGCTGAGTCGTCGTCCGGTGAAGCGAACGACTCATTCGTGACGCTGTAGGCGATGTACTGCTTCCACGTCAGCTCGAAAGAACGGCTGCGCTCTGTCGGTTCCACCCGGTGCAAGTTGTCGATGACGGTGCCACCTATCTTGTGAGATACGGTCTCTGGGCTTAACCTCGGCCTCTTGTAGAACCAGTCGGAGCATATTTTCTTCGGGTTCCGAAATCTCGCGCACGAAGATGGTGTAACAGGAGTCAATTATCTGCGTTAGTTCAGTCAATTCCGTCATTCGCAACACCCCCTCTTGACCATCCAGAGCACCTTGCAGTGCGCAACGACGCCACGCCGATTCTGACGCGCTTTGAGCCAAAAGCCAAGAGCTAACAGCCGCTCTCACATCAGCCAAACCGCATCCACATCCACAACCACCTGCGTGCGCGGAATCTTTCGCGCTGCGGCCTCCGCCAGCATTGCCCTTAGCAGCGCGTTCATTTTCTCGCGGCTGGGAGACTTCAGAATGAAGTGATAGCGGTAATCGCGCTTCAACCGCGTGATCGGCGCCGCCGCCGGTCCAAGCACGCGAATGCCTTCGTGCCGCGTTTTCTCAAACCAGCGCCCGAGTTCCCCCGACCAGGTCAGCGCGTCATCTAAATTTTCGGAGCGGATGAGGACATTCGCAATCGCACTGTATGGCGGATAGTGCATCCAGGCGCGGAATTGCAGCTCTTTTTCGTAGAACCCGGCAAAATCATGCCGCGCCGCGAACTGCACCGCATAATGTTCCTGAAAATAAGTCTGCAGCACAACTTTTCCCGGAGACTGTCCGCGCCCGGCGCGGCCGGCCACTTGCGTTAATAGCTGGAACGTTCTCTCCGCCGCGCGGAAATCGGGCAGACCCAGCGCCATGTCGGCCCCGACTACGCCGACCAGCGTCACGCCGTGAATGTCGTGTCCCTTCGCAATCATCTGTGTGCCGACCAGCATGTCGAGCGCGCCTTCATTCAGCGCGTTCAGCGCATGTTCGAAGTCTTCGCGCCCGCGCACTGTGTCGCGATCGAGCCGCCCAATCCGTGCCTGCGGAAACATGCCGTGCAGCAGCTCTTCCAACTTTTCGGATCCCGTCCCTACAAAATAAACGTACTCACTGCCACAAATTGCGCACTTGTCGGGGATGTGCGCGACGTGGCCGCAGTAATGGCATTCCATCTTGCGCTCGCGCTTGTGATGAGTCATCGAAACGGCACAGTTCTTGCACTGGAGCGTCTTACCGCAGGCGCGGCACAACACCACCGGAGAATATCCGCGCCGGTTGAGCAGCACCATGACTTGTTCTTTTTTGGCCAGGCGCTCACGGATTTCCTCGGCGAGTTTGCGCGAGATCACCTGCTCCTGGCCCGTCTCCTGAAACTCCTGGCGCATGTCGACAATCTCTACTTCCGGCAGTGGACGCTGCTCGACACGGTCCGGCAACTCGACGAGCGCATATTTGTTCTTCTTGGCGTTGTAATACGACTCGAGCGATGGAGTGGCCGATCCCAGCACGACGGCGGCTCCCGCCATCTTTGCACGCATTACCGCGACATCGCGCGCATGATAGCGCGGCGTCTCTTCCTGCTTATAGGACGAATCCTGCTCTTCGTCGACAATGACGAGCGCCAGATCGCTGACCGGTGCGAACACCGCCGAGCGCGTGCCCGCCACCACTCGCGCCTCGCCGCGACGTATGCGATGCCACTGCTCCGCCCGCTCCGCGTCCGACAGCCCCGAATGCAGGATGGCGACTTCGTCGCCGAACACCTGGTGCAGATCGGCCGCTACTGCCGGAGTCAGTCCAATCTCGGGAACCAACAGGATCGACGATCGCCCCTGCTCCAGCACCTGGCGCATGCAGGCCAGATACACCGCTGTTTTTCCGGAGCCCGTGATGCCATGCAGCAGCAGGCCGCTGAACTTGCGCGATGCCACGGCCTCACCAATCTTCGCGAGCCCTGCCTTCTGCGCCGCGCTGAACTCGAATTCAAACGGAGACTGCCTCGGCTTGAGCTTTGAGAGTCTGACTCCGGAATCCGTGAAGTCCTGTGGCTCATCGACAAGTTCAATCAACCCGCGCCGCACCAGAGTGCTCAGAGTAGTTCGCGGAACATCCAGCCCGCGTAGAGCCTCGACCGGCAAGCGCCCGCTGGAAGCAGCGAGTGTCTCAATCAATGTCCGTTGATTGTCATTGAGCTTCGTGTAGGGACGGGCGCCTCGCCCGTCCGGCGGAGGCGCAGCCTCCGCCCGCTCCTCGGCCGCCAGCAGCACCGCGACCTTCGCCAGCCGCGCCGCATCCCGCGCCGCCGACATATCCTCGCGCGCGATCCACTTCTTCCGTACCATCCCGTTCAGCAGCGCCTTCGATACCCGCACCGTCCCGCGCAAACTCGTTTCGCGCACGCTCTCCCGCTCCGCCAGATAATCGAGCACGCGGAATTCAACCAGTTGCTGTTCTGGCGTCCGCTTCGACCGCGCCGGGGACCCCGACATACCCGCCAGATGCAGCGCCATCCGGCCGGCATCGGTGATGCGATACTCTACGGCGCGTTTGAACTCTGCCGAAAGCGGCAGCATGGTACGAAACACTTCGCCGACCGGCGCGAGATAGTAGTCGGCAATCCATTTCCCGAGTTTCAGCAGATGTTCGTCGAGAACCGGAGAGAGGTCGAGCGCTTCCAGAACCCTCTTGGTTTTGACCTGCGGCGGACGGTCATGCAACTCAACCACGATGCCCGACATTCGCTGCTGCCGGAAGGGCACCAGCACCCGTCCGCCAACGACCGGCTCCATGCCCTGAGGAATGGTGTAGGTGAATACCATGTCGAGCGGCACGGCGAGGGCGACGTCGCAGAAGAGGGGCATCGGTAGGGACTGATCAAATCCTATCGCATTTCCGATTACACTTAGGAAGCGGAGTCATCATGGCCCCAATCGAAGAAGATATTCGCGGTTCATCCGGGAGAAATCCTCAAGACTGAGTTCATGGAGCCCATGGGCGTGAGTGCCTACGGACTGGCGAAGGCCCTTAGTTTTCCGGGCATCTATGAAGTCGTCCGGGGAGACCGGGCCATCAGTGCCGATACCGCCATTCGCCTGGGAAAGTATTTCGGTCTGCCCGCGCAGTTTGGCTCAATCTTCAGAACGATTACGATCTGAGAATCGCCGAGGGCAGCGGGATCGGCAAGGAGATTCGGCCTCGCAAAGTTGCTCAGGATGCCGAACTTGCCCACACGCCGTAGAGTATCCGTCTCTACGTGTTTTCTCTGTCCCCGTGGGATGGCGGTTGAGAGATGACGAGAAAGTTAATTTCGTCATCCGAATCATTCTTCATCTGGTGCGACGTGCCCGCCGGAATCCAAATCCCGTCTCCGGCTGTCAGCGCCATCGGGCGACCATCCACTTCCATGACAGCCTTGCCCGCCAGGATGAAGAAGAACTGTTGCGCGGAATGGTGGAAGTGTCGAACCTCCGCCGTGCCTGCTGGCATGCGCTCCTGAATTACGCTCAGCTGCGGATTCTTTACCAGGTGCCAGCCATCACACTGGTTGCCCCAGATGTAATGGTCGGCGGTTGCTTTGCTGATCGGGCTGATGTCCATACCGTTGCTGAAAACTACAGTGATTGCTGCCGGGCTTCGCCCGACTGGACGGACGAGTGCGTCCGTCCCTACGTGTTTGTTTTTGGCCCCTTCATCCCCAGTTCCTTCATCACCATTTGTAAGTCCTTCCACGCCTCGCCCTTTTGGCGCGGATCGCGCAACAGAAAAGCCGGATGGTACGTGACCGCCAGTTTGCATCCGTCCCAATCGGAGTCGTTACTACGCACTCCCGCCGGCCGGAAGTCGTAAAACCGCCCGCGCAGCTGCATCATCGAAGCATTCATCGCCAGCAGCGTCTTCGCCGCCACCGCTCCTAAGGCCACGATTACCTTTGGCTTGACGACCGCAATCTGCCGCATTAGAAACGGGGAGCAGGTCGCGCACTCCTCGCGCTCCGGCGTGCGGTTGCCTGGCGGACGGCACTTCACGATGTTTGCGATGTAGACCTGCTCGCGCTCGATTCCCATCGCTTTGATCATGTTGTTGAGCAATTGCCCGGCGCGGCCCACGAAGGGTTCGCCCTTTTCGTCTTCATCGGCGCCCGGACCTTCGCCCACGAACATTAACTCGGCGTTTGGATTGCCTACCCCAAATACAATCTGTTTGCGTCCCTGCTTGTGGAGTACGCAGCGGGTACAGTCTCCCAGATCTTCGCGGATGATCTTTAGCGCCCTGACCGGATCGCTCACACTCTGCTCGGGCTTCAGCTCGATTACCTCAAAGATATTCTCTTCAACCGGCATTGCGACCGCAGCGGCTTTCCGTGGACTCATCTGTTCTCCTGGATCAAGTGCGGGCTCCGAAACATGTGTTCCCTGTTCATCCAATGCAATCGTCGCCGCAAGTTCCGCGGCGCGATCGGACGTAGACCGCCGGTAAAAGTCGTAGATTCCCATTTCGTTGTAGTAGCGGATGCGCGCGGCAAGGACGCGGCGAAGCTCAGGGTCAAGAGTGCGGGGCATTGCGGATAAGAATAACAAACGTGTGTCTCGGGCGCCCTCGTAGGCGAGAAGTTCGACCGGAGAGATGATGGCTGTCCCTACGAAGGTCAGGGCATGCGGACGCCGCTGCGCTTCCGCAGCTTCACAACCTGGTCGAGGACGCGGTGCGCCACTTCCCATTTCGAGGTTTCGGGAACCTCGACCACTTCGCTCTGAGAGATGATCGTGACCGCGTTGCGGTCGGAATCAAAGCCGATGCCCTCGCGCGAAACGTCATTGACAACGATTGCGTCGAGCGACTTCGATGTCAGCTTCCTGCGCGCATTTTCCAGCACGTTCTCGGTCTCAGCAGCAAATCCGACTACGACCTGGGAAGTCTTGCGGCGCGCCACCTCCGCCAGAATATCCGCAGTCGGTTCTAGTTCCAGGGTAGTGTCGCCCTTGCGCTTGATCTTCTGCTCCGCCACCGCTTTCGGCCGGAAGTCTGCCACGGCGGCCGTCTTGATTACCACGGTACTCTCGGGCAGCAATTTCAAAACTGCCGCCAGCATCTCGTCCGCTGTCTGCACAGGTGTCAGTTCCGCCGCGCCGGGAGCGGCAATCGCGGTCGGGCCGCTTACCAGCAGAACACGTGCACCACGGCGAAGCGCTGCTTCGGCGATCGCGTATCCCATGCGGCCGCTCGACCGGTTCGTCAAATAGCGCACCGGATCGACTTTTTCGCGCGTTGGCCCGGCCGTCACCAGCAGCGTTTCGCCGGCCAGATCCTGGGCGGCGCCGAGCGCTTCCATGACGGCTGCCATGATCGTTTCATTTTCCGCCAATCGTCCTGAGCCGGTCATCCCGCACGCGAGATAGCCCTCGCCGGGCTCGACGATGCGAACCCCGCGCTTACGGAGGATTTCCAAATTCGCCTGCGTAGCGGCATGGTTCCACATGTTGACGTTCATCGCCGGAGCCACGACCACCGGAGCGGCGGTCGCGAGATAGAGAGTGCTGAGAAAGTCGTTGGCAATTCCCTGCGCGAAGCGCGCCAGCACATCGGCCGTGGCCGGCGCCACCAGCAGCGCGTCAATCGATTGAGCAACGGCAATGTGCTCAATCGCCGACTCCACATTCGCCTGAGTATCACCAGATCCAGAGTCGGAGCCGAACATGCTGGTGATCACTTTTTCTCCGGAGAGCGCGGCGAAGGTTAGGGGGCGAACGAATTCCTGCGCCGCAGCCGTCATCACGACTTGAACGTGAATGCCGCGGTCTTGCAAAAGGCGCACGATCTCCGCCGCCTTATAAGCCGCGATCCCACCGGACACGCCGAGCGCAATTTTCATAGGAGGAAGACGACGGCCGCAGCTTCAGAAGCCGGTCCCGTCTATCGGATTGATGCCGCAACCTAGCACGAGATTCACATCTCCTCTTTGGCGGCAATTTCGAAGCCCAGTTCCTAAAGGGGCGTCTGACTTCGAAGAATTACGGCATCGCTAAAGCGATGCCGTGATATGAAACCAGACCTGGCAGTCTACGCGTCTTCGAGAAACACCTTCTCCAGTGTCTCGCTGGCGGCCACTACCGGTAGTTTTGGAATCTCCGGAATCAGCCACTTCACTTTGCCCGCCTTGATTTCGTCCTGCGCGATGCGGCAGGGTTTGCGCGATCCGGTATCGATCACCGGCGGGGCGCCGCCTTGCAGTTGCCGTGCCCGCCGCGCCGCTACGAGAATATAACGATAGTTACTGTCAAAACCTTCTACTAGCTTCATACTTTTCTCCCCCGAGAAAAATCACGTGCCTTTTACCGCCTGCGCTTTGAACGAATCCACGATCGGCCGCACCCACTCCCGCGCCCGATCCAAGCGGCACGCTTGTGCAACTTCCACGCGCCGCTTGTCTTCATCCGAAAGTTCAACCCCACGTCGCTGCAATCGCTCCGACAGTACGATGTCTTTCAATTGGCCGGCGGATTGCTCAAGCACGTTGTTTACTAATATATAGTCGTATTTCGTATAATTCTCAATCTCACGTCGGGCCGTGTCCAACCGGCGACGGATGACCGGCTCCGGATCCAGGCCGCGGCTTCGCAGGCGGCGTTCCAGAGTCTCCCAGTCGGGCGGAAGAATAAAGATGCTCACCGCGTCCGGAATTCTCTGCATGATCTGACTCGCGCCCTGCACATCGATATCGAGCAGCAGGTCATGGCCGCGTGCTTCGGCGTCGCGCAGAAACCGGCGCGCGGTGCCGTAGTAGTTTCCGAAGACGTCGGCATACTCCAGAAACTCATTGGCGTCGATCATGGCCTTAAATTCTTCCCTCGACACGAAGAAATATTCCTTGCGATTCTGCTCGGGCCCGCGCGGCGGGCGCGTGGTGTAGGAGATCGAGAAGTCGAGGTTCGAGACCATCGTGAGAAGTTTGGCCACCAACGTGGATTTACCCGAGCCCGATGGCGCCGAGACTATGTAAACGATGCTCATTCCAGGTTCTGCACCTGCTCCCGCGATTTTTCGATCTCCGACTTCATCAGCAAGCCCATCTCGGTGACTTTCAAGGCCTCGCCCGCCAGGCCCGAAGTCTTCGAAAGCATGGTATTGGCCTCGCGGTTCATTTCCTGCAGCAGGAAGTCCATCTTCTTGCCCACCTCGCCACCCTGGTCGAGCAGGCCGAAAAATTGTTTCACGTGCGCGTTCAGCCGGACCAGTTCTTCCTGGATGTCGCTGCGATCGACCAGCACCGCCGCTTCCTGCAGGATACGTTCTTTGTCCACCTGTGCGCCGAGCACTTCCAGCATGCGCGACTGCAGCCGTTCGGAGTAGCTCCGCAGAATGTTGCTGCGATGAGCTTCCACTCCCGCCGCCGCTTTTTCCAGATTCGCCATGCGGGCGCGTAACTCAGTGTCAATGCTGCGGCCTTCTTCGTCGCGCATCTGATTCAAGTGGGAAAGCGCTTCTTCCACTCGCGCCATCACCGCAGCCTCCAGTTCATCTCCCGATCTCTCGGCTCCCGCATCCATCGCGCCCGGCATTCGCAGCACCACGTTCAGATCGGGCTCACCGTCGACCCCGAATTCATCGGCTGCCGCGCGAAAAGCCTGGACGTAGCCGGCAATCAATTGCCGGTTGAGTGCGACCCCGTTCGTGCCCGAGCGATCCAGGTTCAGGATCACTTCCACGTGGCCGCGAGCCATTTTCTCTTTCAGAATTCGGCGCAGCTTCATCTCCAACCCGTCGGTATCGGCCGGCAGCCGGAAGTGAAGATCGAGAAAACGATGGTTGACCGATTTCAGCGATAGGGCAAAGGCCAGATGCGCGTTGACCTGGCCTTTGACCTGGGCGAATCCCGTCATGGAGCGAAGGGGCATAAAAGTTCCAGGTTTCAAAGTTTCAAGGTTTCAAGGTTGCAAGGTTTCAAGGTAAACCGCCCAGGCTTGCCCAACTTAGATCGATCGCGGTTTCCACCTTGAAACTGTGAGACCTTACTTGCCTCTACTTCGATACTGCCGTGGGCGCATCGGCTTCCGCAAACTGCAATTCGTAGAGACGGCGGTACGTGCCCAATTTATGCATCAACTCTTCATGCGCGCCGATGTCGCCGATCGTGCCGTTTTCGAGCACTACAATGCGATCCGCGCGCCGCACTGTCGAGAGCCGGTGCGCAATTACGAACACAGTACGCCCCGTCATCAGATTTTGCAGCGCCGATTGCACCAGTGACTCAGACTCGCTATCGAGCGCCGACGTCGCCTCATCCAGAATCAGAATCGGAGCATTTTTCAAGATCGCCCGCGCAATCGCGATGCGCTGCCGTTCTCCACCCGAAAGCCGCACCCCGCGCTCCCCGATCATCGTGTTGTAGCCCTCGGGAAGTCCGCTAATGAATTCATCCGCTCGCGCCGCCCGGGCTGCTTCTTCCACCCGCTTCTGCGACACATGCGGCTGCCCGTACGCGATATTGTTCCTCACCGTGTCGTTGAACAGCACCGTGTCCTGCGTGACAATCCCGATCTGCGAGCGCAGCGACTCGAGCGTCACATCCCGCACATCTTGGTCGTCAACCAGAATTTGCCCGCCGCTGACGTCGAAGAAGCGCGGGATCAGGTGCACGAGCGTGCTCTTTCCCGCTCCGCTCGAGCCCACCACCGCCACCAGTTCGCCAGCCTTGACCTCAAGATTGATTCCATGCAGCACGACCGGCGAATCTTCAGCATTTTCGTAGGAAAAGGACACGTCCGCAAACCGGATCGTGCGCGCAAACTTCCCCATCCGCTTCGATCTCGGTTTCTCCCGTACTTCGTCTTCCATATCCATGAAGCGGAAAATCTCCGACGAGGCGCCCACCGCCTGCTGGAAATTGTTGTTGAAGAGCGCGAACTTGCGCACCGGGTCGTAGAGCTTGAATACCGCCACAATAAAAGCCAGAAAAGTTCCCGCCGTAAAAACGTGCTTGTTGATCTGATCGCGGCCCATCAGCAGCAGGAGAGCGATGGCAATCGAGCCCAGAATGTCCATAAGCGGCGAACTAATCGCGAACGCCGCCACCAGACGAAGGTTCGCCCGGAACAGTCGCCGGGCGGCGGAGCGAAAGCGTTCCACTTCCCAGTTCTCCATGCCGAACGCCTTGACAATCCGGTTCCCCGTAATTGTTTCGTGGAGAATGTTCTGGATCTCGGCCAGCTTGTCCTGTCCGCCTCGCGTCGTGCTGCGCACCTGGCGGCCGATTTTTCGCGACGAATACAAAATCACGGGAACGAACAGCAGCAGCACCCAGGCCAGCCTTCCTCCCAGCAGAACCACCACCGCCGCGGTAAACACAAAGGTAAAAAACTGCTGGAGGAATTCCGCCATCACAGAAGACATCGCAAATTGCACTTTCTCGACGTCGCTTACCATGGTCGAGAGCAGCGTGCCCGTGGTGTGTTTCGTGAAAAACGCGGCCGAACTCCGCAGGATGGCGTTGTACAAATCGTCGCGCAGGTCCGTAATCATCCCAAAACCCGCATAGTTTACGAGGTACGTTCCAGCGTAGTCGAAGATCCCCTTCAACACCGTGGCGGCCACCAGTGCAAAGGCGACGACGGTCCATGGATTCTGAAAATGCGAGGGAACCAGTTGTTGGAGGTTCAGAAAGCGCTCGCTGCCCGGCAGCCTGAACAGTTGGATGCCTTTTGTCTGGGATCCCGGATTCAACACGCGATCAAAAATCGGGCCGATGAGCAGAACCCGGCCTGCATCGAGCAGCCCCACCAGCGCCATCAGAGTCACCGAAGCCAGAAGCGGCCCCCCGTAAGGCAGAACGTAGTGCAACAGGCGGGTGATGGGACGGGGCGAAGAAGCCTTCGCTGGCGTTCCTGCAGTCTTCGCGCCCGCTACTGTGGAGGTTGCCATGCGTGGTAATGCCAATTCTACATGTGATTCCCGGCAGAGATTGTGTGGAAGCGGGGCTCCGCCCCGCTGGACGGGGCGGAGCCCCGTCACCACACAGCTTCAGCCGGACTTACTTCGGGCTGTCCCGATGCACGACCTTTACTTTGTATCCTGCCTTCCGCAGTCGCTTGTTTACGTCCTCGGCAATCATCACCGAGCGGTGCTGTCCGCCCGTGCATCCGAAACCGATGGTCAGGTAGCTCTTGCCCTCGCGGATGTAGTGCGGCAGCAGATAGACCAGCAACGCCGAGATGCGGTTAATGAACTCCTGCGTTTGCGGAAACGACCGAATGTATTTCGCGACCCGGGGATGGCGTCCCGTAAGCCCGCGAAACTCCGGCACGAAATGAGGATTGGGCAGAAAGCGCACATCGAACACCAGGTCGGCATCGTCGGGCAAACCATGCTTGTATCCGAAGCTCACGCACGAAACCAGAATCGTCTGCCGGCTCTCCGACTGCTGTTTGAAGCGGTCGGTCAAGTGCGCCCGTAGTTCATGAACATTGAACTTGGAGGTGTCGATGACCAGGTCGGCAAGCTTTCGAATCGCTCGCAGATGACGACGCTCAGCTCCCAACGATGCGCGCACCGTTGTGCCCGTTCCCAGCGGATGCGGCCGCCGCGTCTCGCTGAAGCGCCGCAGCAATGCTGCATCGCTTGCTTCCAGATAAATCACCTTGGTCGGGATCGTCCGCTTCACCGATTTCAGAATTGCCGGCAGCTTCTCCAGTTGCGAGCCCTCGCGCACATCCACCACCAGCGCCGTACGCGGAATCTCTCCCGATTGCAACGCCAGCTCTGCAAAACGCGGGATCAGCTCCACCGGCAGATTGTCCACGCAGTAGTAGCCCAGGTCTTCAAAGGCCTTCAACGCAGAGGCCTTCCCCGACCCGCTCATGCCGGTAATGATGACCAACTCCGCCGCGGCGCGCGGCTCGCCCTTACGCCCGCGAATCGTCTTTCCCGCCGCATGCGTGACTCTCTTCAGTTTGCTGCGCAGTGGCATGCCGGAAATCTTAGCATTGTAGGGGGAAGTCAAGACGGAAGGGGCTATCCTTCGCGCACCTTGTGACCGGTCAGATTGCCCAACCCTTCGTACGCCGCGTACTTATATGTCTCGCTGAGCGTGGGGTAGTTGAAGACCTGCTCGATAAACTCGTCAATCGTCTGGTTGTGATCGAGAACCAACATTCCGATGTGAATCAGCTCGGTGGCGCTCTCGCCGATAATGCTTACCCCGAGCAGCTTCTTGTCGGCGCGCGCGAAGACGAGCTTCAGCATTCCCGCGGTGTCGCCGATGATGTGGCCGCGGGCGTTGTTGGCATAGAGCGCCCGTCCGACACAGTAGTCAATCTTCTTCTCTTTGCATGATTCTTCCGTCTCGCCCGCCGCGGAGATCTCCGGGATGGTGTAAATCCCCATCGGCAGCATCGAGGCGACTCGCTGCTTGTATTTGAAATCGAAAGCATGGCAGACGGCGACGCGCCCTTGTTCCATGGAGGTCGAGGCCAGCGCGGGAAATCCGATGACGTCGCCCGCCGCGTAGATATGCGGCACCGAGGTACGATAGTGCTCATCGACGGATATATATCCGTTCGCGTTGACGGCCAGGCCCGCCTTGTCGAGAGACAGGCCATCCACAGCGGCGCGGCGCCCGGCAGCGAACAGCGCCGACTCGGTTTCGAGCGTCTTGCCGCTCTTCATCAACAGTTGCACACCCGACGCCGTGTCGGAAGAAGACATTTGCACCTTGGCGGGCCGTTCATTGAACCAGAACTGCATGCCAATCGCTGCCAGGCGCACCCGGAGTCTCTCGGAAATTTCCGCGTCGAGGAAGGGCAGCAAGCGGTCCCGGCCATCCACGAGCGTCACTTGCACGCCTAGCGCGCTGAAGATCGATGCGTACTCGCAGCCAATTACACCGCCGCCGATCACCGCCAGGCTTTGAGGGATGCGCTCCATCTGCAGGAAAGTGTCGGAATCAAAAACGCGGACGTCGTCGAAAGCTATCTCTGCCGGCCGGTGCGGCTTGCTTCCGGTGGAGATGAGAATCACATCGCCGCGCAGTTGGCGTATGCCATCCGCGCCGGACACAGATACGGTGTGAGCGCCTTCGAAAGACGCGCGGCCGCGGACCAGTTCGATGTGATGAAGAGCGAGATTCTTCAGGATGCGCTGGCGTTCCATTTCAACCACTTCCCGCTCATGGTGCATGAAATCATTGATAGTGAGATTCTCTTTGAGTGAATAATCAATGCCGTAGAGACCGCGCTGCTTGAGACCGGAGAAGTAGAGTGCGGATTCACGAAGCGTCTTGCTGGGGACGGTTCCGGTGTTGATGCAGCTTCCGCCCACATGCTCGCCGCCCTCGATGACGGCGACGCGTTTATCAAAATAGGCGGCTTGCGCGCCAGCTTTTTCTCCTGCCGGGCCGCAGCCGATCACAATGAGGTCGAAATTTTCGCTAGAAGCCAATACAACCTCCCGCAGGCATGATATCGAAAACAGCCATCCTTTGTTGTTATGATTTACCTAGATTGTGAATCATTCTATCCATGCTTCAATCCGTCGCGTTTCGTTTATTCTCTGCCTCGTCGCATCTGCCGCTCACGCGGGGATCGCGAGTCCGGCAAGTACCCCCGAAGCGGTTACGGCGACGAATCCGGTCATCGTCGTCGGTTTCGTCGGCGGATTTGTCAGGCACGACGACATGGTCCATAGCGCGGTCCAGGTCGCTGCGCATCTGCGCCAAGACTACCCATCGGGCGTATATGTGGAGGTTCTCGAGAATCGTCGCAGGGAAAAAGCTCACGCGGACATCGTTCGATTGGTCGACACCAATCGCGACGGTACTCTCTCCGTCGAAGAGAAGCAAAACGCCCGCATCATCCTATATGGACATAGCTGGGGCGCTTCGGAAGCCATTACGCTGGCGCGAGAGTTAGGAAGAGAAGGCATTCCGGTCTTGCTCACCGTTCAGGTGGACAGTGTCCGCAAGCCCGGTGAAAATGATAAGGTCATTTCCGCTAATGTAGCTGAGGCGGCAAACTTCTATCAACTGAATGGTTTTCTGCACGGCGAACCCCAGATCCGCGCTGCCGATCCGGCACGCACGCGCATCCTCGGAAATTTCCGCTTCGACTACAAAGGGACTCCGATTGACTGCAAGCAGTATCCCTGGTACGACCGTGTCTTTATGAAGTTTCACACCGACATTGAGTGCGATCCCAAGGTTTGGACTCAGGTGGAATCCCTGATCCATTCACGGCTGCCTCCGCGGCACTGAGGTGCCGCCAACTTCTCTTGGCTGAGGCGGGAGCAGTTGCCGGAGCAGCGCCAGATCTTTTTCCACGTCACTGGACGAAGTCTTGCGGGCAGTGCCGGGCCGCAGTTCCTGGCGGAGTCGAGCCTGCAAGAGCCGCGCGGCTAGCTCCGATGAGTCGGAAACGCTCAAGATGTTGGCAAGCGAAAGGCCTACTTGAGCCAAGTCATCTCCTAGGTGCAATTGCAGGACTGGCTGTCCGGAAGAATCGATTCCGGGCGTGGCGCTCGCTTGCAAACGCTCCCAGGTTTTTTCGTCCTTAGCCTTGGCTTTTCCCTCGTTCTTCAATTCGTCCAACGGCTCGATCACGGAAGCGGTTTGGCTCAGTTCGTCCAGTCGGCTCTGGTAGCGAAGGCGCTCCTCGCGAGTCATCGGGGCATCCAACTGGCGGTCGGAATCCCAGACAAGAGCGTTTCGCGCCGGGTCGAAGCGGCGATGGCCAAAATATTCGACGAGCAAGCCGCCCCCAATGTACGGATGCAATACCACCAGGGGCACCATATATTTCTTCGCTGCCATCACGGATTCCAATACTCCATGGACGGGCTTGCTGCGCCGTATGGCGCCCGGAACCTGCGGCACCAGGAAAACCGAGCTTTGTAATTCAGGGTGTTTATGGCTGTATTTCCCGAGCATTTTTGCGATCTGCTTGGGCGTCGTAACCCCCAGATCGCCAATCACACTGCGGTGCAGCGCGTGCGGATAATAGAAATCGACGACCTCGCGCACAAAATCCGCACAGTTCCTTTTCACGAAGTTATAGCGTTCGCGGTTTGGGTCGCTATTCAACTTGGCGATCAGCAGCGCATCTTGCTCGGGAGTGGTTTCGATCTCGAACCCATAAACGGTCCGGTCATAGGATGCTCCGATCATCTCATACCAGTTGCCCTCGGGTATCCCGCCGTCGGGGCGATCGGGAGCAAGCGATTCCAGGTAGTCGCGACGGTATTGATCTCGGAGGAAAGCAACCAGCCTTGCGTCGGCGAACAGCGGGATGGCGTCCGGTTGGTCAACCGCATAGAGGTACGGGATCAACGGGATCGCAATCCAGTCATATCCCGCGACACCGTCGTAACGACTGAGGACGACGCCGGTTTCACCCTCGGCGCACGGACGCAGGATTACCGGGGATGCGGAACAAACATGGCTCAGATAGACGGCAACATGGCCCGTTCCGGCAAAAGTTCCATCGTAACTATAAGGCTCTTCCAGAAGCAGGGTCGCTGCAGCCTGCATGCGCGAGATAGTGCAGAGACAAAGGAACAGAAGGGCGAATAGCTTGACTAGTCCCCGCGCACAATCGGCTCGCGCCGTAACGGATTTTGACGGATCCCGCATGTTAATTAGATGACTACAACTCCAGTACGGTTGATTAAGTAGAACCCCATTTGAGCCCGTTTGTTGCGAAAATAAGGAGCAAGAGAATCGCCAAAGCCTTTAAGCCTTTGCCGGCATAGCTTCTGTGAGCGGAAGCAAGATCCGTTAGGAGGAATTTACTGCGTCTCGCAAGAAATACGAGGTTACGTTGGGAACCGGCCCATGAATTGCGAGGCGTGGATTGGAATGGTGGGCGCTGTAGGATTTGAACCTACGACTTCCACCGTGTGAGGATGGCACTCTACCGCTGAGTTAAGCGCCCAACCGTTTACCTTCAACAGCTTGCGGTACGTAATTCTAGCATCGTGGGGCCATTTGGGGCCAATAAGCTCACGACGCTATGCTGCGCCTGCTTTTTCTGCTCACCAATTGCCTGAACGTACCTGTCCATCGTGATGCTGATATTGGCGTGGCGCATGAGTTCTTTCGTCGTAGTCACGTCTGCTCCCAGACTTTTGATCAGAGTACCGAACGTGTGACGAAGTGTGTGCCAGCCAATGCGCTTGGTGATGCCCGCACGCTTTACAGCGGGTCGGATGTGATCTTCCATTCCCGCCGTAGGCCAATACGGTTGCTGCCCGTTTTTGTCGAGACTGCCAAATATGTAATCGGCATCCTGATTGAATGGGCAGATGCTTCTCCAAGCCAACAACACTTTTGCGAGTCCTGCGTCTAACGGGAGCGGTTTGCGTGACGCTTCCGATTTCATCTCGCCAACGTGTTGACGAACGATACCTCGGCAAAGATTGAGTTGACCTGATACGAAGTCGCAGTCCTGCCACTTCAGAGCCAAGAGTTCAGAAACTCGCAGCCCAGTCGTAGCAGCCACAAACACCGCAGTCTTCCACGGCTCCTTCAATTCCAACAGCAGCCCTTTCAGCTCATCCACTGTCAGAACATCAGGAATGCGCCCGCGTTTCGCTGACTGCCGTACAAGCGTGATCGGGTTCTCACTTGTGAAACGGCACCGCATTCCGTGGTTGTAAATTACGTGCATCAGGTTTCGCAGCTTCGCTCTCGTTCCCAGTGCCAAGGGCAGATCGTCAAGCCAAGACTCCACAGCAACAGCGTGAATATCCGAGATCCGATGCTCTTTCCATTCGGGCAGAATCCACGTCATCAAATACCCTTTGTAAACTTCAATGGTGTATGGAGTCTTGTTTTTCGGCAGTTCGTGATCAGTGTAATGGGTCACCAGTTCGCCGAACGTGCGCGGCACTCTGGTTTCCTTGTTAATGTTGATGCGAAGCGCTTCGCACTCCTTCATCGCTGACGCTTTGGTTTTGAGCTGCTCCACAGTGCCAACGATTTCCTTTCGTTTAGTGCGTCCTGCTGGTGTATCTTCCCGCCAACGAAGAACCCAAACATCAGGGCCATGTTTTCGCTTTTCGCGTGCGAGACTTCCGTTTTGGTACCGTGCCCGTGTGGTCATTGGATCTCCTTTGAAGACTCGCCCACACGAGCGGGTTGGCTTGTCGATTGTAAATCAATCCAAGCATTCAGCGAACTAGCACGGAAGCGCCAGTACCGACCGATGCGTATTGCAGGAATTTCCCCTTGCCGTGCCAACCTCTGCAGGGTCTTCGGGTGCAAACCAAGCATTTCTCCTGCCTGCTTGTCATCGAGCAGGGGCTCAAAAAGAATAGCCACGCTGCCCGACATTTCGTATGTATCAATCATTATTTGTGTGTCCCTCCAAAGGACAAACCCCGAGGCATTTGGAGCTGCCCCGAGGTTCTACTCCGAGCTGTACAGGCTCGGGATGGCTAAGGCCCGTGCGTGAAAATTAGGCCAAAACATTTATGGGTGATGTTTCAGGAGAGGTGTAGGGCCTCAGGAGATTTTGTTAGAAGTATTTGCTAGGGAAATTCTTTGAAAGGCTCAGGGCGCAACTTTGCCGTTCCTTGTTTCTACATTACAATCCCGTACAGGGTCGGGACTTCTTTGAGCGATTTATGCGTGCCTTTGGTCTCGTAATAATGCTTATTGTTTCTGTACTACCATCCACTTGGGGCCAGCAGCAGAAGCCAGCCCACAGCGAACAAACAACTACCGCAAACCCCAAGCCGAATTCTGCCGTATCCAAACCTGACGATCATCCATGCACCGATAAACAGGCAGACACAGCCGATAGCCAATCGCAACACTGGCCACCTCCATGGTGGTCCGGCTTCTGGACAAATTGGGGACTTGTTATCGTAGGGGTGTTCGCCGTTATTGCTGCTTTGTGGACTTTGTCCGCTATCAGAGGCCAGAACAAACCGATTAGTGAAAACGCTACTGCGGCTCGTTCGCAAGCTGAGGCGATCATAAATTCGGAACGTCCATGGATTTTCATCGAACAATCCGAAAGCACAAAGGCATCGGACCCTCGAAAGGCCTATGTGAAACTTCTCGGGAAAAACAAGGGGCGCACTCCTGCCGAAGTAATGGTCATCAGTTGTGAGTTCACATGGGTTCGTGATGATTTTAGGTATCCCGACGAACCGACATATCCTAACGAAGAACTTAAGTACAGGAAGTACGTTACCTCCGACGATGAGCCGTTTACGGTGTACGAATTTGATTGTTCGGAGGTCATTTTTGATGAACGAATATGGGAGGAAAAACGTGCGAGCCACGAGCGGCTGACTTTTACCGGTCGCGTTGTGTACCGAGACCTTATCACCCACAAAGAACACGAAACTAGATTCTGCTACCTCCTTAGCGGGTTTGCTGGAGTTAGATTGGTAATGACCGGCCCACGCACTTACAACCAGCATACTTAGCAGAGCTGTAACGACAACCAACGAGAATATTCTCTTCATTTTTCTGAGTCTCCTAAGTCAAATACATAGTTATTAGCCCGAGGGCTTTCTTTCTTCACAGAACAGGTTCGGGCTGAGGGCCTGCTGAGAATACAGGGGTTTCCCTAAGGATTCCCAAGGCCCGTGTGTGAAGATCGGGCCGGAAAATTCAGGGTGATGTTTTGGAAATGACAGGGTGATGCTTGGGAAAACTCAGGCTGCTTTTCTGCCAAGGAATTCTTAGGGCAACCGGAAAAAATCCAAGGGCAGCCCTCAGGTGGAGAGAGGTGTGCCCGGTTGGATCAGAAGTGCTGGGTATCGGCTAGGAAATTCTCAGTTAGTAAAATTGCCCTGTTTACATCAATCTGGTTTCTGTTAGATACTTGGTGTCCACTTTCTCTCGCCGCGCTATCATCGAGCTGGAGTTATATTTGGACCTGTGCGAAATATGAGCAAAATTCACCGGAATGCTTGCCTGCGCTGGACTTTACTCGGGCAGGTTCTGGCGCTGGGGTTCCTCCTCGCCATGATGGGGTGTGGCAGTGGTGGTGGTTCACAGGGCTCTCCGCCCCCGAGTCCCGACTTCAGCTTAGCGCTCAACCCGGCAAGTCAGTCCGTGGACGCTGGCAGTTCAGCTTCGGTTTCTTTATCCGCAACTGCGCTTAATGGCTTCTCATCGCAAATCAGCGTTCAGGTGACTGGAGTTCCAGCGGGCGTCTCTGTGTCGCCAACCAGCATCACCCTGGTGCCGGGCACACCGCAGCAGGTCACGTTTACGGCTGCTGCCAACGCAGCGAGCGCCAGCGCCACCGTGAGCTTTACTGGCAATTCCGGGTCTCTGACACACACAGCCGGTTTGAGCCTGGCCGTAAACCGTTCGACACAAGGTCTGCCGGTTCGGACTCGTTACCTGCGGACCGATGCAACGACAGAATACTTCGGTTGGATAAATCAGCATTGGATTATCTATCACGCGAACACTGGGCGTTATTTTGTCACTGATCCAAGCTCCAACCAGATCATTGTTATCGATGCTGCCTCGCAGACCGAGATTGGGACCATCGGAGTTCCGGGGGCTTTCGGAATCGACCAAACGCCCGATGGGACAACCCTTTGGGTAGGAACGCTGATCGGAGATGTGTACTCGGTTGATCCGGTTGGGATGGCCGTGATCCAGCGCTATATCGCATCTGGAATTGGACCGTCGGGATTTCCGACAAATACCGCCCTTGTCCTTTCGGACGGCCGGTTGGCGCTATTCGGGCCAGTAGACAGCGGTTTGCAGCCTCTTGGAATTTGGAACCTGACTGACAACTCCATCACAATCTACGGTGCATACCAAGGCACTCCGATTCCGTGTGGGGCCGGTTCAGGCTATAGCGGCTTCACGCTCAGCGTGGACCGCACCAAGATCATCCTGGGAGCGGGAACTCTGTGCGAAATGGACCCGGTCACCGGAACAGGCATCTCCGCAACAGGGGCCTCATCCCAAGAACACATTGTTACCACCCCGGACGGTAAGTACATCATTGCGCCCATCTATCCGGGCGAAGGGGTTATCTTTGACGCGCAAACGCTCGCTACGGTCGCTCAATTCAGCGTCCTGGGTGATACCGCGTCCGCATCCGGCTTTTTTGTCAGCGCGGATTCGACAACATTGTTCACTCCCGGCGACCCCGAAACAGCAATAATTTATGCCTATAGCCTGGCAACTCAACAACTAGTGGGCTGGGTCCCTAACCTCTTCATGGAGCCAATCAGCGGCGGCAGCGCACTCGGCCCCATTGATAGTCCCTATCTCCTTGCGAACGATGGGACAGGCCTTTTTGCCGGCCCTATGGAAGAGGGGATCGGTTTCGTCGACCTTTCTGCTTTGCAAACTGGCCCTGTGGGGACGCAATTCCAGAATGCATACGCCGTACCGTTAAGTCCACCGACAGGCCCTATCTCCGGAGGTACGGCGACGCAATGGTCCGACGAGGGTCCGTTTACACTCAAGAGCGTTTACTTCGGCTCCCGACAAGCCACCAATATCTCGACTAGCCCGAACGACCCCTACCCATTTTTAGGCATTCTCGCCACCAGCCCAAGCGGATCCGCCGGACCTGCTGACGTCTATGCATTCACAACCGACGGCGGAATGCAACTGCTTCCCGAAGCCTTCAGCTACGGGCCCACGATCCTGGAGGTCACGCCAAACATGGCCACTGCCGAAGGCGGCGGGACAGGATATATCTATGGCTATGGATTTGGTCCGCTCAACTCGAATGCGATCCCGTCTGGTCTTACAGTGACGGTAGGCGGCGGCGCGGCGCAGGTTACGGCGTTCGCGGCAAACGCCTACGGGACTGGTTACCCACCGTTTCCGCTGCAGAGTTTCGCATACACCATCCCGCCCGGCACCAGCGGATCAGCAGTCAATGTCGCCGTCACCACCAGCGCTGGCACTACGACCGCGTCGAGCGCATTGAGTTATTTACCGGCAGCTCAGCAATTCCCGCTCAATGGGTCAACACTCGCCCAGGGCATCTACGATTCCTACACTGATGTTTATTACTTCACTGACACCAGCCAGATCCGGGTTTTCTCGCGAACCCAGGGAAAATGGTTGGCTCCCATCCCGATAACTCCACCCCCGGGCACGACGGAGAGACTATGGGGGATCGCGCTTTCGCCGGACGGCAATATGATGGCTGTTTCCGACGCCAGCGCGGGAGCCATTTATCTCCTCAATCCCGCGAACCCAACATCGGTAAAAACATTCTCCACGGGATCAGAACCATATGGCGAAACGCTTCCCTGTGGAGTCGCGATCAGCGACAGTGGGATAGTGTATTACACGACCGTAGGCCAGGGCATTGGCGGAGCCGACCAGTTTTTCAAGCTGAATACAAGCACGGGCCAGATCACCAACTACGGGATGGAAGGTCCAGATATAAATGGCAACGCATACCTGCGAACTGTCATCAGTTCAGATAATTCGGAGGTATTCTTCAACGACGACGGTGAGGTCTTTAGCATCGCCACTGCAACCGACACATTGACCGAAGCGCTCGACGGCTACACTTGTTGCTACGGCAACTACGAACTGGCGCTCTCCAGCAACCAAACCCAGTTGACCGCGACCTCATACATTTACGATTCCGATCTGAACGGCGAATCGTACTACGCTCTGAATGATCGTGAGATTCTGAACATCGCTTACGTTTACGGCGCAAAACTCAGTCCAGACGGCCTGCTGCTGTTTCAGCCGTCCACGAATGGCATCGATGTGCTTGACGGCAACCGCGGCAACCTGCGAAATCGCATCTCCCTACCTGTCCCACTCTCGCCGAACTATGATGCGCTCGTGGCCGACGGCACGGACAACATCCTGATCGCGATAACCGGCACCGGCAATGGAATTGCCATCGTGGACCTGACATCCATCCCCGAACCGCCTCCTTTACCCAGCGACACCAAGGTTGCTTCCCGGACGCATCATCTTGTAGAACTGGGCGACCGCTGGGGGAGAGGCTCCAAGCTGGCCACGTACGCGGATAGACAGAATCCTCGACCCGCGACGCCACATCGCACTGTCCCGCATGTCACTAGAACACTCCTTGCGCATCCCAAGTAGCGGGTCGGGTTTGCCTTTGCCCGAGTGCAAGAGTGCGCAGGTACCAAAAATCGAAGGGCGCATTGTGTTCTGAGTCATTCTGATTTTAGTCGGCTGGTTTTGACGAACACACGGTATGGGCTTGATCAGCTTGGAAAATTCTCTGCGCTACTTGATTCTTCGCTGGCGGTCGGCGAGATCATGAAGGATCAAGCGTCGCGAGTCGCTCCGAGACAAGCAGCAGAAAGGGAGTGCCAACTCCCCGGCTGGTCGTCAAGCCGGAAACGATGCGGTTGTTGTTGCAAAATCACCTTAGCCCATAGGCAGGACGTGTTAAGCTGGCAACTGGTCAGCGCAGCCGCGAGCGTTCCTCCCTGTTATCGCGTGAGGCATACATGTTCATCAGGCAAAGATTGGTTGGCATCGTCATATTGGCAACTTCCAGTGTCATTTTCGCTCAGACCACCGAGACGAAACCGCCTGATAAGGATACTTCCATGATGGAGCGTGGGCATTACGGCTTGAGCCCAGGCCGGGCTCAAGGCCGGGAGTCATCTCCGTGCTCGTCTGGTGCGAAAATGGCGGAAATCCTGACCGACACAATGGGCGTAGATTTCGGCCCGTATCTGACCCGAATCACGCAAATCGTGCGCCAGAACTGGTATAGCCTAATGCCGCCGTCGGTGTATCCGCCGAGATTGAAGCAGGGCAAACTCGCAATTGAATTCGTCATCCTGAAGGACGGCAAAGTGAGCGGTATGGCGGTTCGAACCTCCTCCGGTGACGTGCCGCTCGACCGGGCCGCGTGGGGGAGCATCACGGCATCCACACCATTCCCTCCGCTGCCGATGGAATTTCCCGGTAAGATCCTCGGCCTGCGCTTCTATTACTTTTACAACCTCTCGCCCGACAAAGCTAATTCGATTAGTATTTCACCGTGCGTTGACGTTCGTGTCCCCGCTGGCTCAACGCAGCAATTTTCTGCTTCGGGGAAGGCCATTACAGATACGTTGGTGACGTGGAGTGTTTCCGGTTCCGGTTGCTCGAAATCCGCATGTGGCACCATTTCTGATACCGGGCTCTACACCGCCCCCGTCGACATTCCTGATCCTCCAACGGTCATCGTGGAAGCAACATCGCGGACTGATACGAGCGTTACAGCCAAATCTAAGGTAACCGTTGTGCAGGCGAATCCATCGCACTAGATGTGCGGTGACGGATTAGGGCAGTTCTTCAATCCGCCGTCGAGAGGGAATTCTCAGGCCATCTCCCTTCTCGCACTTCTCGCGGAAGACCACCGAAATCTCCAAGCCTCAAGGTCGGGCTCCAAAAGGCCCGTGCGTGAGAATCGGCCCGGAAAATTCAGGGTGATGTTTTGGAAATGACGGAGTGGTGCTTGGGGAAACTCGGAAAATTTTTCTGCGGGGGGGGGAATTCTTAGGGCACCCAAGCCCAACCCGCATGTTTCAGGGTTAGACTTGGGCAGTGGGGTTTCTCCTAAGGAAGCGCTTGGAATTCTCTGGCATGGCTACACGAGGTGTGGTGCGGAGGCAGTGCGCAGGTAATCCAACGCTTCAGATACGCACTCAGGCTGCACAAAACCGCCCTGTGCCAAGCGAGATACTAGGACGGCAGGATAAATTTCTCTGACCTTGAGGAAGACATTCTGCTCGGCACTGGTTGTAAGCCCCAGAGCGGTAAAGGTACCTCTGTTGTGCTCGATGAATCTTGCCTTCTCACGCTCGGCTCTCTTGGCCTCACGTTTCTGCTTCCTTTCTTCCTTCAGAGCAAGCTCTTCGGCCTTGATTGCTACGGCATCTTGAGCTTTGTGCTCAGCGTATCTTGCTCGCTCCTGCGCACGAATACGCTTCAGACGCTTGGGAGCGAGCTTGGCGTCTTCTCGGGCCTTTGCTAGGGCAGCTTTGGCCAAATTCTTGGCGAGCATTTCCTGCTGTGCTGCAGCGAGATCCTCACCAAAGCGCAGTGTCTTGTGCAGGCTTTTATACCTCATAACTCAGTCCATGGGCACTTGGCTTTTCTCTGCTCCTCAGGGGTCAATGGTTTGGTCTCGACCTTGGGAGTACTTGGGTTTGCTGAGGCACGGTTCGTATACACCTCAGTAGCCTCGGCCCACTGAGGTGTGACCAAGGTTCGATTCTCTTCATAAGGGCGTGCGGTTTTGTCCATCATGTTCTCGGGAAAATTGATAAGTACGATCTTTACACCGTGGTTCACTTCTGCGGGCGGAAGCTCCTGCATGCCACAGGTTTTGTGTAATGTGTCGAGCAGTTTGACGGCTGGCCCCGCGTTTTTGCCTGTTGCTGTGAGTCCATTCAAAATTTGCGCCTTCAGTAGTGCCACGTAAGCTGGATCGCTGTCGAGTGGTTCTAGGTCACACGCTGGGGATTGCAGTACATCCTGCAGCTGTTTCGTGATGAGTTCCTTGTGACGCTGACGCGACTCTATGTAAACCTCGGATGGCTTGGCAAGGAACTGGCCAGTCTCTTTATCCCTCAGGCGTTCCGAGGGAACCAGCGCATCAGTTTTCACTTCATTGGCTTCCATCTATGTCTCCTGTTGTGCCTGCTTGGCTTCTCGGATCTTCCGTGCCTTGTCCAACTCATGCTCGATGCACAACTTGATTTCAGCTAGAATTTCATGATGGGGCTTACATATGTGCCCTTTCATTAGTTTGAGACCGACATTTGTGAAACTTTGGAGGCTGTACCCTACGGATGGACAAATCTGCAAAAGCTCGGTCACCTCGGATTCTGAGATACCTTGGTCGTCAACCTTGACACGCTGCCGATATGCATCTTGCAAGCCAGAGATAACCTCAGCTTCCGACATTCTGCCGTGGCGGTATCGAGACTTTTGCTTGCCTGTAGCACTTTCTCTTTGTGCTTCTGAGGCTTGCGTAGGCTGTACGTTCATGTGCTCCTGCGCTTTGCCTAGGTCTGCTAGTTCTTTGTGTACCAGCCCAAGGATTTCGTCTGGCATAAAATCTGTGATCTTGAAGTTCCGCTTCCGAATGTTCGATGATACTGACTTCATAGCATCCAAGGCCGTACTCAGGTCACCCTTGGCAAGCCCGAGGATTTCCGAGGCTTCCTCATCTGTGATCGTCCACGACCCATCGGTAAGGATGTCCTGCCAATCAGCCCTGAGCGAGTTGCTCTGATCCTCAAGACTCAACTGTGGTTCATCTACGTATTCTTCGCCTGCTACTTCGTGTCTCATGTGTTCTTAGTTTCCTTGTTGATTGGATTTATGCTGCTGGAGTGCAGGCTTGCTGAGCATCCCATAGGCTAAAGCGTGGTAACGTACGCTCTCCACGGAGTTCTCTGCGGCTCTGCCATAACGTGACCAAGGCCAGCTTGTGCAAAAGTGCTTCAGGGATGTAGTGCGAATTGACATGACGTTTTACCCATGCCTGTAGTTCCTTGGAAGCTACGAGTTCTTCCATGTCACTGAGGTTCAGCCCCAACCTGCTGCACTCCTTCTCGAATGCCGAGACCTTCTTGGGGCATCCAAAGCTGCGCCATGAGATGAGAAGGCGTCTTTTTGCTTCTTACGTAAAGTTTTGTTTTTACTCATGCTGCCAATTTTTCGCGCTTGAGTTTGAGGGAGGGGTCGGCTTATTGTTCGACCCCTTGGTTCCCTCTTAGGCGGTGCTGAGGTTTCCCCCGGGTCTTCTTGGAGACTTAGGCACGACCTTGAACGAGAATGGATTTCACAAAACATTCTCGTTAACCCTTGTACTTGACATTGCTGAAGCACAGGCCGGATTCCTCGGAAGACCAGAGATAGCGGAGTAGTGACCAGAGTGCTCTAAGTCTTGCCATTGGCTTGCGTCTTTTCTGCTTCTTGCTTGGCCTTCTGGGCATCTATCTGAGGCTGACTCTTTTGAAGTTCGGCCCTCGTCATGAACTTCAGAGGCTCGTTCTTCACCTTCACAAATGGCATATGTGTTCTCCTTGAAATAGAAAAGGCCCCAGCATTGCCGAGGACCTTGTTTTGGTTTTGTCTTGGATGGGACTAGTGCTTCTTCTGTTTTTCCAGTGCAGCTTTCAGACGCATTTTCGCTTGAGCCTTGGATAACCGCTCTGGGTTATACCGAGGACGCTTGGGCTCTGCTAAGCTTTCGCGTTGTGTCTCAGGATTGTAGCTTTGACGTGCAGACTTGGTTGGAGCCTTGGTGACATTGCTGCCTGATTGTGTCGGAAAAATAGCTTCGTTTCTTTCAGGTGCATTTTCATCCCACCAACTTGGCAGACCCCGATCTGCTGGATTGTCAGAAAGTTTTGTTGGCTCTTGCAACTCAGCTTTGCGTCTGTCAATAGCATCACGCAACTTCTTGGCGTACGCAGAGCCAGAATTCTTGATATCAGCCCTACCTTCAACGAGTTCTTTGACTGAGGCTGGCACATCAATGTTTGGCAACGTTTCAGGAGTTGCTGTTTTGATTACCTTGCCATACAATTCAGCCCGGGCTAATCGGCTAACAGCATTGTTAATCATCTGACGTGCTTCTTGGCTTGGCGCGTATCCTGTGATGCGATCATGCAGACTCATGAGTTCATCGTACTGCTTAACTGCGCTGACAAGTGGGCTAAGAGCAGCCGTACCTCGGTTGAGGTGTGCTTCTTTCAAAGCTGCTCGTGCTTGTTCAGGATCTTTCTTGGCTCTCTCTACGAGTTGTTCTGCTCGTTTTGTAGCCTGCGCCCGATCCTGCACAGTGCCTTGCTGAGTTGCGGCTGTATCTTTGAGCACAGGTCGCAAACTCTGTTCCATGTAATCGTTGTGAATTTGCTGCTCTTCCCCTGAGGTTAGTGGCTCGGCTTTTGCAAAGGATTTTCCGATTGATCCCGGCTTCCCGGCAGAGCCTTCTGTGCGAATACCAAGTTCCCTGAGAATGTTGGTGACTGACCCCACCTTGTCAAGAAGCCCGTTCCATACTTGCTCACGAGTGACACCACCGCTGGTTTTGGCTCGGCTCACAGGGGTACCCTCTTCGATGATACCGTGCTTGACCCCGAGCGCCCCTAGGTCTGCGTTCTTCACATCGTGCAAACTGCTACGCACACCCGCAGCTCTCTGTGCATCATCGGCAAATTCCTTCCCCACAGCTTGGTCTAAGGTTTTGCCGTGCGCTGCCTCAAATTGCGTACGCTCAGCCTTAGCTTCCTCGGGTGCATTCACTTGCTCGCGCATCGGGACATTGGGTTTGATCGCTGGCCTTTCCAAGGGTTTGGTCGCAAGGTCTGCAATCCTCTCTGTGCCAGAAACTGCGGCAGGCTCAAGTGTGCGTGAACGCATTGCGTACGGCTGGGCTGCGGGATCGGCTGCAGGCTGGGCAGCTGGTGTTTCACCTGTACCAAGCATAGGTGTACGGCCCACTCTTACGGTTCCCCCGGGCATTTCCATGGTTTTTGACATAGGTGGAACCAAGGGTTTCTCCATGGGTTCCTGCTGGAATACCTCGGGTTTTACTTGGCCGGGTGTCTTTACGTTCTCATTGCCAACCTTGGGCAAACCTGAGGTCTTCGGTGTACGAGCAGTTTGCGCAACTTGCTGCTCAGGTGATAGCTCGATGGGCTGTTCTGGTAGTGGTTCTCGCTTTAGCATCGGTTTGCCACTGCCAACACGTCCAGCACCACGAGTTGTTTCACCCAAAGTGGCACTCACAACATCTGCGATGGTTGGTTTATCGAATTGAGTTATGCCTCCAATTTTGCTGGGATAAACCTGTGAGGATTCGCCAACTTTGGGAGTCTTGAACTCCTCACCTTTGGGAGTAACTCTAGCACCCGCTCGCACAGGGCCCAGGTTTCTTGCAGCCCAATCAGCAGCAGGTTCTACAAGGTTGCCCGCTTGGATAGTTTTGCCTGTCACACTGTCAATCACACGCGTACTTAGGTCTGCAATCTCTGGCCCCGCGAAATTGCGTACGGCCTTGCCCGCAGGATAGGCTACTGGGTGCTCTAATGTAGGAGCAAAGTCGCCTTCTGGATGGAGGGGTGGTATTCCGGCTTCTACATCAGATTGAAGTGAGGCGTTTATTCTGGCATCCTCTGCAGCTTGGGCAGCAGATTTTATACCGCTTTTTGCCATTGTCCTGAAGGGGTGTTGCGCTGCTTCAACTACATCACCGACCACAGGTAGTCTACTGGCTATCTTGCCAGTGACTTCCAAACCTTTCCCGACTACCTTAGGGGCGAGGGCATATGTTGCACCTTCACCAACTGCACCTGCAACGTCACCTGTACCTGCTTCTTCGCCCATATGTGCCGCAATAGGCCCAAGCACAGGAATAGCTTCAGCTATAGAGTGGCCTATGGACTCTAGAGCTGTTGGCGCAGTCACGGCCTTCTGATGCTCAGCTTCAGCTGGTGCCGTGATGTATTTATGAAGCAGACTTTCTCCATGCTCAGGGTCAGAGATTAACAAAGGACGTGGAGAAGTTGCGTATGAAAGAACGTCTTTGCCTGCCTCTACACCTGTGGTCAATATGTTTCCTGCGCCACGCTTGACCCCTTCCCATGCCCGCCCTGCTGTGCCAGAATCTGGGGCCAGCTCTTTGGTGGCTTCATATATCTGCCCCGGATGTAATCCTGCAGCGAAGCCGGGAGATGCTTGCATTGGGGCAGACGTTGCACCCTCTTCTTGACTGGGGGCATCAAACTTCATGCTCTTGGGCGCACTTTCACCTTGGTCAAATTTCATCGCAGATGCGGGAGAAGTAGAAGGACTCGGAGTTGCGGAGTCCTCCTGATCGAATGTCATTGTTTGTGGAGTTGCCATTATTTCACCAACGTTCCACCCTTGTTGTCAGGGTTCAATTTATAGGTATGACCGTTGTATTCATACGTGCCATCGTTCTTCACTTGTATTTCTTGCCCATTGAATTTCTGCGTGTGTTCAAGGGTTGAGGGCAATGGTTTCATGTCAGATGGACGGGCGTACTCACCTGCATCAGTATGCATGCGCTTTGCAAAAGACAACAAAGCCTGACGGTTCATGTCAGGTGCTTTGTCTGGATGGGGCAGGATAGCGTCTTCCTTTTGTAAAAAGATTTGTCCACGAGGGACGCCACCCGTTTCTTGCTTGACCACGTTGATCGCATCACTCCAGATTGTGAACATATCTTGCATAAGTTCCCGGCCTTCCGGGGTCATGCTTTTGTAAGCTCTGGAATTGATAGCTTGCTGCAGATACTCAGGATTTACTCCTCCACCAACCAGTCCCACGGAACCGCTCATGTGATCCCAGTACATCTTAGATACGTCCATAGCTGCTTTACGATCAGCATTGTTTGCCCAAGTCTTGTTGTCACCCCAAGCAGGAAGCACATTAAGAGCAGCTTGAGCGTTTTCATTCATACGTCCATACTGCGTGTAGGCTTGGCGTGCCTTCTCTTGTAAGGCTGGAGAAGTCTCACCGTGAATATCTTTGCCTTGCACTCCAGCAGCTTTGGCTTCCTCACGAGAGCCCGACACAAGGTTGCCGTCTGCATCACGGTAGTTGATGAGCTTCTGGCTACGACCTTCTTCAAACCTACGGTCGAGATCGGCTTGGTTTGCCCGTTGCTGTGCCCGGGTTGCCTCCTGCTGGGCCTTTGTACCCTGAGCTTTCTCAACATTCTCAAGTTGCTTGTCAACACGATCAAAGTCTGCCTTGGTTGCGTTGGCGGGCAGCACATACTGCTTAGGCAGAGTTTGGTTGGGGTTCAGAATTTGATAACGATCTGTGAACCCTGAGTTTGCGTTGGTGACACCCTCGGCACCCAATGGCGTTGCTCCCGCACCTTCTTTAGGAGCAGTTGCAACATTTCCAAAATGAATGGGCTCATTGATGTCTGTAGGATTGAAAAATGCTGGCTCAGTTCGACCTGACGCTGGGTTCACCGCACCACCGGGTATCTCTTTGTATTTATCGGTAGTTTTGTCTCCAGCTGCCTCAGTCTCAGCCAAGGTCTTCTCTTGGCCAATGTCGGCACCGATACGACCCAGTACGCCACGTTTCTCCGCAGCGCGATTCTGGATAGTGCCGGGTACCATCTCTAGCGCCCACGGTGCTACGCCTTGCCCTGCTATTTCTCCAGCGGTCTCAAGACCTCTGCCAATCTTTCCTAGGAGACTTGTTGCTCCCGGGCGCTTCAGCTCAGCTTTGCGCAACTCTAATTGATCAGCCAAGGTTTGTGCTTGGGCTCTCTCAGCTGGCGTAGCATTTTCGTCCACAGCTTTGTCACGCATCTTTTCAATACGTGCATCTAGGTCGGCCTGCTTGGTTTTATAGATGTCAGTAGGCATCTGCTTAGCTGGGATCATTTGTCCTGCAGGCACAGCGCGTCCGGGGCCAGTGTAGCGTGGCATTGCTGCCCCTGAGGAGCCGAGGTCTGGAGTTGCTCCACCCACGGGTAGACCAGCTTCAGGTGAAGCCAAATCGGGCGTACCTGTGGCGGGCGTGGCTATCTTTGTAACATCCTGCCTGCGCTCACCAATCATTGGAAGACGAGAAGTGTCTGCTGCCATGGGCACATCGGTCGTACCATTGCCTAGCGGCGTTTCTATGACAGGCGTACCCCCGCCTTCTGCACCTTCTAAGCGTGCCTCGTGGCGGTCAATCATTCTGTGGGCGAGCTGCGCTTTTCCCTGATCGACCACATCTCCTTTAACTATGGCATCATCCAACTTTTGATCTACCTGACCTCTGCGCTTTTCAATGTTTTCGGCTTCGGATGGCTCTGGGGTTGGCTCGGGATTCGCTTGGGGCATGGCTGTGCCACGGTCTTCCTCAACAGGAGAAGCATTGCCAATGCGCCCTAGGGCACCTAATTGCTGCTCATCAGATGGCTCAGAAGAAATATCAGATATGTCACCCCCAGCGTCATATAAATTAGCTTTCAAGGGTTGTATGCGGGCAGTGGGATGCTGGGATTCGTATTCCTTGTTCTGCTCAGGAGTCAAAATTCTCTCGCCATTTTTTGCAATCACCATGCGGTGTTTTCCGTCCGAAACCTTCACACGAGGTAAAGAAGACACACGTCCCCCTTTGTCAAAGGATTCTTGGTTAAGCTCGGGAGATGTTTGTGTGCCAAACTGAGGAGCCACTTGCCCGGGCATGTTGTTAACTGCGGCTTGCTTCTGGTCAGCAGTCTGGTTCTTTAGTTTGTCTTTTACGCTGTCCACAATTCCGCCTAGGTCATAGACGGGCTTTTCTCCTCTAGACCCGGGTGTGCCGGGCTTTTCCTTGAAAGGAGTCTTGCCTCCAGAAATTCCTCCTGAGGAGCCTCGGACAGACTCTGCACTGAGCCTCTTTGATGCGCGTGCGATTGCATCCCTTAGGCGTTGGGTAATTTCATTTTCTTTGGTTGCTGTGGACATTTGATGTCTCCTTGATAGGCGAGAGCCCGCTTTACTCTGGAGCGAGCAGTAACTCGCCTTGGTACTGAACTTAGTATTTCGCCGGATGGTTGTTCGCCGGATGGCGCTAGGGAGCGATATGATAGCTTGGGAACCCTTGGGGGCCTTAGTATCCCCAAGGGCTCAGGTGTTGCGTACGCCTCACGCTACAGGGCAAGGCATGGGCATCCTGATGAACTTTTGCGTACGGGGTGACCTTTGGGAGCTTAGCGCTTCGCCGGATGGGTGCTGGGTTGTATTGCAGGTAAGTTAGTGAGATTGTCTCCAAGTTATCAGCTGCTTGCTACCTTTTCGATAACCATAGCCCGCTATCTCTGCCGTACGTGCCCCTTTGGCTTCCCTGTCGAGGTCGGAGGGCTTCTCAGACACGTAGACCGCATCACCTAGGGGTGTGGAAATTTTCTTCACTGCAGATGCCTTAGCAGTTGCTTTGCGTTCCCCAAGACCTCGTGGGTACAAAGTTTTCACGGCCTTGTCCGTGGCTGCTTGGGCTACCGAGTTAATTTTCACGGAGTACAAACGCTTAATCTCGGCTGTATTTCGCTTTTCAAACGCCGAGTTTAGCAATTTGACATAAAACTGATCAGCTGCCATGAGCCGCATTGCCTCATCTCTGACCTCGCGTGCTACGGCTAACTGTGCATCCCTTGGCATCGTGCCAAGCTCTGTGTTGTTCAACACAACTCTGAATGGTTTGGAGAGACTCGTGTTCATCTCCTTGTGGCAAACGTCTGTTTGCTCGATGCGGTATGCCTCGGCCTGCTTAGTAGTTGCAGCAGTCTCCTTGGCAACCCTGTGCTTCTCCGTGATTCCACCAATCTCTTCGACGTGATTCTTTAGGGCTTCAATGGTCTTCCGAAGTCCAGCATTATCTCCAGAGTTGAACGCCTTGATTAAGTCACGCACAGCATCCACAGCTCCAGTGCTCTGTAGGCTGTCGTGGTAGACCCCGGCCACATGCTTCAAATAAGCCTCGGGCCTTTCAGCCTTCAACTTTTCTATTGCAGCAGCTACAAATCCGTCGTATGCCTCGGGCGGGGCATTATCGGTCACGTCGGCGTATATATTCTCCACAAGTTCAGAAGCCTTTGCAGGATCTTCGGAGGAATATAAGAGCCCATCGGTTTTTGCAACTGCATCACTGAGCGCCTGCGCGGAATCTGTAACTTCTTGGACATCTTTGCCAAGAGCCTTGGCCTCCGCGACCTGTTCATACAAAACTGCCACTGAATCATTGATAGCCCTGAGCTTTTCTACTCCCTCTTTCGAAGGGTGCTCAGACATGAAAGCAGAAAGTGCCTCATGGACGCTCTTGGCAAGAACCTGAGGAGCCTTCTTGGCCAATTCCACGCGAACCGCATTCTCAACCTTGGCTTCACCGGGCTTTGCCTCGTCGGTTTTGACTTCTGAGTCAGTCTTGCTCTCTGGTTTGTCAACGGGTGCAGTCTTTGGCAGATCGGAGGCTACATCAACTGCTGGCTTCTCAACATTTGCTTCTACTGCGGCAGCTGGAGCTGCGGGTGCCTCTAGAGAGGCTAGGGATGATAGATCGACTACTTCTGTGGCCATTTATATGCTCCTCTCTACTGCTGCTGATGTTGCTTGCTCAGAATTTTCTTTGGCGATTCTCTGGCGCTCTAAGTTGTATGCAATACGCTCGGCAGAGACACCACTTTTGCGTGCGCGAACTTCATCCAAAATGCAGAGCAAACCAACATCACCTAATCCGTGATAGGCGATCCCCTTTAGGATTTTGCTGCCGCACCCATTCGGACAATCTATTTCGATGCGCGTAGGAATCTTCTCCTCCTCGACTACCGGGGCAGGTTTGGCAGGTGTCACGGCTTTCGGCAGCTCCACAATTGGCTCTGGTCTTAATACAAAACCGTCATCCAACATTTTCTGGGCGCGGGCTTGCGAATGTTTTAATGACCGAGTGCAGTTGTCAAAAACTGTTTGGGCAGCATCCACACTGAATTGAGCCTCACGAATGCCCTGTTGCACGATCTTCCACTGCTTGAGGTCGGCTGCGTATTGCTCGGCATCTTTCTGGCGCTGTTCGTAAGCACGTTTTGCATCTCGATCAGCTTTCAAAGCTTCAGCTTCTGCCATAGTAGAAGGCAGATGAGGAGTTTGTGTCATCGCTGCAGCACTTCGGAACTGGTCTTCCTTCGTTTTCTCGTTGGTGTAAAATGCTTTTTCAAAGGTGTCCATTACTGTTTCACCTCCGTTGAGTCAGGAATCAATGCGTGGGTTTTAGGGTCGGTGGCGGGCTCTTCCTTTAGGCCAATCCTGCCCAAGCAACCCGTGGCTGGAGTCTGTGGAGCTTTCTGAGTGTTCGTGGTTTCAGTTTTCATGTCATTCTCCTTGAGTGTCTTTAAGCTGTTCGCTACCGAGGATAAGAATCTTACCGAGTGATCAAGGGTAAATTTCTTGTTTTCACTTTCCATAGCTGAGGCTTTGTGGCTGGTCTTCTGCAATGCCACCATCAGTACCATGAGATCCGATTCGTGGAGCCTGTACCAGATGGCAACTTGCTGCCCGCTTGGTACTTCTGCGGTAATACCCAGCATCACCCATAGCTTTTGAAACTTCTCGATGAACTCAGGTAGAGCGTTGAGAATGCCGAGGGCCTCCTTGGCCGCGTGGGCCGCATCTTGCCACGTAAGTTCTTGTTCAGTTTGATTTTCCATTTGTATTTGTGTCCTCATTTCTTATTGTCGCGCCCGTCTTTCTTCTTCACGAGCAAGTTTCTCATCGTCAAAGCGCTGACGAAGTTCGGGGAGGCTCACCCCATTTGAAAGAACATGTGTGACAGCCAAATACTGCTCATCACGATAAGGGAAAAGCTTTGACTCTTTTACGAGTTCAACCGCTGCGAGAATGTCTGAGAGAGTGTAGAGCTGCAGTGTCATTGCTTGCGTGGCTGTGATGCGTACACCGGATGTCTGCCACCACATCTGAGCAAGTTGTTCGTACTGCTCTGGCGTCACTTTGGGCCTTTCCGGGGGCAGAGGAGCTTCTTGGCTGGCCGCAGGTAGGGGTTCGACTGGGGAATCCTGAGTAACTCCGAAGACACGCGACAAAGGATGAGTGGGTGAGTGAAGTGTGATTTCCGGCTCTGGTTCGGGTGCAACGGTAACCCTAAGGGATTCTTCGAAAGCTTGCGCAGCTTCTCTTTCAACCCTGAAGGCGTCATCAGCAATCTGTTTGAGCCTCTTCTGATGGGCTTCGCGCTTCTGTTTCGCCAGCTCCAGCGCTGCCATTTCATTTTCTAAGGCAATTCTGGCAGCTTCCTGCGCACGACGTTCGACTTCTTTGGCGGCAGAAACTTCCGCCATCTTTCGCTTTGCTTCCTCTAGCCGCTCTTCACGAGCCTGAGCGCTGCTTATCTGTTTTGTGAGGAGTTCTTGCTCACGTTCCAAAATTTTGACCCGGGCGGCTGTTATTTTGAGATCTTCCGCTGCCGCCTTTCGTTTGTGCGCGGCTTCAAGTCGGTTCTGAATCTCAAGTATTTCTTGCTCGGGTGTCAGTTCTGTTGTCTGTTCTGAGCTGTTCTGTTCTTCTGTCATGGGTTGTCCTTGTGTTTTATTTGTTATTTGAGAAGAGCCCGAGGTTGCCCCTAGTGTCCTAGAGGCATCCCCAAGGTTTGCGACCTCGACCCAATGGAGATTATGAGGAATGAGCCGAGGATTGTTTGATATCTAAGCGAGGTCTGGCATCTCAAACGAGGGGATCTTGTCGTTATCACCTTGGCTGGCCGCGCCCTGTTGGTCGGGATGCGCGGACTTTTTCACGTCTTGGTTCTGAAGTTGGCCCCCTGCTTCATAGGCAAGGTGGGCATCATCATGTGAACTAGAATGAGAAAATCCGTCCGGGTGACTCGACTCGACGCTATGCTTCCCATTGTCCGAGGTGACCACCACGCGATTTGCCGCGCCGTGCTTTGCAACGATCCCGGCATAGTCTTTGTTACCGCTAAGGTTCTTCGGTGTTGCCGAGACTTCGGGCTGCTTGCTTCCTTGGTACGAGGGTGAAGCCTTGGGTCTCCAGACTTGGTTCCCAGTTTTCTTATCTCTCTCAAACATAAATTTGCTGCTCCTTATTCTGCTGCTGTGAAGCAGCTCTACTTCTGGAATTGAAATGCATGGGTTCACCTCGCCTGCAGTGTGGTCAGCCGAGTTTTCTCGTTGTTCATCGTTTTGCTGGTGTAACGCACGAGGTACTCATAGTTCATCGTGGGTTTGTCTCTGTCCCACTTTGCAAACGTAGTACGCAGACCTTTTGCAAGGATGGGCTCGGTATGCAGTGCAAACCACAGATCAACTTGCTCGGGCGTCACAGGGAACTCTGGAATGTGAGTATCCCATTGCTTCTTGAATTCTTGTGGGTTCATTGCGACACCTCCATGGGAACAGTGGTGTCTGCCGTGTATCGGTACGGATTCCTTGCCACACCTTTGCCTGAAAGTTTGATCATTTCGTTCTTCTTCAGCTCTTTGAGGAATTGTTGTAGACGAACCTTCTTCATTGCCACGTTGTCAGAAAGGTCTTGTTGAGTGCAACCGGGATGCTGCTCGATGTAGTGGAACACATCCTCACCATCCTTACTGTCTTTGGTCTTAGCATGGGAAATCCTCAGACTCTCCACTGTGCTGCCCAAATAAATCTCTCCAGTGCCTGAGTTGCGCTCAACTACTGTCTCTTCTATTTCTCCCAATTCTTTGGCACGCTTAGTCTGATCACTTTGAACTGTGAATCTCTTGTTCCTTCTGTCGTAGCGGAAGCTCAGGCTTGTGGAGACTGAGCCACGTATGGCCTGCGTGCCCAAGAAGTCATCGAAGGGCTCATCTGGGTTCATAGCTTTTCGGGCATGGTGTGCGGTGATGAGGTGGCCATGGAAGTTAACTTTGCGCAACCTATCCTGAAGTTCATTGATCGCCTTCAAGTTTTTGCTGTAGTCGTTGACGTTGTCTGTGCTCACAAACTGAAACAGCAGATCAATGACGACCAAAGTAGGTTTTAACTCTGTGACCTCTGCCACTAACCAATCCATGCGCTTCTCTTCTGGCATATCCTCTGAGGACTTCAATAAAAGTCGCTCTGATTCTTCTTGGGTGATGCCAAGTGCACGTAGTTCAGACGCTACATCTTCGATTGGATCTTTTCGGTCGAGGTGAATGTAGAGGACTTTGCCTCCACCCTCTGGTACAAAAACTTTGCGGCCTAAGAATGGTCGGCCTTTGATAATGCTGACTGCGAGTGTTCTGATGGCAGTTGACTTCCCGGCTTTCGGTTTGCCCACGAAGGCGCTGCTGGAGTCATTAGTGAGAAGCCCGTATACGAGCCACGGGTGTTCTATTTCTTGCAAAGTGAACCACGTCATGTTGAGTAACCTTCCTGAAGTAAATTTGGGTTGGTGATGCGGGTTTCTGTTTGGCGGCTGGAATCTACAAAGCGTCCGGCTGGTAGACCCGAGACTGCCTGCAGCTCGTACAGGTGTGCTAGGGGGTGGGAGGCGTAAATTCAGGGAATGGGAACAGACATGAATAGCCCGTAAAGTCCATATATATATATTACTTACAGACTTTCAGTTCCCGTTCCCTTGTTTTGTGTGACCTAGGAGCGGTCTGGATTTTGTATCCATTCCCGGGAACAGACAAAGCTTGCCCCAAAGTCCGTTCCCAGTATTCTCTTTTTGATCTAAACAGGCAGTCGAGGGGAAGCCTAAGGGCGACCTTTGAAGATGTCAGCGCGTGGCTGGATATCCGAGGAGCATTATTTCTTTTTGGTGTCTGTGATCCAATGCCACTCCCCAGACGCGTTGGCCGGGATAGTGATGGTCTCGTGCTCATCTTCATAGACCACACGGGGCGGGCTCGACGGTGATGGTACATCATCCTTGCTGAGAAATACCATGCGATTGCCACGGGCGGGGTCACGGGCGAAGGGGCTCATGAGTTTTTCCTCAGAGGTCTCTTAGCGCGGTCTGCTTCCTTAGCAATGCGGGCAGCTTCAGCGTCGTGACGCTTCTTCGCCTCCTCTTGGTCTTTGACTGCGGCCATGTGCTTGTCGTAATCTTTCTGCCCCACAAAAAGGGTTATCTTTGTGACAGGGTGTTTCAGGAAAGGCATTTGATTTACCTCTTTCGAAATCGAAGGTATCCAGCACTGGCCGTGCATCCCTAGGATAGAAGGGAAGAACCAAGCAGGCTCAAGAATGCTCGGACGTGCCAATGCTGAAGGTTGAGAAATTGTGTTGCGGAAAGGGGCTTATTACTCGCGGGATGCCCTATTCTTTGGCATGACAGGAATTGCTCTGGACGTAAAAGGTAGGCCCCTATACTACGTACCCGAACGTGACACAACCTCAGTAAGTCCTTTGTTTGCTTTCCTGACCTTCTTCCTAAGCCGGGATGCCCTTTGTCTGTCCTTAGCCGTCCGAGACAAACCTTTGCCTTTGCCACGCGACTCATATTCCCACAGCCAAATTCTATCCTGCTCACTGAGGTCGGACAGTGCGGACTGCTGCAGGGCTTTGTCTTCTGGAGTGGCCTCATTCACATAGTCGGGTGATTCAACTGCTGCATCGTTTATGATGACTCCATGTTTGGTAGAGACTGCGCCTCGCACTTTCCAAATACCATTTGCTTTGTAGGATGCCCCAGCATCTTCCTCAGCTTCTTGCAGGATGTCTTCTGATCCATCCCTTCTGGCAATCATTAGAGACTTTTCAGAATGTCGTATTCTCTGCAAGGCTTTGTGCTGCTTCTTTGCTTTTTCCATTCCGTATGAAGAAGGTTTGCCTGCCTCCAACTCCGCACAGATTAGAGCGTGTTCCATCTCAATGTTCTCGGGGGTGACCTCTAGACCTTTGATTTGTAGGTTGTGCTTTATACCTTCCTCAGCCAGAGATTCAAGCATGGCTTGTTGAAACAGATCTGCCACATCAGGCACAGCCGTTGATTTCCTGAGCCTGCCAATTGTCTTCTCCTGCTCTGTGATCTCCTTCATTGGAGCCCTGCCAGTCTTTCTAGCTCCAACTTCTCCAAGGTTTCAGAGGCAGACCACGTTAGTAGATTTGTGTGCAGTGTGATGAAATTTCGTACCCTGTCGAGCAGGACAGTTTGCTCCAGCGCTTCAACTTCTGCTCCGTATCTGCCATACAGCTCTACATAGGCTTTGGCTCGGGTATCACCTCTGCCGTCTTCCGTGTCCTCTTTGGAGAGCACTAACTGCGGGCCGCTGAAGCTTCTCAGGTCGTCGTCAGTGATTGCTAAGCGCTCCCACGTCAGATTGTCCCAAGCCTCTATCCCACCATCCTTGCTTATAAGAATCTCAAGAAGTCCTTCTCGGCATGCTGTACCTTGCAAACCATTTCCCATCCGTGCAGCACGCTCCATGTCGAGTCCCGATGCATCGTGGTCACCGATGTATGCAATACGTGCATGTCTTTTAGTTTTGAGAATTAGGTCTGCGATCTTGCAGAGGAAAGGTCGGCTAAAGTATCCTTGACTGGCAAAGCAGGGTGTTTGGAATTCACTGCAGAGACCTTTAATCACATCTCCTACAGTGGCTTTCTCCACCAATAAGACTGGTTGCTCGGTTTGGTCGCCCCAGTAATCCCGGCTGTACCATCGCTTCATTTCGTCTTTGAAAGAGCTTAGGTCTTGCCAAGTAGTGGAGCTATGTAGCACGCGTTTGTTGTCTACGAAGGCGTCATCATCGACTTCTCCGCGTATCCTAGCATCCCTCAGGATACCTGTGAGTTTCTGGTACTGCTTTGTGCTCTCCAGCAGACCTTCTGAGATCAGTCTGTAGAGCAGGAAGCGCACGGTAGTTGGATTGTTGGTTTCAAGTATTCTGTTCACTGCCTCAATGATCTGCAGTGTTTGGTTCGTTCGTCCTCTTGTCATGTTGTTGCCAATCTGAGTGCAGTGGACTTTGCCGTCTGAGTTCGGGCGTCCAAGCCTCGTGTTTGTCTTTGCGTTCGGTTGTTTGTGGTGCTGGGTGGGAGTTACTTGGTGATGCGGGCAATGAGATTCTTGCGGAGTCGCGGGGATTTGCTGAAGCGCCTGCGAAGACACTCTACTAGCTCGTGGGCGCTCACTGTTTGCCCTGCTTGGCGAGATAGGTGTCTACACTTCTGCGGATGAGCTCGGAAAGTGGTGCTCCAGTCGTGGCAGATAGTTTCTCTAAACTCTTGCGAGCATCGGCTGTGAGCATGATTACTGTGCGGGCAGTTTTTAGTTGTGTCATTTGTTGCTCCTTTGTATTGGGGTATTGCAGGATGGGCTGGGTGGGTGTTACAGGGTCGGCTGAGGTTGGTGTTTCTGAGGAGTATGTAGCTCCCCTCACCTTCTTACAATTATACTAGGCATAAGCGTCAATGTCAAGTTCTGCACACTAATCACATGTTAGTAACCATGCAGTATCCATGCCCTTCCGAGCATTCATAGGTTTTCCTGAGAAATGCGCATAGGTGCTTAAACACTGGGTAAAGTCGCATCTTTTACCTTTGTTGTCAAGGTAAATGTTGAATTGGCGTGGGTTTGCCAGGGTTTACCTTGGAAGTACTCCGATGAGAATCACTGACTTGAGGGTCAAACTTTGCCAAGTTATAACAAACAAAGCACATGGAGCTGCAAGGAAGTGACAGCCCGTTTGAGTAATAAAGTTCCCTCATCAACGACTTACAGGGGAAGCAGTCCTCGACCAGCCTCCAGACAGTTTTGTTTACAGAGCCTCCCACGTTGCTAGGCCGGAAATTTTCCAAGAACACCCTCAGGTAAAAGCCGGGGTGGCCCATGGCGGATCTCAAGGAGCTTAGGGCACGCTAGGGCCAGCCGGGGTTCCTAGGGTTCAAGCTCAGGGAACCTCGGGCGCGAGGCACCTTGCCTTCTCAATGACTACGCCCGCCTTTGCCATGATACTTCTTTTTAGGGGGTGTGGGTGGTCGAAGAATATCCGAAGAGACTCCTTCCTAGGCCAGCCCGAGCTGAAAACCCCAGCACACCTTAGTGAACCTTGGCTCTCCCTAACGTCCAGACCAGTTGCTAGGAATGAAGCCGAGGTGGCCTTTGGTTGCCCCAAGCAATCCCCAGCAGGAGATCCCTGCTTGCCCTTCGGTTGTCCTGCTGTCTCTCTATTGGGTGCCCGGTTATCTCATGCCGAGCATACGCCGAGCTGATCCTTGGGTTGTCCTTAGCCCTCTAGAGTCTCTGTTAAGTGGTAATGCCGCTGCACAGCAGGCCGCAGCAAGGCCGCTGTGACCTTAGTGGCCCTCAGCTATGCCTTAGATCGTCCTAGTGGCTTCCCGAGCTTCGCTGTAAATACTTACGAGATGTTGCAGATTAACCTTGACAAATCGTGCGCACGTTTGTAATTTGTTCTTAGCCGCTACCAACGGCAGGAGAAACCAAATGTCAAGGAAAGATTTCCAGTTAATCGCAGAAACAATCAAACAACTCCCATCCTTCACCACCACTAACCCAGCGTGCGCAGATGCAGTCAGGTTTGACGCTATTGTTTCCAGTTTCGCTGATGCGCTGCGCTCAACTAATCCACGCTTCGACCGTGAGCGCTTCGTGAGCGCTTGCAACGGCAAGGGAGGCCGCTAATGACTCCCTTCACCCCACTTGAGCGCCGCCAGTTATTACATGCGGTCACGGAGCATGACCGCAAACAATCCACTCGCAAAGGTTACAACAGGTATGCATTGGCTCACTATCTGCTGGGCGTCGAGAATGTGTGCAACGCAGTCAACTGCGGATCGACACGCAGAGAAGCGCTCGTCGATAATTTTTGTGGTCGTTTATTAGATGTTTGCCTCCGGGCTCTACAGATGGACAAGAGCACACGCGACGAACAGATGGGAGGCTTGTAATGCAAAAGCAAATCACAACCAAACAATCGTGGCTGCAAGTGGAAACCAGTGTGGGCACGGAGTTTGTTCCCGTGAGCGATACGGGCTTATATGTCCGTGATTCTCACACTCAGACGCACCACCTTACAGACAATGAACGGAGCACCATCATTGCCCGGATTAGCCCCTATTGCGAAGGCACGCCCCAGCAATGGGAAACCATCATGGGCTATGGTGCGAGGCTCAGCGCTCCGGGTTATCTCGATTGCACGGAGTGGACTGTATTCGATTCCATCGCTGAGGCTGAGGCTTACCTAGAGGAAATGTACGGGGATGATGAACAGGGAGGCCGCTAATGACAAAGCTAGAGCGTGCCTTTCATTTCTTCTTTGACAATGCCGGATACATCGTAGGGCAACGTGCAGCATGTGCGCTGTCCCTTGCGCGGGCTGAACAGTATGCAGAAGATAACGACTGGAAAGCAGTATGGGAATGGGACGATGATGCTGATCTATCTTGGATGAGCGAAGAGGAGCGGCAACAAGAGCATGAAGTGCTGGGCTGTGTTCTCAAGGATGCCGCTGGTAACGTGCTGGGTTCGCTGTGGGGCATTGTTGACGCGGATTCCAGCTATCGGCGGGTGGTCGAAGCCGAGTTGGCATCTGAGGCGATGTGGAATGAAACCCAAATCAATCGCATGTGCAGACTGTAAGGCCGAAACGCCGCAACGTATTCGCGGCGTCCATTGGTAAACCAATGCTGATGAGGCTATCAGAAATTCAAAGCCCGCTCACCACGGGTAGGAGAAAAACAATGAAACTCCCAGAAGCGAAAATCGAATTGGCAGCGTCCGATGAAGCAAGCCGCTACACATTACAGGCGGTCAAACTAGATGTGGAGCACAAACGCATTATGGCTACGGATGGTCACATCCTCGCAATAGTGCCATGTGAAGTGAGCCCGGACGACCACAGCGCTTTGTTGAGCCTCGGCCCTTGGGAATTTCCCGAATGTGGATGCTGTGCTTCCCATCGGAGAAAAGTACGAAGGCGGATGCACGGTTTCTCTGAACATAGATTTACTGATGAGACTGGCAAAGGCATTAACACCGGAAGTCAGCAAGGACAGACCGCCAATCGTGCAACTCTGGGTTAGGGATAACCAATCGGCTGTGCTGGTAAAGACCAGCAAGAATCCCAGCGCTATCGGCGTCATCATGCCGTGCCGTCCATAGTAAACTATTAGCCTCTGCCGTGCGTGTCTCTACGTAAGCAGAGCGTCTGGGGTGGTACTCAGGGCTGGTACGTCAACCCAGCATCAGGGTTCAAACCATGAAGAACAAAGCCGCTCAATCATTAGCTCATAAGCGCTGGGATAAAATACCGAAGTCCCAACGCTCTGATATGGTTCCACGCAATGGTGGACGGCCTCGCACATACCCGCCTTGTCCCCGCTACAGTGCACATCGCTTCAGCCCAGCCGGACGCTGCCCATGCGGATACCAGCGCTGATGGTGCGACGGCGACCAAAGCTTAGCTCGGCCTATCACCGTATGTTCTTTTGCTCCCAGTATTTCTTGAGCCGCGCATCCAAGTCATCATCTTCAGGTGAGGAGGTAAAGGTGCTCACGCAACTGTCGAGGTAAGATGACCTATTCAAGATGGGCCGCGTGGAGATTTTGTCAGAGCTCTTCAGTTCGAACTTTCTACGAATTAACAACGGGCATCCTTTGTCTCTGTATCCACTTAGGTCTACGTCCCACCGCTCTACTTCCCATCGCCAAGTCTGGCAGTTCCAGACAATGCCTTCTTGGGGAACGATGAACACATAATCGTTCCTCAGCCTGATGCACACATTGTCGCTCGGGGCGCTATCGTCGCGTTCGACCAAACCGATACCCCTCCCGAGTACCGTCACGTAATCGCCCATTTGGAGAGTGCGCTCATGCCACTGCTCGCACCACTTGCCACAAGGCTTACCCCTCCCCTTCAGCCAGTCGGAACCAGCGGATGTGTAGCCGGAGCTCTTCGTCCAGAGCAGGATGTTTAGTGCAAGGGAAATATCCGCTCCGTAGACCATCAAGGTTTCCAAGCGGGAGGATTCCAAGAGGGAGGGTTCCAAGCTGGGGTTGATATAGGACGGCAAGAGAACGCTCTTAGGATACGCGAACTGCGCACGGTACCCTAGATCGTGTTCCACTACCTTGCCCCACAGGAAAACCTCGCCATGCACAGCATACTCGACGCCGTTGATGATCTGCCGCAAATGCTCGAAGTTCTTGGCGGCGTAGATACCGCAGGAACAGTCGTCAGACGGGGCGTTGTGGTCGGTTCTTAGGCACTTCGCGGTGAGAGCGCGACCGGGGAGCCAAGCCGCGCCAAGCGACCAAAGTCCGGTAGCGCCCCAATTCCAAACACGGTAACCGACGATTGGCGAGACATAATCTGGAATGACGGGAACGCTCATGGGGCTACTGGCACCTTCTCTGGCTCAACAGGCTCGCGCTCCGGCAGAACGGTTGGTTCCGGCTCAGGGTCACGCTTAGGATTCCCGACTGGAAGCTCAAGCGGCTCCACGATGATGACGCGCTGCGGTTCTCCGATCTGCATTTGAGGGCTCCGTTAGTTACTCCTTGTTGAGAAGCCGTACTTCGATGCTTTCACCAGTTCCTTCTGGCGTTTCAGGGAGACTTCTGCTTCTTTGAGGTCAGTCCCTATCCCGAAGCAGAAGTCTGCGCCCGGTATCGTCGCTATGCGACCGTCCACCGAAACAACGGGGAATGCTTCCTGCCTCAAAATGCGTTGGGCCTGCGAGAGTTTATTGTTAAGCTCCTCAAAGGTCTTTCCCTTGCAGAGAAACTCATCACCTTTGTCATGGTATGCATCTAGACCAACACTGACCAGCACCTCTGCAAACCTTTTTATGAGTATGTCTCCAGCGGAGTAACCGAATTCGTCGTTCAGCGCCTTCAGACCGTTGACATCGCTCATGGCTACCCACAGACTTACCTCGCCCTCGTCAAAAGAACGCCTGTTGGGCAAGTCAGTCTTTTCGGAGACCAACAAGGCATGTCTCAGTTCTTCTGGGGACATCTCTGCTACCCGCCTGCGGGTGACATGGTCTTTCCGGCGCTCGGTCATGCGACTGCTCCTTGTAGGCTGCGACCTTTAGGCGGCAGTTCCGTTTCTTAAAGGTGCAACTCGATTGTGGAGACAACTGCAAACGGCAGCATTTGATTCACTCAGTTTTTCTCTTCCTCTAGCGATGGTAATTTTCGAACTGCCTCTCTAAGATCATCCTGAAAACTCTTTCTAATCTCCTCGCCAAACTCAGCCTTGACTGCTTCGTCCATGAAAACGATGAGCGTGAGGATTCTGAGACTGAACGGTTGGCGCTGAAGCCATTCCCTCACTATTTGAACGCCGGGGTCGGCCATAGTCTGCTCCTAATCTGGTGAAAAGTCCGAGCACAGACCCTCATCGTTGCTTCCGAAGTTTGTTGGAATGCCTTTTCGAGATAGCGCGGTGTTCTCAGCGAGATCCTTCCCGTTTGCGGGCTTCCGCTTCCTGTGGCTTCGCAGCCTGCCGAAGAACCAAGCGCGTACGTTCAGCCTCTTGTTGCGGATCAGCCCCGGATTCGGCGGTCTCGGCAAGTATCGCCTCGTCCGATAAACCAAGTACGGAATCGGACAACTGTTCCATGATTCTTTCCAGCTTTTCAACGTGATTAATCCTTTCCGTCATGTTTCTCGCCTCCCCCCCCGTTTGTTGGGCTCATCAGTTTTATCCTGATTCTTTTCACCGTAGCCCGATACTGATTCTCGCTAAGACCCTCTTGCGTGATCTCACTCCTCTTCATGCCTTCTGACCAGCCCAGAAGTACCGACGTGGCTTCCGGGTCGTCCTCAAACTGTCCCAAGATTCCATTAAACGTTTCCTCTGCAATTAGGAGTTGGTCTGCCGCTATGTCGCATGCAGCAACAGTGTCGAGTAGGCAATACTCTTGCCCTTCCGCATCATTCTGAAAGATGTCGCACCAGAGAGCAATGTCGCCTTTCCTGCGACGGGTGATACCTCGTATAGCTCCGATAAGATAGGTTACAAAAGGGACGCGCTTATTCCAGCGCCTACCTTTTTCCCCACCTTCAGCACGCTCGAACGTCGAACACAGTGCTTCTTGAAGTAGGTCTTGCCCCGTCCTGTGGTCTGTGCCTCGGGATAAGGACACTCGCCAGTCGGCGTATTTTCGCAGCTTCAGCAGTTCAGCAGTGGTTAACGCCGTGATCGCCCGATCAACTTCTTCTCTTGTTGCCCAAGGTTGGAGTTTCTCAAGTACTTTTCGGAAGCGAGCATTTCTCATATCGAGAAGAAAGGGAACGTTCATCAGTTCCTTCCGGCGTGGCACTTCATCCTCGGTGCGGTAATCGGGGGCGATGATAATCATCGGTTGCGTTGGGTCTTGCTTGAGAATGTCGAGTGCGATATCAATGCCATTCTTGCTCGGCATGCCATAGTCAATTACGACCACCTCGAACGGCCCACAATCGCGGTACAAGCGGAGGGCATCTTCACTTTGGTAGGCGGTGCGCACCAAATAGTGATCGGCCTCTAAGAAAGCTTTGAACATCCGCGACAAGGAATGGTCGAATTCGATGACCAGTGCCAATTTGTTGCGGCCATTCATAGGAGTTGGCGAGACCATCTGCGAGAGCACTGACAATCTAGGCAAGGCTGCTTCCATGGGAGGAAGTACAACCGCTGAGCAGTCGCTCTCCTCAATGTTCAGTTCGTGCAGGTCATTGGGGATGATCGGGTCGATTTCCATGAAATCTAGGGGTGGATTGTCCACTACCGTATGTATATCTTCACGCGGAGCCTGTTTAGCGGTTTCGAATGACGCCAGAACCCGCTCACATCCGTCCCGTAGCTGGGCATTCTGTGCCAGAACTTCCGCCGCTTGTTGTGGATTGTCATTAATCGCCCGCCGCAGTGCGTCAATCAAGCGCAGTGCGTCGGAGCGAAGTACAGAGAGAGTCTGATCCATTTTGTTTCTCCACTATATGTAGGCCGTAACGCGGACATGCTGAACACCAAAAAGGGGAATCAAAGCGTTACTGAAGTAATGTTCTCTTCAGAACGGGTTCAAGAGTAAGGGAAGCAAGTGCGCCATTTTTCCGCTCCTAAGAAACTTCTTAATGAACTATTGCCCCGGTGCCTGTTGATTTTTCTGGGTTTTGTGTCGAACGGATTACCGAAGTAATAGTGGGAAGCTGGGGTGTGGGTGGGACTTCAGCACACCAACGTACGAATCGAACGCCAGTTCGGATTGGGGCAAGAGACACGCTCGGGTTGGATAGTACTCAGAAACAACAAAATCCCAGCATCACTTGGGTTCTCCTTCGGGAGAGCTTGGGTGGTACTGGGATTTTTTTGTTGGTGCCTAAGTTTTCTTGCTGCGTCTCCACAGCGTTGTACGGCTGGGCTGACCTTTGATCTTGCGACCCGGAAGGATGCCCTTCTCCTTTGCGTGACGCAGACCTGACTTGATACGTTCTTGGATCAGTGCACGTTCAAACTCAGCCATAGCGGCAATGACGTGAAACATCATCTTGCCCGCAGGCGTGGTCATGTCGATGCTGTCGGTCATACTGACAAACGCTATGCCATTCTCTGTGAGCTGAGAAACTGCATTGCAAAGGTGCTGCACGCTCCGACCAAAACGGTCAATCTTCCAGACGAGCACAGCATCGAAGTCCACAGATCCAGTCTTGGCTGCTGTCATCAATTCATCTAAGGCTGGTCTCTTCTCCTTGGCCCCAGAGACTCCCCAGTCAACGTACTCACGTATGATCTTCCAGCCTCGGGATACAGCGAAGGCTCGGAGTGCGCTGAGCTGTACCTCGGGATCTTGGTGTCCATTGATTTTGGAGCACCGGGCATAGAGAACTACCGTGTTGACTGCCATGACAACATCACCTCTCAAGATCATGATAGTTCATTTCACCTGATATGAAATAATATTCTTGAGCTACTGCCGCCGATGCGCCGGGTGGTTCTGCCACCTTTCAGGGGAGCGAGGGCCACGCCGGGGGGAAACCTTGGGGCAAGCAGCCGGGGGAACCTTGGGTTACGACGTACGCCCGTCCAAACGTACGCGGCGATCTCGGGCCAGACAATGGCCGCAACCCAGAGAAGGAGAGGCAGAACGCCGGGGTTTCCCTCGGGGCCAGCCATGTCAATGTAAGATGTGACCTTGGGACACCTCAGGGCAAGCCGGGGCCAAGCCGGGGGAGCCTCGGGGCAAGCCGAGTCACACCTGAGGAAGACCTTGGTCAATCCAAGCGGGGGAAAAACTCCTAGGTCGCCCCTTGGTGATAGATGGTAAGCCCTTGGTAATACATAGGTTGAATCCTAGAGTGTGGCTTGGTGACAACAAAGTGTGGCTAATATGACCTTTGGGCACCTTAGGTTGCCCTTGGGTTGCCCCTTGGTAAGAACGCGTTTAATTAGTTCCTAGATGCTGGGAAGAAGGCGGGGCCTTGGCTGGAACCTTGGGGGAAAACCTTGGGGAAGCCCTGTCTGTCCCTCTGGTGGTGGTGCTGTGGTCTGGCCGGATTTCCAATGCGCCGAATACGCGCCGGACGCTTGTCCCGAGGTCGCCCTTGGGTTGATGATCAGCGTATTTTTCGTACGCTCGGCGGTGATGTCGCGGCAGGCCACCCCTCGGTGAGCCCTTGGCCCGGAACCCGGCCCGGGACAGCGCTGACAACAGCGGCGGCTTTGCCTTTGGTTGCCCATTGGGTTGCCCCTTGTATTGAGACAACATGCGGCGGGAGCCCCTCAATGACCCCCGAGGAGTGTGACGATTGCATTGGATAGGTCACCGTGGGAAAAACCTACGAAAGGTCAGTCGGTAAGCACTTATGGTTCCAAGTGAATGTACTTCCGTGTCTTGTGCCCAAACTATTAAGCGAGTAACCATGGTTCATGAACCTCGGTAACCGACCAAAGGTTCCGGGTAGGCCAACATGCCACTTCGTCAAAGACTCGAAATCATCGCAGAAAGGATCAAGGCCGTCTGCGACTTCATCAAGCAGGTCAGTTTTTATTTACTGGAAGCGGGGGCCTTTCTGTTAATCCTGTACCTCGTGGGGAGGGCAGCATGGACAGGTCTCTAACTGTGTCAGGGATTCTATATCAATGTGCCTTTAGAATCGGGCCGACTTCTCAGCGTGGCCCGATTGTATCGAGTACCGATTACAGGGCACGGTGCTCATGCACAAAGCAGGGGCAACCACGCCTCAGAAAAACAGCCAAACGGCAATACAATTAGAACTCGAAGGAGGAGCGGATGACGGAGACAAAGACAGAAGACCAACGTTGGGAAGAGTGGCACCGTCTTCAAGTCAGTCAGAACCAGTCCTCCCTAGACAGTGCCTTTGACAGTCTCGACACGAATCTACTCGCTCTTTCGAGCGGGGCACTTGGTTTGTCTTTAGCATTCATAAAGGACATCGTCCCACTCGAACATGCTAGAGATGTAGCGCTCTTGTTGTTTTCGTGGTTTGCATTCTTTGTATCAATTGTCTCGACACTCCTCTCATTCAAGTTCAGCATCGCCGCCCACAAAAGACAGAGAGATGTTCTCGACACAGCACTTCAGGAAAGAAAAGTACCAGAATCGAGACCTCCGGGTGCTCTTGAATGGAGCAACGCCTGCTCCCTTTGGTCTTTTCTTTTGGGCTTGCTATGCACCATGTTATTTGCTGGAATAAACGTGACCTATTTTCATACTGCCGACAGTACGAAGCAGGAAACTCCTAAGGCTTCGGCATCCATTGACGTGAGGAATTACTACATGACAGAGCCAAAGGTCGAAAAAGTCGTAGTCCCGCAAGGTCTGCAACGAGGAAGAGAGCCGATGAAGACTATCCCGGCTCCTTCCGGGTGCCCGACGGCGACACCGCCCTCGACCCCCGCAGATAAAAATGCTGGCGCTGCCGTGTCCCCCAACAAATCGAATGAATAGCCTTAATGGGACAGACTGATGAAGAAAACGGGCATACCGAAGAAAGCGGGCAGAGAGCCGATGAAGACGAATCCTGCACCAACAACGAGAGTTCCGTTTAGAGAGGGCAGAGAAGTCCCTAAAACCCAGCCTGCTCCGGGCACTAAGAAATCCCCGGTGCAGCCCAGTCCGAAGAAATCCTGAGGATTGCTGACATGCCGAAGAACAAGGGTCGGTACATCGAGAGCGTCAAGGGAGGCCGAGAGCCGATGAAGACGGTTGCCACTCCGACACAAAAGAAGAACGTGCCAAAACCCGTAGTCGCTAAACCTCGTAAGGGCCATTAGCGTAGGGTGCCCCGCTGCTGTTTGCCGTTCGCGGCAGCGCCTCTAACAGCTTGCCTCTGGAGTGAGGGCCTTCTTGTAGACGTTCAACGTCGTTGTCATGGACTTGTGCCTTGAGAAGCGCCTGTGCGACATCATAATTGCCGTTGGTGCTCTCAATCACCGCTGTGCAGGCTCCAGCACAGCATTCGCGTTTTCCCTGTCCTTCGACATGCGGCTTGATGATGCGGGCAATGAGCTGGTGCAGATCCACCCGGAAGAGCTTTTGCGGGTACGCCGACATGCTATCCTTTGCGGTCACTATTGAGAACAGGGGGAAGACACTTTGAGCAGAGAAAGCATAATTGCGGAAATTAGGAAAGACATGGCCCTGATGGAGCGCGTCATAGAAATGCTTGGCGGGGTCAAAACCGTATCAATAGACGAAGTTGTTGGCAGACCGCGCAAGCCACGGCGGAAAATATCAGCGGCAGGCAGGAGAAGAATTGCTGCTGCTCAACGCACACGCTGGGCCAAGATCAAGGCTGCGAAGAAGAAGTAGTAGTCAAGGAGAACACCCATGGTAGACGAAAAACCGGATGACAACCCCCTCGGTCAGATGGGCAAAAAACCTGAGTCAGCACATCGCATAAGAATTGACACTTCTGGGCCTGAACAAAAATCTGAGAAAGAGAACACCACAGCAGACGAACCAGCAGACCCCAAGATGCCTCAGCGCGGAGAACCCAAGTCACGGCTAGGTGTACCTCCAGTGTCGCCTCAACCAGAGAAGTCAGCAGAATTTATAGAGGGCTACAGAGAAGGTTATGCGGACAAGGAGAATGGGAAGGCCAAGAGATTTTGACCGTGGATCTCGTCAGACAAGGTGCCAACCCGCTCGACGTGGGGCCAATTGTGGGGCCAATAGCTTTGACCCGGTTTCTAAGTGGTTGGTTTTACGTTCCTGAGCATTCCCGAACGTTCCTGCTAACTCTCTGATTTTACAAGCCTCGATAGAGTGTGAGGATGGCACTCTACCGCTGAGTTAAGCGCCCAACGGTTTCTATTCAAACAGTTGCAATCGTTTCCGTCAACAGTCTGGGAACGTTTGGTCATTTGGGCTGGCGCGGATTGCGTCTCGCTTCCTCCTTCTGTTCGGTTTTCGTAAAAGTAGCCGCTCTGCCTGCCAGGCGCGGCACGCCGCCTATATCTTCGTAGGGAGCGGCGTCCTCCACGCGGGAGGGGAAGTTCCGGGGTCACGCTACACTCTCCGGGAACCTTGGGACGGCCGGTACAATCCGGCCCGCACCGTTTCCCTTCCTTGCGGTTAGAGGCCACTCGGCTTGTATTGGCCTACATATCATCCCGCTCTGGGCGCGGCTTCTGGGCTTGCTTTTCACTTGCTGTGCGAGAGTGTGCGCTAAGGGACGGACAAAGTGCGTGGGTGGTCTTACTCTCAGGTTCTTCGTCAAAAAGGGAACGCACGCAATGGCTCAATCCTTACCTCATCTTTCTGATGGTCCTCCCCGCCGTGCAACGTGGAGGCGGCTTTATCAGTCCGCGATCCTCGAACTCAATCGTCAGCGCTTGCCACAGGCGATCACGCTTGCTCGCCGCGCGATCCTTGATCGGGCGGAAGAGATCATCACCCGGCCACCGACCGACGAACATAGCGCCCTGAATGCCGCGCTGCGTACTTTGCGAACGCTTGAGGAAGTGGCCGCTAGAGAGGCCGCGGATCACGACGCAGCCTAGAACCATGCAGGATGAAAACAAGGAACACTGGAGGCAATCTGCGAACTCGCGGCCGTCGAGCAGGATCCTCGGCGACTCTCGGGGCTGGTCAAGCACATTCCCCCGGGGACTGACGGAACAGTTGGTCTTAGGCGGCCAAATCTTCAGGTCTGGCTTCTGTGGTGAAATCCGCAATCTCTTCCATGCTTTTTCCACCCGTCATCATCAATGTCGCCGAAAGTTCTATTTCATTTCTGTATTGCAGCGGTATCCCTTTCCATGGAATGTCGCTGGCCCATGGATTAGCCGCTCGCCACCGCGCGAACGCGGTTTTCAAATACAGATCTCCAAGAGGTGTCTCAATCATCGGTAATCACCTCACCTATTACGATAGTACGAATTCTCTACTTTATCAATGGATTAAGAGTCACACCGACGTACGGGCGTAAGAGCCTGATTGCGTGTAGGCCGAAAGCCTAAGAGTCTTGGACTGTAACTGTTGATAACACACACTCTAAGTGATTAGATGATCTGCGCTTCGCGCATCTAACTGCTCGGAATGTGGTGCATTGGTTGGCACTGTTTCTGCAATACTTTTCCGTCGCCGGGAATTTATCTTCTTAACTCGTAACCTTTGCAGCAAGCCTCAGGTAGATAATTCCACCTAAGTTCCAACCCAATGATTTCTATCCAACCAGTTACAGATGTTGCCGTCCAACCGCCGACAGGAGCGAACGTGTAGTGACGACGGCGCCATCGCTATTGCTGGATGGCCGTCTCCGACTTGGGCGGTTTTTGCGTCACCTGCGGAACGCTGGGCAATTGCGAACGATCCCACCCACCGCCGAGGGCTTCCACCAAGGCGACGGAGGAGGTCATTTCTTGCACCTGAAGATTGTTCAGAGTCTGCTGGTTCGACAATACCGTGGTCTGGGCAATGAGCACGTCGATGTAGGGGTCGATGCCGGTCTCGTATCGCGCTTGCTCGAGTTTAAGGAAGGTTTGAGCGGAATTCACGGCCGCCTGCTCCTGCTCGACCTCTTTGGATAAAATGCGGACCTCGGCGAGGGTATCTTCCACTTGCTGGAACGCGGCCAGCACGGTCTGACGGTAGTTCGCTACATCCGCGTTGTAGGTGGCTGTGTATTGCTGAACGGTTGCGCGGCGGAGTCCGGCGTCGAAGATGGTTTCAGAAGCGGATGCTCCGACCGACCAGAAGCGACTGGGCCAGGAGAGCCAGTGCGCCAGCGACGAACTCTGAAAGCCGCCTTGCCCGCTCAAAGTCAGGGCGGGATAGTACGCTGCATACGCGATGCCAATGGTGGCATTGGCTTCCGCCATGGTGCGTTCAGCGGCGGCGATGTCGGGACGGCGCTCGAGCAGTTCCGAGGGAACACCGATCGGGATCGGCGGTGGAGCGGTGGTCATCGACTTCACGGGAATGGAAAAATTAGACGCCGCTTTGCCTACCAGCACGGCGATTGCATGCTCGTACTGCGCCCGCGCAATGCCAACGTTGGTGGCCCCGGCTTTCGCGCTCTCCAGCGTTGTTTGGGCTTGGACCACCGCGATCTGGTCGTCAATGCCCAGTTGGTAGAGTGACTGGGTCAGTTCCAGCTCTTTCTGATCCGCCGCGACGGTCTCGTTGAAAATCTGTTGCAGCATGTCCTGGCCGCGAATTTCGAAGAAAAACTCGGCCAGGCTGGCCTGCTCGGTCAGACGCTCATTCTCCAGATCCGCCCCGCTGACTTGGGCAGCGTACTGGGCCTGGCGCACGGTGTTCCGAACTTTGCCCCAAAGGTCGGGAGCCCAGGACGCTTCGAGCGGCAGCGTATAGATCGTGCTTTGCCGTCCCGCGTTGACGGTGCCCGAGTTCGCGCCCAGGTTTCCCGAGGTCATCGAGTGGCTCACCGAGGGGGCGGCAGTCAGGGTGGGGAAGTATTGCGCGCGGGCCTCGCGCACTATGGCTCGCGCTGCCATAAAGTTCTCAAAGAATTCTTTGATGTTCTGATTGTTAATGTCCAGTTGTTCTTCAAGGGCGTTCAGTTCGGGATCGTTGAAGATCTCCCACCACTTGCCGCGCAACCTGGCATCGGAAGGTTGCGCGACTGTCCAGCCTTCATTGTCATTGAACTGCGTGGGTGATTCCTTGTAGACGGGCGCGGGCGCCGGGGGCGCCGGCGCATGATATTTGGGCCCGACCACACAGCCCGCGAGCATTGCTAAAGAGAGCGCAGCCGTGCAGACTGCCGTTTTTCTCAAATTCATCATGACATTTCTACCTGGACAACTTTTCATCTTCGCTGTCAGCAGCGGCTAAAGCCCTTTCATAGAAGGGCACTTTGAAGGGCACTTTGGTATGCCTAAAGGCATACCCTGATACGAATCACGAAAACACGGACCGTGATACGTCGAACGGATACCCTTAGCCCACCCTTCTACCCGCTGCTGCCCTCTGGAGCCGGAGCTCCGAAATCGTCATGCGTCTTTTTCCGGACGCGAAGCCGCCAGCGATCGAGGAACAGGTACACTACCGGGGTGGTGTAGAGCGTGAGCATCTGGCTCACGATCAATCCACCTACAATCGTAATCCCCAACGGCCTCCGCAGTTCTGAACCCGTGCCGGTGCCGAACGCCAGCGGCAACGCCCCGAACAACGCCGCCATGGTCGTCATCAGGATCGGACGGAAGCGCAACATGCAGGCCTCAAAGATCGCATCGCGCGTGTTCTTCCCTTCCTGCCGCTCCGCGACCAGCGCGAAGTCGATCATCATGATGGCATTCTTCTTCACGATGCCGATCAACAGCACGATTCCGATGATGGAAATCACATTTAAATCCAATTTGAACACGATCAGCGCCAGCATCGCTCCCACACTGGCCGAGGGTATTGTCGAGATAATGGTCAGCGGATGTACCAGGCTCTCATAAAGAATGCCCAGCACAATGTAAACCGCGAGCAGCGCGGTCAGCACCAGCACCGGTTCGGTACCCAGCGACTGCTGGTAAGCCAGGAGCGTACCGGCAAAAAATCCGCGGATGGTCGAAGGCGTGCCCAGTCTCTGCTGCATTTCCGCGATGCGCTGCGTGGCGTCGCTCAAAGAAACTCCCGGCGCCAGATTGAAAGACACGGTCACGGATGGAAATAAACCAGTGTGGTTTACGGTTAGCGGAGTGGTAGTGGATTGAGCGCCTGCGACGGATGCGAGCGGAACGTTGCCCGTCTTTGCGGTACGCAGGTAAATGTCCTTCAAGCCCGCCGGGGATTGCCAGTATTGCGGAGCAACCTCGAGAACCACATAGTACTGGTTCAATTGCGTGTAGATGATCGACACCTGGGATTGGCCGAAGGCGTCATAGAGCGAGGTATCGAGGGATTGGGCCGTCAACCCTAACCTCGCGGCGGTGGGGCGATCATAGGTCACCAACTGTGAGAGTCCGCCATTTTGCTGATCGGAATTGACGTCCTGCAGGCCGGGGAGCTTCTTCATTTCGCTCAACAAGATGGGCCCCCATTGCGAAAGATCCCGAACGTTGTCGCACTGGATGGTGTACTGGTACATCGCATTGCTGCCCCGGCCTCCGATGCGCAGGTCCTGGGCAGCCTGTAAAAACGCAGAAGCCACGGGCAAACGGTTCATCTTGGGACGGAGCCGGTTGATAATCTCCGCAGCGCTAACCTTGCGCTCATTGAGCGGCTTGAGGGCCATGTAGATGAATCCCGTATTGGTGCCGCCGCCGCCGCCGGTGAAGGCAATCACATTGGCAACCGCGGGATCGCTCTTGATCACCCCAACCAACTGCTTAATCGAGTCGTCCATCAGGGGAAACGATGCATCCTGGGGACCCTGCAGCCCTCCGGTTATGGCGCCAGTGTCCTGTTGCGGAAAGAAGCCTTTGGGGATCTTAAAGATGACCGCAACATTCAGCGTGATCGTGAGCAGCAACACCGCCAGCATGAGCCCCGAATTGTCGAGCACCCAGAGCAAGGTGCGGCGATAGATGTCCAGCATCCCGGCGAAAAACTTCTCGCTCACGCGATACATTCTGCCGTGCCTTTCTGCGTTCTCTTCTTTCAGCAGGTAAGCACACATCGTGGGGGTGGTGGTCAGTGAAACCACCATCGACACGAGGATGGCAGTCGAAAGTACGACTGCGAACTCGCGGAACAGACGGCCGACGATGCCGCCCATCATAAGAATGGGAATGAAAACCGCAATCAGCGACATGCTGATGGAAAACACCGTGAATCCAATCTCGCGGGCACCCTGCAGCGCCGCCGCGAAGGGTTTCATCCCCGCCTCCAGGTGGCGCGAGATGTTCTCCATGACCACGATGGCGTCATCCACCACGAAGCCGGTCGAGATCGTAAGCGCCATCAGCGAGAGGTTGTCGAGGCTATAGCCGCACAGATACATCACGGCGAAGGTCCCGATCAAAGACACCGGAACGGCAACGCTCGGGATGAGGGTGGCGCGCGGGCTCCGCAGAAAGATGAAGACCACCAGAATGACCAGGGCCACGGAGATCATCAACGAGCGCTCCACGTCTTTTACCGAGGCTCGAATGGTGGTGGTCCGGTCGAGAACGATGGTGGTATCGATGCCTTGGGGAATGGAAGCCTTCAGAAATGGCAACGTGTTGCGTATATTCTCGACGGTCTGAATGATATTCGCGCCTGGCTGGCGGAAGATGATCATCATGACCGCAGGGATGCCGTTCAGAAACCCGCCGGCACGGATGTTCGAGACGGCATCGGTGACGTCGGCAACATCCGAGAGCCGGACCGTTCCTCCGCTGTGGTAGCCGATGACAATCGGTTTGTAGTCGTCTGCAGTGGAAATCTGGTCGTTGGCAATGATATCGGCCGTCACGTACCCATCGGACAACTGTCCTTTGGCCAAGTCCGCATTCTGAGTGCTCAGCACCGCTCGCAGGTTGTCCAGAGTCAGACCGTAGTTGTTGAGCTGAGTTGGATTGACATCGACGCGCACCGCGGGCAGCGAACTGCCGCCGACCGATACCTGTCCTACTCCCTGAATCTGAGACAGCTTCTGCGACATCACGGTGGAAGCTACGTCATACAATTTGCCCGTGTTGAATTTGTTGGAGGTCAGGCCAATGATCATGATCGGAGCATCGGCGGGATTCACCTTGCGATAGGTGGGATTGCCGGGCAGGTTCGCCGGCAGATAGCTGCGGGCCGCGCTGATCGCCGCTTCCACATCGCGGGCCGCCCCGTCGATATTGCGGCTCAAGTCAAACTGAATCGTGATCGAAGTAGTACCGAGCGAACTGGAGGAAGTCATCTCGGTAACTCCCGCGATATGTCCGAATTGCCGCTCCAGCGGGGTGGCCACGGAAGATGCCATAATCCGGGCGCTCGCTCCCGGTAACCCAGCGCCAACGGAGATGGTGGGAAAATCGACCTGGGGCAGCGGCGAAACGGGGAGCACGGTAAATGCGAGCGCTCCGGCCAGAGCGATGGCAATAGTCAGCAGCGTCGTAGCCACGGGCCGCCGGATAAAAAGCGCTGAAGGGTTCATGCCGGCTCCGCAGGTGGAACCGGGCCGCCCGAGGATTCATCGGAGCGCGACTCACCGGAGCGAGAGTGTGAACGGAAGCGGGAGAATCTCTCCCCCAGGCTGTCGAAGAAGATGTAAATCACTGGCGTGGTGTAGAGCGTGAGCGCCTGGCTCAACAGCAGTCCACCGACCATCGCGATTCCCAGGGGACGGCGAATCTCCGAGCCGATGCCTCTTCCAAGAGCCAACGGAAGGCCGCCCAGCAACGCGGCCATGGTAGTCATCATGATGGGGCGGAAGCGCAGCAGGCTGGCTTCATAGATCGCTTCGCTCGCATTTTTACCGTGTTCCCGCTCGGCCTCGAGCGCAAAATCTACCATCATGATTCCGTTTTTCTTCACAATTCCGATCAGCAGGATGATACCGATGATCGCGACCACGCTCAGATCCTGCCGGAACAGCATGAGCGCCAGCAGCGCGCCTACTCCGGCGGAGGGCAGAGTGGAAAGAATGGTGACGGGATGAATGAAGCTTTCATAGAGCACGCCCAGCACGATGTAAACCGTGACCAGGGCCGCCAGAATCAAAAGTGCCTCGCCCGATAGCGAGTTCTTGAACGAAGCCGCCGTGCCCTGGAAATCCGCCTGCAGGCTGGGCGGCATATGCATATCCTTCTGCACTTTGTCGATGGCGGAAATGGCGTCCCCAAGGGAGGCGTTGGGCGCCAGGTTGAACGAGACAGTGACCGCAGGGAACTGCCCCTGATGGTTGATGGAGAGCGCCTCCGATGCGCGCTCGAAGTGAGTAAACGTGCTCAGGGGCACGGCATTGCTCATCGCCGAACTAGTAGTTGTGTTTGGCGATGAAGCCGTTCCCGACCCGGTCGAACTGTCCCCCGGCGCCAGCGCATTCGAAGGAGGACTGAGCACGCCGGAAGAGGGCGTATAGAGCACCGGGGCGGTGGTGGCATTCGAGCCGGCGGCCGACGATCCCGAGGCCGAAAAAGAGGTGGAAGCTCCCGGCCCCGAGGTTCCCGACGAGGCATTGGATTGGATATATAGGTGTTGCAGAGAATTGGGATCCAACTGGAACTGCGGCTCGGCTTCAAGGATCACATGGTACTGGTTGAGTTGCGTGTACATCGTATTGATCTGGCGCTGGCCAAAGGCGTCATACAAAGTGTTGTCGATGGTCGAGGGAGCGATGCCCAGGCGCGAGGCGGTGGCGCGATCGATGATCAGTGAGACCGCCAACCCGCCGGTCTGCTGGTCGGTGGCCACATCCTCAAGGTCGTGCAAGCCCTTCAGCTTCCCGACAAAGCGATTGGTCCAGTCATTGAGCTCATTGGCATCCGGATCCTCGAGCGTGTACTGGTACTGCGTACGGCTGACGCGGTCATCCACGGTGATGTTTTGCACCGGCTGCATGAAAAGCGTGATGCCTTGCACCTTGCCCAAATTGGACTGGAGCCTGCGGATTATGTCCGAGGCGCTGGTGTGGCCTCGATCGGCCAGAGGTTTCAGGTTGATCGACATGCGTCCGCTGTTGAGTGTGGTGTTGGTGCCGTCCGCACCGATGAACGACGAAAGACTCTGGACGGCTTGGTCCGCCAGGATGACCTTGGCGAGTTCCTGCTGTTTCTGCGCCATCGCCTGAAAGGAGATGGTTTCGGGAGCCTGCGAAATGCCCTGAATGACCCCGGTATCCTGCACCGGGAAAAATCCCTTGGGAATCAAAATGTACAGAAATATGGTGAGTACGAGCGTGCCGAGCGCCACGAAAAGGGTGATCGTTTGATATTCGAGGACCGTCTTCAAGGTGCGCGCGTAGAAGCCGATCATGCTTTCGAAAACGCGCTCGGACCACCGGTAAATGCGCCCCTGCTGTTCCTTGGGCTCATGCCGCAAAATGCGCGCGGACATCATCGGAGTCAGCGTCAGCGATACTACGGCGGAGATAACGATGGTGACCGCCAGAGTTACGGCAAACTCGCGAAAGAGACGGCCCACCACATCGCCCATGAACAGTAGCGGGATGAGCACGGCAATCAGCGAGACGGTCAGCGACACAATCGTGAAGCCGATCTGTTCCGCTCCCTTGAGCGCCGCATCCATCGGCCGTTCACCCTCCTCGATGTAGCGCGAGATGTTTTCGATCATCACGATGGCATCGTCCACCACAAACCCGGTGGAGATGGTGAGCGCCATCAGGGAGAGGTTGTCGAGGCTGTAGCCGAGCGCGTACATGGCGGCGAAGGTCCCGACCAGCGACAGCGGCACGGCCACGCTGGGGATGATGGTGGCGTAGAGACTGCGCAAGAACAAAAAGATGACCATCACCACCAGGAAAATCGTCAGCATCAGCTCGAATTCCACGTCATCCACCGAAGCCTGGATCGCCGTGGTCAGATCGGTGAGCATCGTGACCTGAACCGAAGCGGGAAGGTTGGTCTCAAGCTGTGGCAACAGCTTCTTGATGCTCTTGACCACGCTGATGGTATTGGCGCCCGGCTGGCGCTGGACATTGAGGATGACGGCGGGCGTCTGGTTCATCCATGCCGCTTGCTTGTTATTCTCGATGTCGTCGACGACTTCCGCTACATCGGTGAGCATGACGGGCGCGCCATTACGGTAAGCGACCACCACGCTTCGATAGTCGGCGCTGCTGACGAGCTGATCGTTCGAGTCGATCTGGTAATCCTGCCGCGGGCCGTCGAAGTTCCCCTTGGCGGCATTCACGCTTGCCTGGATGAGGGCCGTTCGCAGGTCCTCAAGATTGATGCCGTACGAGGAAAGCGCTACCGGATTGGCGCGAATGCGCACCGCCGGTTTCTGGCCGCCGCTGATGCTGACCAGGCCCACTCCACTCAACTGCGAGACTTTTGGAGCCAGTCGTGTATCGACCAGGTCTTCCACTTGTGACAAGGGTACGGAATCGGAAGTGACCGCGAGCGTAAGCACGGGCGCGTCGGCGGGATTCGTCTTGCTGTAGGTCGGGGGCGCCGGTAAATTCGCGGGCAGAAGGCTCTGCGACGCATTGATCGCCGACTGCACTTCCTCTTCGGCGACGTCGATGTTCAGGCTCAAAGTAAATTGCAGCACGACGACCGATGTGCCACCCGAACTGGTGGAGGTCATCTGGCTGAGCCCCTGCAGCTGGCCGAACTGCCGTTCCAGAGGCGCGGTCACCGTGGTCGCCATCACCAACGGACTGGCGCCGGGATAAAAAGTCAAAACCTGGATCGTCGGGTAATCGACCTGGGGCAGTGCCGACACCGGTAACTGGGTATAGGCCACAATGCCGACGAGCAGAATTGCCGCCATCAGCAGCGAGGTCGCGACCGGCCGCATGATGAATGGTCGCGACGGACTCACTGGGTAGAGCCTCCGTTCGTGACAGCCGGTGGCTGCTTGGCAACTACGATCTTCGAGTTGTTCTGCAGTTTCTCAAAGCTGCTGTTCGCAACTACATCTCCCGGATTGATGCCTTCGACGGCGGTCTGGCCGGCGTCGGTGACGCCCGGCTTGATATTGCGGATCTGCGCCGTATCGTTCTGAATCAAGTAGACAAATGCAGTTTGGCCGTTATGTTGAATGGCGGACGTCGGAATCAACGTGACTCCTTCCAGCGTCTTCACCCGCAGCCTGGTGTTTACGAACTGGTTGGGAAATAGAGAATCGTTCTGGTTGGCGAACAGCGCTCGCATCTTGACCGTGCCCGTGGTGGTATCGATCTGGTTGTCGAAGGTGAGGAGCTTTCCCGTAGCGATCTTGGTTTGCTGGGTGCGATCGAAAGCCTCCACCACCAGCTTTTTCCCGTGCCGCGTCTGCTCCTGCACCTGACCCAGGCTGTCTTCCGCGACGGTAAAGATCACGGTAATCGGCTGCACTTGGGTGATCACTGCCAACGGACTTGTCCCGTTGGCCTGCACAACATTTCCGGGATCCACCAGGCGCAATCCCACCCGCCCGGTGATCGGCGCCGTAATATGGCAGAAGCCGACTTGGATCGTGTCAAACTGCACTGTACCCTGGTCGTTTTTTACCGTGCCCTTGTCCTGCAGCACGATTTTTTCCTGATCGTCGAGCGTTTGTTTCGGAATGCCGTTTCGCGCCCACGCTTCGCGATAACGATCCAGGTCCATTTGTGCTTGTCCAAGCACGTGAGTATCGCGCTCGAGCGTGCCTTCGGCCTGCATCATCTGCGCCTGGAAGGGCCGCGCATCGATTTCGATCAAGGGCTGGCCTTTGCGAATCACCTGGCCTTCCTGATAGTGCACCTGGCTCACCATGCCTGTGACTTGACTGGTAATCGAGTCAGTATAGACAGGAGTGACGGTGCCGATCGCGTCCAGATAAACGCCGATGCTGCCCTTCTGCGCAGTCGCCGTGGTCACCGTGACCGGGCCAGTCGCACCGCGCCGGGATGGCGACGCGCCGCTTGAAGTGTCGTCGTGGTGACGCAACACCAGCCAGAAAATGATCCCGAAAGTCAGCAGAAGTACGACCCAAACAAACGGCCGTTGCCACTTGGACTTCTGGTGCCTTGCAGGCGGCAGTTGGTGCTGCGGGTCAATGGACGAAGCGGGAGGTTTGTTTTCCATCCGATCTTCTGGCATCAGAGGTTGGTTCCATCCGATCTTCTTGCATCAGTCGATCCAGTTGAATACCCAGTTGAGTGCGAGGAGGCGTCGGACCGGGCGCCTCCGAAGCATGTTAGCTTTGCCGGACGATTTTGAAAAGCAGCCTTGCTCCTCGGGGATTCAGTCCGCGATTTGGTCGACAGTGAACACCGTTAGGGAACCATCACGCTCCGTCCGTCATAATCAGGTCCGGAGGCCGCAGACCGTTCTTTGTCTGTTGCTTCTTTTTAGTGTTTTGTTGCCTCGGCTGTTTGGGCGTCTCTTGTGGTCCGGCTTCCAGGAAGTCCTCACATTGCTTCATAGAAACACCGTTTGCCTTTGAATGCGGTAAAGAATCAGTAACAAAGCGTAATCTTTCGTCAGCGCCCAGAACTTTCTGATGGTGGGGACGGTTACCACAATTCCGCGACCGAATGAATGGATGACTGATGGATAACAATGGATAACAAATCGTGTCAGCCCTCTCGGCATCCAAGCCGCCTCTTGACCGTCTTCGCCGCTCCCGATAGCCTCTTTCCATCACCTCTCATGTCCCGCTCCGACATCCCCGAAGCTCGACCCGCAACTGATTCAGGGGAAACCACTTCCTCCCGCGCCAGCGACCTGAAGGAGACGCAACTTTATCCCCCGGACGGGGTTCCTACCAATGTGAGCAGCGTGGCCATTGATCGCGGACTGCTGAGCTATACGGGAACACCGCCGTCCCGGTCGGCGCCCGCTGCCCTTGCGAATTCCGCCGCCGGTTCAAACGCGGCTGTCTCCGATGTTGACGTGATGCTGCGGGTGAAGACCGGCGACGAGTCCGCCTTCGCTTACCTGGTGCAGAAATATCGCCGGCCCATGGTCGGCTTCATGTACCGCTTATGCCATAACCCGTCGACCGCCGAAGAATTGGCGCAGGAAGTTTTTCTGCGCGTGTACCGGTCGCGCACCAATTACGAGCCGAGCGCCAAGTTCACCACCTGGCTTTATCGCATTGCGACCAACCTGGCGGTCAACCACGCGCGCGATACGCGCCACGAGCGTCCGGAGAATACCGTGCGCCTCGATGAACCGGACCGGGAAACGGGCACGACCCCCGACCTGGCCGACGATTCGCTTACCGCCGAAGAAGAACTACTGAAGCGGGAGCGGCTGGCGGCCATCCGCAGCAAAGTGAACGCGCTGCCGGAGCGACAGCGCGTTGCGGTCATCATGCACAAGTATCAGCAGATGGATTACCGCGAGATTGCGGGCGTGCTGAAGCTAAGCGAGTCCGCCACCAAGTCATTGCTGTTTCGCGCCTACGAAACGCTGCGTGAGCAGTTGAAAGAGTATGTTTCGGGGAAATAGAGGACGCTGTATGAATTGCAGTCAAATTCGCGAACTGTTGCCGGAACTGGCCGCTGGCATGGACGCTGCGACGCCGGAGGTCAATAAACACATCGCATCCTGTAACGAGTGTTCCACCCATCTGCGCGGCATGCAGAAAACCATGGCGCTGCTGGATGAATGGCAAACGCCCGAGCCCTCTCCGTATTTTGACACCCGCTTGCAGGCGCGCCTGCGCGAAGAAATGGCGCACCCGCGTTCTGCCGCACATGCCGGATGGTTCAGTGGGCTGCGGCGTCCGGCGTGGGCTATGTCGCTCGCTGCCGTGATCTTTGCGGGAGCGCTGGTGGTGGGGAGTAAGTCGTTTATCTCTCCGCCCGACACGATCGCGACCAAACCGCCAGCTCTCGGTCTGCCGGTTGAGCCCGGAACCGCCGTCGGCGATCTGCAGGCGCTGGACAGAAACGACGATTTGTACGCCGATTTCGATGTACTCGACGATCTGCAGGTGCAGGACGACGTAACCGCGAATCCGTGAGTCCAATTTCTGTAGAGACGCGGCTTGCCGCGTCTCCGCAGCTGAGACGGGGCAAGCCCTGTCTCTACAGTAAGAAAGATGTGGAGAGGGCAAGCTATGTTGGGCCGGCTAACAATTGCGAACTGTCTGGCAGCGTTGCTGCTGACGCCCTTGTTTGCCCAAAATTCGTTCGCCCAAGTCCGGCCTGCGCCACCGCAATCGCAACATGCGGATGGGCAGTGGCACCATTTTCAGAACGGAGATCGTCCCAACCCCAGCCGCCCCAATCAAGCTCGTCCGCCGCAGAACCAGCCCGGCCACGCCGGAAACTGGCTCCGCCGCTATAAGGATCTGCCGCCGGCACAGCAACGTCGCGCGCTGGAGAACGATCCCCAGTTCCGCAAGCTTCCGCCGCAACAGCAGACCCGGTTGCAAAAACAGTTGCAGCACTTTTCCAGTTTGCCTCCGCAGCAGCAGGAGCGCGTGCTCAACCGCATGGAGACCTGGGAGCACCTGACTCCCAATCAAAAGCAGCAGGCGCGCCAACTTTTTCAGCAGTTCAAGCAATTGCCGCCTGATCGCCGCCAGGCCGTCAACCGGGCAATCCGCGGAATGCGCGGCCTGACGCCGGCACAGCGAGACCAACTCATCAATTCCGACCAATTCAGGTTCCAGTTCACGCCGGAGGAACGCCGCATTCTGGGCGGAGCGTCTCACCTTCCGCTCGCGCCCGGCGACGGCTGGTGAGCCGGAGCGCTGGCATACTAAGGCACAGCCCCTGAAGGGGCACCCAATTTGAAGGGAATTGCGTTATCGCTGAAGCGATACCCTGATACGAACCTAGGTTCGCTTCAGACAAACAGCGTAAGTCAAAACTGAGAGCTGAGAGCTGCTTCTTAGCGTCGAATCAGCGCCATCACCCAGCCCGCCACAAACACTCCACCGACGAACAGGGCGAAGCAGTACAAGCCATACTTCACCTGCTCCATCGTCGAATTGCGTTGCGTGATGCCGAAGACCACCGACGCGAACAGCGCGAACACCACAGCCGCCGAGAAGTGCGACAAGTTGATGGTCACGGTTTCTTCCCCAGCGCAATGTGATGAGCATCCGCCGCCGCGATGAAGTTCAAGAGGCCGGCTACGATCAGAAACGTCTTGCCATAATCCGCCGCGGCATTCGCGGCCATCACGTTGCCCCAGTCCATGATGCGCGCCAGAACGTAGAGGACTCCCGAGCCCACGTCGCCAACGAAGCCAAGAATGTCAAGGATATCTCCGCCATTCGGCTTGTAAATCCGCCCCTGCATGCCCAAACCGATCAGGAACATCGCAACCACCGAGATCAGCAGCAAAACGCCGCGCCCATAGCGCTTCAGCAGGATGTGTCCGCCGCCCGGAATCAGCCAGCCGACAATCGGGGCGACCACCGCCATCGTAGTGAGCGGATACTCCGGCTCAGCTTGTTTTGATTTATCTGTTTTCGGCTTGGCCATTCAGATCGTCACGATCTCTCGTTGGATTTTACCAGTGACCTCGGCGCTTCCCGTCCGCACCAGCACATCCACCTCGAGACGCACGCCGAACTCAGGGAGATAAATTCCGGGCTCGATTGAGAACAAGGAGTTGGGCAGAATGCGGCGCTCGTCGTGAATCTCCAGGTCATCCATGTTGGCGCCATTCGAATGCACCTCGGTGCCGATGGAGTGGCCGGTGCGGTGGATGAAGTACTGTCCAAACTTCGCCTGCTTGATGTGGTTGCGCACCGCGTGATCCACTTCCCATCCCGCGATCGGCTTGGCGGTAGAGGTCGGAGAAGCGACGGCGTCTTGCACAGTCTTTACGCCGATATCGCGCGCCTCACTCACAATCTTGAAAATTTCGCGCTGCCGGTCCGATGGTGTCTTACCAACGATTCCCACCCACGTGATGTCGTAGAACACCGCGCCCGGCGTATTTTTCTTCGCCCACACGTCCAGCAGGACAAAGTCGCCTTCACGAATCGGCACCGGACGGCCGGCGCTAGGTTCATAGTGCGGATTGCCGCTGTTGGCATTCACCGCTACGATCGGCGCATCGTCGGTCACCATGTTCTCGCGTTGGAATGCTTCCATGAAAAATTGTTGAATTTCATGCTCGTGCGTGCCGCCATTGCGTACGCGCCGGCCTATTTCCTTGAAAGCCTCGGCGGTGACCGCGTCAATCACATCGCGTGCCGCGAAGTGCGACTTGATCTGTTCATCGCTGAGGGTCGCTTCAAACTGCGCGATCAGGTCCGCCGCGCTGATAATGTTCTTGCCCAGCCCGCGGATCATGTCCGCCGTTCCCGCGTCCACCATGGAAATAGTGAAGACAAAATTGTTAGGCGAGTACTGCATCGCCACATCGCGATACGGTGCCAGCATCTGCTTCAGGCCGTCGAACAGCTCCTGCCATCCGGCATACTGTTTTTTCGTGCCCGGCAAGGTATCCAGGTGTCCCGACTCGATCTTATGAACGAGCTTGATGGGCTCGCCCTGGGCGGGAATCAGGTAGTACCAGCGCCGCGTGACCATCAGCCCATCCGGCAACCCGAGAACGCGGTAAGAGATCGGGTCGCGATGGTGATGATCGTAAAAAAGCCAGGCGTCGATGTTGCGCTCGCGCAAGGCTTGCTGGATGGCAGTCAGGTCCATAGATGCGATGGGTTATTTTACACGACCGCTGGCGTCACTGGATTTTCGGCTCCTGTAGAGACGGGGCTTGCCCCGTCTTGCACGTACCGTCATCAGCTCACGGCCGGAGAGGCGGCAGGCCGTGTCTCTGCGGAAAAGGGGACCATATGGAAATCCAACGAGTCCGATGGACTCAAGCGGAACCAAGAGCTCTTGGGTGTGGAGGACGAACTAGTTCTTGAAAGGATTGAACGTCCGAACCTCAAGCTGCTTGAAATCCCGTTCATTCCTGGTCGCAACAATCAGACGATGCACCCGCGCGGTCGCAGCGATCATCGCGTCCTCCAGCAAGTCCGGCGGTTGGTTCGGCATAAGGCGGGCCCATTCCCGAAAACACGGCGCATCCATGGGGAGTACTTCCCAGGTGTCAGCCAATTGGTCGGCCCAGCGCTCGATCTCTTCCGCCTTATGCGGGTCTTGTCGCCTGGTCTTCTCAATCCCAACCTGTAGTTCACCCAGCGTTACGGCGGACAAGAAAGTGCTTCCCAATTCCATTCCGCTGAGCCAGTGCATCACCGCCCCGTGGGGCCGTGGTTTTCGCGTTTCGGACACGACGTTAGTATCCAGCAGGTATTTGTTCACTCGAACTCCACCACCGGACGGCGTCGCCAGACGCGGCGTTTGCCGATAATGTCGTCGAAGCGAGGTTCGGGAGCCAGCAGCAAGTCCTTCAGAGTAGGCCGGGCAGACTTTTGCAGCCGCTCCCATTCCTCGATTGGGACCATGACGGCGGTTGCAACTCCGCGGCGAGTGACGATCTGCGGACCTTTCTTGATCGTTGCGTTTAAGAACTCGCTAAAGCGTGCCTTAGCGTCTTGCACTTGCCACGAAGCCAAGCAGCACCTCCTTGCCATCGATCCATCATACCGACTAGTCACATAACTAGTCAATTCGGTAAGCGGCAAGAAACATGGGCGCTGTTCAGGGAGATAACGGTTGGTCTTGCTACCGCCGGCCACCTCTCTGGGGCGGAAAAATAATCGTCCGGGTGAAACCCATTACCAGGCATGGTAAAAACACAACCAGTGGACATTTCTATTGCGAATAAGCCGGGACATTTCTAATGTGGTGTGACCCAGTAATCCGGTACATTGACTTGGTGGCATTGATTTGTTCCAATCAGGGATTCGGTGACCATAATGTATCCACGACTCGCCTTTTTTTTCATCTCCGTCGCCATCGCTCTAGTCCCGATCTCGAACGGTGTTCCGATGGCTCTTGCCCAAGACAACAACGCGAAGAAGAATGCTTCGCCGCACCAAAGCGAGAAGGCCGGCGTAGCTCGCGGAAAGTATCTCGTCGAGAGCGTAGCCGTCTGCGGACAGTGCCACACCCCGCGCGACAGCAACGGAAATCTGGAGCGCGCGCGATGGCTGCAGGGTGCGTCCGTTCCCTGGCTGCCCGCGCAGCCCGACTCGGACTGGCCTCTCAGCGCGCCGCGCATCGGCGGCACTCCCCCCGCGAGTGACGCTGACATGGTCAAACTGCTAACCACCGGCATCTGGACCAACGGCAATCGTCTGCGGTTTCCCATGCCCCAGTTCCGCATGGAGCGCAGCGATGCCGAAGCAGTCGTTGCCTATCTGAAAACAGTGACTGTGAGCCAGTAGCCAGCCGAATCGCTTATTTCGGGAAGCGCATTCTCCTTTGTCCGGTGAAGTTCCCGTCGGTGAAACCGCAGTGGCCGAGAAATCCGCGCTGTTGCTTGAGCGCTTCCAAGTCTGCTCACCCGAAAGGAGCCGACACGGTATCTCGTCCGCGCTGTTCTTTGTCAGTCCAAGCCACCTGTGACCGAGGAGCGCAACATCAAGGCCTCGACCCAGACATCAATCGCGGTCATGGAGGAAATGGAGGAGAGTAGCCGAGCCTCAGAAGCCCCGGTGCAACCACCAGGTCAGCATGGTAAACTGACGAAAACCAACGCCGGAGAGGTGGCCGAGAGGCTGAAGGCGGCGGTTTGCTAAACCGTTATAGGGTCTAACAACTCTATCAGGGGTTCGAATCCCCTCCTCTCCGCCAGTCCTTCCGGCCCTTGCACTTGCGGGCCGTTATCCCGGTCACGCGCTGAGCAACTCGACACGCTCCCGCTCTCAATCAAACACGTTAGCATTTAACGATGTTGAGGAAACGGCTCCAGAAGGGCTCTCTCATTCTCCGTTCGGGCGTTTGGTTGTCCCTAACGAAAACTCTGGTACAGCCCAGTGGCGGATGTCATTCTCCCGAACTGCGAATCTCGCGAGCGGGTCGAGAACCTGTTCGAAAATCGGATGAATTCGCGGAGGCACACAATCGCAAAGTGAGCGCAGTTCGGACGAGAATCTCACAGAACGAGCCGAGGTAACGCTTTAACCTCGGGCTATTTTAGGCAACCCGTCGTTCGTAGCGGTGGTGCAGTCCACCAACTTGGGGTACCCCCACGACGGACCCGATTTCCGGCGGCTGAATGGGTCGCGGCTCGGGCGAGTCTTTCTTCAACGAGAGATGCGTCCTAGATCGATGATCGTAGTCGAAATACGAAGTGAGGGTTCGGCGTAGCGAGCTTTCATGGAACACGATCACATGGTCGAGACACTCGCGCCGAATGGATCCGATCACCCGCTCCACATATGCGCGCTGCCATGGCGAACGCGGCGTAGACAGCACTTCTTCTATCCCCATGTCTCGCACCTGTTCTTGGAAGTCCTGACCGAAGATCGCATCGCGGTCCCGCAGCAGGTAGCGCGGGTATTGGTCAAAGGGAAATGCGTTCCGTAGTTGCTGTCCAGTCCACTCGGCGGTCGGGTGGCTGGTCACATTGAAGTGAATAACGCGGCGACGATCGTGGGCCAAAACCAGAAATACGTAAAGGACGTGGAACCGGATTGTGGGGACAGTGAAGAAGTCGACGGAAACAAGCTGTGAGAGGTGGTTCTCCAGAAAGGTGCGCCAAGACTGAGAAGGCGGTTTACGGCGGCGCACTATATATTTGCTGACGCTGGTTTCGTCGATGTCGATGCCGAGTTTGAGCAGTTCACCGTGGATGCGCGGTGCGCCCCAAGTAGGATTCTCGTGACACATCTTGCGATCAGGTCCCGCACTTCGCGGGTAACGCTGGGTCGACCGGACTGACCGTGTCGAACCTTCCAAGTCCAGAAGAGGCGAAAGCCTCTGCGGTGCCAGGCCACGACGGTCTCTGGTTTCACGATGACCAACCCCGAGCGCCAATCTAACCAGATGCAGGACAGGTAGACCCAGAAAAGGCGATCCCGTGTGGACAATGTGGGTCGTTTCTTCATGGAGCGGCGAAGAACATTGATCTGGTGGCGCAAAGCTAGGTTTTTAAGCTGGAGTTCAGCCCTTGAGCGGACGATTGAACACAATGAGGCGATCAGGACGGCGAGAGAAATAGGCATCGACGGGATGATTTCAGGAAAGAAGTATAAATCGCGGTGGTTCAGTTCTTTCGAAGTTTTCGAGTGGCACAATCTGCCAAAAACTGCCGACTGGCAAGCATTTTTCGATTCTCTTGTTTCCAGTGCTGATGCCGAAATGCGGTTGCGTACATACTGGTACGTGGTTGACGAAATTGATTTCTCGCCCTACAACTTGGCCCGTTTAGTACGCGACGATCAAGCTACTCTGGAGGCGATTCTCAGAAAAGATCGGTACTGGGTTGCTAAGCTAGACGGCGTTACTGGACCGAAGGTTTCTGTCTTGGATGCTGCCAAGACTTTGCAGCATCGCGAGCATTCTATGCAAAAGCGGTTTGATGGATGGCAGCAGTTGCAAAATGATATCGCTCACCGCTTCGACTCGGTGGAGTTTCGCCGCGCGGTTCGATCAGGTATGACCTATTTCGGCAATAATTTGGGCAAGAGAAGGGAGTGGATGTCAAACTCGCTACGGACCTTCCCAAGCTGTACGACATCTATGATGCAGGAATCATCGTAAGCGGAGACGGCGATTATGTGCCAGCAGTACAGGTTGTGAAGGACTGGGGGAAGCACATCGTCAACGAGTCATTCTTAAAGAAAACTGGCGGTCTCTTGCCCGGTGGAGCGAGGCGACTCAATCAGAGCGCCGACAGAGCAATTTAACCTGCCCCCTATTTCCGTTCACGGGATAATACGACAAGTTAGTTGAACTTCATTACCACCAGTCGCCGCCGGAGCTGTGGGAAAGTGGGAAACGCGTTCTTCAGCGTTTTCCAAGCTTGCCGTTTTTTGGCAAGCGTCTTTTCCATAGCTCGTTGTTCCCCTTGCCGCATACTCGCGTGGCGTTAGATAGCCCAAGCCGCTATGCGGACGTTCTTCGTTGTATTCCATCCTCCACGCTGCGATCTTGCCCTTCGCGTCGAACAGATTCTGAAACCAGCTCACGTTCAGACACTCTTCCCGCAGCCGTCCGTGAAAGCTCTCCACCCTCGCATTCTGCGTCGGCTTCCCCGGTTGAATATGCACCACCTCGATCTTCTGCTCCATGCCCCACGCCAGAAAATGCCGGCTGGTGAACTCTGGACCGTTGTCGCAGCGGATGGAACCGGGTTGGCCCCGCTCGGCCATGATCGCCTCCAGTACGCGCCTCACTCTGCGGCTGGCAAAACTCGTATCCACTTCGAGTGCCAGACATTCCCGCGTATAGGCATCCACCACGCTCAGCACTCGGATCGCCCGCCCGCACTCGACCGCATCGTGCACAAAATCCAGCGCCCACTCCCGGTTCGCTGCCGTCCGCGCCAGAAGCGGCTGGCCCACGCGCACGCAGTGTTTCCGCTTCTTCCGCCGAAGGCTCGGACCCGCCTCTCGATACACTCGATGCACGCGCTTATGATTCACTGCTTCCCCCGCCCGGAACAGCAGCACGTGCAATCGCCGATATCCGAACCGCGGCTTTTCCCGCGCCAACTCCACCAGGCGTGTGCGCAGTTCTTCATCGCCCCGTATCGTCCGATAGCGATAACTCGATACCGCTATCCCCATCAGCCCGCAAACCCGGCGCTCGCTCGCTGCGTATTCCCCACGCAGCCAGTTCGCATCCGACCGCTGGTTTACGAGCTCCACCCGTTTTTTGCGATGACCGCTTTCAACATCTCTTTGTCCAGACTGAGATCCACCACCAGCTTTTTCAACTTCGTGTTCTCGTCCCGTAACTGCTTCGCCTCTTGCGCCTCGCTCACATCCATCCCGCCGTACTTTGCTTTCCACGCATAGATGGTGTGCTTCGACACGCCCACCTCCCGCGCCACATCTTCCACTTTGCGCCCGGCCTCTAACTGCTTCAGCGCCCCGATCATCTGCGCCTCCGTGTGCCTGCTCTTCGACATACACTCTTCCCCTTTTCTTCGACGAAATCATATTCACTTTCGCGCGGATTTAGGGGAGCAGGTCAAATTGAAGTCGCATATGACGACATGCGCAAGTTCATGAATATTTCGACCAAGAAGACTGCATCGCTCCAGTCTGCTGCCGCGCCAGCAGTTCTTCCCACAGAGACACTTGCTTAGAATCGAGTCATTGGCTTTTTAGATTTTGCCTTTGGTGTTTCGCTGGCATGCAAATCTCCTACGGATGACCCTTTCGCCTTGGAGAATCAAGTCTTTCAAATTTGCCCGCTGGGCTTTTTGGGCAAGAGGCAGACTTCTTGGGCAAGATGGAGTTTCTAGGCAAAGCCCTCCGGCAGAGGGGGATCTTCTGCCCGCCCTCGATGCGCTCTACACGCCGCTATGCCTTATGTGACACAGGGTGCCTCTGTCGGTGCGGAACAAGATTTTCCCCGGATCCCGCTTGCTTTTATGGGTTTCCATCAGTCTGTTTCTGCTTTCTCTCTTCGGGATGTATCGAGCAAATCGCCTCTAGCCCGATGACTCGAAGGCGATGGTCGACGTAGTTTGCCATTTCATTTCCCCCTTGAATTGGTCCTGCGATGCAAATCGAACTTCAGCCATATTCAACAATCAAAAAAGCTCAAATCCCTCCCTTTTTAGTACTTCGATCGCCGCGTTCCGCGGTCGACCTAGTGGTCACGGCAGCGCGGATGACCGGGTCATTTGTTTGCCAGTCACGTTGCATGATTGGGTTGAACGGACGCTGCTGTTTCATCACGCGTCTTCCTTTGTGGGCGGCGGATAGAACGGTGCGACGACCTCGAAAGATTCAAATCCCAACTTTCCCTGCTCCTGCCGCTGTTGCTCTGGGGGTCTCCTCCATCGCCGACGAGAACAGGTTTGCGCCCGCACACCATTTTTTCTTGTGCGTTAAGCAGACGAACCAATGGTCTGCGCCAACGTTGATGTAACCGTCGTCTCTGTGACAGACGGGACAAGCGCCGAAACGACCGCATGCGTCGTCCATGGCTGGATCGCCGGATGGAGGGGCCGCGTCCTTGCTAGGCGTGCTGGCGGTCGTGGCCGGCGTGGGCGCCGTCTTGTCTGGCTTCTGCTGGTCAGTTGGCTCCGGCATCCACGGTTCCACACTCATTTCACCGTGCTTAGCGCGCAATTCCTGACAGCGCCGCTTGAGTTCGTGTGCCCCTGCCTCAAATGTTGCAGTTTGCTGCGCGAGGTCTACGATCCCTTTGCAGCTGCCCACCAGTTCGAACCAGCGATAGCGTTCACCCAGGTGCCATTCAAATCCCTCACGATCACCATGCAGTTCCCGGAGAGCGTGATCGTTGATCGAGAGGAGTCGGTGCACGCCAACCTTATCCTGAACGTGGTAACACATGATGATTATTGGCCGCTGCGCACTGCCGTATCCCGTCCAGTCCCGTTTTCCCTCTTCCTGCCTGTCAACTTCCATGTCATCTCCTCGGATTCGTTTCGCAATTTCAACGCTTACTCCGCTGACGGAATATCAGATTGAAGCGCTCCTCGCTGGGGTGCCATCTTCGTCACTGAATGCTCCTGCACCGCGTTCCCTACCCCTGCACATCGCGAGAGCGGACCGATGTCGCGATTTGCAGCGTCGTCCTAGCACTGCGCGCACGCAGTTTCGCACTTGCACCAAACGGCGGCACAATGCGGCGAGCATTACTCCCGCCAGCCGTGACCGTTAGGACACAACTAGGACACAAAACTCATTGTTTGGAATCAGAAACTTGCAGGAACCGCGAGAATTGAGTCAACCGAATCAACAAGTAATGGTCGGGGAGAGAGGATTTGAACCTCCGACCCCCTGGTCCCGAACCAGATTCAGCACATTATAGAAATCTGTTGAAAATTATAGATTGTAACTGGTTCATATTGAACCTGTTGCACGCTCCCTGTTGAAAATTGTTGATCGGTATTGAAAGTGAAAAGTTCTGACCGTCACAAAATCGTCTACAGTCGATGCTACGGATCACCGGTCCGCCGTTAGGCATACAGCTGGATTCTACGGTTGTCACTTCATATAAACTTGCGTTTTGCCCTGCTTGGCAGGGATGTGTTGAGATTGGTCCGGGAGGACGCGGTTTGCCACTAAGCCGGGATGTGCTTTGGTACAAGGACGCGATCATCTACCAGGTCCACGTCCGCACTTTCCACGACAGCAACGGGGATGGCATCGGTGATTTTCAAGGGCTTGAACAGAAGCTCGACTACCTTCAGGAACTGGGGATCAGCGCGCTATGGTTGATGCCGTTCTTCCCCTCGCCTCTGCGCGACGATGGCTACGACATCGCGGACTACAACGCCGTCCATTCAAGCTATGGAACCTTGGAGGATTTTCGAAAGCTTCTGGATTCGGCCCACGACCGGGAAATCCGGGTCATCATCGAAATGGTGCTGAATCACACATCCGATCAGCACCCGTGGTTTCAAGAGTCGCGAAGTTCAAATGACAATCCACGCCGTGATTGGTATGTCTGGAATGACACCGACACACGATACAAGGGCGCCCGTATCATCTTTCTTGATACAGAAACCTCCAACTGGGCGTGGGACCCGATTTCAAAATCCTTCTATTGGCATCGCTTCTTTAGTCACCAGCCCGATCTCAACTACGACAATCCCGACGTTCGCGAACAGATGTGGAATGTGATGAAGTTCTGGCTGGAGATGGGTGTTGACGCCTTCCGGCTCGACGCCGTGCCCTATCTGGTGGAACGGGAGGGCACAAATTGCGAGAACCTGCCGGAGACCCACGCTGTTCTGAAGGAGTTGCGGCGAAAACTCGATGAAAACTTTCCGGGCAGGATGCTTCTGGCGGAGGCCAATCAGTGGCCCGCGGATCTTCGCCCATATTTCGCTGACGGCGATGAATTCCACATGGCGTTTCATTTCCCGCTGATGCCCAGAATGTTCATGGGGCTGAAGTTGGAAGACCGCAAGCCCATCACTGAAATCCTGCAGCAGACGCCGGAAATTCCGACCTCATGCCAGTGGTCCCTTTTCCTGCGCAACCATGACGAACTGACTCTGGAAATGGTAACCGACATAGAGCGCGACTACATGTACGATACGTACGCCGAAAGCAAAACGATGCGGCTGAACCTCGGAATCAGGAGGCGGCTCGCTCCTTTGCTGGACAACGACCGCAGGCGCATAGAGTTGATGAACGGAATGCTGATGTCGTTACCCGGCACTCCTATCATTTATTACGGCGATGAAATTGGTATGGGAGATAACATCAATTTAGGTGACCGCAACGGAGTACGGACTCCAATGCAGTGGGACGGGGGACTGAATGGTGGCTTTTCTACCGCGGTCCCGGAGCGGCTGTATGCCCCCCTTATTCAGGATCCGGTATATGGCTATCCGGCCGTGAACGTCTTGAGGCAAAGAGCGAGCGAACATTCGCTCTTCAATTGGATGCGAAGCATCCTATCGGTTCGCAGATCGACCGGGGTTTTCGGCAGGGGACCGATTGAGTTTCTCTATCCGGCCAATCACAGAATACTGGCGTATGTGCGGCGACTGGGTAACGAGGTGGTTCTGGTGGTCAACAATCTTTCGAGCACCGCGCAAGCTGTCGAACTGGATCTGCGGCGGTACAAGGGGAATATTCCGATTGAGATGTTTGGCAGGAATATGTTTCCGCGGGTCGGCGACGTACCCTATCTGCTGACGATGGGACCCTATCAGTTTTATTGGTTTCGGCTGAAACGAATCTGAACAAGTGTGAATACTGACAACGATGTTACTTGACGCGCGTCTACAGAAGGGCACGCGGCGGTACTTCGAACGGAGATCGAATTGGCAGAGGAGAGTTTTCTTACGGATGATTTTCTTCGCCAATTGATCAATGTCGGCGAGGTGGACATTTTGGTGGGCTTGCCCACCCACAATAACGCCAAGACTGTCGGGTCAATCGTACAAACAATTCAGAGCGGCATCCTGCGCGGGTTTCCCCGAGAGCGAGCCGTGATTATTAACGCCGATGGGGGTTCGCGTGATGGCACTCCCGAACTGGTTACGGGCATCTCCATCGATGACGTGCGCCCGTCCTCCAATCCGTACGCGCTCCGCACGCTGCACTCAATTAGCACGAAGTATGCGAGCAGCCCGGAGAGCGAAGTCGCATTTCGGACCATTCTGGCAGCTGCCGAACTGCTCCGCGCCAAGGCTTGTGTGGTGATGTCGCCCGAGTCCGCGAACATCGAATCCGAATGGCTCTCCAAGCTTCTGGGCCCAATTTATCGCGACGGCTTCGATCTTGTGACCCCCACATATCGCAGACATAAGTTTGAAGGACTGCTCATAACGAATTTGCTGTACCCGATGACCCGCGCCCTTTACGGGTTAAGAATCCGTGAGGCATATTCGCCAGAGTTCGGGTTCTCCGGCCGTCTGGGAAGTCAATTTCTTGGACAAAATATCTGGAATGACGGCACCGGCGGGGCCGGTGTCGAACTTCGCTTCACCTTGGCTGCGATCACGGGGAAATATCGTATCTGCCAGTCCTTCCTTGGAGAAAAGATTCATGTCGAACGACGTGCCGCTGACCTGGTGCCGGTGCTGCGACAAACCGTCGGCGCCCTGTTCTCCGCATTGGAGCCAGACTTTCCCGTCTGGAGTGTCGTGGCTGGTTCCCAGCCCGCCCCTACTACCGGGGCCGACCAGGAAGTGCTTCTGGAACCACTGCGAGTAAATCGGAAACGATTACGAGCGATGTTTTCGACCGGAGTTGCTGAATTGGAGTCCGTCTTCCAGTCAATTCTCTCGCCCGCCACTGTGGCAGAACTCCAGCGAATCGCTCGCTTGGGAGAAGAGGATTTTCATTACCCCGCAGAATTGTGGGTCAAAACGGTTTACGAGTTTGCCGCCTCCTATCAGAAATCTGTGATCAGCCGGGATCATATCGTTCAAGCCTTAGCACCTCTTTTCCGCGGAAGAGTGGTCACTTTCCTGATGGAGAACCGGAACGCCTCTGCGGGCGACGTCGAGAACAATATCGAAAGCTTATGCCTTGAGTTCGAACGCTTGAAACCCTATCTGCTGGAGATGTGGAAATTCAGAGAGTGAGGCAAATATGCGGGAAATGATTACCAGCGAACTAAGTCAGGCACTGCACGAGATTGCCAGAGGCTTCGCCCACTTCCTTCCTCGTCTCATCGTGATGCTGATCCTTGCGGCTGTGGGCTGGGCGATCGCGTTCGTTGTAAGAGTGGTCCTGCGCAGCATTCTGAGGCTCGTCAAGTTCGACAAGCTTTCAGAAAACGCTGGCGCCTCTCAATTACTCACCAAGGCCGCGCTGCCTTCGGCGACGGAAATGTTGAGCCGGCTTGTCTTTTGGGTGGCCTGGCTAGGCTTCATTCTGCTGGGGGTGAGCGTGCTCGGGATCCTGGGCCTGCAGGAGCAAGTCGCAAGATTCTTTCTTTTTTTGCCGCGTCTGTTCGTAGCGATGTTCATCCTGTTTTTCGGACTGCTGGCAGCTAGTTTCTTTTCTCGTGCAGCCCTGTTGGCTGCGGTAAATGCGAACGTACCTTCTCCCCGCGTTTTGAGCCTCGCTGTCCGCAGCATCATCATTGTCTTCGTGCTGTCCATCGTTTTTGAAGAGCTGGGTCTGGCAGAACAGACGATGCTGGTTGCCTTCGGAATTGCCTTCGGAGCCCTGATGTTCGGCTTGGCAATTGCATTCGGTATGGGGGGCAGAGACTTGGCCCGGCGTTTCCTGGAAAAGCAAATTGTTCGCGCGAAGAAAGAAGAAAACGAAGACGAACTGTCGCCGCTCTAGTGCCGCAAGGTTGAACATCACGGAGCGTTCCCCCTCAATTCCCTTTCACGGAGGAGCAGTCGCCACCAGCCTAGCTCTCGTCGGTTGATTCTGTCACGATATGCAGTGTGTTTTGACTCTCGTCAAGGCGGAATATTGTCTCCCATGGCACATCTTTGTAGAGAACGATTACGTCCCTCGTGGCCTTCACGTCAGCGGTGTTCTTTTCGATATACCAACTCGTGCGATCGCCCAGGTCCAACCCGATGGTCAGCTTCTGATTCTCAAAATTCCTCATCTGCTGTGCCGCCGCAGTGCTAATCTTTTTCATTGCCGGTCTCCTTTATCTCCTTGCGCTTCGAGCGCGTCGATAACTTGGGAGCGTATCGCATCCCGTTGGAGACCGGCATTCTCATCCCATCTGTTACGACGTATTCGACTGGGCACGGCACGGGTCCGCTACCATTCCGCGACGGCAGCTCCGCCTTAACTTGAGCCACAAATGAGGATTGGTCCTTCGTGGAACGTCGGGTGGCGGGCTTCGCCTCAGTGGAAAATCCCCAACATGTAGGCTACGAGGAGGATCAACAATATGGTCCCCAGACCTATGCCCGCACCCCCTCCATAACCCCAGCGGCTATGGCCGTAGTATCCTCCACCGCCCCCTAAAACCAACACCAAAATGATAATAAGTATCAACATGTGGATCTTCCTTTCCTCTGAACGTTTAACCGGAAATGGCAGCGCCGCGGGAGTCACTACTCTGTGCCCGATACGCAGAGCACGGTGCTACCAATGAGCGCCACTGAGCCGCGCTCACTTACTTCTCCAATACCTTTTCAATCTGCCCCACTTTCTTTTGAACCTTGCCGGCGAGCTTTTCATTTTGGCCTTCGGCAGTCAGGTTGGGGTTATTGGCGACCTGGCCCGCCTTCTCTTTGACGGTGCCCTTCGCCTCATGAATATTGCCTTTGATTTCGTCCTTCGTACTCTGGTTCATTTGGTTTCTCCTATCGTTTTTGACGTTATGTAGATTTCAGCAAGACACATTTTGGAATCCCGAGTGGGCTGGCAGTTTACGCATGAGCTTCCAGTCTGGAACTCCAATCCAGCGAGAGTAAAAACTTTTTCGGGGCGTGTCTGTTCAAAAGCGCTCACTTTGGCGGGAACTCAAGTACGCGACCGGACGATGTGGAGATGAAGTTTGAATGACGACCGCTCGATGTCGTTGTGAAGCTCGGGGCCTCGGTCTTAGCCGTCACGTCGCCGATGGCCGAGTGCAAAGAGCAAACGGCTGAGGGCGAGTTGGCCTCAAGAGTCCCGGTACTTCTTCCAATCGCCTTCCGTAGCTTTGGCCATTTCGTTGGCGGCAGAACGCAACCAATTTGATTTTCTGCGCCGCAGGTCTCTCAGAATGTTGGCGACCTGGCGTTTGCTTCCCAGGTGAACATT